>Ga0114999_10003170_pt1 | contig 20869 bp, 18 predicted proteins | sample ArcticOcean_MG_C_3_FD_89820 | JGI IMG/M metagenome (GOLD analysis project Ga0114999, IMG submission 89820) | Marine microbial communities from western Arctic Ocean - ArcticOcean_MG_CB8_126 | ecosystem: Environmental > Aquatic > Marine > Oceanic | place: Arctic Ocean: Canada Basin | collected...
GACGGCTAGGTCTCGGCGCCCAGCGCGACGGTGATCGCCTGACCGCTGACTCCGCTCGACTCCTCGGAGGCGAGGAACGCGATCATCTCGGCAACCTCTAGCGGCGTGGCCACGCGGCCCGGTGGATACAGCGCGTCGCGCTCGTCCCACACCTCGTCTGATGAGATGCCGCGCTCCGTGGCTTCCGCGTCGGCATGTCGCTCCGCCATCTCGGTACGCACCCATCCTGGCAGCACCGCATTCGAAGTGACGCCGTGCGGGCCACCGTCCTGGGCGACGGATCGCATCAACCCGAGCAGGCCGTGCTTGGAGCAGTTGTAGGCGCTGCCGGCGCGCTCCGCGATACGGCCCGCCGTGGAGCTGGTGTACACCAGGCGCCCGTAGTTCTGCTCGACCATCGCCGGAAGCAGGAGGCGCGTCAGGTGAAAGGGACCGTCGAGGTTGATCCGCATCGTCTGGTGCCAGACCTCTGGATCCTGCTCCCAGATCAGCTTCTCGTGGGCCGACCCGATGCCGTGGTTACACACGAACACCTCGACAGGTCCGAGCCGCCGGGCGGTCTCCCCTACCGTTTCAGCACAACCCTCTGGAGTGCCGAGATCTGCAACAACGTAATCCACGCCGAGCGCCTTCAGCTCGGCTTCGGAACGGGCGACCGCCATCACCCGGGCGCCGCGCTCTGTCAGAAGCGCCGTCGCCTTCTTGCCGATTCCACGACCCGCGCCGGTAACGAGAGCAACGCGTCCTTCCACTCCGGCCATCTGCGGGTCTCCTTTGGCTTGGCGCGTCTGTGATCGTGGGCCCAATCAGCTGTCGTGACCGTACCTGCTCAACGCCTATCCGGTCGATACGCCCTATCGTATCTTCACCGGTCCGGGGAGCACCGTAGAGCGAGGCGCGACCTGCGTTTCCGCGCTAGCGATCGGCCTGCGGTGGACGGCGGCCCAGAAAACGAATGGCTGCCCAGCAGGCCACGGCCCCCAGAAAGAGCGGCAGGAACGGACTGATCCCCATTCCCGCTGGCAGATAGCCAAAGACGACGGCGATGCCCGCCGCGGTCAGCGCATACGGAATCTGGGTGCGCACATGTTCAACGGCGTCGCAGCCGCTGGCAAAGGCCGACACGATGGTGGTGTCGCTGATCGGCGAACAGTGATCCCCGAAAACCGCACCCGCAAGGACGGCGCCGATGGTGGCGATGACCACAGGGCCGGGCGCTGCGCCGCTCTCGAGGCCCGTCAGCGCGGCCGCGATGGGAACGCAAAGCGGGGTCAGAAGGCCCATGGTGCCCCAGGCCGAACCGACGCTGAACGACATCACCGCGGCGAGCAGGAAGACGACGGTCGGAAGCGCAGCGACCGGGAAGTTGCCGTCAAGAATTTGCACCAACCAGTTGGCGGTCTCCAGTTCGCGGATCACGCTGCCCAGGGTGAAGGCGAACACCAGGATCAGGACCGGGAGGAACATCTGCCGCATGCCCTCAAAGAAGACCACGGTGGGGTTATCGGCCTTCTTTGCACGGCCATGGAAGTAGAGGAACAACATCGCGACCACCGAGGCGAACGCGGTGGCTGTGACAAACACGAGATCCGCTTCCGCCGCGCCGAACGCCTGGACGATCCGCGCCATGCCAGTGAGATCGACCGCAGAGTCCAGGTTAGTGAGTCCGTTGAGATAGAGACCACCGAAGACGGCAACGACCAGGAGCGCCAGTGGGATCAGCGTCAGCACGATACTGCCGCGGCCCGGAGTTTCGTCGCTCGCCTCGGTACGGGGCGGCGCCGCGGGCGGACCCTTCCGTTCCGCAGCGCGCATCGGCCCGAAGTCGCGTCCCAGCCAAACCGTCAGAAACACGATCAGAAGGACGAAGTAGTTGTAGAAACGGTACGGCAGGGTCTGGATCAGGATCTGGTACGGCGACAGATGCGAGAAAGCCAGAGCGTCGTTGAACGCAGACTCGCCGTAGAGCGCCAGACCGTTCTGGATCATCGTGAGCTCGAACGCGATCCAGGTTGAAATCAGCGCAAAAGCGGCGATCGGCGATGCGGTGGAGTCGACAATGAAAGCGAGCTTCTCGCGCGACACGCCGGCACGATCCGTGATCGGGCGCATGGTCTTGCCCACCAGCATGCTGCTGGCCAGACCATCGAAGAACACGACACCGCCCATCGCGAAGACCCCCAGACTGGCGCGCCGTCGTGAATCGCCCGTGCCGAGCACGATACGGGCGAGCGCCTGCATACCGCCGATGCGATTCAGCAGTTCGACAAAGCCGCCCATCATGAGGGAGAACGCCAGCGCGCTGACGTTCCAGCGATCCGTGAGGGGAGGGATCATGTGCTTCGCGAACAGGTCGACGAAGGCCGTCGCGATGTTGCCGTCGGCAAGCAAGATGGCGCCCGCGAAAGCGCCCAGGAACAACGACGAGTAGATGTCGCGGGTGATGAACGCCAACGCCACGGCAACCACGCTCGGCCAGATGGCCGCCGGGCCGCCGCTAGCCTCTCCCGCGAAGACGAAGAGAATCGTGACCAGGACGAGTCCCCAGATCGCGAGAGTGCGGTTGCGACTCATGGGGCGTCTACACCTCGGCCGCGCTCGAGAATCAGGCCAGCCTCGCCGTCCGCGTCCCGATCAGCCAGCAATGATGCTCTTGAACAGTTCCGTCCCGATGTTCTTGCCGCAGACCACCGGAACGACGGTCTTGCCACGAAAACGTTCGGGGTGCGTCATCAGGCAGGCAACGCTCAGCGCGGCCGAACCCTCGGTCACGAGCCGGTGCTCCTCGAACAGCAGGCGAATAGCGTCGGCGATCTCATCTTCGGAGACCAGCACCATCTCGTCCACGTACTTCTGGCACAGCTCGAAGGTGACCGTGTCGAGATCGACGCCCCCAGCACAGGTATCGGCCAGCGTTGGGAACGTCTCCATCTCCAGCATTTGCCCCTGCTCGACCGAGTCATGCATGACAGGGGATGCGGCTGGTGAAACCGCGAACGTCTCGATGTCCGGATTGAACGACTTCAGGTAGCCAGCGCTGCCTGTGATCAGCCCGCCGGCGCCGCACGCCGCGAGCATGGCATCGACTGACGGCACCTGCCGGGCGATCTCCAGACCGCACGTCCCCTGCCCGCCCACGACGCGCCGATCGTTGTAGGGCGAGACGTAGATCTGACCTTCTTCTTCGGCCACGGCGCGAGCCTTCTTCTCAGCCTCCCAGCTATCGTCGCTGTAGATGACGATGTTGAGTCCGTGCGACCGGATCAGGTCGATGCGAGCCTGCGGCACGTCGGTTGCGATGTAGATCGTCGCCTCGCGTCCGCGGTTCTTCATCGCCTCGGCGATAGCGAGGGCGTAGTTGCCGGTCGAAGCCGAGACCACGCCGCGATCGAGTTCCTCGTCGCTCAACGCGTTGATCATGCTGGCGGCGCCGCGGAACTTGAACGATCCCGTGGTCTGCTGCAGATCCAGCTTCAGGTAGACCGTTCCTCCGATCAGCTCGCTCAGATAGATCGAATGCTCTACCGGGGTTTCGAGCACGTGGGGCCGAATCCGTGCGTCGGCGTCGATGACTTCCTGGCGAATATCGATCTCGGTCATCGTGCTCACTCCCGTGGTCGTCAGCTCGCCCTGGGGAACTCGTTCAGGTGGCCGTGGAGTATCACATGTGTTTAGACTGCTCGCCGCAGAGCTGAGATCATCACACCGTCAGACCCGCCTCCCGCCACGACTAGGAGTCTCACCGATGTCCATGCTTCTGATGACCGAACAGGAGATTCGCGACAGCATCGATATGGCGACCGCCGTCGAGGTTGTTGAAGAGGCGTTCGCGGCCCTCGGGCGCGGTGAAGTCACCGTCCCGCCGCCCATCGGTCTCGACATTCCCGCAGTCGACGCGGAGGTCCACGTAAAGGGCGCCCACATCCACGGTGCTGAGCATTTCGTCTTCAAACTCGTCAGCGGCTTCTACCGCAACCCGTCGATCGGCCTGCCGATGGGTAGCGGCGTGGTGCTCGTGTTCGACGCCAACAACGGAACTCCGGTCGGCCTGCTCTTCGACAATGGCTGCCTGAGCGACATCCGCACGGGCGCCGCCGGCGCCGTCGCCGCACGGCACCTGGCACCGCAGGAGGTTAGCCGCGTAGCAATCGTCGGCGCGGGCATCCAGGCGCGCATGCAGCTACGCGCACTGGCCCTCGTGCGCGAAATCCCGAGCGTAGCGATCTGGAACCGGACTCCGGAGCGGGCGCAGGAGTGTGCCGTCGAGATGAGCGCGGAGTTGGGCATCCCGATGGAGGCCGTGGAGCGCATCGAGGACGCCATCCAGGGATCGAACGTCGTCGTCACCGTGACCCTTACCCGCGATCCGCTGGTTCGCGCCGAGTGGATCGCGCCAGGCACTCACGTCACCGCCGTCGGATCCGATGGGCCCGACAAGCAGGAACTCGAAGCCGCCCTTCTCGGCAAGGCTGACCTCGTCGTCGCCGATCGGCTATCGCAGTGCATCGAGCTCGGCGAGATCCACCACGCGGTCGAAGCTGGCGTCTTGCAGGCGGAATCGTGTCTTGAACTCGGGAAGATCGTCGCCGGAGACATTCCCGGGCGAACATCCGTCGACCAGATCACGGTCGCCGACCTGACCGGCGTGGGCGTGCAGGATGCCGCTATCGCAGGCGCGACGCTCAAGGCCGGCCTGGCGAAGGGTTTCGGTACGTCTATCGAGTCCTGATACCCATGCCACGCAGGCATCGACCGTCGGGACCGCGGAGCGCCCAACCATGAAGCTCGTCTCGCAGACTTACGGACGGCGGCTCACCGTACTTGCCGGCGGCCTGCTACTCGCTGGCTGTGCCGCCACCGCGGACGAGCCGACGGCAGCTGGACCGACGCCCAGCGAAGTCGACGTCGCACTCGCCGCAATTGATCGCGGCGTGATTCAGTCGTCGTTGGACTATCTGGCAGCCGATGACCGCGAAGGGCGTTTCACCGGGACCCCGGGATACGAGGACGCCGCGCGCTACGTCGCCGAGCAGTTCGCCGCAATCGGATTGGAAGCTGGCGGGACTGACGGATGGTTTCAGTCCGTTCCGATGGTCTCCAGCCGGCTCAACGCGCAGGGGTCAGGGATCACCCTGCATTCGACCGATGGCAACGTGGAACTGACCTGGGGCAAGGACTTCGTCGCCTACCCCGACCTGTCGCGACCATCGAACCGGATCCGTGCCGAGGCGGTCTTCGTGGGCTACGGCGTTCACGCGCCCACGTTGGGCTATTCCGACTACGAAGATGTCGATGTCAACGGCAAGATCGTTGTCATCTTCAGCGGCGCACCAGCAACGTTGCCGTCGACCGAGCGCGCCCACTACTCATCGGGCAGAACGAAGGCCGACGAGATGGTCCGCCGCGGTGCGATCGGTCAGATCGCCATCGCTAACCGCCGTGGCGAGCAGAGCTCTCCGTGGGACGAAACCGCAACCAATTGGGGGCCGGACCCAGAAGTGACCTGGGTCGGCGTTGACGGTGAGGTTGCTGACTTCCATTCGGAGCATGAGGGCTATGCGAGCGTAGGCCCTGGCGTCGCCGAACAGCTCTTCGCCAACGCACCGTTGACCTACCAGCAGGCGCTCGATTCCGGCGATGATTTCGTACCCGCCGCGGCGCCACTCGGCATCGAGGTCACGATGTACCGCGAGTCGGACCACGAGCGCATGGCCAGTCCGAACGTTGTCGGCATCCTACGCGGGAGCCATCCGGACCTCTCGGCCGAGTACGTCGTCTACTCGTCGCATCTCGATGGACTCGGGGTCGACGCGCCAGTCGATGGTGACGCGATCTATAACGGCACCTGGGATAACGCCATCGGCGTGGCCTTCATGCTCGAAACCGCCCGGGCGCTGGCTGAACTGCCTGTGCGACCCCGTCGATCGATCGCCTTTGTGGCGGTTACCGGCGAGGAAATCGGGCTATTCGGCTCCGACTACTTTGCGCAAAATCCCACGGTGCCAACATCGGCGATCGTCGCGAGGGTGAACATCGACATGCCTCTGGTCATGTTCCCGCTCGACACCGTGACCGGGTACGGCGCCGAGCACTCCTCGCTCGAAGAGCTCATGACCGTCGAGGCTCGGAAGGAAGGATTCGAGTACACGCCTGATCCCTACCCAGACGAGGTCTACTTCATTCGCAGTGACCCGTACTCGTTCGTGCGGCAGGGCATTCCCTCGCTCTACCTTGCCAAGGGTGTGGGCTCCTCCGACCCCGCCATCGACGGCCGCGCGGTGATCGACGGGTTCACGCGAGACCACTACCACGCGCCCTCGGACGACCTCGCCTCGCAGCCCGTCGATTGGGAAACAGCCCTGCGGTTCGTGCGCGCAAGCGTCCGTATCGGCTACCGGATCGCGACGGACGAGGCGCGCCCAATCTGGAACGATGGCGACTTCTTCGGAGACCGGTTCGGACGGTAGGCGGGCTGGCTAGATTCCGGGAGCACCGCCGGCAGCAGGTCGATGCGACCGGCGCCGGAGAACGTAGTAGATCGTCGTCACAACGATCAGTCCCGCGACACTCATGGCCTCGCCCGCTGGAACCTGGAGCAGCATCCAACCGATCAGGAGGCCACTCAGGACGGGAATCAGCAGTCCAAAGGGCAGCCGGAATTGTCCGGGCCCCGGCAGACCGTCGCGCGCGCGAAGGCGCGGCACCGCCAGGATCACGCCAAGGTCGATCAGTAACAACGAGCCGGTCGCGAATACCGCGAGATATCTGAAGGTGCCGGTCAAGGCGAACGCGCACACGACAACCGCGAGGAAGATCACCGCTACATACGGCGTCTTGTACGTCGGATGGACCCGCGCCAGGATGGGCGGCAGATTGCCGGCGCGAGCCGAGGCGTAGATGACTCGCGGGGTCGCCAGCATGTCGCCGCTGAGCGCCCCGTAGATCGAAAACACGAGGCCTGCCAGCAACAGTCTGCCACCCCAGTCGCCGAAGACTGCGACCGCCACGGCAGTCAGCGGCGCGTCCGTCTCTGCCGCCAGTTGAGGGCCGAGTACACCCTGCGCGACGGTCTGTAGCCCAACGTAAAGCACGAGAAGCCCACCGATTCCGTACAGCAGCCCCAGCGGGACGGTCCGCGACGGTCGCTTGATCTCCCCGCTGACGCTGAGCGCGCCTTCGGCGCCACCAAACGCGAAGAACAGGATGATCACACCAGCGCCAAGCTCACCGACGGACGGCCATTCCGAGATCGAAAGGTTGACGCCGTTGATCGCGAACAGCCCGACTACCAACAACAGGACCAACGGGATCAGCTTGACCAATGTGTTGATGACGACCAGCCGCATGCCGGCCCTGGCGCCGCGGATATTCACCAGTGCCATGAACAGGAATAGCCCCAGGATGAACAACGCCCGCGGAATGCTGCTGCCGAGGATCGGAAACACCGTCGCCATCACCTCGACCATGGCAACCGTGATGGCCGCGTCCGCAAGGGCGGAAAAGCCGAACCAGAACAAGACGGAAGCGACAAATCCGGCATACGGCCCGAACGCCTCTTCGATATATGCGTAGGTACCACCGCTCCGGGTAACACGGCTCCCGACCTCCGCAAAGCAGAGGAAGACCAGCGCGACGGCGAGCCCACAGATCAGATAGGCGAGTATCGCCGCCGGACCCAGTTCCGCCGCGATGCGACCCGGCAACACGAAGATTCCCGCGCCGACCACCAGGTTCATGACGCCAAGACCGAGTGCCCCGGCACCGATGACTCGTACCAGCCCCTCGTTCGCCGTCGCTGTCGCCGTCGCGTGCTTCAAGGTACTAGTGGTCTCCCGGGTTCATGATCGTGCCTCTAGATGAGCTGCGAGAACAACTTGGCCTATCTGGGAACTGCCTGGAAGATCCGCCCGCTACTGCAAGGGCGAGAAGTCGGCCGAGTTCAGGAACGTCGACTCGACATTTGTCACGATGGGACCATCCGCGCGCGACGCGTCCCACATCGCTTGCCAGACGGGGTCATCGCGAAACGCCTGCCACGATGCCGCGGCGCTCTCGCGGCTCGCGTGGGCCACCATGTAGACCAAGGTGTTCTCGGAAGTCGGACCTTCGTCAGGCACCCAGTAGCCGACGCTTTCGATGCCGTGCTTGTGGAATAGGTCGATCTCGCCTCCACCGAACCGAGCGAGCAGGGCGTCGAGGCGCCCCTCCGCGGTGGTGTAGATGCGGAGCTCGTAGACCCGGGCCGATTGCTCCCCCGCAGTAGTCGTCAAGCCGATCCCGGCCACGGCGAACAGCAGCGTGACCAGAAGCACCGAGGTCCCGAACTTGCTCCGCAAAGACATCTATCTGACTCCTATTATGTCCGGTTGTGGGCGATCGCCGAGAGGGTAGCCGAAGTGCCCTGACGCTCCAACCGGCGCGATCGGTCGAGCGATCGGGGCCGACGCTGAGAAGACCCAGTAGCGCGCTCGGCTACATCCAGCAGTTGTCGTGCTAGACAGATTTAACTACGGTGTGGTTTAATCTATTTAACTACACTGTAGTTCAATCCGACGCGGCGCTCGACGCCGGTGCGATGTAGGACCACGATGAACTGGTGGATGCTTTGGGATATCTCGGAGAGTTCGAGCAGCTGATTCTCTTTGCGGTCGTTGAGCTTGGCGACGAAGCGTATGGTGGCGCGATCCGCGAGGCGATCGAAAGGCGCACCGGTCGGGTGGTCTCCTCGGGTGCGATCTACACGGCGCTCGGACGACTCGCCGAACGCGACCTGGTCAGCTCGCGCGTGGGGCAGCCCACGGCAGGTCGCGCCGGTCGGCCGCGGAAGTACTACTCCATCGAGCCCGCTGGAGCCCGGGCTCTGGAGACTACCTACGCCACCATCCAGGCGATGGCCGGCGGACTCATGTCGCGCGTCGCCGAGATCGCGGAAGACGGCTAACCATGGCTAGTCCGAAGAGCCCCACCCTCTGGCGCAAACTCGCGGCCCTGCTCATCCGTGGTCCCCATTCGACATTCATCCTGACGGATCTCGAGGATGCCTTGGAGCGCGACCTGAATGGCGGCATCCGCGGGGCGGGCCCGACGGCGCTATGCGCAGAACGTGGTGGCGACCTGGTGGAGCCTTACCCGCGCCCGGTGGCGACGCCCCGGGCTCGGCATGTCGTGGCTCGACATCAAGTTATTTGTATTTCAAAGTCGATGATCGTTCCACCCGATTCTAGAATCGATGGGCACCACCTACGGCGTCGTGATCCCTTTGCACCATCCGTTCCGACGATTCGCCGGCTACGCCTGGAACGAATCCGCGGACGGGATCGACAGGGCGCAACGGAACCCCAGATCGAAGAACGAGAAGTCAATCGGATCGGGGTCGCGGTAGGAAACGCGCAGATTGGCAGGTCGATGGTACCACGAGCCGCCGCGAACGACGCGCGCTCGCGCATCGGTCCCGCCACCCCAAGCCGACCCGTCGGATGGAGCGCCTCGGTAGCTGGGGTGCCACGAGTCGGCTACCCACTCGTAGACACTGCCGAGCGCGTCGTGCAGGCCGAACGGGTTCGCTGGGAACTGGCCCACGGGCGCGGTCTTGGTCGGGGTCTTGCCGCCCACGGCGGCGTCGTCACAACAAGCCTGGCCCGCTTCGTATTGCGAGCCCCACCAGTAACGGCCTTCTTGTCCGCCGCGCGCCGCATATTCCCACTCCGACTCGGTGGGTAGGCGCAATACGCCGCCTTCGCGCGCCGCAGAAGCAAGGAATCCCTGAACATCTACCCACGAAACACTCTCAACGGGGCGGTCGGAACCGGTGAACTCGCTCGGCGCCGATCCCATGGCGAGCTGCCAGGCGGCCTGCGTGACCGGGGTGATGCCAGCGTAGAAAGGGTCGATGGTGAGCTGGCGCCGTGGCATCTCTGCGTCAGTGGCATCAGCGTCGTCCGGATCCGCGCCCATCCAGAAGCGGCCCCCGGGTATCAGAATCAACCCGATCTGGGTGAGTCGATGTCGGACCGCCAGGGGAATGCCAAGCACTTCGGACGCCGCAACTTGCTCGGCGTGCGGGTCCTTGGGATACCACGGGTCGCCGACGTCCAGGACCTCAAGCCCGAGGACTTCCAAGGCGGGAGCGACGATCTCGGGCACTTCCCCGGATTCCTCCTCTAGGAGCTACCGAATACCGCGCGTGTCGGTGCTCAGAATGCGAACCAATCCACATATTGTATACTGTGAACAGTCTGCGACCCTGTTCTTTGTACGAAAAATTGGCGCAACCGTAGCCAGGCAAACACGTCGTGGCGGCTATTCCGCCGGCAGGTCCCATTTATGCTCGCTAGCGAGCATTTCGGCGAAGGTGACGTGCGTCATAAGGCGATTGTGCTCGAGGCGCTGCAGAGCCGTCTCGTGATCGCCAAGCTCGATCGCTTCCAGGATCCCCTCGTGCTCGCGAATCGACTCTTGCCACTCGGTGATGCTCGAGAACGCCCAGATCTCCAGCCTAGTGACCTCCGCGCGCAGGTCGTCGAGCATGTCGTTGAGCCGCTGGTTGCCGGATGGCTCGGAGAGTCGGTGATGGAACTGGTGGTTGAATTCGATTCCACCGCGAACATCACCGCGGGCGCAGGCCTGAGCGTAGCGTTCGTTCACGTCCCGCAGATCGGCAAGCGCGGCGGCGTCGAATCCCGGTAGCGACTGGCTTGCAGCGAGGACCTCGAGACGCGCCAGGACCGGATAGACATCGACCAGATCCGCGGGAGACTGCTCCGGGATCCGATAGCCGCGACGCGGTACGCGTTCCACAAACCGATCGGAGGCGAGCCGGCCCAGCGCCTCGCGCACCGGCGTGCGGCTCACGCCTAGCTTCTCGCTGATCTGCTGCTCGCGCATGAACCGACCGTGCTCCCACCGACCCGAGAGGATCTGCTCACGGAGCACTTCATAGACCTGGTCGGTGAGGGTCTCCGACGAGAGGTTCGGCCACGAATCAGGCATGCGGGCAGTCTAGCAAAATCGCGCCCCTCAATTGGCCCCACGGCAGACTGTGCCGGCCCCAGGTCCGAGTCTCAGCGACCTTCGTCGTCGCCGAAAGCGTAGAGGTGGCCGTCGGTGCGCACGAAGATCCGACCGGGCGCCAGGGCAGGTGTGGCGTACATGGGCTCGGCAAGGTCATTGGTCGCGAGAACCTCCCAATCGGCCCCTACGCTCAGGACGTGGATTTCACCGTCGGCCGTCGCGACGTAGATCTTGCCGTCGCCGAGAACCGGCGACGCGCTCAAGTTGGCTCCCGACCGAGACAGCCGCTCGCGTCTTACCAGATCACTCCCTGGTCAGGGCCGCACTCAACAGGAAGCCCTGTCACGGTGGCGATTCCGCTCCCGTGGGGACCGCGAAAGCGCGCCCAGGTTGCTTCCTGCGGCGACGCCGACGTGGCGGCCGGAGCCCCGACGAGCATAAGAACCGCGATCCCCGGGCCAACGCAACCAGCTTTACGGAGCAAGGCATTCTCCATCTTGTGCATGAAACAGGAGTTGTTCAGAGGCTGATTGACGCCGCGTCGGAATGCAAATACCGAAGCGAGCCGGTAGCTATGCGGGTGCGGCGAATCGGTACTTCCCGGCTGTCAACGCGAAGCGCGCCTCGTCCGGTGCCCCAAGCGGCGTCACTCCGGCGGCCGTCGCCGCCGGTGCTCCGCTCTCGAGAACCGCGGCCGCATCGCGCGTGGGTACCCGCACCTCGGCCGCAGCCCCGACGGGGACCTCGACGATGAAGTGCAGCGTACCCTCTTCGAGCTTCCATTCACTGACAATCAAGCCACGCGCAGACCGGTAGTGGGCCGACACCCAGCGAAGATCGCCCACCGGGTGTGGCTCGATAAAGAAACGGTCGAAGCCAACAGCCTCGGGGTGTGGCCGGATGCCACCGAGCCCCTTGTAGAACCACTCGCTGACCGAACCGAACATCGGGTGGTTGTGGGAGTACGTGTTGTCGCTGTACTCCCAGTGCTCCCAGAGTGTGGTCGCGCCACGGTCGAGCATGTGGCCCCATCCCGGGAAGGTCTTCTTCTGCACCATCTCCAGCGCCACGTCGGCGCGGCCTGCACGCGTCAGCTCTTCGAGCAGATGTCTGGTTCCGAAAATCCCCGTGGCGACGTGCCCGTCGTGCTCGACGAGCACCTGGTCGAGCATCCGTGCCACGGTCGCGTCGTGTTCCTCGGGCGGCACGAGACCCGTCGCGAGGGCAATCGCCTGACAGGCCTGCGTCCCGATGTCGAAGATCCCTGTGCCCGGCTGCAAGAATCGCTCTACGAAGGCGGCGCCTATTGCGTCCGCCAACCGCGCGTAGCGCACCCGGTCGTCGTCGCGACCGAGGATCTGGGCAAGCCGCGAGACCAACTGTGCTGCCTGTCGGTAGTGGGCAGTTCCCGTCACTGCTATCGGTCTGGGATCGAGACTCTCGTGGTCGCTCAACCCACTGTCGATGATGTGCCCGTCGGCATGATCGGCATACAGATCGACCCAGCGGCGTGCCACCTCGTACTGCTCGTCTACCAGGAGCCGATCGCCGTAGTAGGTGTATTGCTGGCTGACCAGCAGTGGATGCGCCAGGCCCCAACCAATCGGTCCGTCGTCGTCGATGTAGCCGTCGGCCGAGATCCCGACGAACGGCGCGGTCTCGGTCAGCCAGCCGTCCACGCGTGCGGCGTCATCGTGATCCCGTACTGTCTTGGCATAGAAGCTCGAAAAGTCGTAGTTGAGGGCAGCCATCTCGCTGGTGGTCGCGATATCGCCCCCGTACTGGTACTTCTCGCGAGCCGGACAGTCGGATTGCACGCTGAACAGATTGCTCAGTAGAGTCCACTGCACCATGGTCTGAATCCGATTCAGCGTTTCGTCGGAACACACGAAGGTGCCGACGCTCTCCACGTCGGTATTGAGACGCAGCCCCTCGATCGCGTCGAGTCCCGGCGTCCCCGGGAAGCCCGTGACCTCGACGAAACGAAAGCCGTGGAACGTGAATCGCGGCGTGTACATCTCCGGCCCACCGCCGGCCAACGTGTACTCGTTGCATTGCTCGGCAACGAGCGGTGCGCCAGGTCCGCCCCGCGGCGATCCGTCGTCATTCGCTCCCTTAATCTGGCCGGCCACCGCCGTCATCGGATTGAGCGTGCCGTCCGGATGGAGTAGTTCGCCCAAACGCATCTTGACCGTTGTGCCCCGGGGCCCCTCGACGCGCAGTCGACACCAACCGGCAAAGTTCTGGCCCATGTCGAAGATGAACGTCCCGGGTACGACCTCGCTGACGCTCATTGGCAGCAGCGTCTCGGTGATCCGGATCGGCGGGATTGATCGCGCCTCAAGCGCTCCGACCTCATCGTCTCGCGGCACCGCCGGGCGCCATGCGGAGGCGTCGAAATCTGGCTGATCCCACCCCGACATGCGGCGCTGAGCATCGAACACCTCACCGAGGTAGACGCTGTTGCGAATCACGGGGCCAGCGTGGACTCGCCATCGGTGGTCGGTGGCGATGGTCTCGCTTGTGCCGTCTGTGTAGAGGATCTCCAGCTGCCCGATGAACATCGGCTCGCCCGTCGGCAAATGCTCGCGGATATTGATCCGCCCCCACATCTGCAGCGGCAACGGGTTGTACCAACCGTTGCCGAGCATCGCGCCGACGACGTTGCGGCCCTCTCGAAGCAACTCGGTGACGTCGTGGGTCGCGTACTGCACGCGGTTTGCGAAGCTCGTCCACGGCGGTTCGAGCACGTTGCCCGAAACCCGCGCGCCGTTGATGTTCACCTCGTAGTAGCCCAGCCCGGCCGCGTAGAGGCGCGCACGCTCCACAGGCTTCGCAACCCGAAATCCCTTCCGCATCAGGGGCGCCGGACGGTCGTCGTACTGCTCGGCACGGGTGGCAGGTTCGGGTGTGCCGTCCCCGATCCACCCGCCACGCCAGTCGTTCTCGACGAGCAGTCCCATCTCCCAACGGGCGACTTCGCTCCACGCCGAGACTGCGCCGGCCGCATCCCATACCCGTACCTGCCAGAAGCATCGATCTCGGCTCGCAAGTCGGCGGCCGCCGTACTCGATGTGCAGTTGCTCAGTTGACTCGGTACGCCCGCTGTCCCAGAGCAGCGACTCGCCAGCGCGCAGCGCCTCGTGTGATCCCGCGACGCGCACCTGGTAGGCAATCTGCCGGAGCCCGCGAGCTTCGGTTTTAACGGCCTCCAGTCTCCAACCCAGACGCGGCGTGACGGCGTCGATGCCCAGCGGGTCGACGAAATACTCACATCGCGTGTCGACCGGAAAGATCGCACCTGCTTGAGCCGATTCGCTATCCGCTGTCATGCCCGACAGGTCCGTGGCGACCGGACCCGCCATGCCGGCGGCCAGCGATCCGCGCAGGAAGTCTCGGCGGCGGATCTTCACTCTGCTCGCGCGGCGCCGATCGAGCGCTGCGCTGGTCGTCTCTTCGAGCCCATGGGCGCCGAGGCTATGCCAGCACCGGTATCGGGTACAACCGCCACCGCAACAGGCGGCCCGACGACCCACCGGCAGATAACTTAGAATCGCCTAGCGCAAGCCCCTCGATTGATCGTAACCAGGCAATAACAGATGGAAATCTCGATAGGCGAAAGAGTCGCTCACTACAAGATCGTGGGCAATTTGGGACGCGGCGGGATGGGCGTTGTATACGAGGCTGAGGACGAGAATCTCGGACGTCGTGTCGCGCTCAAGTTCCTGTCCGCGGAAATAGAGCAGGACAGGCAGTCACTCGAGCGCCTCCAACGCGAGGCCCGGGCCGCGTCATCTCTGAATCATCCGGGCATCTGCACCGTGTTCGCGATCGAGAATCACGAGCGCCACATCTTCCTGGTGATGGAATTGCTCGAGGGGCACACCCTCACGAGCGCGATGAGTCACGACCCTCTGGAGATCAGCCGACTGTTCGACGTCGCGATTCAGCTTGCCGATGCGCTGGAGTCGGCGCATTCGCGCGGCATCGTTCGCCGGGATATCAAGCCGGCCAACATCTTCATCAACGACCGCGATCAGATCAAGATCCTCGATTTCGGGCTGGCCAAGATCAAGGGGGCCCATGGCCTGGCGAAACGACCCGGCATTCGACGAACTGTACCCGCCGCCGGCAGACGGAACGGGCTGAGCGCCGGCGCATGGCGCGTCAGTCTCCAGCCGTCGATGCGTGCTGGCGAACAGGCGCTAGGAACCGTCCGTATATAGAGACGCGCCTGACGTAGTCGTCAAAATCGCCGCCACCTGCGGTGGGGTCGCACACCAGCGTGCTCTTGCCTACCCAGGTGTCGCCGCTGGTTCGCGCCATGTAGAAGATGTGGTCGAAGAGCCCCCGTCCCGGGCTGACGAGGGACGAGACCTTCGTGCCGGGAACCGATCGGGCGATGTTCGAACTCCGTGGCATCCGCTTCGGGATTGCGATCTGCATCGAGGGCTGCCGCTACCCCGAAACGGTGCGCTGGGCGGCGGTCCGCGGCGCGCACGTCGTCTTCCATCCCAACCTCGCCGGCAGTGACCAAGCCGAGGCAACGCTCCGCAAGTGGGGCGCGCTCGACTCGCCGTACTATGAGAAAGTCATGGTCTGCCGCAGCGCCGAGAACTCGATCTACTTCGCCAGCGTGAACTACGCGCTGAAGTATCCGGCGGCGGCAACCGCCGTCATCGCGCCCGACGGCACCTGTATCGATCACTTGCCCTACGGCGAGCCGGGCCTGCTGGTGGTCGACATCGACCTCCAGCAAGCCGATCGACTGTACGCCGACCGGCTCGCCCCGGAGACCTACTAGGGCGCGACAGCTGCTGGATTACGCGACGACTTCCTCGACGGCGACCGGGTCGCCGACTGCCGTTTCCCACTCGGCCACCACGTCGTCCACAGTCTTCAACTGGCGGTCACGATCACTCGCGTACCAGGCCGCGAAATACTCGACGCCCTGCTCGTGGGCGTCCTGGGTGAAGGCCTGCATCCCGTCCGTCACCCAAATCAGATCGTAGCCGCGCTGGAACGCGTCTCCCGATGTGTGGCGCACACAGCAGTCGGTGTGCAATCCCACGATGTAGAGCTTCTCAATGCCCCGATCGCGTAGGTAGCCGTCGATGCCGCTGCTCACGAAGGGGCTATAGGTGGTCTTGGCGACAACAAGATCGCCCGGCTCGGGGGCCAGGTCATCAACAACGTCGGCCCACCGTGTTCCCTCCATCGCATGCGGAGGCCATTTGCTCAGTTCAGCGTCCTGTTCAGTATGCGCGTCGGTCGCGTAAACGACCGCAACGCCGGACTGGCGCGCTGCCGCCAGTAGCCGCTTCAATCCAGGAAGGATCGACTGCGCCCGCTGCTGGTACTCCGGTCCGCCAGCGTCGGCGATGACGCCGCCCGGATAGACGAAGTCGTTGGCGAGGTCGATAACGACAACTGCACTTGTGATGTGGTTCGCCATGAGCCCGTGCTCCCATTGTTGAATTGTTCGCTTCCGGACTGGCCGTATGGGCAACGCCTCGAGCTGTGCGAATTCACAGCTTGCTCCCGGGAACGTGACGCGCACCGCGCGCATGCGCTGATGATAACTGCCAGGGTGGGCCTGTGCAGGGCCGACCGCGGGAGGGCGGGGGCGGGCTAACGGTCAGCTGGCGGTCTCCCAATGCCCCGTCTGGGCCGAACGAACGAGTGCCTCCATCAATCGCATGTTCGCCAGCGACAGTTCCAACGGGTAGATCTCGTCGGTGCCGTCGAGCACCGCGCCAGAGAACACGTCGCCCTGAATGCGGTACTGGTCGCACGTCGCGATCTCGATCGTCTCGACACTGTTGCCGAACATGTCGCCCTCCTCGTCGACGTGGACGCTGCAAGGCCGATCGTTGGGAGCGTTGAACGGGATCTCGATCTCCAGGCGGCCGCGCGATCCGAACACCTGGACGCGCTGGTACGGCGCCATCCGCGTACTGCACGTCCCGACAGCGTGCCCGCTCGGGAAGTCGAGCATCATGGACGTGATCACGTCTACCGTGGAATCCGGATCGCGGTCGATCAGGCCCAGAACGCGACGCGGTTCCTCACCGAAGATCATGCGCGCCGTGGTCAGCAGATAGCACCCGATATCCATGAGGGCCCCGCCGCCCGTAGCGGCGATGTTGCGGATGTTCGCCGGGTCGTCGTTGAAGTAACTGAAGTAGCCGAGGTACGAGCGCACCGGACCGAGGCGACCGGACTGACAGATCTCGACGGCGCGCAGCCATTGCGGATGTGTCCGCACCATGAAGGCTTCCTGGATCTTCACTCCGGTCCGGTCGCGGACGGCGATCATTTCGCTGGCCTCGGCAGAGGACATCCCTATAGGCTTCTCACAGAGCACGTGTTTGCCCTGCTCCGCCGCGGCGATCGTCCACTCGCGATGCAGATGGTTCGGCAACGGGTTGTAGATGGCGTCGATCTCAGGATCCGCCAGCAACTCCTCGTACGAACCGTAGGCCGTTGGAATGGCGAGTGTGCTGGCGGCAGCCGCCGCCCGGTCGATGTCACGTGAGGCCAGCGCCGTGACGACGGATCGGTCGCCGCCCTGCATGGCGGGAATGACCTTCTCGGTCGCAATCTTGGCCGCACCCAGGACCCCCCATCGCAGCTTGTCCAAAGCGCCTCCCCTCGCGGCGGCCTGTCGTCCGCGCGCTGCTGGTAGTAGCCTCCAGCGGTCTTTTGAGACCCCACTGGAGGCGTCCGATGTTGAAACGAACCGTGCTAACCGTACTCGCACTCGGCCTGACAGTCAGCGCCGTCGCCCAGACCCAGTTGCCCACCAAGCAGGTTCTGACCCTGGACGCCGCAAAGATCATCGCGGCGGCCGCCGAGGCCGAGGCGACTCGCAACGGGTGGGCCGTCTCGATCGCCATCGTCGGCGACAGTGGTCAGTTGCTTCTTTTCCGTCGCATGGACGACGCCAAGCTCGCAGCAACCGACATCGCGATTCGCAAGGCGCGAACGTCCGCGTACTTCGAGCAGCCCACGGTCGAACTCGAGGAGGAGGTCGACGGCGGGCGGAACGCACTGCTCTCGATCGACGGATTCATGCCGCTCCAGGGGGGTATTCCTATCGTGGTCGCCGGGATGCAGATCGGCGGGATTGGCGTCAGCGGAGTCAGCGGCGAGCAGGACGAGCAATGTGCGGTGGCGGGCGCCGCAGCGCTCGCGGCACGCTAGCCACAGGCTCACCCGTCAGGCCAGTACTTCCTCGATGACCTTGCCGTGCACGTCCGTGAGACGCATGTTGCGGCCATTGAAGTGGTAGGTAAGATCCTCGAAATCGAGTCCAAGCATGTGCTGGATCGTGGCGTGGAGTTCATACACCGACTTGCGGTTCTCGACTGCGGCGTAGCCGTACTGATCGGTCGCGCCGACCACGGTGCCGCCCTTGATGCCGCCGCCGGCGAGCCACACGCTGAATCCCTTGTTGTTGTGATCGCGTCCGTCCATACGCTCTGAAATCGGCAGCCGGCCGAACTCGCCGTGCCACACGATCAAGGCGTCGTCCCACAGGCCGTGACTCTTGAGATCCTTGATCAGGCCGGCGATCGGTTTGTCGGTCTCGGCGCAGTGCATCGTGTGGTTGCCCACCAGATCGAAGTGCGCATCCCAGCTCGGTTCGAAGTTCCCGCCGCCGGAGAAGATCTGTACGTAGCGAACGCCACGCTCCACGAGGCGGCGCGCCATGAGCGCCTGTCGCCCGAAGTAATCGGTGGGCTCGACACCGATGCCGTAGAGCGACTTGGTGGCGTCCGACTCGGACCGGATGTCGATGGCCTCGGGCGCGCGGTCCTGCATCCGGTAGGCCAGTTCGTAGGAGTACGTGCGCGCCGACAGTTCAGTATCGAGCGGGTTCGTGTCGGCATGGCGCTCGTTCATCTCGTGCAGCATGCGTAGCCAGCGCTCCTGCGCCCCCGGCGCACGGGTCGTACTGGGCTTGAGATCCACAATTGGAATATTGCCGTCGCGTAGCTGGGTGCCCTGGTAGGCCGCCGGCAAATATCCACTGCCCCAGTTGGGCTGGCCGTTGATCGGGCCGCCCCGATGGTCCGTGAAGACGATGAAGCCGGGCAGGTCGGCGTTCTCGCTACCCAGACCGTAGGTGCACCAACTGCCCACGCTCGGATGGCCGGCAAGGATGCTGCCGGTATTCATCTGGAACAGCGCCGGACCGTGCGCCGGACTGATTCCATACATCGAGCGAATCAGCGCGATGTCGTCAACGTGCTCGGCCACGTGCGGGAAGAGCGTCGAGACTTCCATGCCGCTCTCACCGTGTCGGCTGAACTCCCAGGGCGATGGCATCAGCCCGCCGGGATTCCCCATCACGGTGGTCACCTCGCCAACGCCCTGCATCGTCTGGCCCTGGTACTTCGCCAGCGCCGGCTTGGGATCGAAGGTGTCGATGTGGCTGGCGCCGCCGTAGCAGAAGATCGAGATTACGAACTTGGCCCGCGGCTTCAACGGCGGTGGCTTGGGCGCCAGCGGATTGTCAATCTGTTGCGCTGCTGCTGTGTTCGAGAGCAGCAGGCCGTCCTTCTGCATCATCTCGAGAAAAGCGAGGCCGGCCACCCCCCCGCCGAGGCGCCCGAGCAGCTCGCGACGCGAGTAGACGAGCTTCTCCTGATGGCCGCACCCGTGCTGATGATGGTGGTGGTGATGACGACCGCGTCGCTTGCTCATGGTCGGTACAGGAATTCGTTGAGGTTGAAAAGCATGTGGCAGAAGTCGACCAGTCCGTGGATGCCCTCGGTGACGTACTCGACGCCGTTGCCGAGCTCCGCCGGAGATGGCGGCCGGCCGAGCGCCACCTCGATGGCTCGCGCCACCTGCGACTCCACATCATCGCCAGCCTCACGGCGTACGCGCGCTGCGAACTGAGTCGCCTGGAACGCAATCGTCGGGTTGTTCATCAGGATCAACGCCTGCGGCGCGATGGTCGTGCGGTTGCGCCGCCCCACCGAGCTAACGAGGTTGGGCTGGTCGAAAGCCTCGAACATCGGGTATCGAATGCTGCGTTTCGAGAAGACGTACAGGCTGCGACGCCAGGTGCGTGCGTCGTCGTCGGAGAGGCCAGGCCAGTTGCGCTCGGTACTCGCCTCGAACAGGTCGGGATCGATATAGGGGAACACCGCTGGGCCGCCGACGGTCCGGTCCAGCGTCCCCGCGGTCGCCAGAATGCTGTCACGGATGATCTCCGCCTCGAGTCGCACGCGGGGCATTCGCCAGACGTACCGATTGCCCGGATCGATCGCGACGTTCGCGGCGACGTCGTCGCTCGATGTTCGGTAGGCACGCGACGTGAGCATGAGCCGGTGCATCGCCTTCATGCTCCAGCCGCGTTCCACGAACTCCACGGCCAGCCAATCGAGCAGCTCCGGATGTGTCGGCGGCGTTCCCATGACGCCGAAATTACTCGGCGTGCGGACGATTCCCTCGGCGAAGTGATGCTGCCAGAGGCGGTTCGCCATCACGCGAGGCGTCAGCGGATTGTCCTCGTTGACGAGCCATTGGGCGAAGCCGCGGCGGCGCCAGCTGCTCTTCGCGTCGGCCGGGGGCTGCTCGAACGTCCACTCGGCGTCGGTCGCGACAGCAAGCACGCCAGGAGTCATCGCCGAACCCGGCGAGCCCGCGCTACCGCGATGGAGGAAGTAGGAAGGCTCCGGATCGCGCCCGGCCTCGCCGATCACTCGCGCGGCTGGCAACGCCGCGGGTCGCTCAGCCTCTAGCCGCACGATCTCAGCCTTCACCGAAGCATGGGCCGACACGACGTTCGGCGGCATCAGCTCGACAACCGCATCCTCGGTGATGCTGCCGCGCAGAGAGTCCA
>Ga0114999_10003172_pt1 | contig 20860 bp, 20 predicted proteins | sample ArcticOcean_MG_C_3_FD_89820 | JGI IMG/M metagenome (GOLD analysis project Ga0114999, IMG submission 89820) | Marine microbial communities from western Arctic Ocean - ArcticOcean_MG_CB8_126 | ecosystem: Environmental > Aquatic > Marine > Oceanic | place: Arctic Ocean: Canada Basin | collected...
GTTTCATCATTATTGAGCAAGGTTTTTGAAAAGAAATACCATCAATATGTTAGCTCTAGAGTTTACTATCATAATAATCTACATTTTAGAAAAGATATTAATAATATATTCTTAAAAAATCATAAGTCCAAATGGGGGAGTTGTTCTTCAAGTGGAAATATAAATCTTTCAACACGTTTATTTTTTGCTCCTAGTGATGTACTTGATTATGTGATTATCCATGAACTTGCCCACTTAGTTGAACATAATCATTCAAGAAATTTTTGGAATCTGGTTGAACAGGCAATGCCAGATTATAAAGATAAGAAGAAATGGTTAAATGGGCATGGGCATAGGTGCAGGTTCTAAATCTTGGATCAATTAAAATTAATTATAAATCTATACTTGGCATCTTTTTGTCTGCCTCTGGGATTTTTAAGAAGTCTCTTTGTTTTCTTCCGTATAACTTAAAGAAAAATACTCCAGGAAATTTTTCACTTGCGTTTTGATAGTCTTGTATGCTGTCGTTGTAAAATTGTCTTGAGTATGCTACTTTGTCTTCAATAGCCGCTAGTTCTTGTTGTAGTTGCAAATAATTAGCGTTAGACTTTATTTCAGGATTGCTTTCTGCTATTGCGAAAAGTTTTCCTAAGAATCCTTGTAGTTGATCTCCAGCTTTTACTTCATCTGCTAGATTTTTAGCTTCAACAAGTGCCGTTCTTGCCTTAGTTATTTTATCAAAAATATCTTTTTCTTGCTTTGCAAATCCTTTTACTACCTTTACTAAACTTGGAACTAAATCTGCACGCTTTTTTAGTTGAACATCTATTTGAGACTCAGAATTTTGAACTCTGTTTTCTAGAGATACAAATTTGTTATAATAGTATATTAAAATGACTGCTACTGCGACAATTGAAATAATTATCCATGTTGTAGGTGTAACCATAATAATTTAGAGATGTTCTTGTTTATAAGCTTAATGTAAAAACGGCACTGTCCGGAATGCTTCCGGACGAAGATAATTTGTAAATCCTTAAAATTTTATTTAAAATTTTTGGCACAGAAAATTAAGATAATTTTCTTGTTTCACGAAGTAAATTCGATGAAAATTTGTTGTCTAACTATAGAAATATGTGACTCCGGACAAAGCTGCAAAAACATTTGTTTAATGTAAAAACATTTTTAAATAGAAATGGAGTTTAATATAGATGGGTGTAAAGAAAGCTTTGAGGTCTTTTGTCTTTTTGATAGTTTTAGTTCTAGCCTTGTATTTTATTGCTAACTCAATTACAAATTATACAGGATTAATTGTAGGTGAGATTAATACTGAATTTGAGAGATGTTTGAATGAAAAAGATATTAGGTTGTATGTAGAAAATTATGATATGACTAAACTTAAGAAATTTAAGACTGCAGAATATTTGGGAAGTGTTGAAATTTCGGGGTGTGTTTTGAATAAAATAGATTGTATTAAAGAGGGCGTTATTGAATATCCTAGTTGGGTTATTGAAGGTGAGAGTGTTGTTGGAGATATTGAAATTTATGATCTAGCTGACTTGGCTGATTGTGATATGGTTTAGGCTGGGATCTTTTTTCTAAATAAGTCACTAATGCTCATTTTGTTATGTATTCTATAAATTGCTTCCCCAAATAAATCATCAAAAGGAATTATTGTTAACTTATCTTGGGCTATTTGTGGTAATTTGTCTCCCTTCATATAGGGTTGCCTAATAGAATTGGATATAAACATTCTTTCAAAAGGTTTTAACATTTCATAACCTTCGGTGAACAGTCCATGGGTACAATAACCATAAACTGCTCTTGCACCTAAACCTTTAGCTACTAATGCTGCTTTGCTCATTGTGCCCCCAGAATCTAGTATATCATCGACTATTAATACATATTTTCCTGTAAAGTCTACATTTGTTGGAAATCTTAATTCTTTTATTTCTCCAGGGGCAGATCTTGTTTTAACTCCTACTACAACTTCTTCGGTTCCAAGCCAGTTTCCATATTTCTCTGCTCTTTCTCCCCCTCCCACATCTGGACTGACTACTACCAGATTCCCTAAGACTTCTGGATGATTTTCTGAAATATATGCTGTAACTGTAGGAAATGAGTGTAGTGCTTCAAATGTGCTCTGCCTATAAAGTGCTTCAGTTGCTTTGTTATGAACATCTACAGTCAGTATCTTATTTCCAGTAATATCTAGACATTGAGATAAAACTCTTGTAGTTACTGAAGTTCTTGCTTTATCTCTTCTATCTTGTCTCATAAACTTAGTATATGGAGTTACAAGTGTTCTTGAATCTGCATCTTTTATAGCATCTATCGTGGTTAATCCTTGAACTAACCATCTGTCAGGACTTAGATTTCCATCATGAATTATATAACAGTCTCCACCTCGGATGTTTTCAGTTACATGTGGAACATGTTCTCCATCTCTATGATTTTTTACCTCTAATGGAATAAGATTAACACTCCCACCAAATTGTCTTCCTGATTGGTCAAATATTCTTTCAACTAAGCTTCTTTCTCCTGAATCAGAGTGTAGTCCACAAACTCCTTCTATAAATGAGGTTTTACGTTCTGCAAATGCAGCATCCTCTCTTTTTCTAATGGAATTATAAACATCACAGGCAAAATTCCATGCAGCCCCTTTTTTATCTGCAATTAAGAAGTAATCTGACCCGTTAGTTATCATCTAAAGTATCACCCATTTTAATTTCTACAATGTTAATTAGTTTATAATTATTATTGTCAAATAAAATATATTTTAGAAAAAATTAATCATATCCATCATCCATTTCTACATGGCCTGATTTGATTTGGCATTGGCAAGCTAATCTTTCATCTGGTTTGTTAGGGAGAAGATCTTCTTCCTTTTCGTTTTTAGGAGTTATGTTTTCTCCACCTTTGCTTACTCTAATTCTGCAGGTCCCACAGATACCATCTTTGCACCCAAAGGGGATGTTAAATTCTTCCTCACAGGGAATTCTCATTTCAGAATTATCTGCAACTTCTGCATCCTGATTTTCTGTTGTAAATTTTATTGTTGCCATTTTTAGAATCTATTTTTTATCCTTTTCCAATTGGACTGAAATTCCTCCAGTATATTTTACTACGTAATTATAGGCTACTCCAACTAAAAATCCTAAAACAAATCCTCCAACTGCATATGCTACTACAGAGTATAATAGTATTTGTTGTAATGTTAAACTTGCTAGTTCTTGTGATTGTAGGAATGTTAGTTGAGGGAATTTTTTAGCTATAAGTAAAACTGCTCCCTGTAGTAACCCAAACAGTAGATGAATTAGTGCTATTGTATAGGCTAGCGATAATACTTTGATCTTTTTTATTTTGTACATGAGGGTTTTAGTAATTTTTGGTATATAAATGTTTTTGTGATATTTGAAGAATTATTTCTTTTTCTTAGGGAGCTTTCTTTTGGGTTTCTTTATTCTTCTTACATTAATTGCTTTTTGCCTTCTTCCTATTTTAGAGAACAGGAATATGTATAGAATTTCTAAGATTCCTGCAGTGTTTACTATTAATAAAACTATAAACCAAACTAGTTGTCTTCTTTTGGCAGATTTCCATAATGCAAATCCTTTCCAAACTAGAGACCAGATTCCTACAATTGTTAACATTCCTAATGCCATATCTGGAGAGGTCCCCCATAAGTCTGCTGCCATTGTTGCGTATTGAGGGTATGCCATATTATTCACTTCTTTTTAGTCTGTAAGTTTATGCTTACAGTATGTTGTTATTATGCTAGTATTGTTTATAAATATTTCTTATTTGATAGTTTTAAAATATAGGGATATATGGTATGATAACTTTTCATATCGTCGATTAGAAACTTTGATATACACCCTATTGTATGGAAGTATTTATATAGTATTTTATATTGTAACTATTAATCATACCACAAGTTGATTAAAATGAGGGATAATATACAATATATTGTACAGAGAACAAAATATTCTCTGTCTCGAACATTTCACAGAAATGATCGATGTATTGACTAAAGGAGAAATGAAATGTGTATTTTGTAAGTCGGCTACTCGTGTAACTGATAAAAGGGAGGCTCCGGATGGCACGCGAAGAAGGAGAGAATGTTTGAAGTGTAAGAAGAGGTTCACTACTTATGAAAAAGCTGACAAAAAAAGTATAATCATAGTCAAAAAAGATGGAAGGCGGGAACCTTTTTCAATTGAGAAGTTGAAAGATGGTTTGATGAGGGCTTGCATGAAAAGGGCAATAAGCGTTGAAAAGATCGATAAGATTATTGATGACGTTGAAGAAAAATTAAGATCAAAAGGAAAAGAGGTAAAAAGTGAAAATATAGGAAAGATGGTGATGAATAGATTGAAGAAGTTAGATAAAATTGCATATATTAGATTTGCAAGTGTTTATATGGATTTTAAGAATGTTAAAGATTTTAAAGGGGTAATAAGCGAGGCGTGATGATGGAACAAGTAATAGATAATCAAATATTTGTAACTAAAAGAAATGGAGAGGTGGTCAATTTTGATCCAGAGAAGATTAAGACTGCAATTAGTAAATGCATTAGGGCTTCTAAGAAAGAAGTTAATCAAGAAGGATTAAATCAAATTGTTAAGGGTATTGTTGAAGAGATTCAGATGAGGTTTGTTGATTTTTATCCTAATGTTGAGAATGTTCAGGATATTGTCGAAAAACATTTAATTGATAATGATCTTTATGAAATTGCTAAAGGATATATTCTTTATAGGGCTAAGAGGAGAGATGAGCGAGAGAAGCAGCAAGAGATTACTATTGAAAAAGCTAAACTAGGTAAGTTGAGAGTTAAAAAAAGAGATGGAAGAATAATCTTGTTTGATATTAATAAAATTAACCAAATGATTCGAGAGGCTGTTAGGGGCTTTGAACAGGAGGTTTCTGTTGAGCAAATTTCTAAGGAGGTAGTTAAGAATATTTATGATGGAGTTAGTGTAGAAGAGATTGAGAAGGCTTTGATACTTGCGAGTATTAGTTTTATAGAGAAAGACCCTTCATATAATCTTGTTTCTTCAAAATTATTTTTATATAAATTATATCGGGAAGTTGTTGGAGAACCTTATAATAATCCTAATATGGAAAATCTGTATAGAAGTTCTTTTACATATAGTATTCAAAAAGGAATTGAAGAGGGACTTTTTGATAAAAAACTCTTAGAATTTGATCTTGAAAAATTAAGTAAAGAATTGATTCTTGAAAGAGATGATTTGATTCAATATATGGGATTGGAAATTTTATATGACAGATATTTTGCTAAAATTGGGAAGCGAAGAATAGAAATGCCTCAGGCCTTTTGGATGAGGGTTGCTATGGGATTAGCTATTTTGGATGGAGAGAATAAAAATGAAAAGGCTATTGAGTTTTATAATCTGCTATCCTCTTTAAAATTTGTGAGTTCAAGTCCTACATTATTTAATTCTGGTTCAACACATGCACAATTAAGTTCTTGTTATTTGACTACAGTAAAGGATGACCTCCACCATATCTTTAAAAGTTATGGGGATAACGCTCAATTATCTAAATGGTCTGGAGGGGTTGCTAATGATTGGTCCAATATTAGGGCTGTTGGGAGCATTATTAAAAGCAATAGAATTGAAAGTCAGGGGGTTGTCCCTTTCTTGAAGATTGCTAATGATGCAGCGTTAGCTATTAATCGGAGTGGTAGGAGAAGAGGGGCAGTTGTTGCATATATTGAAAATTGGCATTTTGAAATTGAAGACTTTTTAGATTTAAGAAGAAATACTGGAGATGAAAGACGTAGAACTCCTGATATGAATACTGCTAATTGGATCTCAGATTTATTTATGAAAAGAGTTTTGAATAATGAGGATTGGACACTTTTTTCACCAAGTGAGGTTCCTGATTTGCATGATTTATATGGTAAGAAATTTGAAAAGAGATATGTTGAATATGAGGAAATGGCAAAGAGGGGAGAAATTGAACAGTTTAAAGTTGTTAATTCTGTAAAATTATGGAGAAAGATGCTTTCTATGCTTTTTGAGACTGGGCATCCTTGGATGACATTTAAGGATCCTTGCAATATTAGATCTCCTCAGGATCATGTAGGTGTGGTTCATAGTTCTAATCTTTGTACTGAGATTACCTTAAACACTTCTGAAGATGAAATAGCTGTTTGTAATTTGGGGTCTATAAACTTAGGCAGGCATATTGTGGACGGAAAATTAGATGCAGATATGGTTGAAAGGACCGTAAGGACTGCTATAAGGATGTTAGATAATGTTATTGATATTAATTTTTATCCAACTAAAGAAGCTAAGAATTCTAATTTAAAGCATAGGCCAATTGGTTTTGGTTTGATGGGATTCCAAGATGCATTGTATAAGTTAGATATCAATTTTGATTCTAAAGATGCAATTGAATTTTCAGATCGAAGTATGGAAATAATTTCTTATTATACTATTCTATGTTCTTCTGAATTAGCTAAAGAGAAAGGTCCCTATAGTTCTTATGGAGGATCTAAATGGGAAAGAGGTATTTTCCCTTTAGATACCTTGAACTTACTAGAACAAGAGAGAGGAATGAAGATAGATGTGAATCGGGATGAACATTTAGATTGGACATTTGTACGTCAGCATGTTAAAGAACATGGTATGAGGAATAGTAACGTTATGGCAATTGCGCCTACTGCAACTATTGGAAATATTAGTGGGGCGTATCCTTGTATAGAACCTATTTACAAAAATATCTATGTTAAGGCGAACGTTACTGGAGAGTTTACCATAGTTAATAATTATCTAGTTGAGGATTTGAAAAAATTGAATTTATGGAATGAAGAGATGTTAGATCAACTGAAATATCATGGAGGAAATTTATCTAAGATAGGGAGTATTCCTGATAAGTTGAAGGATAAATATAAGGAGGCATTTGATATTGATGCCCGTACATTTATTGATCTTGCTGCTGCAAGAGGTAAGTGGATTGATCAAAGTCAGTCATTAAATATCTTTATCCAAGGAGTTTCAGGAAAGAAATTAGACGATACCTATATGTATGCTTGGGCGAAAGGACTAAAGACTACCTATTATCTTCGAGGTATGGCTGCTACTCAGATTGAAAAATCAACTTTAGATGCCCAAAAATACGGGTTTACCCAAAAGAGAGACCTGCCTAGTGGGGCAACAGAGAATGCTGTAGAAACTTCTTCTTTAAGTGAAAATGTTAAGATATCTCAGATTGTTGTAAAACCTGTGACTGCTGCTGTTGAATCTGCTACAGAAGTTAAGATCTCTCCTATTGCAAATCCTGATGAGAATTCAATTCCTAATACACAAACTAATAATGTTGCTAAGGTCGTATCTCCTGTTGCAAATCCTGTGGACCCAGTTAAAGTCCCCCCTAAATTATGTTTAATAGAGGATCCTGATTGTGAGGCTTGTCAGTAGTTATATTGAAAGAAATAGATTTTTATAAATGATGGAGAATTGGTAAATAAAAATGGGAATTATAGATAATAATAAAACAGATCCGAATAAGATTTTGCCTATGAAGTATTTGTGGGCAAGACAGTATTACAAAGACGGTGTTGCTAATAATTGGGTTCCTGAAGAGATTCCTATGCAGGATGATGTTCAGCAATGGAAAAGTGATATTAAGATTAATGAAACTGAGAGAAGATTAATTTTATGGAATCTTGGATTTTTTTCAACTGCAGAGAGCCTTACTGCTAATAATATTGTCCTGGCAGTTTACAATCATATTACTAATCCTGAATGCCGGCAGTATTTATTGAGGCAAGCATTTGAAGAGGCTATACATACAGATACTTTCATTTATTGTTGTGATACTTTGGGTCTAGATCCTGACGAAATTTATAATATGTATAATACAATTCCTTCGATTAAGGCTAAGGATGACTTTGTTGTTAATTTGACTAAAAGTGTTAATGATCCTAATTTTAAAATAGATAGTCAGGAAAATATGCAGAAATTTTTGCATGACTTAATAGGATATTATGTTATTATGGAGGGTATTTTCTTTTATGCTGGCTTTGCGATGATCTTGGCACTAAAAAGGCAACATAAGATGATAGGTATTGGAGAGCAGTTTGAATTTATCATGAGAGATGAAAGTATTCACTTAGCTTTTGGATGTGATTTAATTAATACTATAAAATCTGAAAATCCTGACGTTTGGACTCCTGAGTTTCAACAAGAAATTATGGAACTTATTAAAGAATCAGTTGAACTTGAAAAGGCTTATGCCTATGATGCTTGCCCTAAGGGATTATTGGGAATAAATCCTGAACAGTTTGCAGAGTATGTTGAATATGTTGCTGATAGAAGACTTGAGAGAATTGGACTGCCTAAGGTTTATAATATTGAAAACCCCTTTCCATGGATGAGCCAGTCTACAGACTTAGATAAGGAAAAAAATTTCTTTGAAACAAAGGTTACTGAATATCAGACTGCAGGTAGTTTGAAGTGGGATTGATGGGGAAAGTTGATTTAACTGCATGTGCATGTATTGTTTATGATGATAAAATTCTTATGATGCTTCATACTAAACTGGACAAATGGTTGTTCCCTGGAGGGCATATAGGTCCTAACGAGGCCCCTGATGGAGCCTTAGTTCGTGAATGTATGGAAGAAGCTGAACTGGATATTAGTTTTGTTCAATATAGCCCCTTAATTCAACATCCAGAAGAATTGAGAAAGTTGGCAATACCTTTTCATACAAATTTACATAATGTGGGAGATCATGATCATTATGGCTCGTACTATTTATGCACTGTGGATCATCCAAATTTTGTTAGAAATGAAGAAAGTAAAGATATGAAATGGTTTAGTGTTGAGGACATGGAGGGTTTGGATAATCTGTTGCCAAGTATTAAACAGATGGCATTGCATGCTTTGAAAATATTTCCAAATTAGATTTATATCTTTTAGAGCCTAGTAAATAATATATATTTCCTAATTGATCAATAACTAAATTAAGTTATTTACCACGATAATGTTTATATTATAAGTTAGGTATTTTGATTAATGATAATTGGAGTTACAGGAACTTTAGCTGCAGGGAAGGGTACAATAGTTGAGATTCTAGTTGAAAGAGGATTTCATCATTATTCGGTTAGAGAATTCTTGATTAAAGAGATTGAGAAAAGGGAGCTTTTAGTTAATAGGGATAATATGTTGTTAGTTGCTAATGACCTGAGACAACAAAATTCTTCAAGTTATATTATTGATGAATTATATAAGATTGCAAGAGTTGCAGGAGGTAATGCTGTTATTGAGAGTTTGAGAACTCCAGGGGAAATTACTGGTTTGAGAGATAAGCCTGATTTTCATATGCTAGCAGTTGATACTGACTCTAAGATGAGATTTCAAAGAATGTTAGCGCGGGGGAGTGAGACAGATAACGTTAGCTTTGAAAAGTTTATAAGTGATGAACAAAGAGAAATGGAGAATATTGATCCTGCGAAACCCAATTTGAGAAAATGTATTGAGATGTCTGAAATTAAATTGAGAAATGATGGAGTTATTGAAGAATTGAAAGAAAAGGTAGAAAAAGTTCTTAGAGATATTCAAGTTGCTAAAGCTGTTGAGATAGAAAATGCAGAATCTAAAGTGGAAGAACATGTTAGGCCTAGTTGGGATGAATATTTTATGAGGATAGCTGAGGTTACAAGTACAAGAGGTTCCTGTGATAGGGGTCGCGCAGGTACGGTTATTGTTAAAGATAAACATATCTTGGCTGGAGGTTATGTTGGAAGCCCAAAGGGGTTACCTCATTGTGATGAAGTTGGACATCTGATGAAGACTGTTATCCATGAAGATGGTAGTGAGAGTAGACATTGTTTAAGGACTGCTCATTCTGAACAAAATGCAATTTGTCAGGCTGCAAAGTTAGGTGTTGCAATAGATGGGGCTACAGTATATACTAAGATGACTCCTTGTGCTGCATGTGCTAAGATGATTATTAATGTAGGGATCAAAAGAGTTGTCTGTGGAAAGAGATATCATGCAGGTAGTGAAACAGAGGATTTATTTGAAAGATCAGGTATTAAGTTAGAAATATTGGATGAAGAAATTCAGCCTTATGCTGATCAATAACAAAAACCCTTATAAATAGCTATATCTTAGTTTTTTTAATGAATCTTTATTCGATAAAAAATTGCGGTGATGACATGATAAAATGGCAATGCAAAATGAACCAGTTGTTGAAGTTACAGAAAGCGAGTTTAATGAAATTGTTAATAATGGACACCGTCTAGTTGTTGTAGATTTTTTTGCTGAATGGTGTATGCCTTGTTTGATGATGGCACCAATTATTGATGACTTGGCGGAGAGGATGAAGGATGTTAAGTTTGTTAAGATTAATGTTGATGAGAATAATGAAATTTCTCAAAAATATGAGGTTAGAAGTATTCCCACTATGATCTTTTTTATGGGTGGTAAGGAAGTTGATAAGGTGGTTGGTGGGATGGATCAAGAGGCTTTGGAAGAAAAGATACAGAGTCTTTTGAAAGATTGATTTCAATGTATACTTTTTAGTGAATAATTGTTTAAATAATTAGTTTCATAGATTCTCACGAGGCTGATAAAAATTATCTTAGAAATGCTGAGGATGCTTATTTAGAGTTAGCTGAGCATTATAGGTGGGAAAAGATTAGATGTTATGTTAATGAAGGTAGAGTTAGAAGTGTAGAGGATATTCATAAAGAAGTATTGAAAATTATAAATCATCAAAAAAATTAATTTTAAGGTCTGCCTGGAACATAATGGTGTTCTAAACATCTACATTGGTAGGTCTCATTATTATCTGGGTTTTCAATAGAAACTAAAGGTTCATTATATTTTGCAGGATTTCCATCAATTAATCTTTGAGTTCTATTTGCTAAGTTACTGCACCCACTATAATCGCAGGTGGCATGTGTTTTAATTACATCATCTGCTAAAGCCAAGAGATCTGGCATAATGCCAAATGGTTCGCCTTTAAAATCTAAATCTAAACCTGAAGCTAAAACCATCTTTCCCTCATTTCTTAGTCTACCAATAACCTCAATTAATGCATTATCAAAAAACATTATCTCATCAATAGCAACTACTCCATAACTATTAGAACTATCTATAATTGTTTTTGGATTGTGTGGATCTATATAATCACATTCAAATTCGAGATTTCCAAATCTGGTTTTAATAGTATCCTCTCTAGTATCTGTACTGGGCTTGAAAAATATATAACTACCATCTTCTCTGAAATGGATTCCATCTATCCTATCAATTAAAGCTTTAGTTTTACCACTCTTCATACATCCACAATATATTTCAAAAAATCCTGGAATTATCTGCTGTCTTTGAAAAACCATTTTCACCCTCAAGAGTTATGAGTATCTTATATTATTTAAGAACTATTGTGATATTTTATGGCTCCTAGGTATTGTGTACAAAAGTATTCACTTCACCCCTTGAAAAAATACAAAAAAATAGCTAATTACACTTTGTTTCTGTCCAAGACTTAGTTACGGGTCTATAGGCTGTTACTTCCCTACTCTTTTTAACATCTCTATATTTAATAGTATCCTTGCAAATTTCTTTTATTGGAATTTTTTCTGTAGTATATCTGCAACTATAGATTTTATTATCTGCGTCTTCCCTTCCAGAAAATCTTGCAGAAGAGGTTAATTTTTTACTTGATTGAGGGTATAATTGGGCTTGAAGTTCATCAGTTTCAACAAGAACTGGATTCTTAGGATAGCTTAATTCATGAAAATCCATATTAAACTTCCATTGCCCACTTTCATCATCTAAATTATTTAATTCGAATGAACATTTTATCTCTCGACTAACACAATATGTTTCTTTATTGGTTCAAATGTCCAATAAATAATCTATGCATATCTCTTCCTCCTTCAGACAAGAATTATAATCTTTTACAAAATTTTCCATATTATATACTAAATTCTCATTTTCACATTAATTATCAGTATATGGTTTAGTATCTGTATAATATTCTTGCATATGCCTTTTGAAGTTTCTAGAAAACTGAAGGAAGGCATGGATGAAAAATTGGATGCCCATGAGGCTGATGAAGATCATCTTAGAAATGCTGAAGCTGCTTATTTGGAATTAGCTGAATATTATAGGTGGGAAAAGATTAGCTGTTTTATAGATAATAAGAATGCTAGAGATGTTGAAGAGATACATAAAAATATACTAAAAATAATAAATGCCCTAGACAGGATTTGAACCTGCGACACCCTGCTTAAAAGGCAGGTGCTCTAACCAGACTGAGCTACTAAGGCATTAGATAAATTAGATTTGTTTGGTTTAAAAGTTTATTGGATGGGAGAAATAAAGCTTATTGTAACATAATTTAAATAGCCCAATTTTCTATATTTTTTATGGATTTTAATTATGAAACTATAGAAGCTGTTGTTAGTTCTAAAGAGTTTATGGTAGGCGCTCTTGCATTTGCGGGAGTTGCACTTTATGGTCTTGGAAGAAATAATGCTAGTTATAGGCTCGCAAGATTGGAGCAAGAAACTCAGTTAGGAGTAGCTCAATTAGAGCATGATACTCAAGTATCTGTTGCTAAAGAAGAAACAGAAAAAGTTAGACTAGGATATGAAACTTCTACAGAAGAATCGCGTGCAGAAATTAAAAGGTTAGAATATGAAAATGCTAGTGCGGTTCAGCAAAGAGAATTGGAATTAGAAAGAACAGAGCATGAATATAGGGTGAAAGAAATTGGATTAAAAGAAAAATCTAAGGAGGATAGAGATGCAAATAGGATAGTAGCCAAAGAAAAAAGAAGAGCTGAAAATACTGGGATGGAAATTATTAGGTATGATCGAAGAATTGAAGTTGCTGGAAAACTTGTTGAATTAAGGCCTGTTTTTGAGAGTTACATAGCTAGTCTTACTGAGTATGAATCTGAGGTAGGTTCTGATGAAGGAAATAGAAAGAATAGAAAGAAAAGAAAGAAGTATCGGAGAGGATTGATGGGCGAAGTTACTGCAGCCCTTAGGGCTGATTCGGATGGATTTGAGGTGGGTAGAGGGTTGGCTGAGGGTAGAGATGTATTGAGTGCAGAGGTTATGGGCAATATAGAAAATATGGTGGATGCCAAATATCAATCACCTGGAAAACCACAATTACCTATTGAACTAAAAACTCTTTTAGATATGCTTAATGAAGGTAAGTAAAATTTAAGTGTAAGGAGTCAACAATATTGTTTGAAGTCGACAAGTGATATATAAACATTTAGCGGATAATCGGGAAATAGGTTCTAGACAACAGAAAGATTTATAAAGCTTTTTTTAGATATTTTATTACTGATATGTTATTAATTGAAAGATATGATTCACTCGCTCTAGTCTCTTAAAATAACTATCTAATACCTCATAAAAATGCATGATCTACAACCCAAACACACTAAATTAAAAGAAGAAGAGGCTGATAAGCTAGTTAAGAAGTTGAATATTTCTACATCTCAATTACCTAAGATAAAAGTTACCGACCCTGTACTTGATGATAGTTTTAAAGTTGGAGATATTGTTAAGATTGATAGGAAGGATGAAGAGACTGGCGATGAAGTTATTTATTATAGGGTGGTGGGTGTATGAAAATACAAAAATCTTTTATTTTTGAACTTCACTTTTCTAATGGAGGAAATAAAAGATGAAGCTTGAAGCATCACAAATGAAGGAAGAGCATTTGCTTGTTAGAAAATATTTGGAAGATCATAGTTTGATTGAATCAAATATTATTAGTTTTAATAATTTTATTAATCATAGAATGCAGGAAATTATTGATGAATTGAATGTAGGTATGACTCCTGATGAAGATATTGAGATTAAGTTGGGAAAGATTAAAGTAGGTAACCCGGAGATATTTGAAGCAGATGGAAGTAGTCATTTAATAATGCCAAGTGAGGCGAGAATAAGGGGATTAACTTATTCTGCTCCAGTTCGTGTTGAAGTAACAATTAAACAATTAGGACAATTAGATAGTCATGATGTTGAGATTGGAAGAATTCCTATAATTGTTAAGTCAGACGTTTGTAATCTGAACGGCCTTGATAGGGAGCAACTTATTAAAGAATATATTGATCCAAAAGATCCTGGAGGATATTTTATTATTAATGGTAATGAAAGAGTAATTGTTATGGCTGAAGACTTAGCAGAGAACCAACCTTTTATTGAGAGTCCAAAAGGTGCACTTATGTTGAGATTATTTTCAAAGAGGGGAAGTTACAGAATTCCTGTTTCTATTACTGATACTAAGGAAGGAATTGTTGAAGTGAGCTTCTCAAGATTTAAAAATATTCCAATCATTGTTATATTAAAAGCTTTAGGATTAACTAAAGAAAGTGATATCGCAAAGTATGTTGGGAAGGAGAATGATAGTTTAATTGTTAACCTGTATGAATATGCAAATATAACTAATGAAGAAGAGGCTATGATGGCTATTGCCGAACAAACAAATTTGCAAGGAACTACAAAAGAAATTTTGGATAGAGTGAAGCAAAGATTAGATAGTTATTTTTTACCTCATATTGGATTGAAACAGGAACATAGAATTGAAAAGGCTGTTTCATTATGTAAGTTCTTGAAGCAGTTTTTTGTTGCAAAAGAGACTCCTGAAAATTTGACGGATAAGGATCATTATGCTAATAAGAGAGTTAGAATGAGTGGAGACTTATTGGGAGATTTGTTTAGAATTAATATGAATATATTAGTAAGGGATATACTTCATTCTCTACAGAAGATTCAGAAAAGGAAGAAGTTTTATTCAATAAAAACTATTGCTAAATCAACTTTATTTACACATAGAATCGAGAGTGCTATTGCAACAGGTAATTGGATTGGTGAAAGATCGGGAGTTACTCAGAATATGGATAAGACTAACTATCTTGCTATAATTAGTCAATTACAGAGAGTTAGTTCTATGTTACCTGGAGAACAAGAAAATTTCTTGGCTAGAACTTTGCATCCTACACATTATGGTAGATTCTGTCCTATAGAAACACCTGAAGGGACTGAGATCGGACTGAGAAAAAATCTGGCTATTCTAGCTAAAGTTTCAACTAGGCCCAAAGTTACTGATGATAAATTAATAAAAATCTTTGATGATTTTGATATGAAGAAAGAGATTGAAGGTGAAGGAAATGATGTATTCTTGAATGGGAGATTTGTTGGACATGTAAGTGATGTTACTAAATTTGTAGGAAATTTAAGAGAGGCTAGAAGAAGGGGAGATTTGCCTTTAGAATTAAGCATAAAAAATAATGTTATTTTAAATAATGTCCTTTTATCTACCGAGGTAGGGAGAGTTCTAAGGCCTTTACTTGTAATAGAAGATGAAAAATCTATGTTTACTGAAGAACATAAGAACTTATTGAGGGATGGAAGTTTGAATTGGAATGATTTAGTTAAAGCTGGAGTTATTGAATATTTGGATGCTGCTGAGGAAGAGAACTCATTGGTTGCATTAACTGAGGAAGATATTACTAAAGAACATTCACATTTAGAGATTGATAAGATTGATTTGTTGGGAGTTGTAACTAGTCTTGTTCCATATTCGAATTATGATCAGAGTTCAAGATTGAATAGAGGTAGTAAGACTCAGAAGCAGGCATTAGGTTTGTATGCTGCTAACTTTTTAACTAGAATTGATACAGATGTTAATATTTTACATTATCCTCAGGAACCTATTGTTAAAAGTTTTGTTTATGATACTTTAGACGTTCATCCTGCTGGTCAAAATATTATTGTAGCAGTTATGACTCATGAGGGCTATAACATGGAAGATGCTTTGATATTGAATAAGGGTTCTTTAGATCGTGGACTTGGAAGAAGCACATATTATAGACCTTATACTTCAGTAGAGTTGAATTATGCAGGTGGTTTAAGAGATGAGATAACTACTCCTGATAAGGATGTTACAGGTTATAGGGTTGAAGAGAGTTATAGGTTTTTAGAAGATGATGGGATTTCTTATCCAGAAGCTAAGATGAAATCTGGAGAGGTTGTTATTGGTAAGACTACTCCTCCAAAATTCTTAAGCGAAGTTAGAGAAATTTCTATTAAGACTAAGAAAGAAGCTAGTTCAGTTATTAGGCAAGAAGAAAAAGCTACTATTGATGCAGTTTTTGTTACTGAAGATAGTCAGGGTAATAAGTTAATAAGAGTTAGAGGTAGGGATGAAAGAGTTCCAGAGTTGGGAGATAAGTTTGCTACAAGTCACGGTCAGAAGGGAGTTATTGGAGCTGTTGTTCCTGAGAATGATATTCCTTTTACATCTAAGGGAGTTAAACCTGATATGTTGTTTAATCCTCACTCTATTCCAAGCAGAATGACTGTAGGTTACCTAATTGAATTAATGGCGGGGAAGCTTGCTTGTTTGAGTGGAAAAATTTTAGATGGTACAGGATTTAGCGGTCAGAATATTAGAGAGTTAGAGGATCAGATGGAAGAATTAGGATTTAGAGCAGATGGTAAGGAGACATTGTATAATGGTGTTACTGGTAAGATGATGAATGTTAAGATTTATGTGGGTAACATGTATTATCTGAAATTGAAATACATGGTAAGTAATAAGATGCATGCTAGAGCGAGTGGAAAAGTTACTTTATTGACTAGGCAGCCAATTGAAGGTAGAGCAAAGGGTGGAGCTTTGAGATTAGGAGAAATGGAGCAGCAAGCACTGGTAGCTCATGGTGCTTCTTTGTTACTAAAAGAAAGATATGATTCAGATAAGGTAGTATTGCCTATTTGTACAGCCTGTGGTGCTGTTGCTATTGAAGATACTATTCGCGGTAAAACTACATGTCCTAATTGTGGAAGTCAGGATATAGAACCTATTGAGATAAGTTACGCTTTCAAATTATTGGTTGATGAGATCCAATCTATGCATATTAAAACGAGGTTCAATTTGAAGAATAAATATGAGTAAAGATGATTTTAGAGAGATGAGTATTGGAAAAGTAGCTTCATTAATTGAGGTTGGAATGATTGAAAGAGCTTATGTATCTAATGGTCTAAATCCTACAGTGGCTAGACTAGAGGTTAATTATCAGGTAGCAATTCATGAATTATATTCGGAGAATGAAAAATAATGGCAAGACGAGCAGTTAAGAAAAAAGTAGAAAGTTTACAGTTTACATTACTTAGTCCTGATGAGATTAAGAAAATGGGTAAGGCCAAAATTATTACCCCTGAACTTTATGACGTTGATGGTTATCCTGTTGATGGAGGTTTAATGGATCTAAGGCTTGGAGCTATTGATCCTGGAGTTAGATGTAGAACTTGTGGAGGACGACTTAAGGAATGTTTAGGGCACCCAGGAACTATTGAATTAGCAAGACCTGTTTTTCATATTAAGTATATCCCTGTTGCAGAATTATTCTTGAGATGTTACTGTAGTGAATGTAGTAGATTAATGATTAAAGAAAAGGATCTTATTAAGTATAAGACTATTAAGGATAGATTGAAGAGAGCTAAGGATTCTAAAAAGTGCCCTCATTGTAGTTCTGAACAGGAGAAAGTTAAGTTACATAAACCAACTACATTTAAGGTAGGTAAAAGGAGACTTTTCCCTGGAGAGATTAGAGATAGACTTGTTAGAATAACTGACGAGGAAGTGAAGATGGCTGGAATGGATCCAGGAATTTTTAGACCTGAGTGGTCAGTATTGACATTACTTTTGGTTCCACCTGTAACTGTGCGTCCTAGTATCACTTTAGAAAGTGGTGAACGGAGTGAGGATGATTTGACTCATAAGCTTTCAGACATTATTAGATCTAATCAGAGATTGTGGGAAAATTTGAATGCTGGAGCGCCAGAAGTTATTATTGAGGATCTATGGGACTTGATGCAGTATCATATTACAACTTTCTTTGATAATTCAATTACAAAAATTCCTCCTGCAAGACATAGATCTGGTCAACCTTTGAAAACTATTACTGAGAGAATAAAAGGGAAGGAAGGTAGGATAAGGCATAACTTAGCTGGAAAGAGAGTTAATTTTTCATCTAGAACTGTTATTTCTCCAGACCCTTCATTGAAGATTAATGAAGTAGGAATTCCTTATCAAATTGCTGAATTGTTAACTGTTAATGAAAAAGTTAATAGTTTAAATATTGATAAACTGAAAAAGGTAATTTTAAATCCTACGTATCCTTCAGCAAATTATATTGTTAGACCTGATGGTAGAAAGAAGAGAATAACTCCTGAGTTAAAGGAAGAAATTTTAGAAGAATTAGAACCTGGATATGTTGTTGAGAGACAGTTGATTGAGGGCGATGTAGTATTATTTAATAGACACCCAAGTTTGCACAAGGCTAGTTTAATGGCTCACTTTGTTAAGGTTCTTCCATATAAAACATTTAGAGTTCATCCAGCTACAGTTCCACCATATAATGCGGATTTTGACGGTGATGAGATGAATATCCACGTCCCTCAAACTGAGGAAGCGAGAGCTGAGGCAAAGATTTTAATGGATGTTAATAAGAACCTTATGAGTTGTAAGGATAATAGTAATCTCTTAGGAAATATTGTAGATGCTATTACTGGAAATTATCTTTTGAGTAAGGTAGAATTAAGTAAAGCTGATGCAAATCAGTTATTGTTTCAGTCAGGTGTTGATGAGATATTTACTAAGGAAAATTTAAAGGGTAATGAAGTTATTAGTAATGTTATCCCTAAGTTAGATTATAATGCTAAATCTAAGGATGGTGAAGCTTTTACGGTTAAAGGTGGAAAGATTGAGGAGGGTGTTGTTGATGAGAAGGTATTTGGTGTTGAGGCCGGAGATATGTTGAAAGTTGTGGATAGAGATTTTGGTAGAGATAGTGCTATTGAGGTTTTGGAAAATTCATTTAGTTTAGGTACAAACTTTTTAACAAATCATGGGTTTACAATAAGTGTAGATGATTTGAATGTTAGTCCAAAAGTAAGAAAAGAAACTAATCAGGTAATTATTGATGCTGAAAAAGAAACGGAGAATATTATTCAGAATTATAATGATGGTAAGTTAGAGATTATTCCTGGTAAGAGTGATGAGGAGACAAGAGAAATTAAGATTTTACAGACTTTGAATGGGATTAGAACTAAGATTGGTAAGATTGTAGGTAAGGATATCTATAAGTCAAATCCAGTTAGTGTAATGATGAGTTCGGGTTCTGGAGGAAGTGTTTTAAATGTTACACAGATGGCATGTTGTGTTGGTCAGCAGGCTCTATGGGCTAAGAGAATTGGAATTGGATATACTAATAGGACTTTATCATTCTTTAAAGAGAAGGATTTATCTCCAAAATCTAAGGGATTTATTCATAGTAGTTTCTTGGATGGATTGAAACCTCATGAGTTTTTCTTTGGAGCTATTACAGGACGTGATGCTTTAATGGATACTGCTTTAAGGACTCCTAGATCAGGTTATTTGTATCGAAGACTAGCTAATGCTTTACAGGATATTAGGGTGGAATATGATAAGACTGTAAGAGATGGTTCTGGAAGGATTATACAGTTCTTATATGGTGAGGATGGAAAGGATGTAGCTAGGTTACATGAGGGTAAGGACATTAGCGCTGGAGAGGCTATTGGTATTATTACTGCTCAAAGTTTTGGTGAACCTTCTACTCAGATGGCCTTAAACGTATTCCATTTTGCAGGAGTTGCAGAGATGCAGGTTACTTCAGGTCTACCTAGATTGATAGAAATTTTTGATGCGAGAAGATCTCCAAGTACTCCGGAAATGGAAATTTATTTGAATAAGCAATATAATGATGAAAAGAATTCAAAAGTTTTGGCTGAGAAGATCAAAGAAGTTAAATTAAGAGATATAATCAAAGAAATTAAGATAAACTTCTCTGATAAGAAGATTGAGGCTCAGGTAGACTCTGAGGCTATTAGAAGAGTTCACACTACACTAGATACTATTGTTAAGAGACTGAACGATAATAGTAAGCTTAGTGGTACTGCAAAAGCTAATGGTAGCACTATTGTTTTTGATGGAAAGGATCTTGATTTTAAGGAAATCTATAAGTTAAAGGAGAAAGTTAAAGACACTCAGATTTCTGGAATTAAGGGTATTACTCAAATTTTAGTTGTTAAGAGAGATAATGAATATGTCATATTAACTGCAGGTACAAACTTGCCTGAGATAATTAACTTTAAAGAAGTTGACTCTTCAAGAACAGTTAGTAATGATATTCATGAAGTTGCAGATACCTTAGGTATTGAAGTTGCTAGGGCAGTTATAATGAAAGAAATTTATAAGGTTTTGAACTCTCAGGGACTTGATATTGATAAAAGACATTCAAAATTGATTAGTGACGCTATGACTAATGAGGGAGTTATCAAGGGGATAACTAGAATGGGTATTATCTCACAGAAATCTTCAATATTGGCTAGAGCTAGTTTTGAGACACCTATTAAGCAATTTGTTAATGCAACTTTGAAAGATAATAAGGATGAGTTGAATTCAGTTATTGAAAATATAATTTTGAATCAGCCGGTTCCTGTTGGTACTGGCTTGCCTGGATTGATGGTAGAAGTTGCTGGCCCTTTAACAGATAAAACTCCTAGGGCAGATAAGAGTGTTTCTAAACTGACTAAGGATACAAAAGATACTAGTACTAAAACTCCAGTTGAGCCAGTTTTAGTTGAATAATTTGTTACTTCTTTAAAGTGATTACAATGTATAGGTTTATAAATGGTTATTCTCTGAATTGTTATGGTAGAAATTTCAATGTTAGGATCAGGATCTGGTATGAATCCCGCCCTAAGTAATACTAGCTTTCTTGTTTCAGAGAAAGAAGGACCTAGGTTATTGGTAGATTTCGGATTTACAAATCCCCGAGTTTTAAGTGAGAA
>Ga0114999_10003177_pt1 | contig 20825 bp, 19 predicted proteins | sample ArcticOcean_MG_C_3_FD_89820 | JGI IMG/M metagenome (GOLD analysis project Ga0114999, IMG submission 89820) | Marine microbial communities from western Arctic Ocean - ArcticOcean_MG_CB8_126 | ecosystem: Environmental > Aquatic > Marine > Oceanic | place: Arctic Ocean: Canada Basin | collected...
TATATTGTAAGCGTACCTATATCGAAAACACAGGGTGTAGCATGAAGTATAAAAAACAATAGTCTAAAAAGCACGTCCTTTAAGAGAGGAAAAGACGTATTTCAACATTTTACAGTTTAAGGATATTGTAAAAGTATGAATTAAAACAATTTATTTTTAGTTCCTATGATGAGAATAGGTTTTAGTACTGAAGTAACGTCCCTATCATTAGATCTCAGCGTTTCAGGCTAACGCTAAGAAATGGTGTAGAACCTCCGATTCCGCCCCCTTTCGAGCCTCTAAAGTAGTACCAGTTGTACTTGAGCGCGTATAGTCCTAATCCTGTGGTGAGAAAAGAGTAATCCAGCCTATTTTTTATTGTTCGGAGCGTAAGTAATATATAAAGTTTTAATTCAGAGCGTATGATTTATATGCGACTATTGTTCGGAGCGTAAAATTTATGTTGCCGTTTTGAGTTTCAGCGTATTTTACAATAGTAGGAACCCTCCGTTTTTGTGTTTAAGCGTATTTTACATCTTTAGGAACCTTATTTGACTGTTCTGAGCGTATGATTAGTGAACCTTATTTTTAATGTTCTGAGCGTATGATGTAGAGTTATTTCAATTTTAAGAAGTATTTTAAGAAATATTTTAGAAGGTTTAATTATAAATTTACGCTCAGAGGATTCGATTTACGCATCATCTTCTTCTTTGTCGTCTTGAATGGTCGGATACTTGTATTCGACCAATATTTCCGTAACGATTTTATAACTGTTATCGCTTTCGGGCGCGTTTGCTTGAAATCGACCCTTCAAGGACGAGAACGACGTGTACGGGATGTTACTGATGACGCTGTGATAGAGTTGTTCGACGACGTCGTTGAATACTTTTTTGGGGATTTTGTAATGATTGTCGCGAGTTTTTTCTGACGCTAAGTTGAGTCCGAGGACTTGCCAATTTTGTTTAATAATTTTTAATACGATATGTTCTTCCGGTACATAGAAAAAGTCTTTGTTTGGAAATTTCACGATATTATCCCATAACGACTCGAGCGTATGCCCACCGTACGAGTTGATAAATTGATTACTCACAACGTTGTCAGGAGAGTAAATGTTCGTTTGACCCCTGTAGCGTTCATACGGGAGGATGTTTGCAAGGTTGATGAAACCGTCGGCGGTTTTTCGAACGTGAACTTGACTCTGCATGTCGGTTTCTTGCGGCGTGTAAAGATGTCCAGCGGTGTTGGTGATGTCAGGGTTGTTGTCGTACAAATTCATGCCCATCGTGACGCTGTCGTTGCAGTTTGACGATACGGACAAGAGTTTCATGTTTGTAATGATTCCTTTATCAACGTCTAGTTGTGCGTGTTCGCCTTCTTTGGCAGTTTGTTCCGGTTTGAAGATATCAACAGCGGACGGTATGTCAACTTCAACGCCGTGTTTCAATTCTTCCGCGGACGCGTCGCAAGAGATAACAATTCTTCGAATATGTGTTTTACACGCGGAGCTCGCGTCGTCGGCAACGTCGTTACTCAATAGATCCTCAGCTTTTAGATCTTTTTTTTCAGTTGTGTTTAAATTTTGAACTTTGTTGACTCTACTCATTTGTAACATAGAACCATTTATTTATATATTTGTTTTTTTAATTGACAGCGACTTTTGAAGCATAAACAATAAATACTAAAATTTAAATTATTAAATTAAGTCAGAATACCGCGTTTGACTTACTTTTGTGTATAAATAAGAAATATTTATAAATATAATGGCGAACGCGTGGACAGACGGAGATATTGTATTTAGTCCGTCTAAAGAAAGTATAGGAAGCAGCGTAAGAAGTAGAAGAAATACTCGAGTAAGTAACGCGTGGGCAGGAGAAGGTACCGCATTTAGTTCGTCTAAAGAAAGCAACGCAAGTAGTAGAGAAAATACACGGGTAGGCATTGAACGCTGTAGAGATCTAAATAAAGCGAGGTTGTCTTCGAGTTTATCGGGCAAGGTGAATCTTTTATCGAATGATAAAACAGTGGATTTTATTGTCAAAAAGGACCGTGGTGATGCAGATGTAGACAAGAGAAAAACTGCTCAACGAGATCACGTTGAAGAGATCCGTTCGACACATCCCCCATGGGTGGAAAATCCGGACGGGGAGGCGGAAAACGCAACGATGAATTGGGAAATGATGCGCGAGGAGAAGTTGATTGAAATGCGAAACAGTTCAACGTACCAATTTCTTATGCTGGTATGTTCTTTCACCGATGAAAACGTCGATAAATATTTTAACAACCCGAGTGAAGACAGTCACGAACATTCTCACGCTATAAATTCAACGGGCGAGGTTCGAGCAGGGGCTTGTCAAAGTGCAAACAAAGGGGCTCGTGTAAATCAAGAGGACAGTCACACTATTATGATGAAGCAAGTTCGTTTACACAACTGGTACATCGATACACCATGGGCGTCCGGCGTCCTGTACTTATCGGCCGCGATGTTTGGTGCTTTGAACGAAGCGTACATTTGCATTGTTCAACGATGGCAACACCTTGCCGGTGTTAAAATGAGCATGTTTACGGACATAAATAGCGACTCGCCGGGCATTCGAGTCATGTTTGCAAAGTTAACCGCGATGAACATCCGTAGTTCCAGCATATTAAGTGCCAAACGTTATTCGTTGGACGCGTTGTACAAACGGGTTAATTTGGAAAAACGGAGACTTATCGTCTATTGGAAACACATTAAAGTAAATCATGACGGTACACTGTCGTTTTCACATACACGACAAACGGGGAATCGTACCGGGTATGCAGATTGGGACGCGGGCACAAATGTAGGGCGGAGTATGTTGGGGTTTGCAGATACGTTGGACGCACAGGTTGGGTTGTACAATGCAATACAAAGTAACCCCCGTAGATATTCTTAAATAGTATTATATAATATGATTATAGAGTATAGAGTATAGAATATGATTATAGAATATTAACCAATTCTCGCGGCAAACAAAGGTTATCACCAGAGACATATTTACTGGAAAGCAACGTTTTCCAATGATCGCGCAACAGTTTTTGTAAAATTTCTTGCGAAGCTGGCATTTTAATAACGTTTTGCAATATGTGTTTGTGTAATTTCTCCGCCTTTTCTTCAGGAATGTTCGTAGCTTCGGGAGTAAGCAACAATACTGCTGCGGGAGAAAGTTTCTCAACAATCGGACTCGAGCTGAACGACGCTGATTCCATCCTATATTTGATGGAAGAGTCGCCTATAATTTTCAAGTAATTATCGAATGGTTTTCTAAGCGCAAACGTGTTAACAATCTGTTTCCCCGACCACGACGCTGCAACGTACGCTCGATTCATCTGTTCTTCGGTAAATTCTTTGATATTTAAATATTCGTCGGCTGTCATTAGATCGCTTGCAAAATGTGGACTTGTCAACCCCGTGAATTTAACATACCCCATCAAAGGACTGATCTGTACTAAAGCCTCACCATTTTCGGGTTTCAAAGCGTGGTTGTAGAACAAAAATGAGGTCGCAGAGCGTAGTATGACGTTGTAGGTTTGCGACATCAACAGTTTTGAATCTGGGGGTACGAGACTTTCGGTTTGAGCGAGCGAGTGTCCGTCCAATGTTTTTCCATCAATTTTGACGGTGTGCATTTCGTTGTAAATATTTTTTATTTTAATTCCACTTACCATCCAATGTTTGACCTGAGCATTGGCTGTATTATCGTTGCAAGTATCTATAATAAGATAATTTTCCTTCAAAGTACCCCCGATCTCGTCGAATGAATGTGTGGAAAAACGTCCGACACAGCTGTTGAATTTAGAAATTCGCTTCAACCCATCGCCTTCTTTCACGTCGTTGTATTTTACGTCTGATTTTGATGTTTCTGCGTGAAACAACGATCTTTTCTTGAACAGTTGGGGGTGAAACCAAAAAGAATCTTTCTCACTAAGAATGTATTCGCCAGATGTTTCAACTACAACACCTTTGTATATGTCTTTTGAGTGAAACAAAGATAGTTCGACGTCTTTGCCGAAATTACTCAATAATGTGACGTTTATTACATTGGAGGAAGATGCGAGATCTTCGAATTTCTTCGCTGCAGTTAAAAGACTCGCTGGTAAACCGGATGGAAAACGTTTATTAAACCCATCACTATACATTTGTTTGAGGTTTTAATCTTTTTATAGTTAGGTTTTTTAAATCTATGAGTTATCATTCTTTAATTAACTATTATTTTTAACCTTTTTTCTTGCCGCGATAATTTTTTTCTCATGGTCTTTATAGTAAGTGAGTTTCACCGTTTGAATCTGTAACCCATGTGTATTTATCTGGCGAAAACAATGTTTTAAGCTCCTCTAGAGTTTCTTTCGTTGGAGAACCGTTCTTTACAATTTCTATTAAAGCATTTTCTCTCACTTCTGCTGCGGCCTCAACATCGACGTATGTTTTCTTAACTAATTTTTCCCACGTATCGAATATTTTATCTTTAGTTATAAACTCGGCTATTTTTAAAGATGTCCACCCGTAATAAAGTTCCAAAAGCTGTTCGACACGTTGTTGAAGCTTCTCCAAATATATGTTTGGTGGTTCGAACGTTAAGTTATATTCAACTGCTAAATTATAACCTTGTTGATAAACGTTTAGAGGTAATATCGGAGGATTAAGTCTCGAATCAGGTCCCAAATTCGAAGCTGGTGCACCGCGTCGTACAAGTTCGAGTTCGACAATCAAGTCGTCTATAGTATCTAATCTAGCCACCAACATTGGAAATTTTAACGGCATATTACATAACACTCCGTAACCTTTTATAGAAAATTATAGAATACTATTCTCTATTCTCTATGTTCTATTTTCTTTCTATTATTACAAGTAATTTGTATTAGTATATAAAGTAATTGTTGTGGATACTAAATGAGCTTCGTAAATTACACTAAAGATTTGAAGGCTAAAACCTCTTTGCAAGAAACTGAAAGTAATATGTCGATGCGAATCGATGTGTTACCAGTGTCGTTGGGAACGGCAGCGGAAACGACGCGTGCGAAACAGGATAAACAAAGTGAAGTAATGGAACAAATTAAACTTCTCGGAAAGGATTTATTTCATACGAATAATACTGCTGTGACTACTCGAGCGTCTAACAAATTCTACCAAACAGCGGACTTGTACGGATGTCGACTCTCTCTTGAAAAACTTGTCCCCTTGTTGAAAGAGAACGATCTCACCTTACGCGTAAATGCACTTCGAGATGGTAATCAAAGCCACGTTACATGTATGGAGTTAACGCATAAAATGTTGTCAAATATGATGGATGGTGCACCCGATTCGAAGCAAGAGAAATGTTGCAACTTGATGTTGAAAACCGCGGGAGAACAGGGAACGATGTACGTAGGGGTCAAAGTCAAACGTTCGCAACATTTTATTCAAAAAGTTGATTATGAAATCAACGCGCTTGTTGATTCACAGTTGCATATTAATTCATCTTAAAATTAACGTTTACGTTTCTTATCTGTTTTCTTATCTTCCTTTTTATCTTTTTTCTTATCTTTCTTATCTTCCTTCTTATCTTCCTTCTTATCTTTTTTCTTATCTTCTTTCTTATCTTCTTTCTTATCTTCCTTCTTATCTTCCTTATCTTCCTTCTTATCTTCCTTATCTTCCTTCTCGTCTTTCTTATCTTCCTTCTCGTCCTTCTTAACTTCTACCTTCTCGTCCTTCTTAACTTCTACCTTCTCGTTCTTTTTATTTTCCATTTCGACCTTATTAACTTCGGGTTTTTCGGGTTTTTCGAACAATAATTCGTCTATTGGGGGAGCTCCTCCTTCTTTAATCTCGTTCAACGGGAGACCTACATTAAGGATTGCATATTTCGCGTAACTGTTCCAATCGATGACACCTTGTTCGTATAAAGTTCGTAAGTTTTCGTTCGAAACAAACGATGTCACGGGAAAATACGCGTTCACAGCGTGTTTTAATTTAGTTTCGTACGGGTCTTTTTCTTTATCGAAATCAATGTTGTCCTTTATGGAATCGTAATGGATTCGATTAAAAATATCGCTCAACATGGTTCCTATTTTATCTTTGTAGTAGAGGATAGTGTGTCGAAATGTTTCGTGTATTCCATCCGTGTCTGAACTTTTGGACATTGTCCCCCCACCATCCGCGATCATCATCGAACGCGGGACGCCCATGCACGAACACACCTCCTCTTCTATGGCTTTATGTATGGTAACGATGTCGGATCGTCCAGTTTGAGACGGAGGCGCCGACAATGTTTGTCCGAGTGGTAAAGCAACAACGTTTTCTAATTGTTGAATACTCTTTTTAGCATGACCTTTGTTGAGGAGAGTGTCGTACAACTCGTTTTGATTCTGTAATAACGCTACGGTAGTTTTGTTGCGATTGAATTTCATATCGTCTTCCACTTGCCCGGCACCACTGTCTGCGTAGAAATCGAAATCTACGCCTTCTTTTTCTGCGGTGGTGGTCGTATCTTTGGTAGTGGTGAATACACTGTTTTCGGCGCGCTTCAACTCCATCAAAACAGTCGTCTCTCTAAGACGTTTCAGAAAGAGTAATCTCGGTATTACCTTATGAACAATGCTCGTCAAGTCACCGGAGATGGTCGGGTTGAATCCAAAATGAGAGTACACTTGAACGTGTTTCATAAGTGCCTCGTCGGGCGATCCGAGCGCTGTGACGAGCCATTGAAACCCGAGTGTTGATACGTCTACTTTTAGTTTGTACGTCCCCAGTTGTAAGACGCGGGGTATTCCACCATCAGTGGTTACGACAACAAATCCAAAACATAGAATACTATCCAACGCGTCTTTACAAAATGGAATCCAATGATCGTTTACAAGAGAGAGTGTTTTTGCATCCATTATCTCCATCTTACCGCCTTTATTGAACGAGATTCCATTGCTCAGCAGCTGAGACGATAGCATGAACGCGCCCATGTGGAGGATTGGACTTTGCGTAAAACAGTTGTGAACATATTTCATGTTTTCAATACTAATATGAAAAGATTTGTTCATATTCTAGTATAAGTATTGATATACCTTTATAGTAAGATGAAACGAAAAAGGGAAGGGGAAGCCGAGACTACCTTTAAAGCGCGTCCAATCTACCGTCGCGGGGAATTATTGAATGTGAATATTGGATTATGTTTAGAATTTAACAGTATTTTTAACGCGGTGCACGCGTTGGATTATGGCGATTTACGACTTTACAGACATGCTGAAAGCATAGAACGGGTTGAAACGTTGGTTGAATACAATGAGTTCATACACAAACTTGTTCAAGATACCACTTACGTAGACGTCGATGAAATTATTATTAAGTTTAAACAGCAGTAGTTTTAAATTTAAGTAGTATTTAAATAAAATTAATAGTAATTAATAGTAATTGCATGGTGTGCGATGTAAATATGTTTAAAGTCGGAATGATCTTGTTTGCAGTTGGAATAACACTGTTGTTTGCAAGTTTTCTGAACAATAGAGTTCTCGATCGTTTAGCTTCGAAAGAAAAATTCGATGATCGAAATGATATCAGGGAGAAATTAAAGTCTAGAAAAATTTCAACTCCTCAGAATCGTTTATTATTCGATGTGTAGCATCACTCTCACAAATTTTAATCGGTGCCTTTTCTAAAAGCTCGTTGCTAATCATTACCAACGACTTTTCACCGTCGTTTGTACGCAACCATGTATGTAAAAGCCCTACCTTCACGACACGGCCTTTGTACCCTTCGATTTCAACAGAATCGCACTTTTTTATTTTTGTCGCGTCGAAAATCATCCCATCCACTAAACGTTTAAACAACGGCTGCAACGCGATCCCAAACCCGAGGAATACACCGGAGATTAGATGACTTGCGACCTTTCCACCGAAAAAGAAAAAAGAAGAACCAACAATACATCCGATTATCGCAGTACTTAAAATTATTTGGAAAAAATGAGATAAGTTGAAAATTGATAGAAAAATGTACCCAAACATCAACGGTATGATAAGAAGTAACACACCGTACACGATTTCCATTCTCTCTTTTATGTTACCTCTATTATATACTATAACTACTCTCTTATACTATATTATACTAGCGTATACTACACTCTTATACGCTCTTCTGCTCGATAAGCACTATAAGTACTCTCGGTCGTTATTTAAAATGCAAACGTTGCATGTCGATTACACGCCCAAATTAATTACAAAACGTAAGCAGTATGTCGTCACGTTGTTCGCTAGACGATTCTACAGTCCATATATTATCATAGTCTGGTTTCTGACAGCGTTCGGAGTTTCATCTTGTCAAGCAATACAAGTTTATATACCAATACTTACAATCTTATCAAGCATACACATTGTTTATAACAAGTACATCGACTGGTACAAAGATTTAGTAATAATTGTTGATAACAATGTTACGCTTACTTCCAAAAATAAAATATATTTCTTCGTATCTGAAACCACCATTCAAATAATGACGTTCGTTGTATCGATATGGTGGATAGATAATATTCGCTCGTGTGGACCGTTGCAGAATGAAACACACCACGGTCTTGTATTTTTAACGTTTGTACTCACGTGTTTTGTACTGCACGTTATACAATTTCTACACATGAAAGATTATTCAGAATCCATTGTACGGAACGCGTACTCGCACGTATAAGAAACTATGTCAAGGTACTACATACGGTGATATTACACTATCGAACAGTTGGGGAGGCAACCATTCGAAACGTTCGATTTTCATTTCTTTTACGGTACGGTGTGAACGAAACCCCGGACGTTTTTTCAATTCGCTGCCGTACTGTATCATCGAAGGAAGCATTGATGCGATTTCGTGTACTAGAACGCTCTTTTTAGGGACTGCGTTGCGGTCCTTTGATCGACAGTCGCAGCGTTTGCAACCTTTCGAAAACAAAGGGGGGATAGTTAATCGTTGCCGTTGATTCCACGCTATTAAATGGTCAACCGCGTGAAAATTCCCATGACTGTAGTTAGCCGTTTCACCACAACATGTGTAACGTCGTGAATTATGGTCGTATTCACCCGGGTGATAAGTACAACTCCACGATCCTAAGTTTTCCATCTCTATGAAATACCTGTGACAACTTAAACACTGGTGAAGTTGCATGAAAACTTTAATGAGCTTTTCCTGCGCTGTACGAGAAGCGTAAAGACCACCTTTTAATGTCGACATTTATAATACTTACAATTATACTTATACTTATACTTGCTTACACACTTTTAATTCCCCGACCCTTATGTACTCACCACTTTTGATCCAACATGTCGAGACTGTGTTGCATAATACACGACTCTACCGCGCTGCTGCTTGAATATTCGATATGTTTGAAGGTATTCACATCGATTGCCTTCATCGTAACGTTCGACGATCGTGTCTTTTCTTTCAAAACACCGCCATACTCCTCCGTGCATAAAATGTTACCTTCCGCGCGGTGGGTGATCACCGAGTTTCCGAAGATTCGGTGGTTCGTACAAATCATGAATATATGATCGCGTAAAGAACGGTTCGAACGTTCGAATTGAAACGCGAATACAACGTCCAAATTAGATGTTATCTCACATGCCTTGTCCATATTGTACAACAAATGTAGCTTACTTGTTCGAAACTCTTCGTCTTGAAATTCCGCACCACTCATTCGGATCGCCGACGACATGTGCAAATGTTCGACATGAGGGGGGGTGAAACGAAGCGCATCGTTCTTAGTTTTCACTTCCTCGACAAGCCACGCCAGCGAAATAATTATTAACGCGAATAAACTGTAGATACAGTACGTGTTTTTACTCCCCTGATTTACGGACTTGAAAATATTTTCGTTTTTAGGGATAGAATATTCGCAACAACGCTTTGAGAACATACAATCTAACCAATACTTTGCATATATACCCTGAATATAAGAGTCTTGTTTTCTAAAAAAAAACTATATAAATAATACATCGGGACATATAAATGGAAGCACCGTACCCGATCGACTCTTTTAAAATTTCCCAGTCGAATCCGAAGCATGCATCTGTCCATTTGCATGAAATATTTACGGTTACAAAGACGACGACACCGAAAACTTCTGGTAATCCTCCTGCAATTACAGACCTTACAATTGTAACTCTTTTCAAAGCTCCAATAGGATGGAATAGAAAAAAAGCTAGTGAATATTGGGCCAAATTAAGACGAGATGGAACGAAGGGTCGGAACAACGGGTTCTACGTAGTTCAAGAAAAGCTTGTCGATATCACAAAAACACAGACATGGTGGCCGTACTTAAGACCAAAAGACCCGACTAGTCCGAATATCACTGGAAATACTGCGGACTATACTATTCCCGCCCCTGCCGCCGTCCCTCCCGCCCCTGCCGCCCCTCCCAACCCTCTCCGGACCGACATTGATTTCTTCAAACTTTACCTTTACAGGATGATGGACATCTTTTATGGAAAACATTGGATGACGTTCAAGGTAGACGACATCCAAACAGGAGATGTGAAAAGGGCTTTTAAACAAGTTGTTCGCGCAGCACGTGCGAATCGAACGTTGGCCGTTTATGAAACTAAATCCCAAATTAATTTTCTAAACATATTAAACCCTCCGTTGACGGTCGATTTCGGTCCAGCCCTCTTTGAAGCAGCTCTCAATTCTAAAGGTCTCGACTTGAAAGATATAATTAAGATCGAAGATTACGGATATACAACTGGAATAACAGATTTGTCCGACATTCGGTTGCAGTTGCGAAGTGATCATAATGCGATCATAGCCGACCTTCACCGGTTCTTGCGAAAATTAAGGGAACAGCATTTGGAACGAGTACGCGGTGTAATGGCCATTATACGTCAAGAATATACGGGGATGATGAGACAGATCAATTACGGTGGTAGAGACTTCTCACCAAAGAGATATATACATCAAGGGACGTTTTCAACAATCGCGTCTATCGGAATTCAGAAATTAGAACAGAACGATACAGTTGCGTGGAGAGATCTGTATAGAAAAGTTGGGGGAGTGGAGATGTTGCCGAAGAATGAACTCTACCGTCAATGGAAACGGTATTGCAAAACCCTCGTTGATAGTTACCGTCTTAACGTACGTCGACACTACGTTAATAATGGTAAAATTACTGGTGGGGGTAATGGCAATCCTATTTATAAAAGCACGATAATCACGAAGAAACTGAAACTTGATGACGAAGTGACAGAAACGTTAACCGATGCGGTTAACTCACTCGTGGCTGCAAACACGATCGTCCGTACCGAACAATTCTCACCGTTCAAAAACCCATACATTACAATTAGTGGTGCGCCCCCTCCTGCTACGACTGCACAAGCAGCGGCAGCGGCGGCAGCGGCAACACTAGCGGCACAAGCTGCGGCGGCAGCGGCAACACTAGCGGCACAAGCTGCTGCACAAGCTGCTTTGGATGCAGCGGCAACACTAGCTGCACTAACAGCAGCTGCTACGGCTGCTAATCGATTAGTTGCAGCGGCGGCAGCGGCGGCAGCAAAGAAAAGACAGGATGAGGCGGATGCTTTAGCTGCTCAATTAGCTTTAGAAGTTGCTAAAGCGGATGCGGCTGCTGCTAAAGCTCAACAAGATTTAGTTGATGCAAATGCAAGGGAATTAGCCGAAGCGAAGAGAAAGGAAGCCGAAGCGAAGAGAAAGGAACTCGAAAAAATAACATCTATTGGTAAGAAACTTGATCAAATCGATATTGTGCTACAAAACATGGACGTGTTTATTACTGATACACAAGCTCTAAAAGATACACAATCTGTTAAAGATGTAACTATTGAAGATATTTTTTCCATTATAGCAAAGATTCGTTCACAAATAACGGCGCGTAGTGATGAAATGACCGAATATTCTGCTACATTAATATTGTTTTCATTGAACAATACAGAACAAACAGCTGCATTAAACAGAATTGCCAATATAACGAGTAAATTAACGAATCATACAGCAAAATTAAAAACGATTGAAACTTATTTTAAGACCGAAAAACAAGATGATACTCAAAAATTGGAAGCTATAAATGTGAAAATTGATGTTGCTGTTAATGACTACAAAATAACCATGGCTGACAATACTACTCAAGTGGTTGATAAAATATATGAGGTAGAAGATATAATAGTTGAATTAAACGATTTAGTGGTTGAACTCGACGACTTATCCATGACTCAGACGCGCGATGATTATCGTACGAAAATACATACGGCGATAATGGAAATGGATAAATATAAAATAGACCTCAAGAAATCGATTGAATCCGAAGATGACAGAAAACGAAGGAAGGCTGCGGAGAAAATAATAGCTGAAAAGAAAAGAATACATGACGAGAAACTAAATGAAATAATTGTGCATATTCAAACCATCCAAACCAGTATAGACAACAGCACGGTTGGCAATGCTTTTCAGAAACAAAAAGTTATAGGAGATTTGGAGAATTATTTAACCGGGTTAAGACAGATTGACACAGCCTCACCATGGATAGAAACGGTTTTAGCAATGATTATAACCTTTAAACTCGACAGCATTCGTGATTATTATATTCCAGATTCAACTGCACAAATTTTATCAAAACCAGAAGGGGTCGATCGAGAAAATGAGATTATAAAGCAAAAACAATTAGCAGACCGTATTCTAGAAGGTCTCTTAGATCTTAAAAATGATCTTAATAAAGCAGCGACAAATAGACAAGTTCATACGCAACTATTCGAGCGAATGGAACGTGCAGAACAAGAGATACAAAACTTATTTAAACAATTTGCACCGTCCGGAACTTCCCCCGGAACTCCACCTACGAGTCCTACCGGAACTCCCCCGCCCGTTGAAGTTTCAGGTCCCGTACTATTAACGAAAATAACCGCCTGTGTCGCTACGAGTGATAAATACGCTGTTCATAACGACTCTGCGTATAATAATAGAAAGATTTACAGAGAGTTTGTAAATGACTTACAATTCGATGCAAAAGAACATCCGAATGAATATCCGAATTTGAATGTTCTGAAAGTTTATAAGAAAAGCAAGGCTGTGTCGACAGAATCTCTTCAAACAGATCATTTTTATTACACTTTCGTTAATACTCCTCCAGAGATTGATACTCTAGTCATTAAACAAGCACCTAACACAGTGTTAAGATTCAAATGGCCAGCGGATCTTAATCCGAGTAAAAAGTTTGTTTTAGTTCAAGAGAAAAAAGGCGAGACTTTATTGCATGAGATCTTAAATCGGGTAAATGGATTCAATGAAACCGAACAACATGATTTACGCGAGAGTGCAATGAAGGTATTAGAACAGATGCACCGTGTACCGCGAAAAAACGGTGGGTTTTATCTTCATCGTGATATAAAGGCAGATAATCTGGTCATCAATAAACAAAATGGTGAATTGGTACTCTTTGATTTTGACATTTGCAAAAATACAGAGGAGGCGATGCAAGACACTGTAACAATAAATAAGACTACTTTACCGAAAACACTAAACGATGAATCTGTGATCGACATTCCCCTCGATTCTAAAGATGGTAGAATAAACTCAAAATTCAATTCGATTCATTTAGACTACTATCAAATGGGTATCGTAATGCTTCAACTGAACAAACAGTTTTTCACAGCACCTGAGGATCGTGAGGATCTTACAAATTTAGCAGATGTTTTACCGATTGGAAAAATGACTATCACTAAGTCGATGCATCATAAGACTACGGGAGATCAGGATGTTATCGAAGCTGCGTTAACAGATAAAAATCTGAACAGAGCAGAGATGATAGAAGCGTTTAATACTATTAAAGAGATATTAGTACTGAATGGTTATGACATCACAGATTTTCCTACTGGTGCAAACAAACCAGTCATCAATAAGCGATTAAATGAAGTCAGAGAACAACTTACGGCGCTTAAAAAACTCGACTTCCAGTCCAAAAAATATGAATACAGTAATACTCCCCTTTCTAGAGATGCATTTTATACTGTCAAGAACATTGTGAATTTCTTCCAGACTAATGACATCAAAAAGAATAATGTTCGTAATGATAGTGGAGGGTGGCGTAAAGCTGCTCACAATGCTTTTATAGAATTCGGACGTTCGGAGGAAGGTGCGGAATTAATGGCATTTATATTAAAATTAGAAAAGGATCATGTTCGACAAACTTTCACTGACTTATTCTGTAATCAAGATGAATTGGAGAAATTCTCTAAAGAAGATACTGGTGATAAACAGAAAAGAGTAGATGATTATAAAGATCCAAATGAAACGTCAAGTCTACCGTCAAATTTGCAATCCCCGCCTCAAGTGGTGTCTTTGAACCGCGGTATGTTCGAAGACGTTCAAATGGAGTACGACGACTTTTCGGACGAAGAGTTGCAGGAGTTAATGGACGGTGCGAACGTCGAGGACGATTTAGAAAAGATGTCCGATACGGAATTCGCGACCCTTATGGACGATGCAAAGAGCGTGAGTTCGACGCGTTCAACGCCTATCAATTTCGTGGCAACGGCGTACGGCGACAGTTCTGTTAGTAGTGAAAACGACGGGAGTAGTAGTGAAAGTGAGAGTAGTCGTAAAGGTATTGATTTCGACGCGTACAATGTTGATTCGAACCGTTCGACGCCTGTGAAATATGGGAATTCGAGCAATTCGAGCGATTCGAACCGTTCAACGCCTGTGAACTACGGCAATTCGAGCGATTCGAACCGTTCGACGCCAGTGAACGCGCGTAATCTTTCGAACCGTTCAACGCCAGTGAACTACGGCAATTCGAGCGATTCGAACCGTTCAACGCCAGTGAACTACGGCAATTCGAGCGATTCGAACCGTTCGACGCCAGTGAACGCGCGTAATCTTTCCAACCGTTCGACACCAGTGAATTATGGCAATTCGAGCGATTCGAACCGTTCGACGCCTGTGAATTATGGAAATTCGAGCGATTCCAACCGTTCGACGCCTGTGAATTATAGGAATTCGAACAGTTCGACGCCGATGAATGTAGATTAATTAAAAAATAATTAAAAAGTGTAATTAATAACTAACGTAGACGGTTGTTTGATGGTATATAAATAATTAAAAAGTGTAAGTAAGATGCCTACACTGTACGCTTGTTTTCTGAGTAGCGACAACGACTTGATGCAGAAGCATTGGTTGAACGCGATGGCATCCAGAGTAGCTCCCAAACCAATCAACGGCGATCCCCCTAAAATACACGTAGAGTTATTCTTCCCTGAAGTGAGCGAAGACGACGACGAAGCAGTGTGTGGAAACGCGTGTTCCATCCACTACAATGGTAAAGTTTTTCTTTCGCGTAAAAAGTTTAGTCGAAGCCAGTGGACTTTTCGGTCAATGCCTTTGACTGACGAGCAGTACGAGTGTGTCGAAAATTATTGCAAAGAAAAGGTTGGTAGTCGGTTCAATCATCTGGGTTACTTTCTGCAACCACTTAATAAATATATTGATGTTCGATACGATTGGCCGGTGAGTATGGGTCACTACGGCGCCCGTTATTTTTGCAGCGAGATTTGCATTGAAGCGCTTAAAGCTGGAGATGTATTGTCAAGTAATGTGAAAAGCAACATTCACCCCGAAGAGATGTTCCGTTTATTGGAAGATGAGACAACTTCGTCTTCAGTGAGAGATATAACAAAGTTATCTCTTCAATTTTAAGATTTAAGAGTTAGACTTCGCTCTCGCCAAAGTCGGGGTTGCAAAATTGGTACCACGCGGCTAAGTAAGATATGTATATAGACCACGCAATTGCAACAAACCATAGATGCAACGATTGTGTTGTAACAGCTATAAATATCCCACACTTAGCGCTCATTATACCGTAAACCATGGCCATTTTAAACTGTTTGTCGTAGAATAAGTGCCACCACGCCGTGACGGGCGCCCAATACACAACGTACAATGCTATTCCGATTGGTTTGAAGTTCGCTGCAATTAAAATACTGTTTGATAAAAGTACGATAAAAAACATTGTTCGAATACATTTGAACGAAATAAGAACAATTGGTTTTTTATCGTACGTATGTATATTTCGAGTGTTTATATGAAAGGGGGAAACCCTTTGTAGAATACGTACGAGTACGGTAACAGCGATATTTAGGACTGTTCCTACGATCATGTCGTCGAAGCGTGTATCTTGTATCTCGTATGGTATTGTAGACACCGTATTGTTCATCGTCTCTCGTATCTAATATATTGTAATGTTTAATTTAAATAGTACGCTTCTGTATTTTGTATTTCGTATTTTTCTCACTGTATTTTATATGTTTACGTTTCGTACTATTTAAATACAATGCGATGTGTAAAATGTTTCACACGCCGTACAAATCAATTCATCGGATACACAGTGTGGTGGAAGCGTTGGAAACGCCGATAAACACGGCGTCAACGACGGATATTTTGTTGTACGTTGTGGATTTGTACGACGTGATTTTATCAGTGGAGTCTAGCGCGCTCCCGCTTCCATCTAAAAACCAAATTGTCGAACTGCGTGAAAAGGCAACGTTATGTTTTTTGAAGAATTACGATCGTCTGTATGTTCAAACCCCCGGACGGTTGTTGGGATGGACCCACGGTATGTTACTGTATGTGACTATTTTAATGTTGATAAAGATGCAGTACAAATGTTCCCCGTACGCGACATTAAGTCCGTCCGTCTTAACATTCATTAAACGATACAGGCTGCGTATGTTCGAAGACATCGACCCGTCTCAGTGGCTTTTTTCCGACCTTGTCAGTATGTTGGACGTCGTCGCGTTTCGTTGGAACACGTTTTTACCGTGCAAAGATTTGGAAACACTGTTAGAAGTTTTATGGCGCGTGTCGTCAAAGTTCATAACGGAGATGCATACGAAAGACCGTTTGAATATAACAAATTTTTGCGACCCGGTGAAGGGTTTGAAGCACCACGTGCGTGTTTCCGAAGTGGGTATAATTTTAAGCATGTCTCGTTTTTTCTGGTTCAAACGTTTGATTATTGAATACAATCGCTGGCCTATGTCCCGGACTTCGACGTACCCGTCCGAGACGAATTTTGAAACATTCATTCAGGGCGAAACGAAAAGTTTTATCACGCGTCGGTTCCGCGATAATATAGCTAAATTTATATGGCCTTTGCTTTTGAAACACGGTGATATGGAAATCGGGTCTCACGATCAGTTGGGGGAAATTGTTTCGGCGTTCACGATTATATTTCAACGGTTCCCGGCTGGATGGGTGAACAATTTGCAAAAAATTCTGAATTATGCAGAGTACGAGGAAATTATCCAAAATAAAAACATCGCCGAGTACGTGCACATCTGCATGATACACCAATTTTTCATGTCTACCTACAACGTCAATTGGATTACATATTTCTTAGTCTTCGAACGAGCTCAGTACAAACATATAGATGCGATAGAAAGAAGCGTCGTGCCAATTATATTGCATCGGTCTGGACGCTTTGTTGTTTTTTTCGAAGGAACGTTGTACGAAAACCCGGATGGATGTGGAATAAAACACGCGTTCATCGTATGGTTGTGTGTTTTAAGGGAAAGATGCGATGGTAGGTGTTTCGACAGTATGGATTTCACGTCCATCATTGAAAAAATTTTAGACATAGACGAACAGGTTGACAATACACGGGTTATCGACGGGTTCTTCGATTTGAACGATGAAGTATAGGAAAAGTAATTTTTTCAGACTATATAAGTACAAAAATTAATATTGTATAGTATGAATGATATTCACCGTTTAATTGCTCCTCGGTCACAACAACGTGGTCAATTAATACTTCCTCGACAAATGGCACCACCAGATGCTGAAATGGCCGAAGACGATGTGAATGAATTGGAAGAAGCGTGTCCAGTAGTCGACGAAGAAGAAGATAAAAAATGTCCGATTTGTTCGTACAATTCAGGGGACGGTGGTTTCATTCAAAAAATGAACGAAATAGAAGAAAGTCTTACGGGTACAGTGTCGCCGGAAGAAATCTATCGAATTCAACACCAACTCTACGATCGAACGGTGAAACAACCTTTGGAACTGCAGGGAAGGAAATGTGTAGAAATAACCGTTGACGAAATCAGGACGCATTATCAAAATCATCGAATGAACATCCCGTGCATCATATCGAAAGAAATTTTATTCGTCAACGAAATGCAACGACAACTACGGATGAACCAAATCGCGGTCGTCAACGTGAAAACTGGACAAAAAAGACTTTTATTGCAAGGGATCGCTCAGTGGCAAAAACTTTCGAAACATAAGCTCGAACTCATTAAATTCTACAACGGACCTTTGTCTAAAAAAGGAGGGGTTAAAACGTCGGGGATAAAACCATACGAATTCAATTAAAAACAGTTTATCTTTAAAAACTATTACTATATATAGACGTTGTACATCTAGTAACATGAACTTAAACTTTGGTGGGAGAAGACCAGACGTAGGTTCTAGTCAGGTATCTGCATACAAAAGTGGACCGAGTAGTAGACAAAGACGTACGGTTGAGTCGGCTCTAAGAGCACCGTCTCTCGTTACAAGTCAAGTTAGTATACAAACGAATGCCACCACTAGTCTTCCATATATGGTAAGACCGTGGTCCGAAGAGTATCAGCAAAAATTCAAAGAGGGGAGTATATTGTTCGTATATGCTGGAGATCACACTTCGCGAATGTGTGTTGCTGCGGACATACCCGTACTTAATTATATGTGCGATAAAGCAGGAAGTGTTATGCCCGGTATACAAACTACAGTGAGGAATAATGAACAATTTCCAACATATGATTCTAACCAAACCCCCATTGGTATAGACCCCACAACTATGAATTTTAAATGGAACTATGTTGGGGTTGTGAGGAACGATCTTATGACAGGTCAATCGTTGACGAAATTATACAATGTCGACGTTCACGGTAGATCGAACATAGCAAACATATTTGGACCGTTGAAAAGGGGAGATGTTGTTGGATTGGCACTTGTTAAAATGGATGTCAACCTCGTGTACAAGGCACATGTTCGACCGAACGGTCAAGCACTCCCGTCCGCGGTTACCGGGGCCCAGTGTTTGCAAATAGTCGGTACCATCAACGGCATACTCGCACCGTATAGTTTATACTCCAAACGGGGTAACGATACTTCAGCAGACGGTGTTACAAAATATAGAGTAAGTAATTTGGATACTAGTGGACATATTCATGAAATATTTAAAATGTGGCCGATCGGGATAGTTAGTCACGCAGTTGCACGTGTCCCCAGCGACGCGATGATCACTAGAGCGTGTCGTGATCAAGACCAGTTCATACTATTGCCGAGAGTTGAAGTTTTATTACATTAGGTATAAGATTAAAAGTATTAAACGTAAGATTAAAAATAATATGAAATGTAAGATTAAATATACTATTAAACGTAAGATTGAATATAAGATTGAAATATAAGATTGAATATAAGATTAAATATAAGATTAAATATAAGATTGAAACGTAATACTAAAAGGTAATAATCAACAAAAAAATATATCTATATATAACCGAGTTTACTTAACTAAATGAGCGGTAGAAATATAACACGTAATCGTGTCGCGGGGCCTCTTTTTGCGGTAAATTGTAGGTTCGATGACTACCATGTTGCAAAGTGTCGAGCTAAAACAGCGGACGGTACCCAGCACAATAAACATATTCCAGCTTCTCTTAATAAAGAAGATTACGATATCAAAGAACAGGAGATCTTAGTTTGTAAAAAATTGGGATCCATGTATCAAGACGGTTACATTCACGCTTTTAGTAGTATTAATGGTTACCCGGTTGATAACGTCGCTGGTATAGCACCGCAAAATCAGACGCCAGAAGTAATTAAAGCTAAAATTTTAAACGACGTTGATTTTGTAGGAATTGCTAATACCGAATATTCGTTGGACGCTTTGGGTTCATACTCCGAGCAGGGATTTGTCGCACAAGTCGGTGGTGTGACTACTATTTTGAACGAGGGTACTGCAGACATTCACCCGGGACAATACGTTATGCTGGACATTGATCTAGCAAACCAGAGAAAAGCGACGAGGGAGAAAGGTATTCCGCGTAGCAAGATTAGATTTGTGACCAGTCCGATGGCTGAACCACAAGCTTTGATTAAAGAGGTTCTGGGGGTTGATCCAAATAATCCAGCTAATCTTATAACTTCGCTTGCCGATGTACCTGCAATTACCAAATTTCTTCAAAAATACAGATCTCTTCATAGTAGATGTATGGGCAAGGCTATGAGTTTCGCAAGACCCGGGGAACGTTTCGAATTAAACGTTCAACCGAGACACGCGTATTAAATATTCTTAATATATATATACTATAAATGGTTTAGTAAATGGCTTGTCAGTTATGTGACGAAGTATTATGTATAAGCGATAACTTACGATTTAATGTAGCAACGTTCGAATGTGGACATAACTTTCACTTGTCTTGTATCTTGTCCCATGCACAGGAACGTCAAACGAATACGTGTCCGAACTGCGCGCCTGCGAGTAAAGGACACCCGTTCGCGAACATGGGACAAGACCGTTTACTCGCAATGAATTCTTTAATCGAGACCCGTCGACGCAGTTCACATTTGGAACAACCGCCCGGTGTGTTTTCAACGTGGTTTAAGAAAACAAAACTTACTTTGAAGGATAAGGTAAAGTCAGCTCGGTCTTTGCACGCGTTGAAGCTCGAAGGTTATTTACCCGAATCATTTATTGAGGAGGACGGGTTAACGTGGGCAAAATTGTCTGAAATTTACACCATCGAAGCCTTGTTGGAGTTTGGGTTTAAGTTTGAACATATGCGGTCGCTCGGTTTTTTAGTGGACGATTTTAAGAAATTAAACATTGATCAAA
>Ga0114999_10003179_pt1 | contig 20812 bp, 13 predicted proteins | sample ArcticOcean_MG_C_3_FD_89820 | JGI IMG/M metagenome (GOLD analysis project Ga0114999, IMG submission 89820) | Marine microbial communities from western Arctic Ocean - ArcticOcean_MG_CB8_126 | ecosystem: Environmental > Aquatic > Marine > Oceanic | place: Arctic Ocean: Canada Basin | collected...
ATTCAAATTAGGTAATTTTTTCATAAAAAAAGGTAAATCCACATGCGCAAACTGCCGCACTAAAGGTAAGATAGCTACATCTGCAACCTGTGGCTTTTCTCCAAATAAAAATAATTTATTAGAAAGCATTTGTTCATATTTTGATAATATTTTAACACACTTTTCTTGATAGAACTCATATGGATCTTCAGGATGGCGTTGATGATATTTATATTTATTTAGCCATGCTTTAAAATCTTCATCATTCACTTTAATTACAGATAATTGTTCCACAAAATTAATATCTAACCAATCAGTTTTAACTTCTTCAAGCGCCCATTTCATAATATCAAAACTTTCATCAATAACTGAGCCATCTGGAAGTTGAAGTACTGGAACGGTTCCTTTTGGGGATGCAGCATAAAGTTCATCTGGACGATCCGATAAAAGTATTTCTCTTAATTCAATTGTAATGTTTGCGTAGGATAACGCCATCCTGGCGCGCATAGCCCAAGGTCACCTTCTAAAGGAATATAATTTAGGGTATGCTTGCATCAATTTTATAAAGGATAAATGTCGGGGCGACGATCTCTAAAAAACATAGTTCTGGCATTAGATTTTTCAACTTCAGAAAGATCTAAATTATGAATTAATATATCATCTACACCTGAAGGTGATTGTGCAATTACACGACCTTCAGGGTTAGTAATAACTGATTCTCCGGCAAATTCCATTTTATCTTCTTTACCCACACGATTTGCCAATGCACAAAAATAACCGTTATGAAAGGATGCGACTTGAAGTTCAGCCTCGTAAAGACCCTCAGGCCACTCACCAACAGTTCCAGCTTGAGGAATCACAACTACTTCCGCGCCTTTTACACCTAACGCCCTCATAAATTCAGGATAATGTCGATCATAACAAATAGCCACTCCAATTTTACCTACAGCTGTATCATAAACCTGGGCACCATGATCTCCTTCATTATAATAACTTTTTTCATAGAAACATTCATAGTCTGCAATATGAACCATTCTTGTTGTACCTAATAATAAGCCATCTGAATTAATTACAGGAGATGAATCATAAGTATGACCTTTTTCTATCTCAAAAAGATTTATAATAATAACCATATTATGCTCTTTAGCCTTAGCCATAAATCTCTCTGTTGTTGGACCTGGAACTGACTCTGCTAGATCTGCTAAATCTCCATTCGCGGGGTATTGTGGATAGAAACGCGTAAATGCTAATTCTGCAAACACTGCTAATTCAGCCCCTTTTTCTGCTGCCTTGTCAATATTCTCTAAACCTTTAAGAATATTAGATTCATTATCTTCACTTGCAGTTTGTTGTATGAGAGCAATCCTCATTTATTTTACACTTTCAAATTCAATTCCAGAATATCCTGGCATTTTTTCAATTAATTCTTTGCCCATTAATGTAGTTGGCGTGAAATAGCCCGCCTGTTCAATATTCCCTAGTAAGTATTCTGCTACCTCAACCGTACCTACAGCAGTTAAATCATATCCATCTGCAGTACTAAAACGACCTACGGTTTTTTCACCATTAGGTCTAATGACCTCACCCCAAAAATATGATTTAGAATTTGCGCGTTCTTCCGCGGTATTTGGTCTCCAGATTTTATCAATCCTTCGTTTAATAAAATTCATAATCCATCGTATTTTTAAAAATCTTAAATACTTTAATTGCTTACGTAAACTTTCTACTTTTTTGTGAGGCCGTGAGAAATAAAACTCAATGTTTGGGATATTTGTACTATGGTAAGCAGTGAAAATATCACCCCAAGGAATTGTCATCGTATTTAATTCTCCAAATCCAAAATCAATTAAACGTTCTTTATACGCTATTGGAACTTTAATTATCTCACCATCTCTCCTAACCTTTCCACCATGAGCTAAACCTTCAACTGCAGTTTTAGCGGTGCCTTTACTAGGTTTTGAACCTTTGGTTGCCCATGCCATACTTAAGTGTTCAGCATCAGGACATTTATCTTTCAAATAGACAGCTAAACAATCTGTTGGAATAACATCAGAGCCTACACCTGGACAAAGCACAACTTTTGATGAAACGGCTTCTTCATGTTTACTATGAGCATAATCATATACGGAAATCTCACCTGTTATATCTATATAATGGGTGTTTGATTGAATACAAGCTGGAATCATAGACGTTGCCGTTGCAGAGAAAGGTCCTGCGCAATTAGCTAGCACAGATACATTTAATAATTTTAATGCGATATTATCTATCGATGATAAATCAAAGATCTCATACTCTAGCCCTTTTTCTTCAGCCAACTCTTGAATTGAGTCTGAACGACCAGCAAGAATAGGTTTTAGGTCTCTTTTAATTGCCTCATCAACAACTATACGACCCGTATAACCGTTTGCCCCATAAATCATCCATTTTTTATCTGACTTCATAATGAATTATACTGGGTTATTTATTACAAAAAAACAAAAAAGGTGTAATCTCCCTATAGATAATTACACCTTTTTTAAATGTGGTTAATGAAGTCAAATAAAATTAAAAAATTTCGCCTGCTCCTTCTTCCATATCCATCCCTTCACCTCTTTGGCGGCTATAACGACTTTTGTCTTCCATTTTACCAAACCTATATTCTAAGGTCAAACGGACCGTACGACTACTCCAATTTCGACTTGATTGTTGTTGCCAATTATCCCCTTCAGTATAAAAACTAAAACCTGAAAGATTAAATGGATCACTAACATTTAAAGTAAGGTTAAAACGTTCTTCCATAAATTTCTTTTTTAATGACATTGAAGAAAAAGACATCGCATCCATTTTACCGATGGCGATATCTCTAGCTGGCATATAAAACATGAAAAATGAAAATTCAGTTGTAGGGTTCATATTCCACATTGTAGTAAATCTCAAGCGTTGCCCTTGCGAAGTGTTATCATAATCTGAACCATATAATTCTGTATTTATCTCATCCCAAAAAACACTTCCAGAAAACATTAACCTGAGTTTTTTACCCAGAGATCCAACAACACTGTAATCAATCCCTTGAGTCTTTTGATCAGTAATATTAGCGTAAGTTGCAACCGATACCCCATCTGCACGCATTTCTTTATGGCGTTGCATTTTATCAGTTGTATGACGGTAATAACCACCTAAACTCAATGAAAGACCTCTAGAAAAACGACTAAAATTAATTTCATATGAATCCGTGTATTCTGGTTTCAAAAATGGATTTCCCACACGAAGGTTTTTATTATCTTGCCTTGAACTAAAAGGATTTAACATTCGAGAGCGTGGACGGTTCACTCGTTTTGAATAACTGGTTTGTATTTGTAGTAGTTGTGGCGCTCCAAATGATACTGAGAGACTTGGATAAAAGCTGGAATAGGGGTTTTTAAAAGTTTCATTAGTTGTTTTTAACTCAGAAAGCATATCTACTGTTTCGTATCTACCTCCAGCGTTAATTCCAAAAAAACCAATACTTCCACCATATTGCAAGTACGCTGCATGAACTGTCTCATTATAAACAAATTCATTACTGAATTCTCTATCTGAAACGAATGAATTAGTAGCTTCATTAAATATTTCAGCTATCTGTGTATCCCCTCGATCGGTTGATTTGCTAGATAAGCCTACTTCGAGTTTGCTATCATCACTAAATGGATGCGCGTAATCTAATTTGAAATCGAAACCACTACTTGTTCCATCTTGTCCATTCGTAGCTCTATCTAAATCAACATAGTCTGATCCACCATTATCAGTATTATAATATTCATTCAAACCATCATTAAGACCATCTGAGTAACGTGCATAAGATGTCAACTTTTGTTTCGGGTTCTTAAATTTTTTATCGTAATTCAAATTAACATCATACCCATTTCTATCATTATTTCCACTCGTAGTACGTATAAATTTTCGCTCTCCAGGACCACTATCTAAAGTGTATGTTTGACCATCATTCTCACGAGTACCATTGCTAAGTGTTGTGGATATTGCCAGTGATTGAGAGGGGTCAATAAAATATTCAAAACCAGTTTTGATGAATAAGTTTGGTCCACCTGAGTTCGATTCACTATCTTGATTTAGGCTATTATTAAAATTTGCAAATTCCATGGTTCGAAGACTATTACCTGAAGAAATTCTTTTTCTTTCGTTCATACCTAGATTTACAAAAGAGTTAAATGAAGTTGTACGGTAATTTACTTGACCAGAAAGATTTGTTCCACCCTGTGAATCACCACCAGTATTTACGTTACCATTTAATCCTGCAAATTTATTTTCTTTAAGAACAATATTGATGATGCCTGCCATACCTTCTGGATCATATTTGGCACCAGGATTTGTCATGACCTCAATATCTGCAATATTTGCTGAAGGTATACTTTGAAGAAGAGACTTAACATCTCCACCTGCAATACTTGAAGGCTTACCATCAATCATGAGATTAACTTTTGAACTTCCTCTCAGACTAACATTATCATCTGGGTCAACTTCAATCCCTGGTACTTGTCGAAGTGCATCAATTGCGTTTCCACCGGTTGATAAAGAATTCTTTTCTACATTAAAAATACGTTTTTCAGCTGTTTGAACAAATAAAGGTCGCTCACCTTCTACATCTACGCCGGCCATTTGTAATGTAGTTTGAGATAATGAAATTTTTTCAAGGTTATACTCGGTTTGATTATCCCCAAAAGGCATAAATGTAAATGGGCCTAACTCTTGTTTTTTATAACCTATATATTCTACAATAACCTTATGGCGACCCAAAGGAATCTCTTTTATTTGAAATTCGCCATATTCATTAGTTATTCCACCCGTCATAATAGTATTACTACGATTATTTATTATTGAAATAGAAGCATATGCGATAGGAGTATTTGAAGCAGAATCAATAACGGTTCCATACACTACTCCAATTTTAGGAACTTTTTTAGGATTCATTTGCTGTCTGGACATACCACCAGATCTTCCACCTCTTTGCCCCATGGCAATGGTAGTAAAAACTAAAATTGTAATTATAAAAAATTTCTTCAACGCAACCTCCTTATATGATTAGCGTGCTAATCAATTAGACATCTTTAATTTAAAATAGTTAAATATTAACTGAAATTTATCTTTATTCTATAAATAAAACAACATTTTTTTGAGCGTTATGAGCGTATTGTTGTTTACTTATTAAAATCTGGTGGATATTGTTTATGCCATTTAGTTGCCTCTTGATAAGCTTTTGCCACTGCAAGGGTATTACCATCACTATAAAGCCCTCCGACAAAACTTATGCTTGTAGGCCTGCCTTTCTTATTAAACCCATTTGGAACAACTACGCATGGGTGACCAGTCAAGTTTGTTCTTAGCAAATTATCTTCATAGAATGAAGGAATAATATATACGTCTATTTTTTCCATTAGTTCCGACATTTTTTGGTTAAGTAATGTACGAGCTCGATTCGCATTAATATATTCAACTGCTGGAATAAAACGTGCTTCTCTAAATACATTGGGCCATGCACTCTTAACCTGCCTGACCAATTGATCATCTTTATTTGAACGTGTTAACTCATCAAATGCAGCGGCAGCTTCAGCTTGCAACACAAAAGAAAGGGCTTGCGTTGGAAATTTAGGAAGTTCAATTGGAATAAGATTTAGCCCCAGGGATTTTAATACATCAAGAGAAGCTTTATCATTCTCTGAGACGGATGAATCAACAAAAGCAGATGCAATATATCCTATTCTTAAATTTTTTAAACCTCTTTTTGAAGGGTAAATAAATGGGACATCCCTAACTGTACGATCTAAATTATCAGAGCCACGGATTGTTTCAAAAATAATCGCAGCACCCTCGACACTTCTAGTCATAGGGCCAAGTTTATCCATTGTCCAACTCAATGCCATTGCACCTGACCGGCTGACTGTTCCAAATGATGGCCGTAGTCCGGTGACTCCATTACGAGTTGATGGCGAGACAATTGACCCCCATGTTTCTGAGCCAATAGAAAATCCAACTAAACCTGCAGATGTTGCAGATCCTGGTCCCGCTGAGGAACCACTTGCCCCTTGTTCAGTATCCCAAGGATTTCTTGTCTTTCCTCCAAACCAAACATCGCCCCAGGCTAAAGCACCAAGTGTTAGCTTAGCTATAAGCACTGCTCCTGCTTCCTCTAATTTTTTTACTACCGTTCCTTTATCTTCAATTATCTGATCTTTAAAGGGTGTTGCTCCCCACGTAGTCTTATAACCTGGAACAGATAGAAGATCTTTCGCTCCCCATGGTATTCCATGAAGTGGACCTTTATATTGACCTCGTGCAATTTCTATATCCGCTTTTTTTGCCTGCTGAATTGCTAATTCTTCTGTAATAGTTACAACGCATTGTAACTGATCTTGATACCGCTTGAGTCTTTCAATATACATTCTGGTAAGAGCCTCTGAGGTTACTTGCCTTGTTCGAATTAAATATGCTAGTTCAGGAACTGTCATAAAAGCACAAGCTTCAAGATTTTCCGGAAGAGATGTCTTTATATCATTAAACTTGAACTGATCTCGACCACGAGGTGGTTTTAATCCAACTGGTAACGGGTCGTAAAAAAGTGGAAAAGGAGTGTCATTTTTTAATCCAATCTCATGAAGAGAATTATATTGACCCACTCTTTGAATTACATTAGATAATAATGAATCTCTTTCTGAAGCAGAAAAAGAAAGGCCGAATATTTTTTCAGCTGATGCAATATCTTGTTTTGAGATATCTTTACTTTCACAACCAAAAAATAATAAAGTTAGTAACCAAAAATAGTATTTCATGTCTTTTGATACCTTTTGTCAATATAAAATGTAGATAAAATTACGAAGTTACTGATGCGGTTGCATCTCTTTTCGATTCCTCCTATTTTGTGACACTAACAGGAGATGTATTTTGGAAGAAAAGCTGATTCAACACCTTAAAGATCTTGTTTCTATTAATTCAGTAAATCCTGACCTTTCTAAATTAGGACAGGGTGAGAAGCAAATTGCTGAATTTGTTCATAATCACTTTAGGCAGCTTAATATTGATAGTAAGGTTGATATTATTAAAGATGATCGATGCAACACGACTGCTTTCCTTACAGGTAAAAACCCTAAGAAAATTTTACTCTTAAATGGTCATTTAGACACGGTTGGGATTGAAGATATGCAATATCCATTTTTAGTGAAGAACGATGGGGATCGACTATATGGAAGAGGGACCTATGATATGTTAGCAGGATGTGCTATTCAAATGGCCCTAGCTACATTTTTTTCAAAAAATTCATGCCCGATCTCATTGGCCTTTACATTTGTTGCGGATGAAGAAAACATGAGTTTGGGAATGGAACATCTAGTTGAAAACTATTTACCCTCCCTTCCCTCAAAGCCTTTTCTAGGTATTTTCATGGAGCCAACTGAAGAAGCTATTGGAATTAGTCATAAGGGCTATACGTGGTATGAACTAAAAATCGAAGGCTTAGCAGCACATGGTAGCAGACCAGAACAAGGTATTAATGCAATATTTCCCATGGAATTTGCATTAGCAGAATTAGCTAAGATTAACAAAGAACTTTTGGATGAAAAACCGCATCCTCATTTAGGTCATGCGACACTCCACCCTGGAATGATTTCAGGCGGTACAGCTCAAAGTGTTATTGCAGCAGAGGCAACGATAAAATGGGAGCGCCGCACGCTTCCGAGTGAATCTAAAAAAAAGTTAGATGATGAGTTACAAAGAATAGTATCTGCAGTGCTCAAAGCTCCAGGGAATCATAAAGTAACAGGTCATCAAATTTATAGTCGTCCTCCAAATGAAGCAAAGAATGGACCAATGATTGAAGCTCTTCGAAAAGCAGCTGGGAATAAGGATTACAATGGTATGTCATACTGGGCTGACTCAGCATTGGCGGCTATGGCAGGAATTCCATCTATTCTCTTTGGGCCTGCCGGACATGGGGCTCACGCTATTGATGAGTGGGTGAGTAAAAAAAGTATGCTCAATTGTTATGAAGCAATGAAAAAATTTATTTTGGGGTTATAAGTTTATAAAAATACAAACCCTAATGTGGCATTTGTCACAACACTAAACTTTTTAACATCGTAATTTTAGATAATTTTTTTAATGGGAAATAATCATATTTGAATAAATTAAAACTTATATTTTACCTTATAATTTGTTGAAGTGTATTAGTTTGAGATCCAATCGAGAGTCTCAATCAAATTATTAAATACAGGAGAACCTGCCTCTTTTAGTCTTTTACTACTTACATGGCCAGTCCCTACTAACGCACAATCTGCTCCAATTATATCAGCTACTTCTTTATCATGTAAAGTATCACCAATTAAGATTATTTCGTCAGAATTAAAGTTTAATTGCTTTACCCACTCTTTTCCAGTTTGTTCTTTACCATAGGCATAATGATTATCTTGTCCCAAAATCTTTATAAAAAATGAATTTATTTCATGATATTTCAAGGAATCATCCAACATTACTTGACTAGAAGCAGAAAGTAGAGATTGAGTGAGTCCCAAATCTTTTGCATTATTTAATGTAACAACAGCATCAGAATGGAGAGGAATCTCATCTACGCGATCCATATATCCATTAATAAACTCACTGCCTGATATTTCAAATGACTCTTTATTAAAATCAAACCCAAGCTTTATATAATAGTCTTTAACTGGAAAACAAAAGTTATCTAAAAACCATGATTCCGTCATTACTTTCATCCCTCTTTTTTGTAGTACTTGATTCATGATTTCAATACAAAAAAGACGATCATCTAATAGTGTTCCATTCCAGTCCCAAATGATATGTTTATACTTCATATACTAAGATAAAACTGCAGGAGATTTATTAAAAAAGAAATAAATTTTGTGATGATATTTTCGTCAATAAATAGATTGGTTAAGTTATTGGAAGAAAGACTAAAAGAACCCTTGCCTGGTTCTTCCGCTCATTTATTAACAAAAGTTCAAAGTGAAATAGAATTCAACTTTCCTGACTCAACTGAGAATGCAAAAAAAGCCTCCGTATTAATTTTATTATTTCCAGATTCTAATAATATTCACTTTTTCTTAACGCAAAGAACAGATTCAGTTGAACATCATAAAGGACAAATTTCATTGCCAGGTGGTACTTGTGAAGAGAATGAACCAATTGATAAGACAGCACTTCGAGAAACAGAAGAAGAAATAGGTGTAAATCAAAATGAAGTTAAAATCATCGGTGGACTAACACCATTTTTTACACCCACTTCAGGATTCATTGTTCATCCTTTCGTAGGTTGGTGTAAAAGGCGACCCAAAACAATAAAACAAGTTGATGAAGTTCATGATTTATTTTCAGCATCATTATCTCAATTATTAAATGATCAAATTTTAGAATCAGAAAATTGGAACCTGAGGGGGTATCAAGCCAAAGTCCCATTTTATAACTTTGATGGATATAAAGTTTGGGGTGTGACTGCAGCAATTCTTTCTGAATTTAAATTAGTCTTAAAAGATGCAATAAATTGAAATTATATTTAATTCTTGAACAATTATTAAATAGAAAATTATTTTTTTTAATTTTTACTCTATTTTATTTATTGTCCTGTGATAAGATAAGTTCAAGTGAGTCCATTGAAAAAAACATAGAGACTGACTCTTCAATGCTTCAATTTATTATTGATACAAAAGGGAAAGAAATAATAGACAATCCTAAGATTCCTGCAAACCTCATGATTAAAGCTATTACTGATACGCTTTATAATGGACATATTGGAATAGAATTGAGGGGATCAACTTCTCAAATATTTTTTGATAAAAAATCTTATGGCGTTGAAACATGGGATCAAGATGGTAATGATATTGATGTTTCTTTAGCTGGATTTCCGCCAGAAGAAGATTGGATATTTCAAGGCCCATACAGCGATAAAAGTTTAATCCGAAATGCACTTATTTATGACCTTTCAAATAAAATTGGTCAATATGCTACTCGAACTCAATTTTTTGAAATGACACTTAATGGAGATTTCTTAGGTACATATTTACTAATGGAGAAAATTAAGAGAGATAAAAATAGAATCAATATAGAAAAACTGGGCCCAAATGATAATGAGCCTAAAGTAATTAGTGGTGGGTATATTATTAAGATTGATAAGTCCACAGGCGAAAGTTCAGGCCATGGAGATTACAATGAAGACATATCATTTTATTCAAAATATGATCCAAATGGAGAAGAAGGAAAAGACAAAAAAATCTATTTTTTATATGATGTACCAAGTCCAGAAAATATTTCAAAAGAACAAAAGAATTATATTCAATCATATATAAATAGTTTTGAAGAGGCCCTTCTTTCAAATAATTTTTCAGATCCAATAACTGGATATCAACAATTTATCGATGTGAATAGCTTTGTAGATTTTTTTCTTTTGAATGAGCTAAGTCACAATCCAGATGCATATAGGCTAAGCACATATATGCATAAAAATAGAGATAGCAAATTAAAAATGGGACCTATTTGGGATTTCAATATTGCTTTTGGTAATGTGAATTATTGTAAAGGTGAGAATGTTGATAATTGGATATTCAAATATAATGATTACTGTCCAGATGATTTTTGGTTAGTGCCTTTTTGGTGGTCTAAACTTTTAAAAGACCCATACTTTGCAAATGAGGTAAAATCACGTTGGCAAGAATTAAGGCAAAATGCATTATCAGATAAAATAATTTTTGGTAAAATTGATTTACTTATTTCAGAGTTAGAAACTTCAGATGCAATTAAAAGAAATTTTGAAAGATGGTCTATTTTAGATCAGTGGATATGGCCAAATTCATATGTAGGAACAACTTATGAATCTGAAATTAGTTACTTAAAAACTTGGTTGTCACAGAGATTAACTTGGATGGACTCTAATATTCCTTCCTTGTAATTAATAAGTCCTTGTTATCGAATTAAAGTAATTTTTTCTTGTATCTTTTTATGTCCATCATCTAAAGATATAAAGTATATACCACTTGAAAGTATATTTGCATTCATATTTTTTCCAGACCATAGAATGCTATTATCGCCGGCTAAAGCTTTATGAGTTTTACTCCAAACTCTCTGACCATTAATATTATATATAGAAACTTTCACCTCAGTGTTAACTAATGAAGTATATTCAATTTTAATTCTATCTGACATAGGATTAGGGTATAGTTTATAATCAAATATTTTTAGCCCACGAGCAGCTTCTTTAGACTGAATTTTCAAGAGTTTTAGATTAGCTCCAGGTCTATTAATTCTTAGGCTGATCATTTGTTCACCTTTAGGTAAAAAGCCCTCACCTAATAAGGTGTCTTTCCATATTTGGACTCCTCCTGTATTTGGGAGGTCCAATGCTTCAATAATTTTTTCTTGACCTAGAAAAATGGTTACCGAACTTGTATTTATTTCGGAAGCACTTCTTACGGTAAAAGAATAGTCACCCTCTTTAATTACATTAATAGTATAATTCATAAACTCGCCTGGCTGTGTCCATCCAATATTAAAGGGTATAATAGTTGTATCTGTTGAAGGTTCAATATCCACGCCATCATTTCGATAACTCCAACCAGTATTGCCACCACTTATTTGGTCCCCAACACCTGTCCTCATATAATCATAATCCATATATGAAAGCCCTAAAGCTCCTAAATCATAATCAGCAAGAGCAATACTTCCTGGAATTATATTATTTTTAAATGGTTTGCTCTCTAATCTATAGCTCCGGTCTATTAGTGAAGCAATAACATCTCTTTTAATTTCACAGTTTTTAAACAATAACCCTTCAGCCATCTCCATAAGGCCATTTATACAAATTTCAGTTGAAGGCTTCGGGATATTGCCTGCCCAATAATCAAGGATGCTCTTATAATTTTTGGTAATTGGAACTGAAGCAATTGTTGTAATTGTATCATATTTTTTATAGGTCCACCAATTCCACCCAATACCTCTACTCTCAACTAGCTCTATTACTCTAGACCACCACTCATTAGAATTTTCACCAAATTCTCCCAACCAAAGAGGTCTATTAGTTTGAATACCAAAATTAATAATGTATTGAATAGTCCCAATAGTCACATCATTCCAATACTTATGAAAAGACCAAACCATATTTTTATCAATCGGAGGTGATAAACCATTAAATGAAGTTGAATAATAATTTCCATTGACAAAAATGATATGATTTTTATCATACTCTCTTACACGATTTCTAATTTTAACATGTAAACTTCTATTTTCTTTATTTCCCATATTATTCGGAAGAACTGGCTCATTAATAAGATCATATCCTCCAATAGTTGTTTCATTGCTATATCGTTTTGCGATTTCACCCCAAATCTCGATCAAGTGGTCTTGGTTCTCTTTTTTAGTCCAAAGTTCTGCAACTCCATTAGCATCAGCTATCTCACCAGGACTTTGCCCTCCAGGAGATGCATGCATATCGAGAATCACGTACAAGTTATATTTTTTACTCCAACTAACGACACTATCAACTATAGCAAAACCTTTATTTATATACTGACCAATTGAAGGACTAAAAAACTTGTAATGTAATGGCAATCGAATTGAATTAAAACCCCAATCAGATATAGCTTTAATATCTTCTTCTTGAACATAATTATTTTCAAATTTTTGATAAAATTCATTTGCTGAATCTTCTCCTACCAGGTTTACTATTTTTTCTCTGATAGTAGTAGGAGAACCTGAGCCAGGTATTTGAAACATATATCCTTCCGGCACCAACCAACCTCCTAAAGCAACACCTTGAAGTATTACTTTTTGGCCATTACTATCTACAATATTTGTATTGGATGTCTTGAGAAACCCTTGCCCTAAAACGTAAGTGGATGAAATAAGTAATATTGAATATCGTAGATTATTATTTTTGTTTTTTATAAACACGAACATAATCTACTTGCATATCTTGAGGGAAAACTGTGGTATTATCTGGAGGACCAGGCCAATTACCACCAACCGCAACATTAAGAAGTAAATGAAAACGCTCATTAAATGGCCAAGTTTTGTAGTCACTTTTATTATCATTTTTGAAAGTAAAATGTAAACTGTCATCTATAAAAAAATCGATTTTATCTTCATACCATTCTATTGAATAAATATGAAATAAATTTTTCACATCTGCAATTAACTTTGTATTTGTACGCTGTGTTCCGATCATATGATTATAAGACTCAGTATGAACTGAACCATGAATTCGCCCTTCATCTTTTCCAACATGTTCCATTATATCTATTTCACCACTTTTTGGCCAACCACCATATATCCAATCACTTGGTAACATCCAAATTGCCGGCCAAATTCCTTGGCCTAAAGCAATTTTTGCTCGTACATCAATACGAACATATTGCCAATCCCCTTTCCCAACTGTACGTAATCTTGCAGAAGAATAATTTCTTAAATTATTTGAGGAGCCAATTCCAGCAGGCTCAAATTTTGCTCGAATGTGTAACATTCCATCATTGACAAATGAATTGGAGGTATTATCAGTATAATATTGAAGTTCGTTATTGCCAAATCCATGGCCACCAATCTCATGCGACCATTTATTCATATCTAAAGAGACACCATCAAATTCATCATGCCAAAAAATGTCCCAGCCTTCTTTTAGCCATGGGTCTTTTTCAATGGGTACATCAGAGTTACTTTGGCTATTACAGCCTACGGTAAATAATAATGTGAAAATTATAAATTGATTAATCAATTTTTGAACCATAATCCAAATAGCTATCATTTGTAAAAGAAGGAAAACTTGGAACAAGTACAGGGTAAGGAACATTCCCTTGCTTTACAAACATATCAACGCTAGTTATGTTAATTGATTCAAATAAATTCATATTGATTGAAATTTGAGAACTGTATTTTTTTTGTAAAATATCTACTATCGGTTTCATCAAGATATGTTGTGAAGCAGTATCTTTTTGAGAGCTCATCCATGCTTTTGCAGATTGATAAGCAGAAAAACTATCAGCCCATAAAGATTCATTTAATCTAATTACTTCCGTCTTATCTAGTTCTAAATCATAGGCTACTTTAGTTAAAAAGTAATCTTGGATAAAATCTACAATTGAAAGTTTAAACTGATTTGGAAATTCAGATCTTTTCATTTTCTTCTTTCTAAAGACTAATGGATGAGATGCTAAATTCTTTTCGAAATCGCGCACCGACCAATCATCTCCCTCTATTGAAAATAGTGTTAATTTTTGGTATTTATCATCTAATGGCTGAATATCTTGAAGGGACAAAAACTCTCCTTCTCCAAAAAGGGCTTTAGAAATGGCAGACTCTTTTTCATTTTTGGATCGAAAAAATTGATCTCTAATAGCATTTGCATATGGAATAAATACTTCTTCATTTAGATTGATTGATTTTCCCTTCATTACATCTTTTATGAAAGTTGAATAAATTGATTTTCCCTCTATTTCTCTTAGAGTATTTACCACTAGATCTTTTCTATCCATATTCCCTTTTTCAGAAAGGTTTAGTCTATCTGTCCAACCTGCAATCTCAAGAATGAAACCTGAGCCATCATTTAAATAATGAGGACCAATGATTTGACCTTTAATAACATCTTCTTTAAATAAAGCATTACTTATAAAAGAATCATTATCATCTATCCAATTCACATCTTTAGTTGGAATTGAGCCTTCAAAATTAGCTGAGTATATTTCATGTATTGAAATTTCATTATAAATGGCTTCTTTAACTAACTGAAAAAACTCTCCACCAGGAAAAGTGAAATAATTTACATGGTAAGTACGTCCTGCCATTTTAAAATAATGGTTCAAGTCTTTATTCTCTATGACAACTTTTTCATACCCTTCTTTAAAGTAAAGAAGTTGACGCATGGCTTGTTCTTTACGACCTTTGATAAATGAAGTTAAGCTACTAGGCTTGAATTCATTATAAATTGAATCAGATTCAATTGCTAATAACTTTTCAGCAATGAGATTATTTAAAATAATCTTTTTATGAATATATTGATTTCCACGACAATATTCTGGACGAAGAGTGTATTCAGTTCGATTTATATAATCTTCTAGAGTAATAATTCGGTCTCCCACTTTTGCGAGGATTTCGAATTGAATATCTGGTTGGTTTTTGGATTCACATCCAAAATATAAAATTAATAGTAGTATGAAATAACGATATCTCACCAGAGAATATATTAAAATCCAATACTGATCGTATAAGAATTTAGTCCGCCAAAAATACCCATAGATCGATGTGCATAGTCTATTTGAATTGTTTGATTCCCAATAAGATTCATTTTTAAACCACCACCATAAGTCATTCCAAATTGTGAATCAGGCATGTATAATGACTTATAACCTGAACGAATATAAAGACTACCTTTACCAGCCATTCTTAATTCATATTGACCGCCTAGATTAATATATTCTGCATTATTATTTGGGTGAATGGCATCAATTGCAATTTTGAGACGATGAGATTCAGAGTAGATAGGCTTGAGTCCAATTCCAATTCTAAAGATTAATGGTAATTCCCACTGATTTGGTCTGAACTGCCCTGGAACATCTGAGTAGTTTCCATCTTCGTAAGGTGAAATATCTATAGGATTTAGAAGATCAATTCCATCATATTGTAATCTTGAACCGTAATTTGATATACTCATTCCAATTCTCAAGCCATCTTCTTTACTACCATTTGGTGATAAGAATTCAGTATTTACAATTGCACCTAGATCTAGAGCAAAAGCATTTGCAGACGAATGCCATATTTTTGAATTAACGATTTTTGCTGATGCACCAAAAGAAAACCACTGAACAATTTTACGTGAATAAGTAAATGCTGCACTAAATTCATTAGCGGAGAATCTTTCTCCCGTTCCTTCTTGTTGCGCCATTGTAGTTACTTCCATATCTCCATAACCCATATGAGTTAAACTAAATCCAAAAGTACCTAAGCGCTTAACATGTATGGTAGATCCAATAAACATCATATTTATATCAAGAATCCAAGGTTGAAGCATAAATGCATTTTCATTACGTTCAACAAATGCAAGTGCCGCTGGATTCCAATAAACTGATGCTGGACCATCAGCAAAGGAAACACCAGCATCTCCCATAGCTGCATTAGCACTTCCAACGCCAATTTCAAGAAAGTTTACAGCTGTAGATCCATAACGATATATATTTTGTGCAAATACAAAATTAAAAAATAAAAATAAGGTGATGATCTTTAGATATCTCATTTAATCACCGCAAATTTTCCAATTTTTTGTTCACCCGTTTCTGCTTCAACGTGATATAAATACATCCCAGCTGCAATTTCTAGGCCCTCTTTTGTAAGCATATCCCAATGAATGGTTCCCTTTTCAGGAGCATTATTAATTTTTATTTCTCTAATAAGGATACCACTAATAGTAAATATTTTAATAACTGCTTTGGCAGGTACATTTGTAAACATTAAACGTCGACGTTGGTTTAAAAACTGATTTGATACCGCTGGCTCCATTACATTGGTTGCGACATAAGGATTTGGAACAACTCTAATTTCATTCATAGTTTTTGAAAGAGAATCAGCATTTACACCTTCATAAGTATTAACAGTAAATTCAATAAAATCATCTTTCCAAAATGGTCTTGAGAACTTTACTCGAAATATATCATCACTTTTTGGATAGGTGGAACTAGAAGCTAGATTAAAATCTATAACAAAGACCGTTCCAGCCCATCTTCCATTATTACTCATTCCACCAACCAAAACTTTATCTTCATACTTATCGTAAAGGCCATTGCTGTTAACATCATAAACCACCATATCCATAAGAACATGATTTCCATCTGGTTTTAATAATGTTTCATTTTTAACATAAAACCCAAAGGATTGATTTAGTAAAATTTGACTACTAGGAATTCTTGTATCTAAAGCATCTTTAAAACCAGATTTTGATTTAGTCGTAGTTGTATAGATGCTTGAATTACTACTAAAAATAATATCATAGTCCCATGGCATATATGAAGATTCTCGTATACTTGGTACAACTCTTAAAATACCACTTCCCGTCACCCATCCAGAATTTGCGAAATCATAAGTACCTGTTTCATGAGGCATGTCAACATTAAGCTGAAGACCATCAAATACATCGGTATCAAATGCAGCATCAGTTTTTAGAGTCCAATATCCAAGTGAATCAACATTTATTAAGTTACTACCAGCAAACTTTTCTGGTGAATCTTGATAGACAATAACCTTTTCATTCTTATCCGTTACTGTAATTGAGCTTGTAGTGTAGATTAAACCATAATCGTATTTAGGAAGATTTGAAACTGTGTCAATTCCAAAGGTTACCTTATACTGATGACTTTTTTTAATACTAGCTCTTGCAAGGATAGATGGTGTAATCACTCCTCCACCAAAAGAATTCAATTTATTAATAGTAATGTCTGGTGCGATGTATCCTGCTGCATTTTTAAATGGCGTTACGATTGCAACATTTTTACCTATAGATCTAACTTCTTCAGCTTCATTTAACTCCACAACAACATTGTTTTCTGAGGGTGATATCCCTGGTCCAATATTAGGTGCACCATAATCATAAGCCACAAGACCATAGTAATAGGTCCGGCCATTCATGACATTATTATCAACAAATACATGAGAGATACCCGTATCTGCACCCAAGTTATAACCTGTTCCATTTACTAATCCAAAATCAGTAAAGCCAAATTTGCCATCTTTTATGTCACATTGAAAAATTGGCTTCATGAACATTGGCGTTCCATAGCCATCTGTTATTACTTCAGCATCAGAAAAATACTTATCTGTCGCACGGAAAAGTTTATAGCCTTCAAAATCATTTATATTACCGAGGAATGGATCTCGTGTCTTTGTATCAGAAACATTATCCCAAGTTAAAATAACTTTTCCATCAGCAGGTGTTGCCGTCAAAGTTGGCATTTTTGGTGGCTGTGCAAAACGATAATCTTTTTCATAAATAACTTGAACTATCTTTTTTAATTCATACAAAGCAGGCGCAATATGAGACGATGAATTCAATCCCTCTAAAGGATCAAAAGAATGAAGTTCTGACATAGAAATTCTTTCCGTTCTTCCTTTATACAAAGGAAAGGGGCCTGAAGCAAAAACTTCAATTAGATTAGATATATTATCTATATAAGCCTCAAGAATATTTTCTCCAATTAATTCCCACATGGCTTTATCATTTCTGAACCACCACGTAGAGTTAGATTGTGCATGACTAGGAACTGGAAATAACCTAAAGGCTGTTAAACCGATCATATCAGATTCTGAAACATCAGTTACAGCAAAATTTGGTTCAGCGCCAATACCTTCTACATAATCTGGTTTGTGATTAGCTTCTCCTTCGTCCGGGCCATTATAGTTCAATTCACCTGGTGCAACTCCATCAACTCCAATATCATCACCATAATATTCTGTTATTTGGTAAACTCCATCATTGTTGAGATCTTCACCGTCTTTCCAATCTTGATCTTCATCAGCATCCCAGTGTTCTATTAAATCTGATTCTTCTATTTTATAAAAAGATAAGAATTTTTCAAGGTCATAAATTCCGTCCGTTGGACCTACTTTTGAGATAGCAACATTATCTCTTTTTTCATCTATGATACCATCATCATCATTATCCATATTATCATAAGCCATCCCAGGACTTTCTAAATAAGCAAAACCCATCGTTCCAGTTGGTAAGCCACCCAAACCAATGCCATTAATATCCCAGGAATAAGACATGTCTAGTTCTGTATTAAAATAGGCTAATTCATCACTCCCATCATTTCCAATCGCATTATCTACCCAGTAACCAAATGCAACTTCTGTTAAATCATAGTTCGAAATATTTGAAATATTATACTCCCAAAAAATAGCATCACGTGCTTGTGGATTATTCCATTGAAAGCCTCTTGCCTCCACGCGAATACCGATTCCACCCCAAGAATTATCTTTTCCAATAGTAATATTATCTCTCAATTCACCAATTTTTTTATCTCCACGAGGATAATATCTTACCCTATCAGCAAGGCCAAGATATTCCTGGTCTTGTGCATCATTGGCCACAAAATAAGTCTCTAAATCTGCATATCTAATTCCACGGCCAAAACGACCATCCCACTCACCAGGCCATTTTGTAGTTGACCCCGAAGATGGCCATCCATTAGAAGGCCAAGAACTAGGACGATTGCTCATTGCCGGATATTCACTAGTTTCATTAAAGTATCCAAATGCAGGATAAAATCCATATTCGAATGTTCCCGCATTGTTAACATCCATTTCTTCACGATAACTAGTCTGTAGATAATATAGGGTATGAAGACCTTGTCCATTAGCAATTTGCAATGGATCAGAAACAACTGTTGAATCAATTTGAGTATCTGGATCATCTTTGATATAAACTTTAGCTCCAACTAAAAGACCTATTCCATCTACCATCTTTACACCATTTAAATTATTTGGCCATCGAGATACATTACTTTTTGGCCAATCAGATAGCTCCGTATTATTCCTAAAATAAAGAAAGATACGGTTACCAGTCATATAGCCTTCTCTTTCAGCAGCAATATCTCCTGCTGAATCATCTGGCCCAGCATATTTTTTACCTTGAGAAAAAATTAAGCTAGAAAATATTATAAGATAAAATATTTTTTTCATTAAAAGTTTATGCCTGTAGAGAATTTAATCATCCGTGGTGCTGAGAACATTGCTGGGTTCTCAATCCTATCTTCAAATTTATTAAAATTACTCCGATGTCCCGCTCTATCAGTGTCTTTAATAATGCCTGTATAAGCACGACCAGTTTTACTATCAACCGAGTTTTCATTTAAGCGGTCAAATAAATTGTAAACAGCTAACCTAAAGTTAATTTTATATTTTTCAGATATATTTAAGTTATAATATGCCATAAGATCTGCATGATATTTTGTTGGACGATAATCATTGTTTGGGTAGAGGTTCACTCTAGATAAAGTACTTTCCTCAATTGGAGAAAAAGTATAAGGAGAACCCGAATTATAATATCCAGTTAAAGAAATGCCATAAGTAGGTTTATTATATGCAAGTGTCGCATTAAATGTATGGCGTTGGTCCCAGCTCATAGGAATAAATCGATTTACCGGATCCATACTCGCACCTGACCTTGAAAATGTTTGTGTTGGGTTATCTGCATTACCTCGAGTATACTGAAGCGTATAGTTAATCCATGAAGATATAAACCCAGAATTATAATCAAGCTTTACTTCAAGGCCTCTGACATTACCATAATCCTTATTGCTATAAATACCATATTCAATTTGATTATAAGTACTGATTATTCTGGTACTTAGTAGATTATAGATATCTCGATAGAAAAGTGAGACTTCAAGCCCCATACCTTGAGTTATTTCTTGCCATAAGCCTACTTCATAGGTTATGGTTTTTTCAGCCTTTAATTGAGAGTTCCCCATAACAGTCGAATAATCACTTGGTGCAACTAAAAAAGAATGATTTTGATATAGTGAGTACATCGGTGGCATCTGAAAGAAGTGCCCATAACTAAAGTGTAAAACGGCTGTTCCACCAAGTTGATATGCTAAACCAAAACGAGGGCTAATTTGAACTTGAGGAGCTGCCTTAGGGAATGTTGACATCATTGAATCTGGGAGTGAGAGTTGATTGTTTGGGTTTCTTCTATCGGATGGAAAATTTGAATTTGGATCAAAAAGATCATAACGTAAACCAAAATTGATAACCATATCATCAAATTCCATTTTATCTTGAAAGTAAGCTGCTAATTCAGTTGGTTGAACAATATAAATATCTGCATAAA
>Ga0114999_10003185_pt1 | contig 20781 bp, 17 predicted proteins | sample ArcticOcean_MG_C_3_FD_89820 | JGI IMG/M metagenome (GOLD analysis project Ga0114999, IMG submission 89820) | Marine microbial communities from western Arctic Ocean - ArcticOcean_MG_CB8_126 | ecosystem: Environmental > Aquatic > Marine > Oceanic | place: Arctic Ocean: Canada Basin | collected...
CGCCACGGCTGACAAGCAGCTTCGCGATGACAGAGGGAATCAATCGACTATCGTCGATCAACAATCCTCAATCAACCATTCTTCTCTATGGATGAAGAGGGTTCAATGGGGTTGATCGGTATATCGAGCAGGTCCTCGCCAAAAATGATTGTGCCGTTAAATATCTTTCCAGCTTCATACAAAACGCGCTCTCGGGTACCAGGCTGATCTAATTGTTCTGAAATATGCACCAGAACCAAAGTTTTGACTTCAGCTTCTTGAGCAGTACGAGCCGCATCCAGATGGCCGGAACAATAATCAGTCAGTCGAGCATCATTGTTCGCGCCATTGAAGAAATGGCACATGTGCAGCAGCACATCGGCACCTTTAGCCAGTTGCGTCAGGCTATCGACAGGGGTGGTATCTCCACCAAAGACGATGGATTGGGAAGAGGTATTTAATCGATAGGCTAGACAGGTGAGGTAGGGTTGGACGTGTATCACTTCCGCCACTTTGAGGTTCCAATTATCCCGTTTAATTTCTGATCCCGCTGCCACTTCGGTAGCGATAGGAGTGGGGCGTGTGCGAGGCAGAATGCCGCCGCGCTGTTCGTAAATGAAATGACTGGTTGGATGCTGGGTGCGAGCCGTCAGGTCTGGATTAAAGGCACCCCTTTCGCCAAAGAGTGCGTCAGTCATTTGTCGTGTATTTTCCGGTCCGTAAACATCCAGCTCGGGAATTTTACCTGCACCCTGGTCCCAGCGATTCAAAACGAGATAGCCATAATCAACGCAATGATCATAATGTAAATGAGTAAGGAAAAGGCTGGTAATACGAGCTGGGGCAACACCTTTACCAATCAATCGCCGTACGCATCCGGGTCCACAATCAAAAAGCAGCGCTTCGTCGTTAATCGTGACTAAATAACTGGAACCGGCTCGTTGGATCAGCGGCGTTGGAGTGCCGGTCCCCAGAAGGGTTAAATTGAGGGACATGTGTCGATTTTCGATTGCCGAATGTCGAATGTCGATTGAATTTACATTATGTTATTGCTCCTGCGTGTCTGCGATAAGCGTTTCGAATTATCACTGGCAGGATGGACGCTTCGCTTATGTCGTCGCGATAGCTCCTCGGAACGAACCCAGGTTCTCATACTGCCTATAAGTGACATCAACAGGCAGGATTATATACTTTGAGCGATGGCCGACAGACTAGAAATGATTGGCTGCCCGGGCAGGATTCGAACCTGCGACAAAGTGGTTAACAGCCACCTGCTCTACCGCTGAGCTACCAGGCATGGGCCGCGAAAAACGATCGGAATTACCATCGAAATTGCTGAAATGTCAATCCTAAGGGTAAATACGGTCAGTTAAGCATTAATATAAGCCGAGTCTAAGACAATTTAAAAATCACCTTTCATATAAATTAAGCTTCCTGTATTTGAGATTTATTGTTAATTGATTCAGTTACGATGAAAATAACAAAAATTGAAACTATCGTCTGTAATGCGCGTATGCGTAATTGGATTTTCGTAAAGGTTTTGACCGATCAACCCGGCCTCTTCGGTTGGGGTGAAGCAACCTTGGAATGGCACACGCGGGCCGTCGTCGGTGCAGTAGAAGACCTTTCCACGCTGCTTATCGGGGAAGATCCCCGGCGGATCGAGCATCTTTGGCAAGTGATGTACCGCCAGCATTTCTGGCATGGAAATGGGATTGTTCGCGGGACAGCGATCAGCGGGATCGATATCGCGTTATGGGATATCTTAGGAAAACTTAAAGATACCCCTTGTCACCAGCTGTGGGGTGGACCGGTGCGCGACTACGTTCGCCTTTATTGCCATCTGGGGGGCGGAAAAATGGAAGACTTCTATGAGACAAAACCTAATGACGCCAAGCGTTTTGCCGAGATGGCGCAAGAAGTCGTAGAGGCTGGATTTACCGCTTTTAAATCAATGGCGGTACCGGAAACGATGCCTATTGAAGGCCTCAAGCCCATCCGTTATGCGGAGGCTTGCGTCGAGGCCATGCGCGAAGCGGTGGGCGATAATATTGACATCATGGTTGACTGCCATGCGCGGCCATCACCGCGTATGGGTATGCTTTTTGCCAAAGCCCTGGAACCCTATGGCTTGTATTTTTTTGAAGAACCCTGCTGGCCGGAAGTCTATGAAGACATTGCAGCGATTCAAAGAGCGGTTTCCACGCCAATCGCCACGGGAGAACGGTTAATTGGCATACACGCTTTTCGCGATTTGCTGGCATGCGGCGGTTGTAGTATTATTCAACCGGATATTACTCACTGTGGAGGTCTGAGTGAAGCGCGTCGCATCGCGAGCCTGGCGGAAGCTTACCGTGTGGCCATGGCTCCTCATAACCCACAGGGACCGGTCAGCACAGCGGCCTCCCTTGAACTGGGCTTTGCTACCCCAAGTTATATTATTTGTGAAGCCGTTCATCAGGATGTACCCTGGCGGGAGGATATTGTTACTTGGGGATTCGAAGTTGAAAATAAGGGTCGGATTGTGAGGCCGAACACGAAACCCGGACTGGGAGTAGAGATTGATGAAGATGAAGTAGCCAAACATCCTTTTAAGCAGGAATTACTGCAGCGTTCTTACTACGCTGACGGTGCAGTTGGCGATTGGTAAGCTTTAATTATCCGCATTCGAATTCTAAAAACCAATTTGAGACACATCACCTTGTTACTGTTTCTTTGTTTTGGGAGGTGAAACAAGTTTAGGTATTCCGAGTCAAAGTATTATAAAGAGAGAAGAATACTTACTCTTCTCGGACTTGCTTTAAGCAACTAACTGTTTCATTATAAAAGAATAAGATGGCATTAATAAATAGTCACAGATTCAGAATGAAGGGTCACATCCAGGCGATAGCGGCAATAGTTATCACGCTGGGTTTGATCGTATTTAATGCCTCTGTATTTGCTGAGAACGAAGAGGCTAGTGGTGGAAATGATCAGGCAGTAACGGATTCGACCGCTGATGATAAAAAAGTCATTACTATAGATCCCGCAACTGATTCGGCTGCATCAGTTAACACTGATCACGAGACTGAAATAGCTAACGGTTTATCGGATGACGCATCCGACAAGACAGATGATGAAACGAACGCTGTTGCCCATTCGACTGAAGAAAACAATCAAGAGATGGTATCCCATGAAGAGATTGAATCAGCGGCATCAACCGAAGATTCATTCCACAATGTTTATGTTATACCTATAGAGGGTGTGATTTCTAAACCCATACATTTCATTCTCCGAAGGAGTCTGAAAGAGGCCATTGATAATGATATCGATGTCGTTGTTCTCGATATGAACACACCGGGTGGAAGAGTTGATATTACCCTGGAGATAATGGATATGCTCGACCGGTTCGAAGGCGATACGATTACTTATGTGAATGTTGATGCCACTTCAGCGGGAGCATTTATTGCTGCGTCCACGAAGGAAATATATTTTGCCCCCAAAGGGCAGATTGGGGCGGCGGCACCGATCATGGCGGGTGGGGCGGAAATTCCCGAGACCGCCAAACTAAAAGTCATGAGTCATTTAAGAGCCAAGATACGCTCTTATACGGGTGAGTACCCCTATCGTGCCGAGGTGATACGCGCGATGATGGACGAGACTTTCGTTCTCGAAATAGATGACAAAGTAATCAAGCCCGAGGGTGAGCTGCTCTCACTAACCGCGCGCGAAGCGATCGCAGAGTATGGCGATCCTCCAAGGCCTCTCCTCGGTGCAGGAATTGCGGATTCTCTAGAGGCTATGCTCAACACGAAATATGGAGTGGGCAATCATAAGATAAAAACATTTGAAATCACCTGGTCCGAATCACTCGCACAGTATCTTGACATGATTAAACCCGTTCTCATGGGGCTCGGGATTCTCTGTCTTATTATCGAATTTAAAACACCCAATTTTGGTGTTATTGGTGGTATAGGTATAGGAATGTTGCTTGTCGTTTTCATTAGTAATTACGTCGCTGGTCTTGCCGGACAAGAGGCCATTTTACTATTTATCTTAGGGCTCATACTTATCGCCGTAGAATTGTTTGTTTTTCCAGGGATGGTGATCCCCGCACTGGCTGGATTGGCTTTGGTTTTAGGTTCGCTCATCTGGTCTTTGGCAGATGTCTGGCCGGGAAACACGTTCGATTTAAATCCTGAAATTTTCTGGCCTCCGGTATATCAACTCGCGCTATCCATATTTATTGCCATTCTCGGTGCAATCCTTATCTGGCGGTTTCTCCCTAAATCGTGGGTTTGGGATAAGCTGACTCTATCCGGCGGTGTCGCTGCGCCTAATCCATTGACTGCGGGCGGTGGCAGTAGCTTAGAGAGTGAAGGCGGATTGCCCCAGGTGGGTTCGCACGGTGTGGCGTTCACTGACTTACACCCGGCCGGTCAGGTTGATATTGACGGCAGGCGATTTGAAGGCACATTGGGATTTGGAACTCTGGATCGTGGGGAGAGCGTCCAGGTTATCGGGCACCAGAATTTTGCTCTCAAAGTAAGAAAAATAGACACATGAGTTTAATTATAACTTTGATGGCAGTTGCGCTGGTTCTCTTCTTCTTTGAAATTATAGTACCAGGGGGCATCCTTGCTGTCATTGGTGGCATTCTAATGTTGATCGCCTGTGTGGTAGCATACACTGAATTAGGGGCGCTTAGCGCATTAATCACTTTCTTTATTGCCCTTGGAATTTCCATTGGGATGTTGATCCTGGAAATTAAAATTTTGCCCAAAACTGCTTTGGGCAAGAAATTCTTTCTAAGGACAGCCGTTGAGGGAAGCAGTAATATACCACAAACCGAAGAGAATATAATCGGAAAAAGCGGTGAATCACTCACCACTATGGCTCCTACCGGGAAAATACGGGTTGAGGGTAAGGAATATGAGGCTACCACGAATGGCGGCTTACTTGAAGCTGGCACACCGGTTGAAGTCGTAAACTATGATAACTATAAAGTGATTGTAAAAAAGACATTAGTTGACTAGATAAGCGTATTTAATTAATTAATTTTCAATTATCGCTCTTCAAGCGGGGCGAAACTTGGCAATGTTAATTCTCTCCCCATCAATTTTCAGAAAATATTTTAATTTTGTTTTTTAACGCGATATTGTCGCTCAGCAAATGCTGATTTTTTAACACGATCCATAATTAATACTATGCAAATTCCTATAGCCATTACCTTCCCACAGATCGCTCTCGTCGTCGGGGGAATCTTTCTGCTGGTTGTCTTTATACTTATTATATCGTTCTTTAACGTGTGGTTGAAGGCATGGTTATCGGGTGCACCGGTCAACATTGCCACCCTGATTGCCATGCGTTTGCGCGGGGTCCCTTATTCTTTAATTGTAGATGCGCGCATTACCGCGGCCAAAGCGGGTGTTGACATACCGAGTGACGAATTTGAGCAGCACTATCTTGCCGGTGGCGATGTCATTCAAACAACCCAAGCGCTTATTAATTCAATGAAAGCCGGTATAAGCATAGACTGGAATCGCGCTTGTGCTATCGATCTTGCCACGAAGGGAAGCGGTAAATCAGTGATGGAAGCGGTTCGCACCTCAATCAACCCTAAGGTTATTGACGTCCCCAATCCTGAATCGGGACGTAATACAATTGATGGCGTGGCCAAAGATGGCATCCAGGTAAAAGCGCGAGCGCGAATAACGGTTCGAAGTGATCTCGATCACTATGTTGGCAGCGCACAGGAAGAGACAATAATCGCTCGCGTTGGCGAGGGAATTGTCACCACGATAGGATCAGCTGATACCTACAAATGGGTTCTGGAAAACCCTGATTCCATTTCTAAAAACGTGCTTCAGCGCGGTCTGGATACCGGGACAGCTTTTGAAATTCTATCCATTGACATTGCGGATATAGACGTCGGGCAGAACATCGGGGCACAACTACAGGAAGCGCAGGCTGAGGCGAATAAAAAAATTGCTCAAGCACAGGCTGAAATCCGTCGCGCGGCAGCAGTTGCTGTTGAACAGGAGATGAGTGCCAGAGTCGAGGAAATGCAAGCCAAGCTTGTCGAAGCGCAAGCACAGGTGCCAATGGCCATAGCTGAAGCCCTTCGCAGCGGCAATATGGGGGTAATGGATTATTACCGCATGATGAATATCCAGTCAGATACCGAGATGCGCAATTCCATCGGCAAGGAAGATGAAGACGGAGATGATGGAACAACCTAAAAGCTGAGTATTTTCCGCATCATACGGGGGCGATTATGGATACTAATTGGATAGAATATCTGCTGCCGATTATTTTCTTTGTCCTCTACGGGATAAGTAAGCTATTTGGTAAAGGTGAAAATCAAGAAGTTGATTCTCCAGCATCTCCTCCGGGTGATATTGGTGAACAACAACGGAGAATACAGGAGGAGATTCGGCGAAGAATAGCGGAACGTCGAGCGGAGACTAAACCTGCTCAATCGACCCAAACGTTGAAACCCGAACCACCGAAAATCGACCGCCAGCCAGCCCCACCGCGATCACCTTTTAGAGAGCCAGAGCTTGATGTTCCTCAGGTTGCCCCACAGAGGATGCCAGATCCCGCTGTTCTGGATATGCAACAGCAATTGGCCGCGCAGATGGAGAGGTTGCGTAAAGCAAAAGCAAACACAAAATCGGATCATTTTAGTCAATCGATACGCCGTGGTGCACCAAAAAACGCATATGCGATAGGAAAAAAACGGAGTAAATTTCGCAGTGAAATTACCTCGATGCTTAAAGATGCTCAGCGGGCAAAGAAGGCTTTTCTCTATTCGGAGATATTCGGGGCACCGATGGGTCAACGTCGACAGAGCACCTTTGCTCCTCTTATTGATCAATAAACATTCGCCTTTTCGTATAGCGAAAGCGAAAATTTGCATGAGGTTTACCGGGTAAGAGGGTTGTTAGATTAATCCAGGATTCGGCTGTTTATTCCCGTTACGCCCATCTTGAAATTTTTCCCGTCTTTCTCAACGATAACGTTTTCGCCTTCGGTAAAACTAATTCTTATCGGGCCGATCTTAGTAAGGGATACGGATTCCCCTTCTGCTAAGGTACCACTATAGAGACGCTTTTTATCAATTCGCTGTTCGACGATAACAGTTACATCGTCTAAAGCGATAATCTTGATTTGCTCTTCATCCATAGGGGCGACTTCATCGAAAATTTCATTCGTACCCGCGGTTATTGAGTCCTCTCTTAAATCAGGGTTTATTTCTGGTACATCGTCTGAGATAATGAGGTTTACGATCATGATTATAATAAAAACAAGAAGAAAAGTACCGCCGAACACCATCGCGACTTTATAGTAAAGATCCCGATCAATAGAACTTTTATAAACATTTGTTGTGCTGATCTGGCGGTCGTCCGGTTTCGGAGGATCATCCTCGATAGATGATCGTTGTGGCTCAATAGCGACCTTATCCGCTATATTCATTTGCCCAAGATACTCGCGCGATTCGGATCTTACTGGTTGCGTATTTCGCAATTGCATCGCAGTGAAATCGGTTAAAATATTTTCGGAATCAAGATTTAGAAATGATGAATAGTTTCGTAAAAACCCGCGTATGTAGACATCAGGCAGAATATATTCAGTCTCATTATTCTCCATCCCGTGAAGTATATCACTACGAATCTTTGTAATCTCCGATGCTTCGCGCAACGATATCCCCTTGCGTTTTCGAGCTTCTTCTAATCTTTCTCCGATAGTCATAAATGCTGATTAATGATTGTTTTTATATCGAATCCAAGTCAGTAAGAATTTCACGTGGCTGTGCTCCATTTTCAGGACCAACAATACCACGGTCTTCCAGCATTTCCATGATTCGAGCAGCACGGTTATAGCCGATTCGCAGTCGGCGTTGTAGCATGGAAGTTGAGGCTCGTTTAGTCGTTTGAATTACTTTCATTGCATCTGGGAGGAGTTCATCATCATCGTCTTCACCTCCCGCGGAATTTTCATCCCCGGCAGTTTCCACATGTTTCTGGAAGGTTTCATCAATTTCAGGTGGACCGTTTTGTTTAAGAAAATCAACGATCGCATTTATCTCTTCGTCGGAAACAAAAGCTCCTTGAGCTCGTAAAAGGCTATGTGCACCGGGAGGTAGAAAAAGCATGTCACCGCGTCCGATTAAATGATCTGCCCCCATTTGGTCAAGAATAGTACGGCTATCTACTTTTGCCGCAACTTTGAATGCAATGCGGCTGGTTAAGTTGGCCTTAATCACTCCAGTAATGACGTTTACCGAAGGGCGCTGGGTCGAAATGATGAGATGGATTCCCGCCGCACGTGAGAGTTGCGCAAGCCGTGAAACGCAAGTTTCTATATCAGCAGGGGCAACCATCATCAGGTCTGCGAGCTCGTCGACAATACAGACAATGTAGGGTAGCCTCTTGGGGATTTCTATTTCGTCATCTCGAGGGACTTCGACGGTATCAACGGCCGCCCGCTCTTCAGGGGTCAATTCGGCTTCTAATGCGTTTTGCTCTTTTTCTGCATCTGCATCCTTGGCACGCTTGGCATTAAATCCTGCGATATTGCGAACGCTGATTTTGGCAAAGGTTTTATAACGATTTTCCATCTCTTTGAGCAGGTATTTCAAAGCGGCTGGTACTTTTTTGGGATCTGTAACGACCGGGATCATCATATGGGGTAAATCATTGTAAGCCTGTAATTCGACAATTTTCGGGTCTACCATGATAAAACGAACATCTTCCGGGCTGGCATGGTAAAGAAGAGAGGCGATTATGGAATTGATACATACGGTTTTACCAGAACCCGTAGCCCCGGCGATAAGGAGATGGGGCATCTTTGTAAGGTCGGCTACAAGTGGCTTGCCACTGACTTCCTTTCCCAAAGCAATAGGTATTATTGCATTACTATCAGTCCAATCGGCGGAATCAATGATATCGCGAATTCTGACTTCGGAAGGATTTCGGTTGGGAACTTCGATCCCAACACAGCCTTTACCCGGAACCGGAGCCAGGATGCGTACCGATGTTGCTTTAAGCCCGAGAGCGATATTTTTATCTAAATTCAGAATTTTTTCAACGCGCACGCCGGCAGCCGGGTAAACATCGAATCGTGTAATTACCGGACCTGTGTGTACTTCGCCCATGGAGACATTGACTCCAAATTCTGAGAGAGTGCGGACAAGAGCCTCGGCTGTTGCCAGATGGTCTTCTTCTTCGTAGTTCCCAAGGGCCGCTACATCTTGTGATTCGAGAAGGTCCAGTGGAGGAAAGTTGTAATCACCACGTTTTCGTGGAAGAGGGGTTTCAGCTTTCTTTGTCGGCTCACTGGCAATGATTTTGAATCCTGAAGTAGCGCTCTGTTTCGTTGGAGTAGGTACGCTATCCAATTTGAGCGAGCCACCTTTTTTCGCGACGGGGGAGGCACTTGCAGTGGCTGTCTGTGGCACGCTGCCAGGTCCTGACTGTGTCTCGAGTGGAGGTTCCTCATCATCGCCCATAAGCGGTTCTGCCCCCATTAGACCGATGCCTGAGTCTATCGAATCCTCCTCTAATATCGAATCACCCTCCGTTCCTTTTTCAGTCGCACGCTTAGACCCGGGGAAAGGAAAGGGAGGTGTCTTCTTTGCATCAGTTTTGGCTTTTAATTCGGCTTGAATCGCTAATCTTTTTGTGTCCTTACGTCCAGCTTTTGCTATCTTCCAATCCTTCAACTTTTGCTTCATCGCCCCTACACGCGCGATGTTGTCATAAAATAGAAACCCCGATGAGCCCAGAAAGAGGATCAGGATAATAAAATTACTCCCCACCGTCCCTAAGCTCCTGGAGAGTAAGCGTTCAAATAAAATATTGCCGGTTAGCCCGCCCCAGCCATTGGGGAACTGTTGTAAATCTACAGACTCCTTACCGAAAGATATAACTTCTAGCATATTGGAAAAAGCGGCAAAGCTTATTAAACTGACCAGTACTGCGCCCCACCGCCATTTAGAAATGAGCGGTCCCATCTTATAAAAATTCATGTAGCTCGCCCACAGTAGGTAGAGCGGAATCAGCCAGGCGGAAAATCCGAGAAAGAAAAACGAATTGAATCCGATTTGCGACCCTATTTTACCAACCGCGTTATCCTCAGCCACAACCTCGTCTTCGTAATCTTCTAATTCCTCATCCTCAATAGGCTCTGTTGATGAACCGGGAGATTCTTCCTCTTCCCAATCTTCATATTCGCCGGCACCTGTTGTGATCTGTGGACTCTGGGTGGGATGATAATCCCATAGAGAAACAAAAACGAGAATCGCCAAGATCAAAAATATCGAACCCAGGAGAAAGTTGGGTTGAGCCGTTTTCGGGTTAAAGGTCGGCTTCTTTTTTGAACTTTTCTTTTTTCTTCTCGCCATACCAATGTACCTTAAAGTATTGGGAAATGATTGAAATACAAGATCATATTGCTAGTTTGGATCAGCATATCTTCACGCTTAGCGATTAATAATTTATGAATTTTGTAAAATTTCAGCCCCTATATCAAGAAAGGATATGGGGAGGTAATGGCTTGAAATCACAATTTGCCCGGTCATTACCGGAGAATAAATACATTGGTGAAAGTTGGGAGCTTGTCGACCGTCCTGAGGCCCAGTCGGTTATTGCCTGCGGGACAATGACGGGGCTTACGCTCCGCCAGGCTATTGAACAGCATGGAGCACAGCTTCTCGGACCCGACTATCCTTTTAAAAAACCTTTCCCACTTCTTGTAAAATGGCTGGATTGTCAAAAACGCCTGAGCTTACAAGTGCACCCACCTGCTACCGTAGCTGATGAATTAAATGGAGAACCTAAAACAGAAAACTGGTACGTCGCTACGGCGCAGCCCGATGCCACAATCATTGTTGGTTTTGAGCAAGAGATTACCCGCGAAATATTTAAAGATTCATTAAAAAGCGATACATTCGAGTCCCTTATTCATCGCGTAAGAGTCGAGCCCGGTGATTCTATGTATGTGCCAAGCGGAAGAATTCATGCGATCGAAGGTGGTGTCTTAGTTCTCGAAATCCAACAGAACTCTGATACCACTTACCGTATTTACGATTGGGGCCGAAGGGGAAGCGATGGGAAGTTGAGACAACTGCATATTGAAGAATCATTGCAGTGCATAAATTTTAAAGATGTTAAACCCAATCCACTGCAAACCAATAGCGATGCGCAGATCATCGCCGACTGTCCGGAATTTCGTATTAGAAAATTAAGATTAAATGCTGATTTGGGTCCTTTGGTGATTGAAGCTGAGGATCAACCACGACTTCTCCATATTATATCCGGCCGTATTGTTGAAAAGAAATCTGGAGCTTTCCTGAATAATGGGGATAATGTTCTCTTGCCTTTTTCCGCTTCATTTATTTTTGAAGCTGTCGATAATGCGGTGTTGCTTGTGACCGAAAACTTTATTGGGTAATTTCCCGCATCATCAGGGGTTACACGCTTTTGGTAAGATAATCTTATAAACTTTTTATATAATTCATTATAAGTGTGCGGGAAAAATGCCTGGATTTAAAAAAATGTTTGAAAACTTGAAGAAAGATCAAAATCCTGCACGGTTTAATTTTTAATTCTTTGCACATTTAAAATTTTTATGTGACTACACTTTAATGATTATCTTAATCACAATTATCCATGAATAAATCTAAAGAAGAATCGTCTACTTCTGATACTGAGATCAATGCTGATTCGGGTAAGGAGTTGGATTCCAATAATCAAGATTTCAAATCCGCAGTGGATGAAGAAAATGATAAGAATACGGAATCAACAGATATAGATAGGGAAGCTGAAAATAATTCTGAGAATACAGTCGATGACTTAATAAAAAAACTCGATGAGGTCCAGGGTGAAGCAGAAGATAATAAAAATCTTTATTTGCGGGCTATCGCCGACCTGGAAAATTTTCGACGTCGAGCCGTGCGCGATAAAGAGGAATCTAGAAGGTTGGCCACTGAAGCGCTGATTGAAGATGTGCTGCCTGCACTCGATAACCTGGTGCTCGGTCTTGAAGCTGCAAAACAGCATCCCGAAGCCAAACCGGTGACCGAGGGATTTTCGATGGTACTAACACAACTTGAAAGCATTCTTCAGGAACATGGAATTAAAGAAATTAATCCGGTGGATGAGAAGTTTCAACCGGACTTTCATGAATGTGTTGCACATGAGCCCAGTAAAAAGTATAAGGAAGGTAAAATAATTTCCGTAATACGAAAAGGTTACCTTCTGCACGATAGGCTTGTTCGTCCCGCTTCGGTTATAGTATCGAGCGGAAAAGGTGATAAAAAAATAAAACAAGATACCTGAGTATGTCCGAAGAAGATTATTATGAATTGCTCGGTGTATCGCGTGATGCTTCTGCCGAAGAAATTAAAAAAGCTTATCGTAAGAAAGCGATACAGTTTCACCCTGATAAAAATCCGGATGACCCTTCTGCCGAAGAAAAATTTAAAGAAATTTCGGAAGCTTATGAAGTACTCAAAGATTCTGAAAAGAAAGCCGCCTACGATCGATTCGGACACGCGGCATTTAAGCAGTCTGCCCGTGGAGGTGGGGGCGGTGGTTTTCATGACCCGTTCGATATTTTCAAGGAAGTATTCGGCAGTGGCGGAGGCGGAGTCGGAGGCGGGATATTCGAGGAGTTTTTCGGTGGCGGTCGATCTTCGCAAGGCGGTGCTCAGCGTGGTTCCGATCTTAGGTATGATTTGGAAATCAGCCTGGAAGAGGCAGCTAAAGGGGTAACTAAGGAAATCTCTTATCGGCGCGCGGTGCCGTGTAATCGTTGTGAAGGATCGGGATCAGAGCCAGATTCGCGTACCATACGCTGTTCCACATGCGGGGGCAGCGGGCAGGTTACATCATCCCGCGGATTTTTCAGTGTGCGCCAGTCATGCCCGGGATGTCACGGTTCGGGGGTAGTGATGGAAAATCCCTGTAAAAAATGTCAAGGCGAAGGAAGAGTAATGGAGACGAGCAAAGTGAAATTACACATCCCCGCCGGTGTGGAAACCGGGTCCAAATTGCGCTCTGCAGGTAATGGCGAAGCGGGTAATTTAGGGGGTGTTTCTGGTGATCTTTATGTCGTTATCCATTTAAAAGAACATGACATTTTTGAACGTCAAGGTGACAATCTGTTTTGTGAGATTCCCATTAAATTCACTCTCGCCGCACTTGGCGGCACCATTGATTTGCCGACACTTACAGGGAAAGCCTCCCTCAAAATTCCTGCCGGGACCCAGTCTGGCACGACCTTTCGTCTTCGTGGCCACGGTGTTCCCAACCTGCGAAGCGGGCGCAAAGGTGATCAATTAGTACGTATGCAAATTGAAGTCCCCGCTAAATTAAAAGCTGATCAACGAAAACTATTGGAAGATTTTGCTATCGCCTGCGGTGATGCGGAAAATCCGGTGAGTAAAACTTTTTTGAAAAAAGCTAAACAGTTTTTTGAATAGATTATTTTCTCAATATTTTGGTTCTTGTGACCGTCACAAATCAACTTCCCAACCCTAAATGGTTGTCTTTGGATGAAGCTGTAACACGGCGTGAGCGTCTTCGCCAGGAAGGGAGCTCACTCATCCTTACTAACGGCTGTTTTGATCTTTTACATTCAGGGCATATTTATTTTTTAATTAACACCGCGGCTCTTGGTGACGTTCTCTGGATTGCCCTTAATAGTGATGAAAGTGTTCGCGATTTAAAAGGATCGTCCCGACCTATACAAAATGAAAAGCTGCGCGCTTACAATCTTGCGGCCTTGGAATGTATTAGCGGGATCATTACTTTCAAGTCCAAGCGTTTGAATGAGGAAATACAAGCGCTCAAACCCGATATATACGCTAAGGCTGGCGATTACTCCCTGGAGACAATAGATAAAGAGGAGCGCGGTGCCTTAGAAGCGGCAGGGACCAAGATAGTATTCATCCCCTACCTCGAAGGTTACAGCACGACGGAACTGATTAATAAAATAAATCATCAAACAGATTAAATAAGTGATGAGACGGGGGATCGGAATTTAACTTGGAATTATGTACACATTTCATTGTGCAATAGAACCTGAACTTGCCGATCAACTTGAGGATTATTTTTGTGAATGGGTGCGTTCACCGTGGAGTCTGGCCAGGCAACCGACAGAACAAAAATATGAACTTTACGGTTGCTTTTTAAGCGAAAAGGAAGCGAGTGAGAACTGGCATCAACTGCGCGCGCAATTTGTCGAGCTGCCGAGGGAAGTTGATTTTCAGGTCCTGCATGATCGCGATTGGAAAGATGCTTATAAACAACACCTCAAATACAGGAAGTTGCGCGATCTTCACTGGGTCCCGGTATGGGATAAAGGGAAGGTTAAAATACCAACCGATGAATATGTCGTTTACCTGGATTCAGGCATGGCTTTCGGTACCGGGAGCCATGAATCGACGAGGCTTTGTGCGAATCGCCTTCTCGATTTTCGTGAGCGATATGCTGACACTTGGTCATCAGCCTCGGTGATCGATGCTGGCTGTGGGTCGGGAATATTGTCTATTTCTGCGGCTGCTCTAGGGTTTAAAAACATCTATGGCTTTGATAGCGATCCTGAAGCAGTCAGAGTGAGTATTGAGAACAGTACGATCAATGGGGTGGGTGACCACGTCGAATATTCTCTTGCCGGACTTGAAGAAGGACTGGTTCTAAAATCATACGCAGATCTGATTTTAGCAAATATACAGGCAAACGTGCTTTGTATTTACGCTCAGAATTTCCTTTGGGCCTTAAAGGTAAAGGGTATGCTCGCGATGAGTGGTATTCTTACTACAGAAGTGGATGAAGTTAGAAAAATATTTGAAGATCTAATGAATAAGGAATCGATGAAATTTGATGTTGATAGCCGTGACCTTGGAGAATGGGCCGATCTATGTTATCTGAGGTTATAAAGGGGCACCCGTTTATTCCGCGATGTCCTCGATATCATAGTTGGCATAGACATGCTGGACATCTTCAAGGTCTTCCAGCGTATCAACAAGGCGCAAAACCTTTTTCGCGATTTCCGTGTCTTCAATCGGCACGAGATTTGATGGAATCCAGGCGATCTCAGCAGAGTCAGGTTCAATACCTGCCTTTAAGAGGGATTGTGATAGGGTATCAAATTTACCTATGGCACAGAGGACTTCAAAGTGGTCCGATTCTGTTTTAATGTCATCCGCTCCTGCATCAAGCACGGTTTCCATAAGTGCATCCTCGCTCGTCTTTTCATTATCGATTAGAAATTGTCCCTGTCGCTGAAAATTAAATGATAAAGCCCCGGCACCCGCGAGATTGCCGCCCGATTTAGTGAAAGTACTCCTCACATCAGACGCGCTTCGATTTTTGTTGTCGGTCGTGACCTCTACGATAACCCCCACTCCTCCTGGCGCGTATCCTTCATAGGTTAGCTGCTCGTAACTTAATCCTGGTAGTTCACCGGTACCTTTTTTTATCGCTCGATCGACATTGACTGCCGGCATATTGGCTGACTTGGCTTTACTCATTACCGTGCGCAACCGTGGGTTGAATTCAGGATCACCTCCGTTTTCACGGGCAGCGATAGAGAGTTCTTTACTGATAACACTAAAGAGCTTACCGCGTTTAGCATCGATCGTGGCTTTGTGCCGTTTCGTCGTTGCCCATTTGCTATGACCAGACATTACTGTGAAGAGAATTAAGGTGCTGGAGAATCGCTATTTTCGTTTGGGTTTTTGCTTAGATCGAGGCTTACCTTTACCCTTTGTTTGGGTGGGAGCCGAGGTGATTGGTAATGGATCTTTTTGTCGGTTGGTAATAAACTGCTGTAAAATTGAAATAAGGTTAGACATCGTCCAATAGAGAACAAGACCGGAAGAAAAAGTATAGCAAAAGATGAGAAAGATAAAAGGCATCAATTTAATAATTTTCTGCTGTGCGCTGTCTATGGAGGGCGTTGGCATGATCTTCATCTGATAAAACATCGTGGCCCCCATGATGAGCGGAAGAATGTTCAACGGAAATCCAGCAATAGTCGCGATCGTATCGGCTCTTGAGAGATCATCGATCCATAGAAATCCCGCGAATCGAAGTTCAGAGGAAGTACGAAGCATATAGAAAAAGGAGATGAATATGGGTATCTGTATTACTACAGGGAAACAACCGGCTGCCGGGTTCACCTTGTTTTCTTTAAATAATTTGAGTGTCTCCCTCTGCAGTTTTTGAGGATTATCTTTATATTTGTCTTTAAGAGCCTGTAGCGGCTCAGAAATTTGCTGCATTTTTTTAGACGACTGCGCGGACTTCGCCGTGAGGGGCCACATTAATCCACGGATAACGATTGTCATTAAGACTATCGCCACTCCGTAATTCCCCACCATCTTTTCAATCGCGATAAGGACGATGAGCATAAATTTACTTAAAAATCCAAAGAAGCCAAATTGCATTACGAGGTCTTCTCGTTGTTCAAGTTGCGTGATTCTCTTGTATTCTTTCGGCCCCACGTAATAACTCATTTCAATCATGCGTTCCGAACTTGGGGCTACCTGTTTTAGGTCAAATTCAATACTCCCGGTTATTCCTTCCGGAGCATCATCGCTATCGTCCGATTGGGAAAATTCGACAGGCCGAGTCTGTATAGCTATGCCAGTCTGGGTAGGTGTAAGGATACCTGTAAAAAACTGATTCTTTACCGCGGCCCAGGATGTCTCTTGTTTATTCACGATTTCAGACACCGGATCGCGCTTAAAAAATCCCAGGAATCCACTGCCCTTAAATTTTTTTACATTAATAAATTTGGCATCTTCATTATCAAAGTAACCGAAGTTCAAATAAAAGCCACGCGGATCAGCTTCGGCAGGGGCGGCAGTGCCTACATTGATAAATAGATTACCAATGTTAAAGACGCTTTGCGTACTGTTTTTAAAAGTCGTCGAATGCTTTATGATGTAGGGTTCTGCCCCTTCCAAAGCCCGGGTGATCGTATAATTGCGGATCAGGTCTATTCCCGGAATCAGTGCGAGGCTAAAGGTTATACTTTCACCGTCATGACTTAAAAGCGTATACGCGGGTGCGTATTCTTCAACTAGGCCTCCCACGCCAATAATATTAATACTTAAAGCCGGGACATCACTGTTAGCGTTAAAAATGTAGGGTGTGGATTCACCTTTAATCGCGGGGTATTTTTTCAATCCAACTTCTTTAATCGCGCCTCCACGACTCGTAAAATCGACACGAATAAAATTGTTTTCCAGAGTATAAATTTCTTCCGGAAATTGCCGCTCAGGAGAGAATCTATTGTCGTCGGCTGGAATGATCGTCGACACGCTGTTTGAACTTGAAATAGTTTCAGCCATTGAATCCTGCGATCTATAAAGAGGTGGTTCATTATCACTCGATAAACTTCCCATCGGACTAATAGATCCATCTTCGTTTTCGTCGAGTCGGGTTTCCTGTCCCGTACTTTCCGATGCTTGCTCCCATGCCTGTTTCTGCGCTTTCTGTCCCTGCCAAAGCATTAAGGCAAAGGCTGCGATTAACATCGATATGCCAATTAATAGGTAATTTTTATCCATTTGGATTAGAGCATTGTCGGGCTAATGATCCCGTATCAATTCCGCTTTTCTGGAACCGGATCGTGTCCACCGCGATGAAATGGATTACAGCATAGGATTCGCCGCAAGATGTAATAGCTTCCGTAAATTAAGCCGTGACTACGCAGACATTCGATAGCGTATGTGGAGCAAGTAGGATGAAACCGACAGCCAAACTGTGGGCCTAATAGGATGTTTTTCAGGGGGGAAAATATAAGCCGATATGCATTTAAGAATAAAAGGCTAATCTGCACCGGTATGTTTCGTGCACGGTTTATTATTTCAGTCTCTTTCATTGGCCAACCTGACTTTTAATACCGGCTTTACGGCAAAGATCGAGGAATATATCCTCTAATTGGTTATAACTACACTGATTATAATTTTTGCGCACTACGATCACAATATTTACGTTATCACTTATTAAATGCCGGTTACGTCTGAAAATTTCACGGAATACCCGCTTGGCTCGGTTGCGGCAAACCGCGTGACCAATTTTTCTACTGGCGATTATACCGAGTCGCGCGGTGGTTAATTCACCTTCCTGTTTCGGAACTTTTAATACTTGAAGGAGAAAAGCTCCGCCATTGATGTACTTACCATGTTTGCGAACCGAAGTGAACTCTGCCGTCCGCCTCAAGCGGTGCCGGGTGTTGCGTAGTCGCATTACGCTATAAACGTGGCAATGATTAAAGAGCGAGACGTTTACGGCCCTTGGCTCGCCTCGCAGCTAGCACTTTACGGCCGCCACGAGTACTATTACGCGCGCGAAATCCGAGTTTTCGCTTTCGTCTGATTTTCGATGGTCGATAAGTAGGCTTCATAATCGTTATGGAAAAGGCTGAAAACAAATAGACTCCTCACAGCAGTGTCAAGCGTGCAGGCGCCTGAATAGGCTATTCTTTAGCTTATCAATCTTTCAAGAGCCGTTAAGTATCGTTTTTGGGTGCCAGCGACGACTGATTCCGGTAGATGAGGGCCTGGTGGCTTTTTATCCCAATCGAGCGTTTCCAGGTAGTCGCGAACATATTGCTTATCATAGCTTGGCTGGCTTCGACCTGTTTTATATTCGGACTCCGGCCAGTAACGCGAAGAATCGGGTGTAAGCATTTCGTCTATGACGAATAATCGACCTTGTCCATCGAGTCCAAATTCGAACTTTGTGTCGGCAAGGATGATATTTGCGTTCTTTGCGTGATTAACACCAAGTTGATAAATCGCCATGCTTGTAGTTAATACTTCACTATAAATATCTTTGCCTAGTATATCTTCGCATTGAGCAAGAGAAATAGCCTCGTCATGTCCGCTCGTAGCTTTCGTCGTGGGCGTAAAGTAGAGGTTGGGCAGGCGAGCACTTTCCTCTAAGCCTTCGGGTAGTGTTTGGCCAAAAAGAGAGCCATCTTCCTGGTATGATTTCCAGCCACTACCGGAGAGATAGCCACGAATAACAGCTTCAACAGGTAGCGGATCCAGTTTTTTAACGAGCATACTGCGCGAAACAAGATGAGGGTAGTCTGTGAGTAATTCCTTGAGCGATTCCTCATGATTTTCTACCAGATGATTTTCGATGATCTGTTGCGATTCCTTGAACCAGTAGAGACTCAGTTGAGTAAGAATGATTCCTTTAGCGGGTATTCCTTCAGGGAGGACGACATCGAATGCGGATAATCGATCGGTGGCGATAATCAGTAGATTATCGCCCAAATCGTATATCTCACGCACTTTACCTGAACCGATTTTGGTCCAGGGTAAATTTTCCACCTCGATGATGGATTCACGAGGGAGTGACTTTTTAAAAGTAGCGAATTCCATAACTGTTTTTAATTATGGGCATTTTTTATTTTTATTCCAAGCGTTGAATAATTACCCCCTAAAGTCACAGGATTTTAAAGTATAAATCGAAAAGGCTTGCACCATCACTGCGAGAATCTAAATTTCTGGCCTTTCTCAACTAGCTCCCGTTCGTCTAGCTCGGTCCAGGACACAGGGTTTTCATCCCTGCAACAGGGGTTCAAATCCCCTACGGGAGGCCAATCAATTGCCGATTGGCTATTTTCGGTTGGCTATTGAGGTATCGATAACCTAAAATAACTCACTTCAGATAATGCCCCGTTCGTCTAGCCGGGCCTAGGACGCAGGGTTCTCATCTCTGAAACAGGGGTTCAAATCCCCTACGGGGTGCCATTATTTGTTACTTACCAATTGTTCCTAGCTTATCCAACCCTTGCTCTTAGCGTGCCTCGAATACCAGATTTAAAACACTGCCACGACCAGCGGCATGAGAATATACATCGCTATCTCGAAGGGCCCGAAGTCGATTGTCGAACCAGCCATTCCAAGGTAAGGGATCATGTGGACTATCATGCCAAGGAGCGAGGCAATAAACAAATAGTACGCAGCCGACTTCCTGAGCAGTAGCAGAAAGCTGCCAAGCGAACCCCCGATAACTGCTAGCGCGAAAGCTCCGGTTGCCCACGCGGGTCGGCCTTCAACTATCGCGCGCTGCGCCTCGGGCATGGCAGCGCGCGCGTCCGCATTCATTTGCATAAATAAATTCATGACGCCCATAACATTCCAGATCAGCGCGAAAGCACTGACTATCCAGAAACTCCAGTGTACACTGCCGCTGGCCTTATTGTTTACCGCATCTCCTTATGACTTCTTATTCTTATGCCCAGGTAGAAGGTGTGGCAACTTATGCCCCGCTCGCCCCGGCGATTTTGAAAGAAAATTATTCTATAGAATAAGGAGCCAGTTTCTTTTCTACCCTGTATTTGTTGAGGTGAACAAATTTTGGAACACCATTTTCGTAGGTAATCGGTAATTCACCCTGAACAAGTGGTAAGGCATATTTGAAATACTGGAAATTAAGACTTACACCATCTTCATTTATCCAATTTTGTGGTATGTTCTTAACGTTATTAGCCACCTCTTCGAGATCACAAAGTCCGGTATCGCAACCATATTGCTCAGAGTCACTGCGTACCAGCGTAACCATTTTATCGGTTTCTCCGTTTACCGCAGCTCGCACTGCAGCCTGCCCGATCGCGAAGGATTCATCGCTATCTACCTGTGAGGAACAATGAATAGCCGCGCGTTGAGCATAACCGAGTTTTGTAATGCGCGCATCCACGCCTAAATGCTGCTCGACCATTGTGCCAAGATATTCACCGATACCGCCCAGTAAACTGTGACCGAATGCATCGGTCTGCGTTGCTGAA
>Ga0114999_10003193_pt1 | contig 20759 bp, 19 predicted proteins | sample ArcticOcean_MG_C_3_FD_89820 | JGI IMG/M metagenome (GOLD analysis project Ga0114999, IMG submission 89820) | Marine microbial communities from western Arctic Ocean - ArcticOcean_MG_CB8_126 | ecosystem: Environmental > Aquatic > Marine > Oceanic | place: Arctic Ocean: Canada Basin | collected...
ACGCCGAACTCCGTCGCGATCTTGAAATTGAGCAAGGCGTCACCGCGTAGGCGCTCGGGATCAGCAACCAGGTATACCATCGCCTCGCGGCCGAGATTGTGCAGGTGCCGTGCAACAACGAAACCATCACCACCGTTGTTGCCAGGCCCGCAGATCACCGCGGTTGATAGCGGTGCTTCCCCACCGTTCAACTCGATGAGAACGTCCAGCACCTGCAAGCCGGCGTTCTCCATCAGCAGGGCGCCGGGAATGCGGTATTGTTCGATCGCCGTGCGGTCGCAGGCCTGCATCTGCCCCGCTTCCAGTACCTTCATCATAACTGGTCAAGTATATGTCGCTGCGGACGCTCCGATTCCTCACAGCGGGCGAGTCTCACGGCCCGATGCTTGTCGGTATTCTCGACGGGCTGCCCGCCGGAATTCCCCTCGATATCGCTCGCGTCGATGCTGAGCTGCGCCGCCGGATGGGCGGGTATGGGCGCGGCAAGCGCATGAAGATCGAAGCAGATGCCGCCCGCTTCGTCGGCGGCATTCGGCACGGCGAAACCATCGGAAGCCCCATCGCCTGGCTGATCGAGAACAAGGACTGGGTGAACTGGCAGTCGGTGATGGACACGGCACCCCGAGCCGGCGGCGCAACCGCCGAGAGCGGTAACTCACCGGGTCCGGTTGAGTCCCGCCGGATTACGCGGCCCCGGCCCGGACACGCTGACCTCGCTGGCGGCCTCAAATACAACCGTACCGACCTCCGCGACATCCTCGAGCGCGCCTCCGCTCGTGAGACGGCCGCTCGGGTCGCAGCCGGCGCCGTGGCCAAGCAATTCGTCGGATGCCTCGGAATCGAGATCACCAGCCACGTGGTGCGAATTGGCGCTGCTGCCTACGCGGATGACGCGGATCCGGTGACCTTTGCCGCGGCAGCCGCGGCCGACGAATCCCTCGTGCGCTGCGCGGATGCCGACCTCGGGGCCGCGATGATCAACGCGATCGACGCAGCCCACAACGATCTCGAGACACTCGGCGGAGCTTTCGAGGTGATCGCGGCCGGCGTGCCTGTGGGACTCGGCAGCCACACTCAATGGGACCGCCGACTGGAAGCCCGACTCGGCCAGGCGCTGCTCTCGATCCAGGCGCAGAAAGGCGTCGAGATCGGTCCCGCAGCATGGTGCTCGGCCCAGCCTGGCTCGCGCGCCCACGACCCCATCGAGCGCGACGGCGATGAATGGTTCAAGCGACCAAGCAACAAGGCCGGAGGAACCGAGGGCGGCATGACCTATGGGGGCGAGCTTCGCCTGACCGTGTACATGAAGCCGTTGGCGACATTGCGCCAGCCTTTGCCGTCGGTCGATATCGAAACGGGCGAAGCCGTGGACGCCGTCGTACAGCGTTCGGACGTATGTGCCGTCCCGGCCGCGGGCGTGGTCGGCGAGGCCATGGTTGCGCTAGTTCTGGCGGACGCATGCCTGGAGAAGTTTGGCGGCGACAGTCTCGGCGAGACCAAGCGCAACTTCGACGGCTACATCGAACAGACGCAACGCTACCCGGACGCCTAGCCCTCGGCCTCGAGAACCTCGGCCAGGTACTTGCCGGTATAGGACACGTTGCTGGCGGTGATTTCCTCTGGCGTCCCCTCGGTCACCAGTCTCCCACCGCCATCTCCGCCTTCCGGCCCCAGGTCGATAATCCAATCTGCGGCCTTGATCAGATCGAGGTTGTGCTCGATCACAATCGCCGAAGCGCCGGAGTCAATCAGACGGTTGATCGCGAACAGCAGCTTGGAGATGTCGTCGAAATGCAGCCCGGTCGTGGGCTCATCGAACAGGTAGAGCGTGCCCTTGCCGCCGCCATGCATCAGATGAGCTGCCAGCTTTACCCGCTGCGCCTCGCCGCCGGATAGCGTGCTCGAGGGCTGCCCGAGCCGGAGGTAGCCAAGCCCGACATCCTCGAGGACCTTGAGACGGCTCTCCGCGTTGGATATATCCGCAAAGAAACGGCGCGCGTCAGAGACGGTCATTGCCAGTACTTCTTCGACGTTGCGACTGCGGTACTTGATGTCGAGAATCTCGCGCCGGAAGCGCGACCCACCACATTCGTCACACGGCAGCCTGACGTCCGGCAGGAACTGCATCTCGACGACGGTCTCGCCGGTTCCCTCGCACATCTCGCAGCGGCCGCCGGCCACGTTGAACGAGAAGTGTCCCGGCTTGTAGCCGCGTGCTTTGGCATCGCGTGTATCCGCGAAGCACTTGCGGATCGCGTCGAAGGCTTTGACGTATGTCACCGGGTTAGATCTTGCGCTCCGGCCAATCGGAGCTTGATCCACGAGAACCACCTGACGCAGTTGATCAAGCCCCTCGATCTCGTCGTGCTCGCCGACGCTCCCCTTCCATTCGCCCAGGTGTCGCTGGGCGCTGGCGTGCAGGATCTCGTGCATAAGCGTGCTCTTGCCCGACCCCGAAACACCTGTCAGGCAGCACAGCAGACCAAGTGGAATTTCGACATCGATGTTCTGCAGGTTGTGATGCCGTGCGCCGCGAATCAGCAGGTGGCCCTGTGGCGGGCGACGCAACGCGGGAATCGGCACCCGCCGTCGGCCCACGAAGTATGCCGCCGTTACAGACTCCGGCGACCCGGGCAAATCCGCGGCTGGCCCCGCATGAACCACCCGACCGCCCAGCGCACCAGCTCCCGGCCCCATATCGATGAGCCAATCAGCCGCCTCGATCATCTGCCGATCGTGTTCGACAACGAGCACGGTGTTTCCCAGGTCGCGCAGTCGTTCGAGAATCGCGATGAGGCGATCGTTGTCGCGTGGATGCAAGCCGACGCTGGGCTCGTCGAGCACGTACAGCGAACCCACCAGTGTTGAACCCAAGCAGGTAGCGAGGCTAATGCGCTGCGCTTCGCCGCCGGAAAGCGTTCCGGTCAAGCGTTCCAGTGTCAGGTACTCCAATCCGACTTCCACCAGGTAGAGAAGCCGTCGACGAATCTCGTCGAGCACCCTGTCCACTACCAGAGCGGCATGTGCTGGCAGCTCCAGGTCAGCGAAGAACCCGGCAGCCTCTCCGATGCTCATCCCCACCACGTCCGGCAACGTCCGCCCCGCGACTTGGACCGCAAACGCGTCGGCGCGGAGACGCGAGCCGTGGCAAGAGGAGCACTTCACATAGCCGCGGTAGCGCGCGAGCAGCACCCGAACATGTAGCTTGTGCTGTTTCTTCTGCAGGCGCCGGAAGAACCCGTGCACCCCGGGATAGCCGTCGCCGCCATCGAGAATCGCCTGGCGTTGATCCTCCTCAAGGTCCTTCCACGCTTTGATGAGAGGGATGCCCTCGGCCTTGGCGAACTTGCGGAGCGCCGCGCGTTGCCGGCTGCGCGACTCTTTTTCCAAGGTGCGATCGCACCGCCCTCCAGGCTGAGTCGCGGATCCGGGATCACCTTGTCGAGATCGATCTCGATCGTACTGCCGAAGCCACGGCACTCTGGGCAGGCGCCAAAGGGATTGTTGAACGAGAACATGCGCGGTTCGGGTCGTAGGAACTCGAGATCACAGGCGGCACACCGGAAACGATCGTCAAACGGTCGAGCTACCCAACCGTCGTCGGTTTCGGACCACGCCCGGATCTCGCCGCGCCCCTCGCCGAGCGCAATCTCGATCGAGTCCAGCAGGCGCTCTCGCTGGTCCGCGCGCACCTTGAGTCGATCAACGACGACATCAACGCCGCCAGCCCGCGTTTCCTCAGCCTGCGCCTTGTAGGTTCGTGGCTCGAGATCGACCACGGCACCGTCTACAAGCAGACGCCGAAAGCCCTGCTGCAGGAGCTGCTTCACTTCGTCGCAACGCGTTTCCGTGTCGTCTGCCAGATGGAACGGATACGTCACGAGCACGCGCGCGTCCGGATTCTCTTCCAGCAGGCTGTCAACGATGTCGGCCGGGGTCTCGGCCTTCACCGGCTTGCCGCACCCCGGGCAGATCGTTATCCCCGCACGGGCGAACAGTAGCCGCAGATAATCCTGGATCTCAGTCGCCGTGCCCACGGTCGAGCGCGAGTTCCTCGGAGGCACGCGCTGCTGGATCGCGATCGCCGGGCAGACGCCCTGCACATCGTCCACGTCAGGCTTGTCCATCCGCTCCAGGAACTGCCGCGCATATGCGGACATCGACTCTACGTAGCGGCGCTGGCCCTCGGCGTAGATCGTGTCGAACGCAAGGCTGGACTTTCCCGATCCCGAAACGCCTGTAACGACGACCAGCTTGCCCGCGGGAATATCAACGTCGACGCTCTGCAGGTTGTGTACCCGCGCGCCGCGCACCGAGATTGGCTCTGCCGCAGCCAGCGCGGCATTACCCGGCGCTTTTACTTTCTTGTCCGCAGTCATCTGATCGGCCCCCGCCTTACCCTCTGCCGCGCAGTCGGGAATCCCGTCGCGCAGGCAAGCGACCCATCGTAGCAGGCATCGGCCAAGACCGATTTACACCCTACCGGGCGACCCCTGCCAACGCGCGGCAGGGCCGCCGCAGAAAGGAGATTTACCACGGTGCTACCATGCCGAAATGACAACAGCATCTGGTCGGATCCTCGTGGTTTGTTACGGAAATCTGTGCCGCAGCCCCATGGCAGAGGGGCTCCTGCAAGCCCGCCTCGGCGAGTCGTGGGATGTCCGTTCGGCGGGCACGCACGCCTATGGCGGAGACGCTCCGTCGGGCCCTGGGTGCGAGGCTACGCAGCGCGAATACGGGATTGAGATAGGCGCTCAGCGTTCGACGGCGCTCACGGTCCCGGAACTTGAAGCGGCCGACCATATCTTCACGATGTCGGTCCAGCAGGCCAAGCTGGCCGCCGCGCTCGGCGGCGTCGGCGACCGCGTCCGACTGTTCGGATCGTTCGCCCCCGCCAGTGCACCGTCCCAGCACAGCGCCGACCCCGGTGGCGGCGATGCGAGCGCTTTCGAGGTCCCCGATCCCATGGGCGGGGCCTACGAGGACTACCGAATCTGCCTCGAACGCTTGCACCGATGCGCCGACAAATGTGCACCGTGGCTGGAGAACGGTGCGGAAGAGGCCAACGGCCCGCCGTCGACCACCAACTCGCGTTGGCGCTTCCAGGCAGGTTAATGGCGGGGCCCCTCGGCATCCGCATTAGCTCGGCCGTCTCCGACGGCTGTGATCAACGATGAGCGACGAGCCCACCCTGTACGCGCCCGACGAGTATTTCTCGACGATCGAACGGCACTTTGGCCTCCGCTGCGGCGGCCCGTTGGTTCTGTCGCCGCGCGACTGGCAGCGCATCGAGCGATGGCAAGCCAAGGGGATCCCGCTCTCCCTGGTGTTGCAGGGCATCAACCGCGCCTTCGACTATCTGGACGCAACGCCCGGTGCGCGGCGGATCAAGTCACTCGCCTACTGCGAGCCGCAAGTCATGGAGGCGTGGGAGGCGGAAGGCGAACTCGCCGCGGCAGCGGGCTCCGGACACCACGCGAATCCAAGCGTGACCCACCTACTCGATTGCGCCGCGACCTGCCGGCGGCACGCTGGCGGGCCCGCCAGCGAAACGCTCGAGAAGGCAGCATCCGCTCTCGAGGCGCTGGCGGCCGATGCTGAATCGACCGCGCCAGAGGTCCTCGACCTCCGGGCGACGGAGATCCAGTCGACCCTGGACAGCGAGCTCGAAGCGCTGGGACTCCGCGTTCCGCTCCCGCCATTCAGCCCCTGGGCAGTCTAGGTCCTTTCTGACGGCAGCCGCCCTTGCTGCCGGCGCGTATCTGGGCGCGACATTGCCGCCGGCACCGGGGTATCGGGTCGACGCTGGGTTCGAGACTCGCCCTGACGCTCGGAGCTACTCGCCTTCGCCCGGATCGAAGCAGTGCCGACACCGAGCCTCATAGACCTCGTCGGCACCGACGACCACGCGCTCCCGGTTGCTGGTCAGGCGCTGCGAGAAGTTGGCGGGCCCGCCGCACTGCATGCAGATCGCCAGCGTCTTGGTGATGTACTCGGCCACCGCCAGCATCGCGGGCATGGGCTCAAAGGGCTCCCCGCGGTAGTCCTTGTCGAGCCCTGCAACGATGACGCGATGCCCGGTAGATGCGAGCTGCTGGCACACGTCTACGAGCCCGCCATCGAAGAACTGGGCTTCATCGATGCCAAGGACATCGGTATCCGCTTCGACGCAACTCAACAGTGTCGCGGCGTCCGGGGCTCGCTGACTCCGCAGTCGCTGCTGGTTGTGCGAGACGATGTAATCTTCGTCGAACCGGTCGTCAACTCCGGGCTTGAAGATCTGCACTTTCTGGCGCGCAATCTGGGCGCGCCGCAGGCGCCGGATGAGCTCCTCGCTCTTGCCGGAGAACATGCTGCCGCAGATCACTTCGATCGTGCCGTGCCCGTGACTATTCTTGCGTGGTTCCAGTCGTGCCATGAGATTTCTCTGGTGGGCCAATAGCTGCTGCTCGGGCCCTGCTAACATGCGCGATCTACGCCGCTCTGCCGAACTCAACGCCGCCTGAGGCGCATCGTGGAAGAAGCGCTCAACGACGAATCGCCGCTCCGCACGCTGCTGGCGGGATTCGAACGTGCTCGCAAGCTTACCGTCTGGACCCTGCTAGCGCTCCTCGCCGGCACCGCGGTTTCGTGGACATATGCGCGCGAGATCTACGGCTTTCTGGCGTTGCCACTCACGCGAGAACTCGCGCTCCGCGGTCAGGACTCGCGGCTCGTCTTCACGGGCCTGTCTGATCCCTTCATTCTGTACTTCACACTGTCGCTGCTCGGCGGAGTCGTCGTCGCGACGCCTATTCTGAGCGCCCAGCTCTACGTCATCATCGCGACGCGGATCCGGGCGCGTTCGTCCATAGCAATCGCCGCCTTCGCCATCGCGGGCACGACGCTGTTCTTCGGCGGCATGGCCTTCTGCTACTTCATCTTGTTGCCCTTCGCGATCGCGTACCTGCTCGACATCGCCGCAGGGTTCGAGACCGCAATCACGGTCCGTGACTTCCTTCGCTTCTCGACCCGCTTGCTGCTAGCGATGGGTCTCGGCGCACAGCTCCCGCTGGTGTCGCTGGTCGCCGCGCGCGTCGGCCTCGTGACGGCCCGTACTCTCTGGGGCTGGATGCCGTACGCGACGGTAGGTTCGTTCATCCTGTCCGCATGGATCACTCCGCCCGACGGGATGAGTCAGCTGCTGGTAGCGATCCCGCTACTGGTGCTCTACCTGATCGGCATCGGACTGGCCGCGATCGTCGGCCGCTAGCAGTCCGTAGTTAAAGTCTGATGGGCCTCGCGACAGGGTCTTGCAAGGTGCCGGCAAGGAACGAGGAGGAGGCGATGCTTTCGCATCGTCGACGAGCAGTGACGCAGCCTCCGCCCGCAACCCCCTGTCGCCCGGAGGGTTACGGCGATTTGTGGGCATCTGCGGCGTTAGCCTTCCTCGAGGATCGCCTTCGTCACGCTGCCTTGCATCTGCCCACAACTCGACGGAACGAGGCCCATCAGACTCTAACCACGGGCTGCTAGCTCCGACTCCTTGATGCGATCCCACTCTGACTCCATGGCGGATGCCGTCGGCGCCACGCGCCCTTCCCGTACCGCCGATTCGACCTGGCGGAACCGCGTCTCGAACTTGGACGACGCGGCGTTCGTCGCGACCTCGGCCGAAAAGCCGAGGTGCCTCGCCAGGCTGGTCAGCGCGAACATCAGGTCGCCGAGTTCATCCTCAGCCGCGGCCTGATCGCCGCGTTCGATCTCCGCGACGAGCTCGCCAACTTCTTCGTGCACCTTACCCAGCACCGCCGTGCAATCGGGCCAATCGAAGTTCAGCTGCGCGGCACGTTTGCCCAACTTCTGCGCCCGCTCCAGCGCCGGAAAACTGCGCGGAACATCATCGAGCAACGACGCCTCTCCGGCCTCACCACGCTCGCGCTGCTTGATCGCCTCCCAGTTGCGTAGCACCTCGTCTGCGCCCGCGACGGCGGCGTCGCCGAACACGTGCGAATGTCGCCGTATGAGTTTGGCGCTAATGGCCTCGATCGGGTCAACAACTGAGAAGCTGCCCTCCTCGGCGGCCATCTGCGAGAGGAACACCACCTGCAGCAATAGATCGCCGAGTTCGCCCGACAACGAAGCGCGATCATCGTCGTCAATCGCCTGCACTACTTCGTAGGCCTCTTCCAGGGTGTAGCGCCTGAGCGAACGGAAGTCCTGCTCGCGGTCCCAGGGGCAGCCGTCCGGACCGCGCAGCTGCCGCATGATTGCCACCAGCTGCGCGAAACGACGTCCGGCAGCTTCGTCTTCCACGGTAGGTTCGAGGGCCGCTTTCGCAAGTTTCGGAGGCGTCGGACTGTCCATGGCGCCGCAGTCTAGCAGGCCACGACTGCTCCTCGAGGCCTGCTAAACTGACGCCATGAACGACACTGAAACACGGAACGAGCCCGCCCCGAAGATCAAGGTTACCGACCGACGACTCTTCGACTCGGAGGGCAACCTGCGCGAAGACGAGCCGCCCCCCCCGGAACCGGTAGCGGTGGCGGACATCGAGGACAGCAGCACCAGCGACGACGGCGCAGTCACGGAGCCGACGATCGCGCCGACAGAGCCGGTAGCGGCCGTGGCCGAAGCCGAGACGACGCCCGCTACGAATCCGGAGCCAGCTCCGGCCGTGAAACTCGACGAAGAAGCCCTTATGCGATTCATCGAGGAGCAGTACATCGGCGGCCTGATGGCGCTCGGTGCCATGCCCGACCCGCAGAGCGGCCAGACGGTGGAAGATCTCGGCCTCGCGCAGGTACGGATCGAGGTCCTCGGACTGCTGCGGGACCGCGCAGCAGAGAGCCTTTCCGCCGAGGCGAAGAAGGGTGTCGACGACGTCATCTACCAGCTCAGGATGGCGTTTCTGCAGAAGAGCAAGGTCGCCCAGCTTTAAGCGCTGGGAGCTGGATACTCGCCCGGTCCGCCGGGCTTCACGGCCCCTTCTCCGCAATCCCGCCTTTGACGACGGGGCTTTTCTCGTTCAAACAAAGACTTGATATCAATCGACTCAGGTTTTATCATTCTCGCGATTCAACTGAATATCCAGCAATGAACTGAACGTTTGGCGGCGGCCCGAGCAGCGGCCTGCCGCCCACCCGAGCCAGCGGAACGACGTCGTGCCATGGGCGCTGCGTCGCTAATCTCAGGAGAGAACACCATGGGCAAGATCATCGGTATCGATCTCGGTACCACCAACTCTGTCGTAGCGGTCATGGAAGGCGGCGCACCCGTCGTCATCCCGAACGCAGAAGGCGCCCGCACTACTCCCTCTGTCGTCGCGTTCAACGACGAGGGCGAGCGACTGGTCGGCCAGGTTGCCAAGCGCCAGGCGGTTACCAACGCCGTCAACACCATCTTCTCGATCAAGCGCTTCATGGGACGGCGACGCGACGAGGTGTCTGACGAACTGAAGATGGTGCCGTTCACCGTCGAAGAGGACGGCGATGACGTGCGCGTTGTCGCGGGCGACAAGCGCTACTCGCCTCCCGAACTGTCGGCCATGATCCTGCAGAAGCTGAAGGCGGCCGCCGAGGACTATCTGGGCGAGAGGGTCGATTCCGCAGTGATCACCGTACCGGCGTACTTCAACGACTCGCAGCGCCAGGCGACGAAAGACGCAGGGAAGATCGCAGGCCTGAAGGTCGAGCGCATCATCAACGAACCCACCGCGGCGGCACTCGCTTACGGGCTGGAGAAGAAGGCCGACGAGAAGATCGCCGTTTACGACTTCGGTGGCGGTACATTCGACGTCTCGATCCTCGAAGTCGGTGACGGCGTCGTCGAGGTCAAGTCGACCAATGGCGACTCCCACCTTGGTGGCGACAACCTCGACCAGCGCGTTATGGACTGGATCATCGAGGAATTCCGCAAGGATCAGGGCGTCGACCTGTCGTCCGACAACATGGCGCTTCAGCGCCTGCGCGAGGCCGCCGAGAAGGCCAAGATCGAACTCTCGAGCGTTTCCGAGACCGAGATCAACCTGCCGTTCATCACGGCGGATCAGAGCGGCCCGAAGCACCTCACTTTAAAGCTATCGCGAGCCAAGTTCGAGAGCCTGGTCGAGGCCGACCTGGCCCGTGCGGTGCAGCCCTGCAAGCAGGCGCTCTCCGACGCTGGCCTTAGCCCCAGCGACATCGACGAGGTCGTGCTGGTTGGTGGGTCGACCCGCGTCCCGGCCGTCCAGGCCCAGGTCCGCGAGATCTTCGGCAAGGCGCCCCACAAGGGAGTCAATCCGGATGAGGTTGTTGCGCTCGGCGCCGCGATTCAGGGTGGCGTGCTCGGCGGTGAGGTTAGCGACCTGCTTCTCCTCGACGTCTCTCCTCTTTCCCTCGGCATCGAAACGCTCGGTGGTGTGACTACCGTCCTCATCGAACGGAACACGACGATCCCGACGCGCAAGAGCGAGGTCTTTACGACGGCTGCCGACAACCAGCCTTCGGTCGAGGTCCACGTCCTCCAGGGTGAGCGCGAGATGGCCAAGGACAACCGCACTCTGGGGCGCTTCCACCTGGAAGGGATCCCGGCAGCTCCGCGCGGCGTGCCCCAGGTCGAGGTCACGTTCGACATCGATGCCAACGGCATCCTCAACGTGACGGCCAAGGATCTGGGCACCAACAAGGAACAGAAGATCACCGTCACCTCGTCTAGCGGTCTGTCCGACAACGAGATCGAGCAGATGGTGGACGATGCTAAGACCCATGCATCCGACGACAAGAGTCACCGGGAGCAGATCGAGGCTCGGAACCAGCTCGACTCACTCGTGTACCAGACCGACAAGATGCTCAACGAGAACCGTGAGTCTCTGGGCGAGGAAGCCATCTCCGCGGTCGAGGGCGCGGTCACCGATGGGCGGAAGGTCCTCGAACAGGAAGACGCCTCCGGTGAGGACCTGAAGCAGGCCACCGAGACTCTTCAGCAGGCCTCGCATCAGCTGGCACAGACGATGTACCAGCAGGCCAGCGCGGCCGGCGCCGATGACACCGTCACCGACGCGAGCGAGGACGACGGCGAGGTAATCGAAGCCGAGGTTGTGGAGGCGGAAGTCGTCGAGGACGACACCAACGCTTCCTGACCTAAGCCAACCTGGACGGCGGGGGGTGGTACAACCACCCCCTCCCTCCTCCTACCGAGGTTGTCATGCTGGCCCGAGACCACTACGCGACCCTCGGGGTCCCGCCCAACGCCACCGACGATGAGATCGACTCGGCGTACCGGCACCTGAGTCGTCGTTATCACCCGGACATCAATCCGGGCGATCCGCATGCGGCAGCGGTCTACGAGCGCCTCGAGTCTGCCTATCAGGTACTTTCCGACCCGGAACGTCGCGATCGCTACGATGCCGAGGGCGCGCCGAGCGAACTGGAAGCAATCGCCGGTCCCGACCTGAGCGTGCGTCTCCTTCCTGACTCGGACCTCAACGGCTCCTATCAGGACCTCTTCCGTCTCCTGCGTGATCATGCGCAGCGGGCCGGACCGCTGCGTGGCGACGATATTCACGCGACCGTTGATGTTCCCATGCTCCTGGCTGGCCGCGGACGGCGCGCCCGACTGACCGTGCAACGCCGGCTCGAGTGCCCGGACTGTAGCGGGCGAGGTCGTGTGCAATTGGAGCGGTCGCGCCCATGTGAACAGTGCGACGGCACCGGCGAGGAGAGCTTCGTCAAGGGGGCGCTGTCGGTGACCTGCGCCTGCGCCGGATGTGAGCGCAGTGGGCTCGCCACCGGCCGGGAGTGCGCTCGCTGTCGCGGAACTGGAGCCGCAACATCCTCCGAGACCGTTCTGGCTCGAGTACCTGCGGGTGCCGGAGACGGCCAGGAAATCTGCGTCCGCGGCGCCGGTCATCGAGGCCTGCGCGGCGGCGAACCCGGCGACCTCCTCATCCGTGTTCGCATCGTCGCTATGCCCGGATGGCATCAGGACGGGGCCAACATTCACGGAAGCCTCGTGCTCAGCATCGCCGAGGCGATCCTCGGTGCCAAGATCCGCGTGTCTCTACCGGATGGAAGCGAGACGTCGCTACGGGTACCGCCCAACACGCCGGCAGGCTACCGGTTCAAGCTGCGCAACCGAGGCCTCGAGATGTCGGATGGTCGGCGAGGCGATATGCTCTTGCGCGCCGAGATCGACGTACCGGAAGTGGTCGACGAGGAGTCGCGAACGCTGATTCGCGAGTTCGCCCGCCGGCATCCGCACCACCCGCGTACCGAGCCCGTCAGGGAATCGCACGAATGAGCGACCGCAGAGATCGCCGTAAGGGCACCTACATGATCAGCGCTGTTGCCGAGCTCTACGGAATTCACCCGCAGACGCTCCGCATGTACGAACGAGAGGGCTTGTTGCAGCCTTCCCGATCGGGCGGCAACACCCGCCAGTACACCGACGAGGACCTGCGGCGCCTCGAGGTGATCTTGTCGCTGACCCGCGATCTCGGGGTCAACCTGGCGGGAGTCGGGGTGATCATGAACATGCGCGCGAATATGGAGCGCCTACAGAGTGAGGTCGCCGACCTGATGTGCTTCGTCCGCGACGAGTTGATGGCAAGCGGCGACGGTGTGCCTGACCGCGTCGTACGCGCCCTGGCCCGTCTTGAGCGCGGCGCCCTCGTCGTGACCCGTCGACCCGAGAACAGCCAGTGAGTGAGTTCGATCGGACCAATTGCCCACGCTGCGGCGGCACGGGCTGGGCCGACGCCAGCGACGGTGCCGGCGTCGAGCGCTGCGACTGCTCTACCGACGCCCGTGCGGGGCGTCGACTCGAGCACGCGGGATTGCCACGCCGCTATCGGCACTGCACCCTCGACAACTTCGAAACCGAGTTTCTGAACGCCGACGCCTCGCTCGGGGGGTCGATCATGAAGTGTCAGCGCTATGTCGACGGATTCGCGGAGATCGAGGACGGCCTCCTCTTCGTGGGACCCGTTGGCGTCGGCAAGACCCATCTCGCGGTCGGCGTACTCCGTTCGCTCATGGCTCAGCACAAGGTGAGTGGGCTCTTCGTCGACTACCGCGACCTGCTCCGCGACATTCAGGACTCCTACAATTCGGTTTCGGAGGCGTCGGAACTACAGGTCGTCCGGCCTCTCCTCACGGTCGACGTGCTGCTACTTGACGAGCTCGGAGCTCGACGTCCGTCCGCCTGGGTATTCGACACCGTGAGTCACATCCTCAACGACCGCTACAACAACCGGTTGCCGACGCTCGTGACGACCAACTACGCCGACACAATCGATGCCGACGGCGCGCCGCTGGACGGTGCGAAGAGTCGTGCGGGCGCATCGCTGGAAGAACGGATCGGCGGCCGCCTGCGTAGTCGTCTTTACGAGATGTGTATCCCGGTGCAACTACAGGGTGACGACTTCCGCCGCGAGATGAAACGCGCGGGCTACCGGTAGTCGCGCTTCGCGGTTCTCAGGCGAGATCGCCCCACGCGGCCTGAATCAGCGCCAGGGCGACGGGCCCCGCGCTGTCGGCGCGCAGTACTCGCGGGCCCAGGCCTACGAGATCGGCGTTCTGGCCGATAAGCATCTCTACCTCATCGCTCGACCATCCGCCTTCCGGACCGACGAACAGAACACAGCGTTCGTGAGGCTCGCCCGCGACGGCTTCGACCAGCGATCGGCCTGCCCGTGGCTCGAGGACCCATCGCGCCGAAGGCAACTCGTCCCAGTCGAGCTGTCCCAAGGGCATGACGTCGGCCACCGACGGGACCACCGACCGACCGCTCTGTTTGGCGGCGGCCTCGGCGATGCGGCCCCACCGACCGACGCGACGCTGAAGTGCTTCGTGCCCGCCCGGCCCCTGGCTGTGTTCACTGACAACCGGAACGATCCGGGCGACACCCAATTCGGTGCATAACCGCACTGTGGTATCGAGTCTCTGCGGCTTCACGGGAACGGCCTGGATCAGAGTGACCGCCACGGGTGACTCGACGGTGGCAGCACGCGCTGCGTCCACCCGGATGCCAACCCGATCGACGGTTGGATCTACCACCACTCCCGTAGCAACCTGGCCGGCGCCGTCAAACAGCTCGACCGCATCGCCCGACTTGAGGCGCATCACCCGAAGATGGCGCGCCTCTTCCTCGCTGAGAGCGATGGTGGTTCCCGCCGGCGCTGCCGCCAGCGCGCCCGCGGACACCCGGAAACGGCGCGCGGGCACTCCCCTAGCCTTGACCGAAGACGCTGCTGCGCAACCGATCCCACCACGACTGCTCGTCGCCGAGGTCATCCGGATCGCCGATCAGCTCGCCGAGATGATGCAGCGCAGCCTCCTGCTCATCATCGAGATGCCGCGGCGTCACAACCTGAATCTCCACCTTGAGGTCGCCAGGTCGCCCGCCGTTCACAGACGGCATGCCCAGGCCACGCATGTCGAGAACCTGGCCCGACTGCGTGCCCGCCGGAATCTCCAGCGCGATCGTCTCGCCGTCGACGGTGGGGACTTCCAGACTGCCGCCGAGCGCGACTCGCGGGAAGCTCGCTGGAGCCCGGGTGTAGAGGTCCTGGCCATGGCGTATAAAGCGCGGATGCTCAGCCACATCGAGTACTACCTCGAGATCGCCCGCCGGTCCCCCGCGCAGGCCGCCCTCGCCCTCGCCACGTAGCCGCAAACGCATGCCGGCGGCGACGCCTGGGGGGATGGCTACCTTCAGACGCTCGCGCTCCTGTGCCCTTCCTTCGCCTCCACAGACTGAACAGGGATCCTCGACGATCGAGCCGGCGCCACCGCAACGGCCACAGGGCCGCGCCACAGTCAGGAAGCCGTGTCGCTGCTGCACCTGCCCGACGCCGGCGCACGCGACGCAAGTGGAGCGCCCGGTCCCGCTTTCCGAACCGCTGCCGTCGCAGTCGGAACATGTGCGACGACGCGGCACGTCGATCTCGACCTCGTCGCCGCTGAACGCCTGGTCAAGGGTGACTCGCAACCGGTACTGCAGGGTCGAACCGCGCATGGGTCCGCTGCTCCGCCGGCCGCCACCGCCAAAGCCCACGTTGAACCCGAAGAAGCTTCCCAAGACGTCGGAGAAGTCCGCGAACACGTCAGAGTTGAAATCCGGCCCCGCGGATCCGCCCCGCACACCGGCGTGGCCGTACTGATCGAAACGGGCACGTTTGTCAGTGTCACCAAGCACCGCGTAGGCCTCGGCCGCTTCCTTGAAGCGATCCTCCGCCGCGGTGTCGCCGGGATTGCGGTCGGGATGATCGCGCAGGGCCGCCTTGCGGTAGGCCTTCTTGACCTCGTCCGCGGAGGCGTTGCGCTCAACGCCCAGTACTTCGTAATAGTCGACCGCCATGCTCAGGCGTCGACCTCGTCGGCCGTCGCCTCGGGCGGACGGGCAACCGCCACCATGGCAGGCCGCAGCAGCTTGCCGCCGTGGCTATACCCCGGTTGGAAGACGCTCGCTACATGGTGCTCCGGCACCTCGTCGGTTTCGCTGTGATCCACCGCCTGGTGCAGGTGCGGATCAAAAGGCTCGCCATGCGGATCAATGCGCTCGACGCCGGCCGCCACCAGAAATTCGTGCAGCGACTTCAGGATGAGTTCGACCCCGGTGCGATAGGCCTCGAGGTTGTCCGTCTCGGCGCCCAAGGCGCGTTCGAAGTCGTCCAGTACGGGGAGCAAATCGATGAGGAGGCGGCTACGCGCGCGATCGATCTGATCCTCCCGGTCGCGCTCGGTCCGCCGACGGTAATTTGCCATCTCTGCCTGCTGGCGCAGCAGTTGATCGGTGAGGCTCGCGACCTGGCCCTCAAGCCCGGCCGGCGCAGCACCAGCCAGGTCGCCGGCGGCCTCTTCGGGATCCACGTCCGAGATCGAAACCTCGGCCTCGGCCTCATCAGCGGCCCACTTGTCCTCCAGACTGATCGGTTTGTCGTTCATCGCTCTCTCAGATTAGGTTCGCTTAGGGCGCAAGTCTGGCGACTGCTGCCGTAGTGGCGGTCGCAATGGCATCGACAAGCGCGATAGTGCGGGCGTACTGCAGCCGCGTCGGCCCGAGGACAGCGATCGTACCCAACATGGTGTCGCCGCCATAGCCTGAGGAAACCAGGACGCAATGCTCCAGGCCTGCGGGAAGCGGTTCACATCCGATCAGGACCCGTGGCCCGTCGGCTTGCTCGTGTGGAAGGAGGGCGCGCGCTAGCAGGCGCCGCTCCTCGATGACCTCGAACACGGTTCGGAGGTCACCAATACTCTCGATATCAGGGGCAGCGAGAAGCCGCGCCGATCCCTCGATCAGTACCTCGGCCTCATCAAGGTCCGTTGTCAGCGACGAAGCCCCCAGCGCGATGGCCTGACGCTCGAATGCCTCGAGTCGTTCGCCCGCTCCGGCACGCAGTTCACGAACTCGCGCCGCAACCTCGCGCAGACTGCGGCCCGAAAAGCGCCGCACGAGGTAAGCGGCGGCCTGGTCCAGCTGCTCCTGAGTCATGCCTTTGCTCATCGCGACGGCACGGTTCTTCACCTGCCCGGCCCGCGACACGATGATCGCCAGAACACGGTTCCCTTCCAGCGCGACGAAGTCGATGTGCTGGAAGGCGGCGTCGGCCAACGGCGGTGCGGAGACCACCGCGACGAGCTCGGACAAGTCCGCCAGGACGTGGCAGGTCCGTCGCAGTAGCTCGCCCATCTCAATGGGCTCAGCTGCCAGGTGGCTCTGTAGTCGTTCCGAATCAAGCCCTTCGAAAGAGCCCCGCGCCGGCAATCCGGCCACGTAAAGACGATAGCCGCGGCGCGTTGGCATGCGGCCGGCGGAGGTATGGGGCTGTTCCAGATAGCCGAGTCGTTCGAGCTCCGCCATGACGTTGCGGACCGTCGCCGGACTGACCTGCTCGTCGAGTAGCTTCGCGATCGTGGTCGAGCCGACCGGTTCACCCGTCAGGATGTAACGCTCGATGATCGCGTCCAGAACCGCCGCGTTGCGCGCACTCAGTTCAGTCGCAGACATGGCATCGACCTCGGCAACGAGCGGAATCCGGCAACGCCTGACGAAGGCGCACGCCGATCAGGAAACGGGGTTGGCACTCTCCCCCGATGAGTGCTAACGCTATGAAACAACCCGGCAGCCGGGGTGTCAAGCGTTGCCGATACGGCCTGGGCGGGAGGGATTCTGGCCGGTATGGACGACCTGCCGCATGCTACGATTCAGGGTAGCTGTAGCGAACCCTTGGGGCGATTTTGCTAGCCGGAGTGCAAGCACCCAACGATGATCGATCGAATCACCGCCTTCGCCCGAACTACCTTCCGTTCGCTGTTCCGTAGGCGCATGCTTGTGGCCCTTCCGGGCTTAGCCCTGGGCCTGGGTGCGGGCGCCGTGGTCGCGTACGTACCTGACGACGCCATCATCGACGCGTTGCGGCAGTACGAACCTAGCCTCGTAACGCGGATCTACGCCCGCGGGGGCGATCAGTACGCGGAGTGGCTCACCCAGCGCCGCGAGGTCGTGGCGTACGAGGAGATCTCGCCGCTGATGGTGCAGGCCGTCGTGGCTACCGAGGACTCGCGGTTCTTCTCGCACGTCGGCATCGACCCCTGGGCGGTGCTCCGCTCGATGATCGCGGATATCCGCTGCGGCGGTTTCTGCGAGGGCTTCAGCACGATCACGATGCAGATCCCCCGCAACCTCGACCGCTACCTGGGTGGCGACATGTGGCTGCCGAAAAGCAAGACCATCGAGCGCAAGATCCGCGAGGCGATTTACGCCATCCAGATCGAGCGGCACTACACAAAACAGCAGATCTTCGCGATCTACGCGAATCAGATCTTCATGGGTAGCAAGGTCTATGGATTCGAATCGGCGGCGAAGTACTACTTCGGCAAGTCGATCTCCGATGTAAATCTCCCGGAGGCCGCGCTCCTGGCGGGCATCATCCAGACGCCCAACTCCTTCCGGCCGGACCTCAACCCCGATCGGGCGCTACGCAAGCGCAGCGTCGTGCTGGGCCGGATGCTCGCCGAAGGGTTCATCTCGGGCGAGGAACACGCCGCCGCGAACAACTCGCCGCTGGTCCTCGCCACTGAAGACAACGCCGATGGTATCGGCGACTACTTCACCGAGGAGATCCGCAAGACGCTGATCAAACGGTACGGCATGGACGGCATCTACCGCGGTGGCCTGCGCGTGAACACCACCCTCGACCGCGAGTTGCAGACGGCTGCCGAGGCCGCACTCGAGAAGGGCATTCGCGAAGTCGACAAGATCGCCGGCTGGCGCACTCCCGCGCTCAACCTGCTGGACGAACAAGAGGATCTACTCGCCTGGACCGACGACGATTCGTGGGACGACATCGCCCCCGGCAACATCGTCAAGGCCGTGGTGCTCGAGGTCGAACCCGAACGTGCCCGCGTACGGTTCGGCGATCAGGTTGCGGACCTTACTCCGGCGAATATCGAATGGACCCAGCGCACTCTGATGCACCGCGTGATCCGCCCGGGCGATCTGATCGAGGTGCGCCTGGAGGAACTGCGCGAGGACGGGACCTGGCGGCTCCTGCTCGATCAGGAGCCCACCCTGCAGGGCGCTGTGCTCGTGGTAGAGAACTATTCGGGCGAGGTTACCGCGCTGGTCGGCGGCCGCACGTTCGAGCAATCTGAGTTCAACCGGGCAATCCAGGCCAAGCGTCAGACCGGATCGATCTTTAAGCCCTTCGTCTATTCCGCCGCAGTGAAGAGCGGTATCTCGCCTTCCGAACTCTTCGTCGACCAGCCGACGACATTCCGCGACGCGAGCACAGAGCAGCCGTACTCGCCGGAGAACTTCAACAACGAGTACATCGGCATCACGTCGATGGCCGAGGCCCTCACCAAGTCGCGCAATGTGCCGACGGTGAAACTGCAACAGAAAGTCGGGCTGACCAACGTCATCGACACGGCGCGGAGCTTCGGTCTCACCGCTGATTTCGCGCCTTACCTGTCGCTGGGTCTCGGCGTCATGGACATCTCCGTCTGGGAGATCGTCCGGGCGTACACGGTGTTCCCCAACCAGGGCGTCCTCGTCGAGCCGCACCTCGTCCGCGAGGTCTTCGATCGTAATGGCAGGCTACTCGAAAAGACGGAGCGGAAGGCGCGGCCGGTTTTGAGCTCCGACGAGGCCTACGTGATGGCCAGGATTCTGGTCGCTGGCGTTCAGCGCGGCACGGGCGTCCGTGCGCGACCACTGGGCAACGAGCTCGGTCTGATGCTTGGTGGCAAGTCCGGTACGACCGATGACCGGACCAACACGTGGTACGTCGGCTTCTCGCCCAACCACACCGTGGGGGTCTGGCTAGGCCACGACGACAACACGCGCATCCACCGCCGCGCGACCGGCGCCAGCTCGGCGCTTCCCATCTGGATCGATGTGATGCGCGCGGCGGAAGCAGGTGCGACGCCGGCGACTCTGCCGATCCCCTCGAACGTCGAATTGCGCACCGTCGACATCTACACCGGCCTGCTGCACAGCGAGTACTGCAAAGAGGGCGTTGAACTGGCCTTTGTGACCGGAACCGCGCCCTCGCGCACCTGCGGTCCGACCGAACGGGCCATTCTTGACCTGCCGGGCTACCAGCAGGCGTACTTCGTCAGCAACGGCAGGCTCGATACCGGTGGCAGCGGCCAATAAATCGGCGGCGCTTGGAAGCGCCCAGCTCGCTACTTCGTGCCAGCTCGCCATTTGAGGTAGCCCTCGACGAACGGCTGCAGGTCGCCGTCAAGAACACCGGAAACGTTGCCGCTCTCGACGTCGGTGCGGTGATCCTTGGCCATCTGATACGGGTGCAGAACGTAGGAACGGATCTGCGAACCAAATCCGATCTCCTTCTTCTCGCCCTGCTTCTCGGCCAACTCGACTTCGCGCAATTGACGCTCGCGCTCGTACAGTCGAGCACGCAACACCTTCATAGCCGTGGCCTTGTTGCGATGCTGCGAACGCTCGGCCTGGCTCTGCGCGACAACGCCTGTAGGTACGTGCGTGACGCGCACCGCAGAGTCGGTCACGTTCACGTGCTGGCCGCCGGCCCCGCTCGACCGATAGGTATCGATACGGAGGTCTTTCTCGTCCATGTCGATCTCGATGTCGTCATCAACCTCGGGCGAAACCGCTACCGACGCGAAGGAAGTGTGGCGCCGACTGGCGCCATCAAAGGGCGAGATGCGCACGAGGCGGTGAACACCCGTCTCGCCCTTCAGGTAGCCGAAAGCGAACGAGCCCTCGACTCTGAAGGTGGCCGACTTGAGCCCGGCCTCTTCTCCCGGGGTTTCGTCGATAATCTCGACCTTGTAGCCACCCGCCTCCGCCCAGCGCAGATACATGCGGAGCAACATCGATGCCCAGTCCTGCGATTCGGTACCCCCCGCGCCGGGATGGATATCGACCAGCGCTGGACGCACGTCATCAGGATCGCCGAGCTGAAGTTGAATCTCGTACGAGTCGAGCTTGCGGGCCAGAGCCGCGAGGACAGTCACCGCCTCGGCGGCGGCCTCCGCCTCGCCCTCATCGGCGAGTTCGAGAAACGCTTCGGCCTCCTCGAGCGACTCCAGCAACGAAGCACTCAGGTCGACCCGGTCGGTCAGCGCGCTGCGCTCGCGCAGCAGATCCTGGTCGCCGCCGTCGTCCCAGAACCCCGACGCGGACATGAGCTTCTCGAGCTCTGTTAGCCGTTCGCGCGCACCAGTCGGGTCAAAGATGACCTCCCAGAGCCTGATAGCGCGAGCGTAGCTCTTCGAGTGCGCGACGTGGGTCGTCGTTCATGGGTTCTC
>Ga0114999_10003194_pt1 | contig 20759 bp, 19 predicted proteins | sample ArcticOcean_MG_C_3_FD_89820 | JGI IMG/M metagenome (GOLD analysis project Ga0114999, IMG submission 89820) | Marine microbial communities from western Arctic Ocean - ArcticOcean_MG_CB8_126 | ecosystem: Environmental > Aquatic > Marine > Oceanic | place: Arctic Ocean: Canada Basin | collected...
GACGCGGACAACCGGATGAACGGGTTCTCTCCTGTCAGGATCATGCGGTTGGGGTCCAAGGTACTCATGAGCTGATCTCCCTGCGTTGCCGAATCCCGGAATTGCCGGGACTCCCAAAATGTATGGCAGCGATCAGATCAGGGGAGGCGGCGGTTGTCGAGAGTTTGCGCGGTTCTTCGTCCTCCCCAACGGACAGGGATGAACCGCCTCCAGAGGCAACTGAAAGGGACGATCCTTCGTTCGCGGGGGCTCTACCGTTCGTGGCGTGCGGCCTCTAGGCTGTGTCCTCGAGCCCCACTCGCCGGTGGTGGCGCCTTCCTCATGAAGATCGATCAGGCCCTATGACCGCGACTCCCAGCGAATCTGAAAGCCTGCCGCTCTTTCGGCAGGTGATGATCCTGGTTTCGCTGTCACTGGGCACGCTGGTCTACGGCATGGTCCTGACCGTGACGAACGTCCTGCTGCCCCAAATCCAGGGCGCGCTTTCGGCGACGCAGGACCAGATCGCCTGGGTGGTGACCTTCCACATCGTCGCGGTGGCGGTTGCCACGCCGCTGACCGGTTGGATCGCCGGACGTTTCGGCCGGCGCCGGTTCCTGAACTATACGATTGCCGGCTTCGTGGTCTCGACCATCCTCTGCGGTACAGCGGACAGCCTGCCCGAACTGGTCTTCTACCGAATCGCCCAAGGGTTCTTCGGAGCACCGTTGATGCCGCTCGTCCAGGCCATCATTCTCGACGTCTACCCGAGGCGGCAGCATGCTCTGGTCACCATGTTTTGGGGCATGGTCGCTGTGACGGGCGCGTTCACCGGGGCGGTATTCGGGGGCTATATTGGCGAGATTCTTGACTGGCGCTGGGCCTTTTATCTGATCGCGCCAATTGGCGTGCTGGCCTGGCTCGGCAGCTACATTTATGTCACCGAAGGCTGGCAGGGGAGTGTTCAAAAGCTCGACTGGACAGGGTTCCTCTCCCTGATCATCGCCATCGGCGCCTTCCAGCTGATGCTCGATCGAGGATTGCGACAGGACTGGTTCGAGTCACCTGAGATTATCATTGAGGCGATCGTGGCAGCATTCGCCTTTTACGTTTTCCTCGTGCACAGCCTTACCGCACCGCGACCTTTTCTCAATCTTCGGCTTCTGCTGAACCGCAACTATGCGCTGGGCCTGATGTTCGGGTTTCTGTTCGGTACGCTGTTCATCACACCTATGGTCCTGTTTCCGCCATTGTTGCAGGACCTGCGGGATTTCCCGGAGTCGACCATCGGGCTGTTGCTGTCGGCACGAGGGATCGGTAACTGGCTGTCATTCCTCGTCGTCGTGCCGCTCACCAACTTCAGTCCGCGCCTTGCAATTGCCGTGGGGTTCAGTTGTCACGTGATAACCGGTCTGGGCATGGCGAACCTCGACATGAACCTGACGATGTGGGACGTCTTCTGGACAAACGCCTTGCAGGGATTCGGGTTGGGGATCACCTACGTGCCGATGACAATTATCGCGTTTTCCTCCCTGATGAACCGTGATCTGGCCGAAGCTTCGGCCGTATTCCACATGTTGCGAAATATGGGCAGTTCCATATTTATTTCACTCAGCGTCACTTTGGTCGTGACGTCGACCATCACGAACTACGCTGGCCTCACCGAATTTGCCACGGCGATCAACGAACTATTCCGCTATCCTGGTGTGGTCGGTTCGTGGACTGTCGACAGTCAGGAAGGACTGATCGGTCTATCGGGTGAAATGCGCCGCCAGGCCGCCATGATCGGCTACATCAACGCCTTCTATCTGTACACGTTCGCGGCGTGCGCGGCCTTGCCGCTGGCGCTGCTCGTCAAAACCGGCGGCACGACGGGCGTACGGCGATAGCTTCCGATACACTCGTCCGTCGATGGGCCGATCGCGTAAAGTGGCGGTCGCAGCGATCACGAGCGCGGGCACGTCATGCCGACTGAAGATAACATCAAAATTTCTGGTACCTATGACTACGTCATTGTCGGCGGTGGAAGTGCCGGTTCCATCCTTGCCAGCCGTTTGACCGAGGACGGGGTGACATCTGTCTGCGTTCTCGAGGCCGGGCCGTCGGACCGGCATCCTTACGTCCGGATTCCCGCAGGCTTCATCAAACTCGCGTACGACCCCAGCTATACCTTCCCGTTCCTGACCGAGCCCAGCGAAGGCACTGCGGGTCGGCGCATCCTCATCCCTCAGGGCCGAATGGTGGGAGGATCGAGCTCGCTCAATGGTTTGGTGTTCAGCCGTGGTCAGCGCGCCGACTACGATCACTGGGCGGAACGTGGCAACCAGGGATGGGGTTATCTCGATGTTCTGCCGTATTTCAAGAGAATCGAACGCCACATCGGCTCCGGCGATCCCCGGCTTCGTGGAACGGAAGGCCCCATTCCGGTCACGCAGACTGATTTTATCCATCCGCTGTGCGAAGCCTTCATGGCTGGCGTGGCCAACGCCGGAATTCCGAGGAATCCGGATTTCAACGGCCAGGATCAGGCGGGGGTAGGATACATGCAGCGGTCCGTACATCGCGGGCGGCGGCACAGTGCGGCTCACGTTTATCTCAAACCGGCCATGTCGCGCGGGCTTATCGATCTTCGGACAAAAACGACCGTTCTCCGCCTCTTGTTTGAGGGGAGCCGCTCAGTGGGAGCGCTCTGCCTGCGAGGCCGAAACGGGAAACCGCACCAAATCCGGGCTCGTCGGGAAGTCATCGTCTGCGCCGGAACCATCAACTCACCGAAGCTGCTGCAGATTTCCGGTATCGGTCCGGCTGCAGTACTGAATGACCTTGGCATTCCGGTCCGGCACGATCTGCCAGTCGGAGATAATTTTAGGGATCATTACGGCGTCCGGGTCGTCGCGCGGGTGAAGGGGGTCAAGACGGTCAACGAACTTTCACGCGGACTGTCTCTCGTGAACCAGACCGCGCGGTGGCTGATCGGCAAGCCCAGCGTCCTGTCGCTGAGTACGGCGCTTGTTCATTGGTTCTGGAAGTCCGAAGAGGGATTGAACGCGCCCGATTTTCAAGGCGTCTTTACGCCGGCCAGTTTCAAGGAAGGCGTCATGGGGATGCTCGACGACTATCCCGGAATGACCGCAGGCGTTAATCAGCATCGTCCCGAGAGTGCCGGTTATGTCCGTGCAAAGTCGCGTGATCCGTTCGAGCATCCCGTGGTGCAGCCGAATTACCTGGCGGAGCGGGCCGACCAACAAGTAGTGATCAAGGGCCTCAAACTCGCGCGCCAACTTCTGCGCTCGCCCGAGCTCGCTGCCTACTTCGACCATGAGACGATGCCCGGGCCAGATGTGACGACAGACGACGAATGGCTCGATTATGCGCGGCGGTTCGGCAATACCAACTATCACCTCGTCGGGACGTGCCGCATGGGCCGAGCTGATGATCTCACGGCCGTTCTCGACGATCAGCTTCGGGTCCACGGCGTAACCGGACTACGCGTGGTGGATGCATCGACCATGCCGACGATGCCCTCGGCCAACACTCATGCCGCCACCCTGATGGTCGCCGAAAAGGCGTCGGACATGATTCGCGGATTGTCTCCACAGCCGCGCGTCGAAGGTGTGGCGTAATCGCCCGACGCCGGTTTCAACCGGCGCCGGGGTCAGTCATCGATCGCAGGCGTGCGGCCGCATGTCGAGCGTAGCGCAACGTCAGCGACCTGCGACGATTGGCATTCAGTTTCCTCGTATCAGCGCCTCGCAGGATGTCCCCGCCGTATCCGTCGGCGATGATGAGACCATGTTCTGCGGGTAAAAGCTCTCGCGGGAAATCGTCCGGTACCGCAAAGAAAAAAATCGATCGCACCATTCCAGATATTCCGGCCATTTTTCATCCGCCTTGAAGTCCGCCACCGAGCATTTGATTTCGACAATCGAGAGTTCGCCGTCGCGGCCCAGTGTGGCGACATCAGCCCGGCGTCCGTTTGGCAGCGTGAATTCAGCGACGCTGACATGGCCCAGTTCATCGAATAGCCGCATGACACCACGTGCCAGCAAGTCCGCCTTTGACTCCATGTCGCCACGATAACGCGAAGCGTCGCACCGTGCAGGCAGATTGATGTTGAATTCAGGCCTCAGCGCACTTACGTTTTGAACAGCGTCGGCGATGCGCACAACCGTCCAAGGCTCCGGAAATCCGGGGACCGTGGGGCCATGGGCATGGAAGGTTCGGATTGGACGTGTCGCGGTAAGCCTTCAATTGTTGGCTAAAGGACAACTGCGCCCGGAAGTGCGGTATGCGCGGTGCTGTGCGAGTCCTGTGATGCAGGGAATTTCTTAATCAAACGCGTCCAATGTGTTGAAAACGCTGGTGCCCGGAGTGGGGTAGAGGTGCCGTCAGATCATGGAGTCCAAGCATGACACCTGTGGCAATACACGACCGGCATGTCGATAACCTGCCGGAATTGGAGTACCAGAAGTTCTTAGCCGGCGCCCAAATTTTTAGAGAAGGCGGATCCAGTCAGACTGCCTACATCGTTCACTCGGGCCTGGTTGAAATAAGCAAGATACATTCGACCGGAGAAAGTGTGATCGGCTACATCGGCGCCGGTGAGATTTTCGGTGAAATGGCGCCAATCGATGCGGAACCCCGTATGGCGAGCGCCCGGGCGCTTCGCGACACGATTTGCGTGATTGTCCCGAAGGATCTATTTCGCGAAAAGGTGGAGCACGCAGATCCGTTTATCCGCGATGTCTTCCGGGTCCTGGTTCAGGCTTTACGATCGGTCAGCGACCGAATGGCGTAAGCGCTGCGGCCGCAGCAGTTACGGAGTTCTAATGCTTTTGGTCGCCACGAATTGTGGTGCGATGCATGTGGCGCCGGTCGTTTTCGTAATCGTAGTCTGCGATGGCGTAGTGCATCAGGGTGCGGTTGTCCCAGAACACGACGTCGTTTGGTTTCCACGCATGCCGGTAGACGAATCGATGTTGTGAGGCGTGATCAGCGAGGAAATCGAGTAGGGCGCTGCTCTCTTCGTTCGTCATCCCAACGATGCCGGTTGTGAAGCCCGGGCTCAGGAAAAGGGATTTACGCCCCGTCTCCGGGTGGGCTCGCACCAGCGGGTGGATCACGGGCGGTGTCGCCGCCAGCTGCTCGGGCGTCAGCGGTTTGTTCAGCCCGAGGCTTACCACGGCGCTTTGAACCTTGGCGAAGCTGTGCTCGACGTCCAGGCCTTCCAGGAATGACTTCATCGGCCCTGACAGCGCGTCGTAGGCCAGCTCCAGATTGGCAAACATGGTGTCGCCACCGACTTGAGGAACTTCGATGGATCGTAGAAGTGAACCGAGCGACGGATGCTCCATATAAGAAAGATCGGAGTGCCAGTAATGACCAGCACCGGCACGGCCCACACGTTTCCCCTTCTTCTTGAGGTTCGAAAGAATGTAAATCTCGGGCAGGCCCTCCAGGAGCGCATCTTTGAGGACATGATGCTCGAGGACGCCGAACCGCTTGCTGAATGCGACCTGGTCTTCCGGAGAAATGTCCTGATCGCGGAACAGCAGCAGGCCATGCGTATTGAACGCATCCCTCAGGGCGGCGATGTCCGCGTCCGAAAATTCCTGGCAAAGATCGACATCGCTAACCAGTGCGCCCAGCGCCTGAGATGCCTTTGCAATCGACATCTTCGACTTCGTCGAACGGTATCGTTTCGGGGCTTGTGTCTTTGATTTGCGCGCGCGCGCTGACTCGACAGAATCACTTGCAACTGACATCGACCGTTCCTTTTTGGCCTTTTCATCTTCGCTCCAGAAATATGCCGCCTATCGACGGTCCATTGCAAATCAATGCCGCACGACCTGTTTGTTGGCCCGGGGTAAATCCGCGCAGAGATCGAGGAACTGGCATGGGAACGCAAGAAGGCATGAGATCGAATTAATTCGATACTTTACAATAGGCTGCCATACCTAACTAAGTTCAGCTGAACGTGGTCTCTATTGCAAAAATCCATTGTCGCGTGACTATTGATACCCACATAGTTGATTGCGCAACCTCTCGTGAGGCCGCGGTGACAAGCAATGTAGTGACTGACGAAAACCTACGGTTGATTTACGCGCAGCAGCACGAATCGTGGCTTTACGATCGGATTGTCGCGACGAAACGCAGGCTTAGGCACTGCATCGCCGTCCTTTGTTTGGGCGCTGTATGGCTGGAGATCTCGGCCGTTTATGGACCTCAATTGTCGTCTGGCGGCACGAAATGCGTAATTCTCGAGGGTGGCGCAACACTGCAACAGGTGATTCGCGATGGGCTTGTACCCGATGGATCCTCGGAGTGCACACCGGCGGAGGCGGCGGAACTTCGAAAGACTCAAGATTCGAAGTTGTCCGTTGGCGGGATCGTGGTTGTAGGGGTGTCGATTTTTGTTCTTTTCATCACGTTGCTGGTCGCGGTGGAAGCTGTGCGAAGCTATTTAGGAATTCGCCGCTATCGGAACGCTGTTCAGGAGCACCATGCGCTTCTCGATAAGTATGGTCGGACCGGCGCATTGCCGGAGGTTTGAGATCGTCCCTTTGGCAATGCCAAACTCGGACAATCGGCGGACTCTATTGGCCATCTGGACCGTCGAAGAATAGCGGTCTATCGTCTGCGACATGGGAGATCGGGGCACCATAGACATGGCGGAATTAGAAGGCCTTTCGACCAAGTTGTTTCCGAAAGGTGACATCATATTCGAGAAGGGCGACGCTCCCGATTGCGCCTACCTGATTCGATCAGGAAAGGTGAATATCGTGGCTCGGAAGGGCACGATGGACGTTGTTCTGAACACGCTCTCACGGGGGGATTTCTTTGGAGAGATGGCGCTGGTGGACGACCAACCCCGATCTGCTCGCGCGGTTGTCGAAGAAGAAGCCGAGTGTGCCGTCTTCACTCAAAAGGAAATCAACGAGAGCCTGGCCAAGTCCGACTTGCTGACATACGCACTCCTGCGTCTGCTCACCAAGCGAATCAGGAAATCGACGCTTCGCGGTGAATAGGCGCCGACCAAGTGTCTTGTCAAAATCGCAGCGTCGAGGCGCTTGGACGGAAGCCGGGTTCGTGATATGGAGGCGCGCCCGACCGGGCCATCTTTCACGAATAAGATTAAGTGCATGACTATTTCGGACAAAGCCTTACTGCAGGTCCTCAAGCTACTCGAAGAATCCGACAGCCTCGCTCTCGAAGTGGAGTCGGGCGATCTTCGTCTCACTGCGCGCAAGGGCAATGCTGCGGTGATCTCACATGCGGCGATTGCTGGAGACAACACAGCGCGGCAATCCGTTCCTGCGACTGAGACCAGTGCACCCGTTGCGACGGAGGTGCCGGCAGCCGCACTCCCCGAGGCTTCGGAAGTGGCCGCGACCGAAGGCGTCGTCATTGTGCGCTCGCCGATGAAGGGTACGTTTTATCGAGCTCCGGCGCCTGGCGAGCCGCCGTTTTGCGATGCCGGTGACCGCGTGGCCGCGGATGATACGGTATGTTTGGTGGAGATCATGAAGTTGTTCAACTCGATACCTGCCAGTGCCTCGGGAACAGTTGAAAAGTTCTTCGTGGAGAACGCCGAACCCGTCGATCTGCACCAGGCCATCGTGTCCATCAAGATCGACTGAACGCCCAAACAGCGACCCTATTTCGGACATGCCGCAGCGCTTGAAAATATTCGACACGACCCTGCGTGACGGGCATCAGTGTTTATGGGCGACGCGCATGCCGACGGCCATGATGCTGCCCGTCATCGAGACATTCGACCGTGCCGGATTCGGGGCCATCGAATTGATGGGAAACGTGCACTTCGATGCCTGCGTGCGATATTTGCGCGACGACCCGTTCGAACGCATGCGTGAGATCAAGAAGCGGTTGATCCACACGCCGTTGCAGGGGTTCATTCGAAGTGCCTGTGTATTGGGCTTCGATATCAAACCGGCGGACATCAACCGGCTCTGGATTGAGGTTCTGTTACGCAACGGGACTGACCGGATGCTGGCCTTCGATGGTCTCCACGACTTCGACAACACGGCGCCCTATCTCAAATACGCGAAGGAACTTGGCGCCCGCACCGTTCATTGGCTGATCTTCAGCGATAGCCCGGTCCATACGGATGAGATGTACGTTGCCAAGGCACATGAGATTATCGAGCGTGCCGATGTCGACGAAATCGTCATTCAGGACACGAGCGGTATTCTCACGCCGGCGCGCGCGGCAACCCTCGTGCCCGCGCTCAAGGCCGCCGTGGGCGACCGCTCTTTGGGTCTGCATAGCCACTGCCTGGTCGGCTTGCCACAGCGGACTTATCTCGAGGCGGCTCGCCATGGAGTCGACGCTTTCTACACCTGCATCTCGCCGGTGGCCGACGGAAACGCACCTCCCTCCGTTCAGACCACGGCCAAGAACCTGCGCTACGCCGGTTACGAGCTGGATATCGATGACGAGGCCATTGACCAGATCAGCCGGCATCTCGAAGCGGGGATCACGGTGCTGGGAAAACCAGCGGGTCGGCCGCAGGATTTTGATCTCGGTCAGTTCGATCACCAAATCCCCGGCGGCGTGATGTCCAATCTGATTGCGAATCTGGAGCAGGCCGGCATGGCCGATCAGCTGGGGGCCGTGCTCGAGGAATGTGGCCGGGTCCGCGCCGAATTGGGTTGGCCCATCATGGTCACTCCCTTCTCTCAGCATGTCGCGGTTCAGGCAGCGCTGAATGTCATCCACGGCGAGCGGTACGGAATCATCATCGACGAAGTCAAACTCTACGCCCTGGGTTATTTCGGAAAACTCCTGGCGCCGGTGGAACCGAACGTTCTTGACCGGATCGTCGAACGGGGCTCGCAGGCGATCACTCTTCAGCCGCCGGAACCCGAACCTGCGGTAGAGAAGTTGCGCAAGCGATATCCGGATATCGACGACGAAGAACGCATGCTGCGGTACTCCTTTCCCGAAGACGTCGTCGACGATCTCTATGCCCGACCGGGAGACAATCTTCCACCGACGATGTCGGTTCCGTTCCTGCATCTCCTGGAGAGATTAAGGGAGCAGAACGTGCCGACCCGCATTGCGGCTGGTGGGGCGGAGATCGATGTGGAACTCAAACCCCGGGCAAATGCTCGGAGAGGCGCTGCATAGGCATGACCCGCACGATCCGCATCGTCGACACCACCCTTCGTGATGGTCATCAGTGCCTGTGGGCGACACGGATGCCGACGGCCATGATGCTCCCGGTTGCGGACGCTTTCGATCGCGCCGGATTCTGGGTCGTCGAAATGATCGGCGCGGTGCAGTTCGATGCCGCCGTACGCTTTATCGGTGAAAATCCTTGGACCCGAATCCGGGAACTTCGTCGCCGAATTTCTCGCCCTTTCCAGACAATCATGCGCAGCAATTGTGCGCTTAATTTCGATCGCCAGCCTGTCGATATCAATGAGCTGTGGGGTGAACTGCTGGCCAAGAACGGGGTCGATCGGGTCTACGCGTTCGACGGCCTGCACGACTACGACAACACGGTGCCGCAACTACTCAGCGCCAAGGCGCACGGTGCCCAAATCGGTCACTGGCTGCTCTTCAGCGAGAGTCCGGTTCACACCGACGAACTATACGTTCGCAAGGCCCGTGAAATCATTGACCGCGCGGGCGTCGACGAACTCATCATCGAAGACGCCAGTGGTGTGCTGACACCAGAGCGGGCGGCCACCTTGGTGCCTGCGCTGAAAAAGGAAATCGGGGATATGCCGCTGGGATTGCATATGCATTCCCTGGTTGCCCTGCCGCAAACCACGTATCTCGAAGCGGTCAAACATGGTGTCGACAACCTCTATTGCTGCGTGTGGCCGGTGGCTGACGGCAACGCACCACCATCGGTCAAGACAACGGTGCGCAATCTGCGCTACGCCGGATACGACGTGGAAATTAACGATCAGGCCGTCGACGAAATCAGCCGCCATTTCGAAGAGCAAGCCTTTCTGCACGACAAGCCGATGGGTGAGGTGCAGGATTTCGATCTCGCGCATTTCGATCATCAAATTCCAGGCGGCGTGCTGTCGAATCTGGTCTCACAGCTCCGCGAGGTCGGCCTGGAACACAAGCTGCCTCACGTGCTGGAAGAATGCGGCCGCGTCCGCAAGGACCTGGGCTGGCCGATCCAGGTGACTCCGTTTGCCCAGTTCCTGGCGGTGCAGGGAACATTCAACGCCATTCATGGCGAGCGATATTCCGTCGTCCCCGACGAGGTGAAGAAGTACGCGCTCGGGTATTTCGGCAAGCACCTCTCGCCGGTCGATCCAGATGTATTGGACCGCATAGTTGAAAGGGGGTCCAAGGCGATCTCATTGGAAATTCCGGACGTGGAACCGGCGGTTGATCGGTTGCGCAAGCGATATCCCGGGATGTCAGACGAGGAACGGTTCCTGCGTTATTCCTTCCCCGAAGAAATCGCCGAGGCGGCGCTCACTGGCCCGCCGGTTGCGCCATTGCCACCCATCCTCACCTCGTCCTTCGTCGATCTGCTCAAGGCGCTTCGCAACATGAAACAGGGTACCCAGGTCTTCATTCAGCAAGGCGACGTCGAGATCACGATGGAATCCCGTGGCGGGTAGATTCACCTGTCCCTCGAAGACCGGTGACAAAAAAATGCCCCGCAGCAAGTGCGGGGCATTAATTGATTTATGAGTATCTAGATCAAGAACCGCCGCTGACCTTGCGGTTCCATTGTTCCGTGTAGGCCGAACGGTCAACTTTTGAAAAGTCGATCGAGTACATGTTCTTCACTTCGTCGGGCTTCAGCCGCATAAAGCCCATACCGGGCCTTGAGGCATATTCGGCAAGGATATCTTCCCGGGAAGACAGCAACCAACCCTTCATGACGCCTTCCTGATGTTCCTTGCTGATGAAATGATTGACGATCCAATCACGGGCCGCGTCGTTCTTGCCGCCCTTGATTTTTACGAGCCAACCTTGCTTCAGCACGCCGTGGATGCCGGGCTTTACTTCGACATGCGTGGCCCAAAGCGGGGCAACACCCAAGAGCCGGCCCATCGTGTGGACGCCAGCACAGGCGGCCCACACGTCGCCACTCTTCAGGAGGGTGCGCAGACCTGAGTTACCCTTCCAGAATGCTTTGACATCGAGGCTGGCAATGAGGTCGAGCGCAGGCTGAATGTTGGTCTCGTCACCACCACCTTCCAGTGCCATACCCACGAGGCAGGGCATGACGCCGCCACCGGCGATATCAGGGATCGATATCTTCCCCTGCAGCTTGGGGTGCTTCAGGTCAGCGTATTTTTTGGGCACGGGAATGCCGTGCTCTTTGAACTTTTCGGTGTTGTAGATGATGGATGACTGCGTCACCCACGTCAGAACCCCGTGCTTTGTCTTGGCCTGCGATGGCACTGCCGAAGCGTTCGGGACCTTGCTGAAATCGATCTCGTCCAGCATTCCCTTGTCCATCAGCGGCGGCAGGAAATCGTCCGTCGTCTCCATGAGATCGAAGGGCGGCTCCGATCCTCTCGCGGCGAGTAGTTTGGAGAAGTTTGGGCTCGGTGAGCCGGCGACATAAATCATCTTGCCGCCTTCCTTAGCGAAGGCTTCGCCGACCGTTGATTCGATCAATTTCCGCCACTTGCCGCCAAAGCTCGCGACGCGAACTTCGACGCCGTCGAACATGCCGGCATACGAAGGTTTGGAATCGGCGGCCACGACGCCAGCGGCCACGAGGCCAGCAGCGAATAACTTAATAGCAGTCTTTGATTTCATTTTGATCCTCCCAGTAGATGATAGGTTTGTAAATTATCGAGCGACCTCGAGCAATACTGGGCGCGAACCTATTTTTCGATCTCGGAACGGTCCATTCGCCTCAACTCAACGCGTTCGCACGAATACGTCTAGGCCCGAGAATCGCTGGATGATGAGAAGTACCATCAGCGAGAAAACGACGACGAGGGTCGATGCAGCAAGGATCGTGGTATCGAATTCCTGTTCCAAGGCAAAAAACACCTCCACGGGGAATGTGGATGTGCCGGGCTTCGATAAAAAGATCGCAATCGGGACATCCCCAAACGAAATCATAAATGCATATAGGCTGCCGGCGAAGACACCTGGCGCGATCAATGGCAGGGTGATTCTTCGGAAGGTCGTAATCCTGCTGGCCCCCAAAGTCTGTGCCGCTTCTTCAAGGGTGGGCTGAAATCGCTGCAGGACGGGCACGACGGCGCCAATGACGAAAGGCGTTGCGGCGAAAATATGTGCGATAACGAGACCCATATAAGTGCCATTCGCGTACCAGCCGGTTGCGGCACCTATAGCGTAGTAGGCTTGCAGAAACGCTAGTCCCATGACCACCCCCGGGATCTGTAGAGGGATACGAAACAAGGTCATGATCACGGACTTCCCGGGAATATCGCTGCGCACGATACCGAGAGAGGCCGGAATGCCTATCAGGGAAGCGCCAAGCGCCGTCGCGAGGCCCACACCGACGCTCAAATAAATCCCATTGGTGATGTATTCGGGAATGTTGAGATAGGCATCGAAGGTGAACCGCTCGGGCGGAAATATGACGTAAGCGCGGTCGCCATAGTCGAACGATGTTGCGATCACGATGACGATCGGTGCAAACAGAAAAATGTAGACCGCCGCCAGGATCAAGGACCTGGATCCGGTCGATAGTATTCTGCTGCGTGCCCTCGGGTTCATCGCTTTGAGGCCAAGTGGATCATATCGTCATTCCTTTGCCACGCCGGAACCGCTGAATGATCGCGACCGAGAACAGATTTATGAGAATAACTGATACCAGGAGAATGACGGCGAGTGCCGCTCCCATACCGTAGTTGTAATTTACAACGACGCTCCGTTGGACGATCACCGGCAATGTCAGGATTTTCCCCGCGCCGATAAGCGCCGTCGAAGCGAACCCCCCGATGCTGATGTTAAAGACCATCAACGAACAGACCACGGTTCCCGGTGCTGCAAGCGGTAGGATAATCCGGCGATAGACATTGAACCGTCCCGCTCCATGAATCTGTGCAGCTTCCTCCAGGCTTCTCGGGATGGTCAGAATCACGCTGTAGATCAACAAAACAGCAAAGCCGAGCGAGTAGTACATCAGCCCCGTGATGACTCCTGGAAATGTACCCAGGATCGTAAAAGTTTCGTCGATCAGGCCGAGCGCCAGGAACAGCCGATTGACGATTCCGTCGGGGCTGAACAGGACGATGAGACCCAATACCTTGATGGCGATGGTGACGAACTGGGCCACCACGACCAGCGCCAGCAACAACATCGCCCATCGCGACGTCATGCGCGCGATGATGTAGGCCACGGGCACCGCGCAAATCATCGTGAGAACCGTGGCCGTGGCAGACACATTTATCGAGAGCAGTAGGACGTTCAGGTAGTACGGATCTGAGAAGGCCCGGAGATAGTTCACCAGCTCATATGTCGTGGACAGGTCCCCGTAGCCGAGGTCCTTGTGGAAGCTGCCCCTGATGAAGATGAACTGCGATGCGACGAGCAACACCATCGTCAGGACAAGCGGTGGAAAGAGGATCAACTCCCATCTGGCCTTGATTCCGCTCATACTTTATCTCATCCGTTCCGTTGCCTGCGAAGCTCAGTCATTCATCTGCAGCAGGATCTTCCCCATACGGTCGCTGTGCTGCGCATGGTGCAGCGCCTCGCGCACCTTCCATAAGGGATAAACGGCTTCCACGTCTGCGCGCAACTTGCCATGAACGACGAGTTCCGACAGATGATCGGAGACTCGGGAAATCTCCTCGGGCGGCGCGGTGATCTGCCACTTGGCACGCCAGAATCCGCGTAGCTGAATGTCGCGGAATATCGCATCGCGCGAGTCGACCATGCAAGGCTCACCGCTCAACAATCCATAGTTGACGATGGTGCCACCAACGGCGAGGCAACGGGCCATCTCCTGGGTTGCCTTTCCGGCGACGGCGTCGATGCCGAGCTTGATATTTGCCCCGCCTGTTTCGGCTGAGATGCGCTCGGCCAGATCGGGACCATAGACTACCACGACATCGGCACCGAGCCCCTTGAGATGTTCGATCGTCCGAGGCCGGCGAACGATATTGACCGACTTGATGCCTTCGAGCTTGGCCAGTTCGATCACATACTGCCCGGCACCCGAATTCGCGGCGTTCTGAACTATCCAATCTCCGGCAGAGAGAGCAACGAACGATGTCAGCATCATATAGGCCGCGGCTGGGTTCGCCCGCATCATGCAGAGTTGTTGCGGATCACCCTTATCGGGCAGAGGGGAGACTTGGGCAGCGGGAGCAGTGATTTTCTCACACCAGGTGCCATGTCCCGGTGGCAGCAGCACCCGGTCTCCCACCTTTACGTGCGTGACACCTTCCCCCACCTCGGTCACCCGGCCCAGCCCCTCGACACCGGCGATGTTGGGCAGTTTGGGTGCGGTCGCACCGTAGCGACCTTCCATCGCCAGGAGATCGCCCGGATTTACCGGCGCAAACATCACATCGATAGAAACTTCGCCGTTCCCCGGTGGTGGCGGATCCGGGATCTCGTCCAGCTCGATGACCTCGAGTGGCGATCCAAAATAGGCGAACTGGGCTGCTTTCATAACTCTACTATTCAACCGATGGAGATTGCGACCGTCAAATGATTGCCGTCAACCGATCCGGCGTTCCTGGCCCACCCAAAACCGTTCGCGCACATCTTTCTTCAGTACTTTCCCGACGGCGCTTCTGGGTAGCTCATCCCAAAATTCAACGGTCTTGGGTGATTTGACGCTGCCAAGTTTGTCTTTGCAAAGCGCCATGACTTCATCTTCCGACACGCGCTGCATGGGTTTGAGTTCGATCACGGCCTTGACCGCCTCCCCCCATTTTTCATCGGGAACGCCGATCACTGCGCAATCCTGGACCGCCGGCAGTGTCAGGATGACATTCTCGATTTCGCTAGGCCACACGTTGAAGCCTCCACTAACGATCATGTCGCGCTTGCGATCGACAATGTAGACGTACCCGTCTTCGTCCTTGTAACCAATATCGTTCGTGTGGTGCCAACCGAATGTGGAAACCTCCTCCGTCGCGTCTGGCCGTTTGTAGTATCCGACCATCACAATGCCACCACGCGTCACGATTTCTCCTACCTCGCCGGCCTGCACGAGGTTGCCGTCGTCATCCATGATTTCGACCGACGTGAACAAGCTCGGCCGTCCCGCACTCCGGAGCCGGTGTTCCTTGTCCGGGTCAATGCAGGCTTCCACCTGATCCTGTTTGGAGAGGTAGGTGCTGATGAAGGGCGATTCTGTTTGTCCGTAAGATTGGGACATGACTGGCCCGAAGACGTCGATGGCCTCTTTAAGTTTCTCCGGCGACATGGGTGAGGCCGCGTAATGAAAATACTTCAAGGTTGAGTAGTCGCAGTCGCGGACCTTCGGATGCGCGAGCCACATGTAGATAGCCGTTGGGGGCAGAAATACGGTCGTCACCTTGTGCTTCTCGATCATCTCCATCATCATCTCAGGCACTGGTCGTTCGATGACGACGATCGTGGTGCCATGTGGCAAAAGCATGAGAGACATAGCACCCGCAACATGCGTCATCGGTGCGGCAGCAAGGTAAACCGGCGGCACGTCATACGGCATTGCGACCGAAGCATTGGCGAGCATGAAGGCGAAATTCAGATGCGTCAGGGGAACGCCCTTGGGGACACCGGTTGTGCCTCCTGTATACCGGATGGCCGCGTAGTCTTGCGGGTCGCAGGCGATGTAAGGCGCGGTGTCTTCCTGATCCGCGATCCACTCTTCCAATGACGGGGCGTCAGGACCCGCACGATCCACGCAGATGAACTTGCGGATACCGGGGACCTGTTCACGGATCTCCGGCAACCGCTCCTCGAACGAGCTATGGTAGAATAGGAGTTCGCAACCGCTGTCGCCCAGTACATGAACGTTTTCAGTCATTGCGCTGCGTGCGTTGATCGGGATCCACGCCGCGCATGCTCTGAGGATTCCCAGCACGCAAATAAAAGCCATCGCGTCATTGGGGCTGTACACAGCCGCTTGATGATCTTTTGAGATTCCCTCTGCGATGAGGGCATTGCCAATTCGGTGCGTGAGCCGCTGGACCTCGCCGAATGTGATCCGCCAATCTCCCTGAACGAAGCAATCGCGTCCGGGATCCAGGGATACGCCACGGTCGAAATAATCGATGAGTCTCAATGCCATTGCTTATTTGCCTGTGGAAGGGAAGCACGCTCGGGATCAGAGAAAAAGCTGCCAACCTCGTTGACGTCAATGTTTTGTCGGCTGCGGTGGTTGTCGCGCGCTTACTTAATTCATGTGCTTTCGGTGATCTTCGCGACCGCCGCTAGACGTTCCGGCTTCGATAACGACCATCAAATCCACCTCTCCGGCAGCCTCAAACTTCAGGGTCATCGGAAAGGACAGTCCTTTTTTCAAGGGTGTTTTTAGTCCGAATAACATGATGTGCAAGCTGCCGGGTTTAAGTTCGATCATCCCGCCGGCTGGAACATCGATCGCATCGAGGGCGCGCATTTTCATCACGTCGCCCTTCATTTCGTGGGCGTGAAGCTCAGCGCGATCTGCAATGATCGTCGTCACCCCCAACAGGCGGTCGGACCCGGCCCCTGAGTTATGGATGGTCATATAGGTGGCGCCGTTTCTCACTTGGACAGCCAGCGATGCGCGGGCCCACGGGTGCGAAATCTTGATATCGCCATTTGTGATGTCATGCCCATACGCACCGGGACCGGTCAGCACGTGAGTGGCCAGAAGGATGGCGGCAAAAACGAATGTACGAATCATGAGATGTGGGACTGGAGGAACGCCTGAAGGTATCGGAGGACGACGATTATCCGCGTGTAGGCCGGTGGTGTCCATGACAGCGGCGATTCCCGTCAATATGATGCGCTCGATTTATGATGCGCTCGTTTTCGTGTTGTCGCACGATGCGAGATTCGAGATAGATGAAAGGGATGGACATGGCTCAGGCGTTCACAATGATTCCGCTGCCACCGGAACGCAGCACGACCAAACCCCGCACCAAGGGTTGCACCATGATGATGGACTGGGGCATTCCCCTGCGTGAGCAGGAAGATCTCTTGGGACTGATCGCGCCATATGTCGACGTCGCCAAGTTCGTCGTGGGCACGGCGCGACTCTACGAAGAGGACTACCTGCGGCAGAAGATCGGGATTTACGAGGATCACCAGGTTGAGCCGTTCCTCGGTGGCCAGTTCCTCGAATTCGTCTATAGCACGCAGGGCATGGAGGGCGTGAAGCCCTATTGCGAAGAGGCGAAACGCCTCGGAATTGGCGCCATCGAGGTTTCGGATAACGTCGTGCCGCTCTCCAGTCAGGATCGCCAGGAGATCACGGGTATCGCCGTCGACTGTGGATTGCACGTGCACGGCGAAGTCGGATCGAAACATGACGTCACGACCGCGGAGACCCTGATCGAACAGGCGAATGAATTCTTTGAGGCAGGCGCGGGTGTCGTGCTCGTGGAGGCCGCTGAGCTGGTTGAGGATGGCGAGCCCAACAAGCAACTGATCAACGATTTGGCCGCGGGCTTGGATGTCACCAAGGTGTTTTTCGAACTGCCGGGCGCCTGGATTAAAGGAACGACGACGACCGACGTGATCTATCTCAAGAAGTTCCTGATCGACCACTTCGGGCCGGACGTGAACATCGCAAATGTGCTCCCTGGCAACGTGTTCGAGACGGAAGCGCTGCGCTCTCACCTGAGTTTTTCGGGGCCCCAGCAGATTAACCGGGCGGCCGAGTAGGATTTTGGACGAGTAGACAGGGAGAGACTTATGTCCGAACGACTGGGATTTGTCGGGCTCGGCAGCATGGGCGGACCGATGTGCCTCAATCTGCTCCGGAACGGTTTTGAGGCAACCGTATTTGATCTCGTTGCGGGCGCAGCGGATCCGCACCTCGAAGCGGGTGCGAAACAGGCGCAAAGCCTCGGCGATGTGGCCCGGAACAGTGACGTCGTTCTCACCATGCTGCCGAAATCCGATGACGTGGAGACTGTCATTTTGGGTGACGGCGGCATTGCGGCGAACGGACGGGAGGGAATGCTCGTCATCGACATGAGCACGATATTTCCGGGGACGTCGACGAAGGCCGCTGAAATTTTGCACAAAAAGGGAATCGCGTTTCTCGACGCGGCGGTCGGGCGGACGTCGATGCACGCGGCCGCAGGGACGTCGATGTTCATGGTGGGAGGCGATCCGGAGGATCTCGATCGGGCGCGTCCCATACTTGAGAAGATGGGTGATACGATTCACCACTGCGGACCCGTGGGCAGCGGCGTTCAGACCAAGCTCGTGAACAATTACCTGACCGCCACTCAAGCGGTGATCACGTCCGAAGCCCTGTCATTGGCCCAAAAGCTGGGGCTCGATCCTCAAAGAACTGTCGATATCATGTCCAGCACGATGGCGTCGAACGCGATGGTGTCGTTCTATTTTCCGCGGATGGCGATGGCCGGCAACATCGATCCTGGCTTTGCTTTGGTGCACGCGCGCAAAGACCTAGGGTTGGCCATCGAACTTGGCGAGCAGCAGGACGTATCCATGTCGACCGGGATGACCGCCATGACTGAATATGATCGGCTGTTTGAAGAAGGTCACGGCCAGCGTGATTTCTCGTACACGCTCATGGGTGCCTGTGACGTGGCGGGTGTGGAGCCACCGAAAATTGAGGCTCCCGACGATCAGGCCTGAAGAATCGCCCCGCTATCTGTCAGCGCTGAGATTTCCACCGCGTCAAAACCCCAGTCTCGAAGAATGTCCTCGCTGTGCTCACCACGAGCAGGGGGTGGTAGCCCCAACTCCGCTTTGGTTCGGCTGAATCTGGGGGCCGGAGCCGGCTGGTCGATGCCATCGCGGCTCACGACGGTTTGACGGGCAGCAATGTGGGGATGGCCGGTCGTTTCGGAAAGCGATAGCACCGGTGCAACACAAGCCTCCGCGCCGTCGAATATCTGCGTCCATTCATCCCGGGTTTTTCGGCAAACGGCATTTGCAACGGTTTCTTTGGTTTCCGACCATCTTTGCCGATCGTGCTGATCCGGCATGTCTTCGAGGTCGAGGCCAAGCAGGTGCCACGTCTGCTCCCAAAACTTCTCTTCGACGGAACCGATGGCAATCCACTTGCCGTCGTTTGTCTCATAGGTGTCGTAAAACGGTGACCCGGAATCCAGGTAGTTGCTGCCCCGTTCTTCGTTCCAGTAGCCGCTGGCACTGAAACCGAAGAAGTAGGCCATCATCGAAGCAGCGGCATCGATCATGGCAGCGTCCACAATTTGTCCCGTGCCTGAGTCTTTGACTTCGAGAATTGCGGCAAGGAGGCCCATGGCAAGGTAGGCGCCGCCGCCAAAATCACCGACGAGGTTGAGCGGCGGCGTAGGTGGCCCGCCCTTGCGTCCGATTGCGTGCAGCGTTCCGGTCAACGCGATGTAGTTGATGTCGTGACCGGGTGCTTTGGCCAGGGGGCCGTCCTGTCCCCATCCCGTCATCCGGCCGTAAACAAGGCGAGGATTTCGCTCTATGCAGACGTCCGGGCCGAACCCCAGACGCTCCATGACCCCGGGACGATATCCTTCAATAAGCGCGTCTGCCTGATCGATAAGGCGAAGGACAGCGGCCTGCCCGTCGGGATTCTTGAGATCAACGGCGATTGATCGTCTTCCTCGATTGAGGATTTGGCTTCTGGGATCGTGGTCGATTCGGCCTGCGATCGGTTGCTGGCGATCGATCCTGACTATTTCGGCGCCAAGATCCGACAGCAACATTGCGCAGAAGGGAGCCGGCCCTAAGCCTGCGAATTCAACGATCTTGATCCCTTTTAGAGGTCCCATTACCTCCTCCTGTCCTGTTGCCGCATCACCCGGAAATCGGCGACTCCCAAATTCGGTGGTCCAACTGGACCGTTTAGTGAAGTTGGTCGCTATTCTTAGATACGCAACTTAAGAGTGCAAAATGCAATCGTATGAGCGCTAAAATCCGCCGAATCCTATGTCATCAGTCCAACGGCCCATTATTTGTCGGCGCCGTGACCTGTTGTGATTGGTGTCACACTTTGCCCGATTGAGGTGCGGCGCCAATAGGATTCGCGAGTCGATTTGTGCTCGAATGTGACTGTTGTCACTTGGTTAATTTGGATTTGGTCCCAAATGAGTAGTGTTAATGTTTGGTTAATTGGATGGCGCCGCCAGTCGCTGTGTGCGGCTTGGCTGCCAAACCGATAAAGGTCATGTATCACAAAAGTTGGCAGTTGGTTCTGGATTGCGACGTCTTGCCTGGGACAATTATCACTCACGGTGGGGAATCATCAGGTCCGGAAAGTAGTGTCTCTGAAAGCGCACGGCGATGGATCCTGCTGAGTTCGTAAGCATAGTCCGTCGCCATGAGCGCTTCGTAAAAGGTCAGTCTGGCGGACAACGGGCGAATCTGAAGGATGTGGATTTATCCGGGCTTCGTCTTCCCGGCATTAATCTTCAGTCTGCGTTGCTGGCGGGTCTCAATCTAAAAAAGAGTATCGTCAGTGGTGGTGATTTCCGCTTCGCCGATCTCTTTTGCGCCAATCTGGAAGATCTTGAAGGCAAAGAGACGAATTTTTTCCGCGCGGATTTGCGTGGCGCTCAACTGCATGGCGCGGATCTACGAGGCGCGAACCTTCAGGAAGTGGACTTGCGCCCAGGTTCTATGAGGATGGGCGAGCCGGAGCGCAGCGCCGATTTGTCGGA
>Ga0114999_10003195_pt1 | contig 20758 bp, 13 predicted proteins | sample ArcticOcean_MG_C_3_FD_89820 | JGI IMG/M metagenome (GOLD analysis project Ga0114999, IMG submission 89820) | Marine microbial communities from western Arctic Ocean - ArcticOcean_MG_CB8_126 | ecosystem: Environmental > Aquatic > Marine > Oceanic | place: Arctic Ocean: Canada Basin | collected...
AAATTCCGTTTGTCACTGGAATAAACACGCTGAAGCAGACTTCTGTTCGATTCTTCGAGGAGCGTTTTTCGATTTTGACACGCAATTCTACGGCACCAAATCAGTTTCCCGACGGGCACTAGCAAGGCACGCGAGTGCCGCGTAAGAATCCAGACTCTGTCGAATGCGGCTACGACGTCAGTCGGCCTGACGAGTGGGACTGCTGAATTGCTCTGAATGACCAGCAACATACCAACGCAACGGCGGCGAGTAACCCGAGTCACGAGGTTTCGTGGGATGTGCTGATCACCGCGTTGAATGAAGTGGTGACGCAATAGAAAAAGCCCGGCTCCAACAGGAACCGGGCTTGATGCTACTTTTTGACTGACGCGCGACGCGTCGTGTCAGCGTTGAGAAACCACTCGGCCAGTACGGTCGCGGCGAACCGGTTCGGCCGGTTTTTCAGCCTTTTTCTTCTTGCGTTCTTCGGCACGCACTGTCGCCGCAGCGATCAGCCGCTGGGCCCCTTGCAGCTCGACCACGTTGAACATCGGCGCGTCTGCTCCCGGCTGACGTCTGACCATCGTGGCCAGCTCCCGCCACGACTTGCCGTTCGCCAGGTGCCAAGCGGCCGCCTGAGCTGCATTCTGATTGATCCTGCCCGTGCCAACCATGTTGAGGACTTCAGTCAACACGGGGTCTTTAGTGACATGCGAAACCGGGAATACCAGGTATTCCATGCGAGGGCTTGGATGTGGCTTGCCGTACTCCAGACAGACACCATTCACCTTCAGCCGAACGACTTTCTCTGGCGGAACGGAAAAGAACCCACCACCACCGCCGCCGCCGCCCTGTCCACCACCGAGTCCGCCCTGTTGTCCGCCGCCGCCACCGCCCTGAGTCTGACCGCCCTGTCCACCACCCTGCTGACCCCCCAGTCCACCGCCGCCACCGCCACCGCCCAGACCAAACTGATTGACGGCATGGATACCCACGTAGGACTCCGGAAACTGGACAGTCAGTGTTTCCTTGGTGAGGTTTTCGATCAGCATGTTGCCCGACTTCTCATCCTTCAGGATGAGCGTCGCTTTCAACTGCTTGTCCTTCATGCCCTGGAACAGTTCAACAACCGGAGCATCCGGATCAAGCGTCAGCTTCGTGATGGCGCCCTTCTTCTTCGCGGCCATCAGATCACCGGAAGTCAGAATGGTCACGGCCAGCAGGGCGAATGCCGCAGTACGGTATCGAGTCAACATCTGAGGACCCTCGTTGCAGAAAGCTGGGAACAGGCCGGCAGGGATGCAAGCTTCAAACATCCAATCCAACCAGGAAGCGACGCCGCGTCGCCGGTGGGAGAACTCGCTCGCACCTGCGACAACGTCTCGACTGTTTGATCCTAACGCAGCCATGAATCATTCCTCAACAGGCAGAATCCGCTCGCACGCCGGTTTTTCCGAGTTGGTCAACGGTCATCCGCCGAAGGCAGTCTGAACCGGTCTGACCGGAACCGCATCCAGACCGCGTAATCGGCACTACGAATCGCCTGCAACGCCCGGAAAGGTCTGATGAGCCACGACCCGTGAAAGATGGGTCAGATACAGATACGTTGCCGGTTTCGCCTGTCCACTTGGAACGACTCAGTTCCCGTGATTCATCCATTGGAGACACGACATGTCCAATTTCCCCCACATTCGTCCTTCGCTGACTCGGCGTTCGTTCTTGCAGTCGACTGTTGCGACGGCTGGCGCCCTGGCAACTGCGCCGACTTTCGCTGCCCGGCAGCCCGAGAAGCCGTTCAACCGCCAGATCGAGCATGTCCGCGAAGTCGCCTTGTCGATCCTGAAGCCAACGCGGCGGCAGCTTGAGCACGGACTCAGACTGCACGCGGAATCGGTCGTCTTCGACGCGTACGGGTTCGCGCCGCGTTCGGCCGTCGACGGCGACGCCCTCGCACAGCTCATCGACGAAGGTTGCTCGTATCTCGAATACAAAGACATGAACGAGGACATGTCCATGACGCGATGCGTCACGGACCCGGCTGAGCAGGCCGAGTTTCTCGAAGCATGGCGTGCCAGTGGAGTCACCTGCATTTACCAGAACGCTGGCGAAGAAGGCCAGTCGGTCATGATGCTGATGAAGCGGCTGTCCCGGTTTACATTTCTGACTGACATGTTGCGTGAGTCCGTCGCGAAGGCCGCAACGCCAGAGGACGTTGAAGCCGCGAAGGCCGCTGGGCGGCACTGCCTGTATCTGACCGGGAACGGAGTGCCACTGACGGAACAATGGGTCTCCGTTCAGGACGAGCTGCGGTATGTGCGCGTCTTCTTTGAGCTTGGCATCCGCATGATGCATCTCACGTACAACCGCCGAAACATGATTGGCGATGGCTGTGCCGAAACCGCCAATGGCGGCCTTAGCGATTTCGGTCGCTCGGTCATTGCCGAGATGAATCGCATCGGCGTCGTGCCCGACTGTGCTCACAGCGGCTGGCAGACCAGCCTCGAATCAGCCCAGGTGTCCGACAAGCCCGTCGTCGCCAGCCACTCAACCTGCGGCGGCATTCATCCACATATCCGCAGTAAACCCGATGAAGTTATCCGCGCCATCGCCGACACCGGCGGCTACATCGGCATCTGTTGTATCTCGCGATTCCTGCGTGGCACGGGCGACATCAACGCGTTTCTCGATCACATCGACTACATCGTGAAAAAGTTCGGAGCAGACCACGTCGCGATCGGCACGGACGTGGCATACACATCACAAAACGCGGGCGAGGAAAGCCGTAAGATCCCGCGACGTCCGAAAAGCCGCACACGATTCGCATCGCTTTGGCCGGCCGACGATTACGTAACAACGACCGATGCTCGACTGAGTCTGTCGTGGACAAACTGGCCGCTGTTCACGGTCGGACTTGTGCAGCGCGGACACTCGGACGAAGTGATCCGAAAAATCATCGGAGGCAACGTCATGCGAGTCGCGCGCGAAAGCCTGATCTGACTGGCCTACGCGTCCGCTGTCTCCAGTGTTTTAGCGCACCAGTCGCGAAACGGGATGTGATTATCTGCGTGATGCATCTGGTCGCGAGCCTGCTCAAACACCTCTTCGGACACCGCCATCAGGTCGAATGCAGACCACTTGTCACATAGCTGCACCAGATGCGACAGCCCGAGTGGACTCTGCCGCAACGCATCCGGCATCAGTCCTGCCAATGCCACGGCGGCTGCGGGCGACTTACCCAGTTCCTCGTCGGCCAGCATCGACAGGCCGCGGTGATGCAGCAGCACACAGCAGATCAGCTCATCGGGAAACTTCCAGTCGAACATCACACGAGCGCCGGCTTCCGCATGATCCCAGCCGAAAACATCCTGCTCAAATTGTGTCAGATCACACGGTTCTGATTCCTGTCGCCGCAGGAACTCGACGTATTCTCGATCCCGCTCATTAGTCAGCACGGGCAGCAGGAAGTCCTGCAGTAATGTGGCGGCAAATGCGAGTTCCTGATCGGTCTTCAACAAGGCCGCCAGATTCTTCGCGAGGTATGCGCGTTCCAGGTTTGTGTTCCAGAATGTGGCCAGGTTGACTACTTTCAACTGACGAATCGGGAACGCGGTCTGCATGGCTGCCGTAATCAGGAACAGCTTGGTGCGTTTGATGCCAAGCAGCGAGATTGAGTGCTGCACACTCGAGACGCGGTGAGTCAGACCGTTTGCACTGGCATTGACGTTTCGCAGGAGCTGACAGGTCAGACCGGAGTCTGTTTCGACAATGGCGGCCAGATCACCGACGGAACATTCGGGATCGTCTGCGATTTCGCTGAACTCACTGACCGCTTTCGGAAGCACTGGCAGACGCAGGTCGGGCATGAGCTGGCGATCCGACGTCTCGCCAAGAAGAGATGCTCGAATTCGAGACCAGTCCAACACAGTCTGTGCCCCTCGCGTCATTCTGCAATTCAGGCTGATTCAGCCAGCCTGGGAGTCCGTTCCGTGTTCAGAACAGCGCAATCCATCCGCTCTGCCAAGTCAACGGGGCAACTATATGATCCTTCGGTAACGCGAGTCGGCAGTCCGCCATGCGTGCGGCCGGTTTAAGTGAAGTGCCTCACGCGAAGCGCTCAATTCACGGCATGGTCGCGTCGCGTGCGTCCAAATCAGCAGCTAACGTAGTGCTCCGTCAACGTTGACTATTGGGGTGGCTGGCGGTCGAGCGCAGCGAGCCCCCAGATGCAGTGTTGGGGGCTCGCTACGCTCGACCGCCAGCCACCCGGTCAGACTATTTTAAGTTGACGCACCAGTAGTCCCTTGTCGGGACTTGAACTCACGGTGGCGCTGGGTCGAATGAAACCGGCTGCACGAAAGGAATCACTCAACGTGTCTCTTCGACTTGTCATGCTTGGTACCGGGTCGTTTGCATTACCGACGTTCCGCGGTCTCTACGAGACCTCGCACGAGGTCGTCGGGCTGCTGACTCAGCCGGACCGCACCGGCCGCGGACATCACCGACATCGCAACCCCATGAAGGAACTGGCGCTGGAACACGACACGGCGGTGTTCCAGCCCGACAAAGCTGGAACGCCCGAAGCAGTGGATCGGCTGCGGGAATTCAACGCCGACCTGTTCGTCACGGCAGCCTACGGGCAAATCCTGTCGGCCGAAGTGCTCGGTATTCCGCGGCTCGGTGCGATCAACGTGCATGCATCGCTGCTGCCAAAGTACCGCGGAGCGGCTCCGATCCAGTACGCAATGATGAGCGGTGAGTCCGAAACCGGGATTACCATTTTCCGCATCGAACCGAAGCTGGACGCGGGACCGATCCTGGGCGTGGAAAAAGTCGAGATCGATCCGCGGGAGACCTACGGCGAACTGCAGGATCGTCTCGCAGACGTTGCCGTGCCGCTTGTGAAACGTGTCATCGATGGTCTGGCCGCAGGCACTGCGCAACCACTGATGCAGGACGGTACTCTCGTCACGAAAGCGCCGAGACTTAATAAGACGGACGGTCAAATCCCCTGGCACAAGTCCGCACACCTGGTGAACTGCCACATCCGGGGCGTCCAGCCGTGGCCGAAACCGTCGACGGTCCTCCACTGTCAGGACGGACGCGAAATCCGACTGCTGGTCCTGGCCACGGCACACACCGACCATGATGTCTCTGGCGAACCAGGGACTACGGAAGTCGTCGACCGCAAGAAGCTGTTTGTGAGAACCGGCGACGGTTCCCTGGAAATCATTAGCCTGCAACCCGAAGGCAAACGTCCGATGACTCCGCCGGAGTTCCTGAACGGACACGCGATCTCACCGGGCGACTGCTTCCAGTGAGCACAGACGTCTGCTCAACGCCTTCGCACCTCGACCGAGTCCGCCAGTCCAAGTTCTTCCAGTGTCTGCCGCAGGTCTTCAACCAGTTCACTCGTCTTATCGCCTGGAGATTCGACTCGGATCGAAACGTCGACTCGCACTTCGCCCGCCGAATGCAGCCGCGCCAGAAGACGTGTCCCAACTCGGTTCCACTGGCCTGGCGGGATCGAACCGGTGACCTCAATCTCCCCTGGAACCTCTCCCGCAACATTGGTCGAACTAGTTCGCGCCGGATCGTCCGCCGAATGTGGTGCCGATTGAACGGCCGGATCTTTGACCGATTTCAATTTCGCCGCACGTTCGGCCGTCAACAGAAAACGCTGAGCTTCGAATTGAATCTCTTCGACAGGGCACGGTTCGTTGTGCCAGATGCGCTTAAACGAATCATCACCAGGCGAACCGATGGCCAGTCCGAATTCACCCGCCGCAACTCCCGCACAAATGCACTGACGCAGCGACGCCTGAGCATCAAGTAGTCGTGTCAGCGAACCGTCAAAGAAGCTTTGTCGCAGACTTGCCAGAGGCCACACGCCGGACTCGCGGAACACCGGCGGCCAGACGCGCTGGACGAATCGCGCGGAGATCGACTCACTCACCACCGCGGTGTCGCGCAGCGTGGACAGCACATGCCGCGCAACCGAATACGATTGTTCCGAGTCTGAATTACGGCTGCCGAGGTCAATCGTCTGCAGATGATCGGGCTGTGAATGGTCGGACAGAACGACTGCCTGATACGCACCGGCGACTTCCTCACGCAACAGTGTTTCGGTGTCATCCAGTTTGCTCTGCGCGTCCTGCAGGCTGCTCGGTTCGAACTCAGCTCCAATGACGCCACTGGTTAACTCCTGCATGACAATCCGCCAGGCCAGTGCGATCTCCATACGGTCCCGCAGAATCGTTCCCGGTCGTCGGAAGCAACACAACAGGCCGCCGGGATACAGTCGCGGTGACGCCCCACGCAATCGCATCCAGTCTGCCAGACGCGCGTGCTGTTCGTCGTCCCCGGTCCATGGGGCATCCGGATCAGCAATCACCAGTGTCAGCCGAGGATCATCCGGGACGGCCGAGCTGTCTTCGGGGAAGAACACCAGGGGCACGTCCGACGGCTGAAACGCCTCTTTGATCAGCCGACACAGCTCTGGTCGCACATCCCGTTTGTAGTTCAGTGACGCTCGGCGTTCGTTGACCAGTCGGTCAATCTTCGGTCGAGTCGAGAGTCGGTAACCATCGAGTCCAGTCTGGTGAATGAAATGGGATTCGCCCTCCAGCACGAACGCCGCCGTGTCGATCGTTGTCGTCTCCAGATCGGGCTCACCCAGAGCCAGCCGCAGCTCGGGCAGACGAGCCACCTGACTACCGACACCACCTGCCGACTCGAAACAGATTGCAGTGGCAACGCGGCGGTGAATCGACTGCAGCGGTCCATCAATGTCGGCGTCCAGCGATTCCGCGTGTGCGGGAATTGTGACGGAATTCGATTGGTTCGTTTGTCGAACAATGTCCGCCTCAACTCCCGCATCGAGCCCGTTTGTACCGAGTTGACCAAATATCGTGCGGCAGAATTCCGCGTCGTGCAGTGGAGCCGAACCCAGCGTGATCAATGGCTCGGATACGTCCTGTGACTTAGTTGATCCATCCCTTCTCCCCCGAGGGGGAGAAGGTGGCCGCAGGCCGGATGAGGGGGCTTGACCGTCGCGTCGTTCAAAAGCCTCAGCGATCCAGCGAGCAAACATCGCCAGCATGCCTCGCGTTTGCTGAAACTGGGTCAGTCCAGACCACTTGCGGCGAAACACCGACAGCGTCGCCGGATGAAACGGATAGCACGCCACGAAACGATCGATCAGCACATCACGCAACTGTTCGCGGTCAGGGGAGCTGTCGCCGCCAGACCACTCGACCGGCAGCCGTTCGCGGCTGCCCAGACACCAGTCGGCATAATCGGCTGCCACGCGCTGGCGCGTCTGCACTGGTCCGAGGTCCTCAAACAGCCTCCGACGAATGATCTCTGCATTGTCGGTCTCATCGCCGCCAATCAGATCGCGCGCGACGCGTCGCACGACTTTCGTGATTCGATCGTGCCATGCCTGATCCCGCTCCGTCATCTCCGCGGCATTCCGCGGCAGACTGACGACGGCGGCACCGCACGATGTTCCCGTCAACGTCACCGTCAGGTTGTGCAGAAACGCCAGGAAGCCCTCCGCCAGTTCCTCATGACGCGCCGTGAAGTTGATCACTTCGTCACACAGGATCAGTACAGGTCGTCCGGCCGCCTCAAACACACGTCCCAGTGCATCAGTTCCCGGCGGACTGGAAAGCGTTGCCGAGCCGAGCGCCGCAACCCCGGCATCCCCGGCAATCTGGCGAGCCAGGTCGATCCACGGAGTCTCGCGACCGGATGCCGGATCCCACGCATTGCCCACGAACACACCCACCGCCGCTTTCGGAACCTGATCCAGCCCAGTCGCATCAAGCAGCTCGCGCATCCCCGGCAAAGCCGCCATATCTCCGGCGGCGCGAACCAGATGAAACAGCGTGGCCAGCGTGTGCGTCTTTCCGCCGCCAAACCCGCTGACCAGACTCAACACGGGAGCCGTGTTCTGAGTTTCACCGGCCAGTCGACGAAGCACGAGCCCGGCCTGCTCAGTCAGCCCCGGAGTGAAGCATGTCCGAGCAAAGAACTGATCCGGACGGCAGTAATCATCCGGAGCCGTCCCCGCCACGACCTGTTCGAGCGCAATGGCAAACTCATCCGGACTGAACGACCGACCGGCCAGCACTTCAGCCCGCGGCGTGACGACGTTGTACCAGGACTCCATCCCGACCGACTCCGATTGTGTGCTCCCCGCCTCGCGTATTAGTAGATGCGCGGCAACCAGAGAGTGATATATCCGAACGAGCCTGTTTTCTCGAAGCAAGGCCGCCCTGTCGGACACTCGTTCGACGGTGAGCACACCTTGACGATGGAACCACCGCAAACACAATGTCCCTTCTTTCCCTGCATAGACGACAGGGTGTCGCCCAGAAACCCGTTGGGCGAAGTGAGGCTGCTTGCTTACGGGTCTGGAATCCCAAGGTCACGACATATCTTGCGGGCCAGATGGTCCGACATCTCGTTGTGGCGTGGCACGGCGGACCGGTGTCCATTCGCAGGATTTCCCCACCACGAATGGTTGCCACCTTCGCGGATCAGTTCGCATCCGTGATCCATCAGATGCCGTATCAGATCGCGACGCTTCACGGTTGAATCGCCACCTCTTCGAATGATGCTCCAGCTGCCTTACGAGCATCTTCCCGATTCATTTCAATCGCTTCGGTGAGTGCTTCACGCAAATTGGCAATCAACTCTTCACGGGTGGCGCCCTGAGAATTGACGCCCGGCACTTCTTCAATCCATCCAATCCACCATGGTTCGTCTTGCCGGATGACGGCCGTATATCCTGGTTTAGACATGATTGCCTCGATCGAGTATTGGTTAGCCGCCAACATGGTTTGTCGCAAGGGCCTTCGGCGCGCCTTCTATCCTAGGGCACACCGTCCTTCTTCGTATAGCGCGGACTCTGGTTGTATAACATCCTGGTTGGCCAAACGTCTTTCGCTTCGGTCAGGGGCGGCGTCGGCCATGCGTCCCGTTGGGCGGTCGCAAGTTCCTCCATGTGGTAGACTGCTGACATGGCTGTCAATCTCAGAATCGAGACCGAGTTGGAAGATGACGGTCGGTGGATCGCCGAAGTGCCCGGCGTCATGGTCTATGGCGACTCGCGCGATGATGCTGTAGCGCGTGTGAAGGCACTCGCGCTTCGCGTTCTGGCTGATCGCGTTGAAAACGGCGAACCCCTCCCCCAAACCGCCGATTTCTTCTCGATCGTCCCATGAGCAAGTGGCCGTCCACAAAGGCTCATCGCGTACTGGCAGCGAATCGGCTGGGTCGTGAAACCGTGAAGCTGGCCAGATTGCATCTTCGCATTCCACAACAGCGAAACTACGGACCTCGAATGCTGTCACGAATCGGCAAGCAAACTGGCCTGGTTCCATCGACCACAAACACTCAGGTCAACGATGACACTCTGTCGGTTGATTTGTCCGATGGTCGTACGATTTCCGCGCCCGTTGCCTGGTATCCGCGTCTCTCGCACGGCACATCCGCGGAACGGGCTCGTTGGCGATTGATTGGAAATGGTAGTGGGATTCACTGGCCCGACCTCGACGAAGACATCAGCGTAGATAACTTACTCGCAGGTCGGCCATCTGGTGAAAGCCAGACATCGTTCAAACGGTGGCTCGATCAAAGAGCCTACAGTTGATCGCGTTTTCTTGTGGTCAGCCCGCCAGTTTCATTTGGTGACAATGTTCGCATCCTCGTGACACCTGAAAAAGTCACCCAGAAACGCGTTGCACGCTCACATGCAATTGCAAAAGCCCAGTGCCCAACTCTCGGCTGCAATCGCACAGAAGATCGCGGATTACGCGGCGGATGCTTCGTCGCCGCACCATCGTCTTGCCGCTGATCACGGTGTGCTTGCGCTCTACTACGGCTGGGACATGGACTTTGGGCTGCGGACCGACGGCTCCGTGGCGCGCTTCGGCGACCCGGACTACACCGATGTTTGGTACGGACATGACGAAATGGATATCAACGCGGTCGCCTTCGGTGCTCAACACCACCCTGAAATCAAAGCACTCTTTCCAGAAAGGTCCCAAGCTGCCGTCGATTGTGAATCGTGCGCTGCAACAGGATTCGTTGTCGTCAAGGAAAGTTCAGTGCTTTGTGGCCAATGTCATGGCATCGGCTGGCACACGTGAGGAGCGTCCAACAATTAAGGATTTGAATTCGGCGGCTGTGGATGTGATTCGCGGTGGATGCATGCTTTCGAAGATCGTCCGACCGGGCATCAGCCGAATGCCAGTTCGGTGTCTGTGTCGCCGGTCAGGAAGTAGTACTCGATCAGTTCGGCCAGCGTTGTGGGTACTTCTCGCGGCGGCAGGTCTCGCTGACCCGTGCCGGGTACGATGGGCGCGTCGGGATCAAGCACGACTCGCACGATGACAGCCGTCGTGTTGCCGGCGAGGTCGCGGATTGTGAAGTCCAGCTCGATGTACTGAATTCCGTCTTCGTCGGTCAGGATCGGGCGTTCTTCCAGGTCGTTGAAACGCTTGCGGAACGACATGTCGCCGAAGCTGTCGTCGAACACGCGGCCGTGTACAACAAATCCGAATTGCAGGCCTTCCGGATTCACTCGCAGTTCGTCGGCCGACATCGTGAGATGGAATTCTGGAGCGGTCAGGTCTCCGTACACAAAGAACGTGCGCGTCTGACCCTGCACCTCGCGCGTGATCAGATTCCAGCCTTCAACGAGATCCGTTGGTGTGTCGTCGACGACCAGATCACCGTTCTGGTCTACATAGCGGAGTTCGTAGTCTTCCAGCTCGTTCGTGTACTTGGCGCTGCGGAGGTCGAGGTCCGGCAGATACTCGGCGCGAGCACCGACCAGACCGTTGATGCGGTCGACACGGACAGCGTCCTGGGGAGCGACCGTCCCGCCCGGAGCAATACCGTATTGCTCCCAAAGCTGCGTGTTCGTCAAACCAATCAGCTCATCGGGAACCCAGTCGGGAGATGTCTCAAGTGTAAACGGCACAAAGTCGGCGGCCTGTCTGTCGTAGTAGACCTGTGGTTGTTGAAGCGGACCGTGCCCAGTCGCACGATGTCCGGACTGAAGTAAGTTTCGACGTCACGATTCTTCAGGCTGATCTCACCGTCCATGAAGATGTCCCACTGGTCGTGGCCGCGCAACTGTTGCTCGGTCAGCGTCGCGAACTCGGGTGCCCCTTCGATGTCGACCGTGCGGATCGTGTCATGCGTTGTGGCAATGTGGATTGCCGTTTCGGCCGCGAAATAACCGTCACTAATAACGGTCGAGCGATTGACTGGAACGGAGATACCGGTTCGCCAGCCGTCGATGTGGACATCTTCGTAGGTCATTTGATTGGTCACGTTGTTGCGGCTGATGGCCGTGCCACCCTGCAATCCGCGACCGTCGGTGCGACCGATGATTGTGGCATTGCGGATTGTCGTTCGTCCCGTGTACGGATTGTGGATACCTCGGTTTGTGTTCCACGATGTGAAGTTGTCGATGTAACTCTGACCGTCATTCATGTGCGTCAGATGGAACCATGTCTCCAGGCCACTGCGGGAGGCGAACGCGGTGTTACCATCGACTCGCCTGAGCGGCACGGTTCCGACCGGAACCAGGTCGCGACCGGCCGCCAGCGTTGCGTCTTCGATGTTCTCCGCCAGGAATTTCACTTCACTGGATGTCGTGAAGAAGTTGAAGGCCGAGTCCCTGGCTCCTGTCGCGATGTTATCGACGACTTCAACTCCGGGTCCCTGCAGCCAGAACCCGTGTCCGCCGTGGCCGAAGTCAAAGATGTCTTCGCGATCTTCGAGGCCGTCGCCAGAGCCCTGGTTATAGATCGACAGATTGCGTTCGAAGGAACCGATCTCGTCACCGAATTCCGTGACAAACGACGCGCCCTGCACGTTGAAGGCCACGTTGTCGCTCATGTTCACGTAGCTCTGATGATTGACGAATCCCCAGCCAGGGCCGTCCACCAGCGCAACTCCCTGAACGATGCCCGGAGTGTCCTCGTAGGTCGTTCCGGCACGGTGGAAGTGCAACGGGTAGCGGGCGCGGCGATTCAAGCCCGTGCCTTCTATTAAACGCCCGTCTTCGTCGAGGACAGGGTCGTTCAGAGGATTCCGTTTGTCCGTTCGCCCCAGACCGTACAGACCGACGTTATGCACTTCGACGTCCTGATTGTGCATGAACATGATATGGCCGCGGCGATCGTTGATCTCCGGCCGCTCTGACATGATCACGACGTTGCGATTCATGTTCGCGACGTAGACATTCAGGTCATAACCTTCCGGCGTCAGATGATGGAATTCGAGCGGCTGGATGCCGTCTTCTTCCGAGTCCGCGTCAATCGTCACGACAGTGCCGTTGATGGCGACGATTTCCAGCTCTTCGTCCTGGGGATTCCGCCAGTCATTGCGAGTGCCGGTCAACACGAGCCGATTGCCCACGCGCCAGTTGGTGGGAAGGGTGTCGAGCACAAGCTGTGTGTCGCCCCGCCTGGGATCGGTCGCCAGCGAAACGAACGGCGTGACTTCTTCGCCCCACATTGCGACTGCACCGAGTGACACCAGACCGCGTCCGAGCAGCAGGGGATCGACGTCGGTGTCGATCGCTCCGTCGTCGGCGAACACGATGCGTGCGGCGACACCGGCCTCAACGGGATTGTCTTCGCTGCCAATTCGCACAGTGCCGTCCGGAGTCACCACAATCGTGTCGACGAAGAGCTGCGTATCGATGTTCGTGGCGAACGAGAGTGTGCCGTCGACTCGCAGTGTGTCGATTTCGTCGAACTGGACGGTATTAAAGGTCACGGTGTGACCGGCAGAGACGACCACATCGGCCTGCTGATCGGGCACTTCACCGTCCTGCCAGATCGACGCGTCAGACCACAGACCGCTGGCGATGGTGACGTGCGTCGCGTTCTCGTAAGCGACAAGTTCCAGGGCCTTCGCGTGCTCGAGGGCCATGTCCGCGTCAACGTGATCGTGACCGTCAGTCGAGCCGTGGTCGGGATCGTCTTCCGCGCCTGTATCCGTGCCTGTCGGCGATGCGTCCGTGTGAGTCATACCACCAGGCCCGTGGTCCTCATCCGGCGCGAAGCTGTTTGCGTCCTGATGGTTCATTTGCGCGAAGACAACGTTCGGCAACGACAGAAGCTGGTCTCGACTGAGTGCCGCTCGGGATTCGGGAGTCATCCGTTCGAATTCCCAGCGATTCCGAATGGAAGCCATCTGCTCCCGCGTGATGTGCTGAACCTGGTCAGCATTGAGATAACGCAGGTCCCCGGAAGAGAGCGAGTAAATCTGAGCCGGCGTGAGTTCCGTGCGCTGACGGATGCTGATGTACTTCGGCGAGACATTCGCAACGTTCAGAGCCTGCACCTGCTCTGTCGTCAGTGAGAAGCGGACCTCTTCGGGGATGTCGTCGAACCACCAGGAATTCGGAACCGTGCTGATCCGGGCGGGTGAGAGCAGCACGATCTGCTCGGCCGAGAGTCGGTGGAAGTCCCGGTAGTACAGCGTTTGAATCTGACCCGTGGTCAGCCATGCGACCTGCGCATCGGTCAGGCCATACAGGTTGAGGCGGTCGACGGGAAGTGCCTGGACCTGCGACTCGGTGAGTGCCGCACGGGCATCCTCGGACATCCGCTCAAACCACCAGCGGTTTGGAATCGTACCGAGTTGCTCGGCGGTCAAATGCGGTGACTGCGCCTCTGTCAGATGCTCGAACTGCCGGTAATCGATCTGCTGAATCTGCTCGGCGGACAGTTCGGCAATCTGAGCGGCGGTCAGGCCAGACAAACCAACGCGGTCGACGGGAAGCTGCCGCACTTGATCTCCGGTGAGACGGGCGCGTACTTCCGCGGGAATCCTCTCGAACCACCAGCGATTGGAGATCGAATCCAACTGCTCGGCAGTGAGCAACGGAGCCTGGTCGGGAGTGAGGTTCTCAAACTGGCGGTAGTCGAGTTGTTGCACCTGCTCGGCCGATAGCATTGCGACCTGATCAGGAGTCAGTCCGCTGGTCCCAAGTGACTGAGCATTAAGAGCTTGAATCTGCGTGGGCGTCAGGCGAGCCCGAACGTCTTCCGGAATTCGCTCGAACCACCAGCGGTTCGGGATCTCGGCAAGTTGCTCAGCCGTGAGCAACGGTGCCTGATCCGGATTGAGATGCTCGAACTGTCGGTACTTCAGTTGCTGCACTTGATCGACGGTCAGCTCGGCGATCTGGATGTCCGTCAGTTGACTGATTCCCACAGCCGCAACATTCAATGCCCGTACCTGGTCGCCCGTCAGCGCATGTCGAGCGGCCTCGGACATGCGTCCGAACCACCACGAGTTCGCGATCGTTGCAACCTGGTCTGGCAACAGATGCGGAACCTGGTCGGCGGTCAGATACTGGAAACTGTCGCGGTCAAGTCGCTGAATCTGTTCGACACTGATTTCGGCGACCTGTCCGTTGGTCAGATGGCTCAATCCGACGTGATACACATCGAGAGCGCGAATCTGGTCGCCGTCGAATTCGGCTCGTGCGTCTTCGGGAATACGTCCCAGCCACCACTGATTCGGAATCGTGCCGACCTGCTCGGGCGTGAGATGCTGAATCTGCTCGGATACCAGGTACTGGAAGTTGCGATAACCGAGCCGGCGAATCTGCTCGGGTGCAAGTTCGCGAATCTGGTCCGGTGTGAGTCCGCTGAGTCCAATCTCCTCAACCCTGAGTGCGCGGACCTGTTCGGGAGTGATCGCCGCGCGGGCTTCGACCGACATGCGCCCGAACCACCATGAGTTCGGAATGCTGCCCATCTGCTCGGCGGTCAGGTGCGGCACCTGACCCGGCCCGAGATGCTGGAACTCGCGAAAGTTCAGCGTGATGAGCTGCTCAATGCTGAGTGCCAGGATCTGTCCCGGAGTCAGACGACCAAGCCCCAGAGACTCGACGTTAAGAGCCCGCACCTGCTCGGCGACCAGTGCCGCCCGCGACGGATCGGACCAGCGACCGAACCACCAGGAACTTGTCAGAATACTGAGCTGCGATCCGGTCAGCAGTGGTGTCTGTGCTGGACTCAAACGCTCGAAATTGCGGTAACTGACGGACTGCACCTGCGACCGTGTCAGTGATGAAATCTGTTCGATTGTAAGATCACTCAGTCCGACGCTCGCGACATTCAGGGCCTGTACCTGCGGCGATGTCAGTGTGCCTCGCGCGTCCTCGGACATCCGAGTGAACCACCATGAGTTCGGTATCGTGCCGATTTGGGTGACAGTGAGGTAAGGCGATTGCTCAGCCGTGAGCTGAGAGAAACTGCGATAAGTCAATTCCTGAATCTGAACAACGGTCATGTCGCCAACCCAGACCGCATTCGACTCACGCGCCGCTCGCTGCTCGGCCGAGAGTCGGTTCAGATCACGGTCCTCATCGAGCGATCGAATCTGTTCGGTCGAGAGCTGTCCGACCTGCGCGTCCGTCAGTAATCGCAGTCCAGTCTGCTCGACAGGCAGTGCCCGAACCTGCTCGCCGGTCAGGTGAGTACGAACATCAGTATTGATTCGCCGCAACGCCCGATGGCTGCGGAGCATTCCCACCTGGTCCAGGGAGAGCTGCGAAATCTCATCAGCTCCCAGCAGACGGAAGTCGCGCAACCGGAGCGACTGGATCTGCTCGGTCGTCAGCATGCTGATCTGATCGTCGGTCAGCCCCTGCAACCCGGTGCGTCGAACCTGCAGAGCCTGAACCTGAGCTTCGCTGAGTGCCTGACGCAGACGAACGGGAATTCGGCGAAACGTGTCGCGGTTGGCAGTCACCATCGCGAGCTGCCGGGGAGCGATTTGCGGAATCTCGGTCGCATCCAACTGGCGGACTTCCCGCATACTCATCGGGATGAGGGCGGCATTCGCTTCCTGTTCAGCAACCGCCTGAGCCACAGCGTCGACGTCCAGCGTATCGTCGATTGTGGTGGCACTCAGAAGTCGGCGAACTTCCATCGTTTCAAGACGTGACGGAGTCCGAAACGCGATGCGACGACGGTGTGGTGATCGACGGAGGACGGAAGAAACAAACAACGAACGGAATGCAAACCGGCGAACTGGCATGCTGGCGCCTCTGAGGATGCGAACTCGGCACAATGGACCGAAACCAGGATGTGACGCGAGTGAGGCCCGCCCGCGAAGTCCCTGCTCGAACGCGGCAGAAACGCTGTTGATGACGTAAGCAAAATGCTGCAGTGAGATGAATCTTTGAGGCAGAACACCGCAACGATTACGGGTGTTCTTCGACGTCCGCTGCCAGTCGGGGACTGGCGTGAAGTCCACAGAACGCGAGAGGCTTACGACTGAAGCGAGGAATCCTTGCATCCGGAATTCGGTTTCCAGACTGAAAACTGAGAATCGAACCCGAATTCAACACGTTTGAAGTCGCAGCGGCTCAGTCGTGACACGATGCCTCCAAAAATCTGCTGAGACACAAACGATGTATTCGGACCAACACCACGGCAGCTATGCAACGCACGTGCCGAACTGTTGGAGTCCTGCCTTCAGACGACTTTGAGGCCGGCTTCGCCGTTAGAGGCGGGATTTTGACACCGCAGGACGGTTCGGTGGCCCCTGGTGACTTGCCAGCAATCGTACCGGGATGCGGGCATGGATTTGTGCCGTGGCGGTTGCTCTGGAACGGCCATGTCGAAGCCACAAGAGGTCATGGGACGTGCGGAGACCAGTCGGCAAACCTCGCAACCTCTTGCCGCTTTGCGGTCCTGATCGCGAGTAAACACGGCCAGCCAGAAGCAACTGACTTTTTGATATCAGCCCGATCAGGCTGTTGACCGGTGGAGATGCTGGGCGATAATTGGAACCAGGCTCGCTTGATGAAGAATCAAGCGAGTTGTCAGTCAAAGGGACGTGTCGGGCACCGTTCGGCGGCCAGAACTGCTGGCGGGGCTTAACGCGTAGATGACAGAAATGGGGGCGATCGGTTTCGACTGGGTCACCGCAGGTAATGGTGGCGTGCCGTGGTTGATCAGCAGGCCACGTTAAAAGCTGATCAAACAACAATTGCCAATAACAGGCAGTACTCGATGGTTGCGTAGCAACCGTCCCGGCTCAGGAATCCCCGTCTGAGGAGTCCGAAGGCTGGTCACAAAATTAGACTGGCGTCAGGTCAATGTTCACTACGCCTGACGTGAGACAAAGTTGCGAACTGGCCGCGTAAGGCTTTGTCTGAAGAGCCAAGCAAGGCGAGACCCAATCAACAGACTACGCACGTAGAGGCCATCGCCAAGGGACATCAGGACGCGGGTTCGATTCCCGCCGCCTCCACTAGGGCCAATTTGCGACCATGTCGCAAGTTGGCCCTTCTCTTGCGCTTACGCTAAAGCCTTGCACTGCTAAGCTTTATGCCATACATCCAGTGGCCAATTTGGTGGCCAATAAGGGTGACTCCGGTGGCCAATTACGGCATCTGGCGGCAGACACAAAGGAGGCCAGCGTGGCCAATTTTCATACACCCAACATTCGTCGCCACAAGCGGCGTACCGACGACGGCAAGGGACTGCGTCGGATGATCGCCGGAAGACGTTTCCGACTACCAGCCGGTGTTGATCCTCAAGAGGCCGATCGGCGGTTCGCACGAATCGAAGATGTTTGGCGGGACAACGAGTCCTTGTGCCGCCGGTTCCGGGCTGAATTTGTGTGGACTGAATTGGGCCTGTGGGCTGCGGACCTTCTAAGGGGCGGGGAAACTCGAATTCACCTCCCGCCAATCGACGAGCTTCTAGCGTCCTTCGGCGACGGCGAATGGCACATCCAGATCAAGCTGATCATCGACCGTTACACGTCCGACGATGCCGCCTGTCATTACCCGCCGACTGTCGATGAGCTTTCATGGGACGAGGCCAAAACATTTTACGACGTGATTTCCGATCTATTCCCGTCCGTAAACTGGATACTCCCGGAGCAACACTCAGAGAAAGTGATCCGGTTTCATGAGAGTGCCGCTCGATACAGGATCGGGCAACTCAGCAAAGCAAGAGGATCAGCACCGCCCGATCCAGCCACGCTGCTGATCAACGGGACACTCCACGAGGCGCTGTCGGCTTACGAGAAGAAAAGAGAAGACGATTTCACGCTCCCGGATGGCAGTTTCGATTCCAGCGGACATCACATGGTCGGGCTGATCCGGGCAATCAGAGAGCGAAGCGAGAACTACGAACTCGCCCAACTCGACTTCGAAAGGTGTCAGGCGCTTGTCGATTACTGGAGAGAACGTCCGAACAACCGCCGAAAGCATCCACCGGAACCGCTGACAAAGAAGACGTGCTCCAACTACATCGGCGAATTGCTGCGATTCTTTGCGTGGCTTCACCTGACCCCGCAGTTCGGGTGGAGAAGGCCCCATGACTTCGACTTGCTGAATCGACAAATCCGCAGATTGCCCGGAGACAAACAATCCGTCGACGACATGGAGGTCGTGACGTATTCCGTGGCCGAGCTTGCCAGCATTTTTAAGCACGCCTTGCCTTTTGAGCGTCTTCTCATGTGTTGGTGTTTGAATTGCGCCCACGGTGCCGCCGAATTTGGGCGAGTCGAATGGGGCGATGTTTTCCTTCGTCAGGAACACCGTTGGTGCAAGCAAGGACTCAGGATCGATACGTCATCCGAAGACAGTTGGTGCGGGTTTATTCGACCCAAGAGTGGCGTTCTCGGATGGTGGTTTCTTTGGCCGGAAACTGTCGAACTGCTTGATTGGTGGCGTTCCGAATCCACAAAGAATCTCGGTCGAGAACCGGTTTCGAATGACCGGGTACTACTCACGACGGAAGGAACATCGCTTTACAGAGACGAATCTCGAAACGCTCAGACCGGCTTCGCCAATATGTGGCAGCGACTACTGGATCGTCATGAAAAGTATGCAACCGAAGAGGAAAGGCTGACGCATCATCTTCCGTTCGGAACGCTGCGAGACCAGCTTCCAGACTGGCTGGGTGGTGACCAGACGAACGCTCTGATTGCCAGTGTGGCGTTATGCCATGGCATCCCGCATGAAGGTGATAAGCTCCTCTACAAGCATTACTCAAACCGCCCGTGGAAAGCGCTGTTCGAATCACAGCGAGAGTTTCGTGACCACCTCCGGCCAATGTTTTCTGGAGTTCCACGTCTCTTGGCTGATCCCGATCCGATTGGTGATAAGGTGCGTTCTCTCTGGGATGCTGGCACACGCAGCGTGAAAGAAATCACCGACCGTCTCGAAGTCTCCGAGATGACAGTCCGGCGAAGACTTAATGCGCTCGGGCTTAAGTGACTCCCACCAGCAGAGTGACACCGGCTGTGGCTCCCGAATCCACTTTTCCTCGGGAGACCTCAATGTCCGACCTTGTTCTGTCGATCATCGCCACCGGCACGCCCCAGCATCCTCGCTTCCTGATCTCCGATTCCAGTGACAGATTCTGGACTAACTCAGATTGGGCTGAGCACGAATCGGACGGATGCCTTTACGTTTCGGTCAACGGTGCCGGGCTGGCCATTCAGGGAATTCTGTTGGCTGAGTATGGCCAGAAACCCATGCGGCGGTTTGTGGCTCCGGTCTACGTCGATCTCTACTCAGAAACTGACGTGACTCTCGATCAGATCAGAGAGTGGCTCGTCAGGGTCGCTCGCCTAACTGTTGACGCTGAGCAACACGGCAATGGTCCGGTCGAAGATTCATTGGGACTCACGATGATCGACTGGAGCAATTTGAAGGAGACCAACACGGATTAAATGACACCGGCCAAAGCGGCACAGCCGAGTTGTCAAAACAACAGCAGTTCCCGGGCTGCTGAAATTCGCGGGAAAACGAGCGATTCTGAGGATCGTGTTCGTAAATGAAGACCGGCTCGTGGGTAGGCGTCTCTGACGTCTGGGCAGGATGGGTGTTGCCGTATGGACGAGATGTGGGAGCATGGACGACCCGGGCAGGACGGGACAGGACCGGTAGCCTGACGCCGCGATCCGCCCTGCTTCTGGAACGCTGGCGACACAAGGACGTGTCATGCTTCTGACGGTTTCGACTCTGCCAAAGCCCCGGCGGCATCTCTCCGCCGATGGATTGCTGACTCTGATCAAGGAGCGGTTCCAGAAGATTCCCGATCCCCGCCAGAATCCCGTCATTCCTGTGTGTGATGCGCTCCTGTCCGGGCTGGCGGTGTTTGCTCTGAAGGACCCCTCGTTACTGGCTTTTGATGAGCGCCGTCACGAACGCAACCTGCACGCACTGTTCGGTATCGAGCAGGTCCCCAGTGATACTCAGTTGCGCGAAATTCTCGACGGCGTGAAACCCGAGGACATCCGGGCGGCCTTCAATGATATCTTTCGGGCACTTCAGCGCGGCAAGGCGCTGGAACCATTCGCGTTTCACGACGGGGCTTTTCTACTGGCACTCGACGGGACAGGGTATTTCACTTCTCTCAAAGTGCATTGCCCGGCCTGCCTGGAAAAGGTCAACAGTCGGACCGGAGTGACCACTTACCACCATCAGCTGCTGGGTGCGGCGATTGTGCATCCGGACTTCCGCGAGGTGATACCGCTGGCTCCGGAACCGATCATCAGGCAGGATGGAAACAGTAAGAACGACTGCGAACGCAACGCGTGTCGGCGCCTGCTGGAGAAGAGTCGCCGCGAGCATCGGCATTTGAAACTGATCGTGATTGAAGATGCGCTGGCCAGTAATGCCCCTCATATCGAGGAACTGATCCGACAGCGTATGAGCTTTATTCTGGGTGCCAAACCGGGCGACCACGCATTTCTGTTCGAG
>Ga0114999_10003197_pt1 | contig 20748 bp, 15 predicted proteins | sample ArcticOcean_MG_C_3_FD_89820 | JGI IMG/M metagenome (GOLD analysis project Ga0114999, IMG submission 89820) | Marine microbial communities from western Arctic Ocean - ArcticOcean_MG_CB8_126 | ecosystem: Environmental > Aquatic > Marine > Oceanic | place: Arctic Ocean: Canada Basin | collected...
ACTTTTTCTCAACAGCAAGAAAAAGTAAGCAAAAAGTGCCGTCCCTCAGGTGCCGGGAAGGCTGATTTTCCGCAAATACCCTCAGAGGGTGCACAAAGTGAAATGGCCTGCTGTATTTAGAGTTTTTATGGCGTTAAGAGCTGGACGGAATGGTGCGGAAAATCGGTGATTGCTTTGTGTGATGGGTGGGTTCATTTTTAGAATTTATGGTTGAGTTATATGAGGGATGCCGATTGGTTTTTTATGGCCAATCGGCGTATTTGTTTTTGCTATGGACGTAGGCGTCCTATTGGTGAACGTTTTTATGAATTTACCCATTTTTGAAATTGAAAAAGACCTTGTTGAGCATTTGAAAGTGCACAATCGACTGGTGTTAACTGCGCCTACGGGATCGGGTAAAACGACGCAGGTGCCGCAGATGTTGCTTAAACATGGGGTGGTGGCGGGTGAGATTTGGGTGTTGCAACCTCGGCGGTTGGCGACGCGGATGGTGGCGTTGCGGGTGGCGAGTGAGATGGGAAAGGCACTTGGGTTGACGGTGGGGTATCAGACGCGTTATGATCGCCAATTGGGTGAGAAGACGCGTTTGTTGTTTATGACAGAGGGTATTTTTTTGCGGCGGTTGCAGAGCAATCCCACGCTGCCTGGTGTGGGCGCTGTGATATTGGATGAGTTTCACGAGCGGAGTTTGGATGCCGATACGGCGTTAGGATTGTTGCGGTTGTTGCAAGAATCGGAGCGGCCGGACTTGCGATTGATGGTGATGTCGGCCACGTTAGATGCCGAGGGCGTGTCGCAATCGCTGGATTGTGCGATGTTGGAGGCGGGTGGGCGAACGTTTCCGGTGGATGTTTCCTATTTGGATCGAGAGCCGACGGCTGAGGTTTGGGACTTGGCTGCTGGGGCGTTGCGCGACGTATTGAATGGAGATGAACTGGGTGATGTGCTGATTTTTATGCCGGGTGTTTATGAGATCCAGCGCACGCTAAGGGCTTGTCGGTCGGCTGTGAAATCTGGGGCGTTGGTGGCTTTCTTTCCGTTACACGGCGCACTTTCTGCGCGTGAGCAAGATGTTGCGGTTGCGCCGTGTGACCAGCGCAAGGTGATTGTTGCGACAAATGTGGCGGAGACGTCGTTGACTATCCCCGGCATTCGGCACGTGATTGACGGGGGGCAGGTGCGCGTACAGCGGTTTGATATGCGGCGAGGGATTAACGTGCTTTTGGTGGAGGGGATTAGTCAGGCATCGGCGGATCAACGTGCTGGACGTGCTGGGCGTACGGCGCCGGGTAGGTGTTGGCGATTGTGGACAGAGGTGGCACATCATGCCAAACCGGAGCAGACCGATCCGGAAGTGAAGCGGTTGGATCTGGCGAGTGTGGTGCTGCGTTTGAAGGCTTTGGGCGTGCTGGATGTTGGGATGTTTCCTTGGTTGGATCGGCCGACGGATAGCGCACTTCACAAAGCGTTGGATTTGTTGGCGAATTTGGATGCGTTGACGGCGGCAGGTGATCTCACGTCGATGGGTCGGCAAATGGCCTCATTTCCTGCACATCCACGTATTGGGCGAATGCTTGTGGCGGCAGATGAGTATGGCTGTGTTGAACGTGCGGTGTGCTGGGCGGCTCTCATTGGAGAGCGCGATATTTTATCTCGACCTGTGGGCAAACAGTATCAATTACCTCCTGAAGGTGATGTGGCGTCTGATCTGGTGATTCGCGAGGATGCGTTTAGGCAGGCAAAACATTTGCGGTTTGATCCGCGTGCTTGTGCGGGTGCGGGTATTCTTGCGGCTGCTTGTCGCGACGTGGATCGGGCTAGCGACCAGTTTTTGTCGGCGTGTCGTGAGGTTGGCTTCCTAGCGAAAGGGCGCGGTGCAACAGAGGATCTCGTTCGGTGTTTGCTGGTGGGGTTTTTTGATCATGTGGCGTTTCGGCGCGATGTGGATTCTCGTTCGTGTGCGATGTCGGATTTACAGCGGGTAGAACTGGATCGGGAGTGTGTGGTTGCTGAACGGGGGCTGTTTGTTGCACTGGATACACGGGAGGTGACCACACGCGAGGGTGTGCGTACCGTTCTTTCTTTGGCGAGTGCGGTGTTGCCAGAATGGCTTGAGGAGGTGCATCCATACCGGATTGTGCTGTCTTCTGATGCAGTTTGGAATGTGGATAATAAAGCGGTGGAGCAGGTGGAAACACACGCGTACGATGGATTGGTTTATCACCGGATTGCACGACCCGATGCCAATCCGGCTGATGCGGCTGAGATATTGGTGGATCGAATCGTGGCCAAAGAGATTGATCTGGTTAAATGGGATGATGAGGTAGATCACTGGATGGTGCGTGTGCGGTGTGTGAGCCAGTGGTTTCCTGATCGGGAGCTGATTGGGTACGATGAGGATGACATTCGTGTGATTTTGTACGAGATTGTGGACGGTGCGACGCGGTATAGCCAGATTCGAAATCGGGCTGTGTTGCCTTATGTGCAACAGGCATTGTCGTGGGCCGATCAACAATTTGTAGAGCAGATGACACCTACGCGTATTCGCTTGCCGAAAGGGTTTGGCATGAAGATTCGTTACCAAGAAGACGGCCCACCCGTTGGACAAGCGAAGATTCAGGATTTTTACGATTTGCACAAGACACCGACTGTGGCGAGTGGGCGACAGAAAGTATTGCTTGAGATTCTGGCGCCAAATTATCGTCCGGCACAGGTGACAGATGATTTAGAAGGGTTTTGGGAACGGACGTATCCTGAATTGAAGAAAGAACTACGCCGGCGTTACCCGAAGCACGAGTGGCGATGAGAAGGTTGTAAATGAGGTGCGTTTTAGATACATTTGAGAGCTGTGATGGGTTTGGTTGGTGGATTGACAAGTTAGATAAAAGATGTTTTCTGTAAACATAAATAAGGGGTACACGCTATGAAACTCAGACATATGATTGATGCCGATTGGTCGGGGGTGGCCGATTTGATTTGTGTGTCTACGAACTATTGGTACTAGGTGAATCGGGGATTTTCAATATTTGCCAATGGCCCCGAGTCGGTGCGGTTGTTTTGTGAGGTGTATGAGGCGTTAGACCCAGGGTGTTGTGTTTTGGCTGAGGATGAAACAACGGGTCTGTTGATGGGCTCGTGTTTTTATCATCCGAGACCGACGCACGTTTCTTTGGGCATTATGAACGTGCATCCCAATTATTTTGGTCGAGGGGTCGCACGGGCGTTGTTGGATTATATTATCGATTTTGCCAGTGGAGAAGACAAGCCGGTTCGGTTGGTGTCGAGTGCGATGAATTTGGATTCGTTTTCTTTATACACCAAAGCGGGTTTTGTGCCCCGCCAAGCGTTTCAAGATATGATGATTGCGGTGCCTGAAGGGGGTCTGGATTTTGATGTGGTAGGCAAAGATCGGGTGCGTGAGGCACGTTTAGATGATGTGTCTGCCATTGTCGATTTGGAAAAATTTGTGAGTGGAATCGACAGGACTAAGGATTTTGAGTACTTTATACGGAATGAAGCGGGTATTTGGCACACGTCGGTTTATGAAGGCGCTGATGGACGAATCGACGGCGTACTTGTTTCAGTGAATCATCCAGGGAGTAATATGTTGGGGCCGGGTGTGATGCGCTCTGAAGCACACGTGTTGCCTTTGGTTTTGGCTGAGTTGAATGCGAATAAGGGGCGTTCACCTGTGTTTTTGGTACCGGTGAATTCACCTGTTGTTCAAGCATTGTATGCCTGGGGGGCACGCAATTGTGAGGTGCATTTTGCGCAAATCAAAGGTAAATTCCAAGCATTTAACGGGGTGATCATGCCTACGTTTATGCCCGAGACAGGATAGGGAGAATAGATGGCAATTGACGGGAAGGTTCGTGTGGGGATTTATGGTACAGGTCGGTTTGCAAATCGAACACATATTCCAAATTTACAGAAATTAGATCAGGTGGATGTGGTGGCGGTGTGTGATGTGAATGAAGAAGCCCTCGCTGAGACGGCGAATCAATTTGGTATTCCTCAACGATATGTTGATGCGTATGAGATGTTGGAAAAGGCCAATTTGGATGTGTTGTATTCGGTGGTGCCTGCGTTCGTGAGGACAGATGTCGAAATAAAGGCTGTGGAAAAAGGCATTCATTTGTTTAGCGAAAAACCTCAGTCTACACAGATGTCTGTTGTGAGGGCTATTGATGAGGCTGTCACAAAAGCAGGTGTGTTGAATTCGGTTGGTTTTCGTGAGCGCTATCGACCTTTGTTTCAAGAAGCCAAACGTTTGTTGGCCGATAAGGATATTGTTCATACGCATTTTCATCGAGCTGTGGGAAACCGGTTTCGTCATTCTAATGCATCGGTTGGTTGGCATCAAGATTTTGACAAGCACGGGGGGCTGGCTTTTGATTGGGGCGTTCACGCAATGGATTATACGCGGTTTATGACGGGTTTAGATGCTGTGCGCGCGCAAGCTTTTTACAATATGCAAGACGGGCATGCCCGTTCGTGTACATTCAATTTTCAAATGAATACGGGTGCAACTACCACAATGACGTTTATGTCTGCAGAGGGCACAAGTGGTAACAATCGACCGTGGTTTACGTTCTATTTTGATGGCGGTTATTTAGAAACGTATGGGTATGATCGTATTGAGATGAATGGTGAGGTGGTTTTTAAAGGTGAGGATTTTGATCCTTGGTTTGAGCAGGCGGGTATATTTATCGATGCGGTAAAAACGGGAGATGGATCGGCCATTTTGAACGATTACCACGATGGTTTGTTTTCTTTGGGACCGATTTTAGCGGGTTGGGAATCGTCACGGCGAGATGGTGCATTGGTGGATGTTTCAGAATTTATGGAGGCATAAGCGTGTTTGATCGCGTGATTACTTATGGGCGTATGATTAAGTTTGGGCACAGTATTTTTGCGCTGCCATTTGCATTTTCGGGTGCGGCTCTGGCGGCAGTGCAAAGTGGTATTTTGCCTGAGCAGGTGTTTTGGATTGTGGTGGCGATGGTGGGGGCCAGAAGTGCGGCAATGGGATTTAATCGGTTGATAGACCGCGAGATGGATGCGGCCAATCCACGTACGGCCAACCGTGAGTTGCCTCGGGGTGTGATTTCACCCTTTGCGGTGAAGGTGTTGGTGCTGATTTCGTCTGGTGTGTTGGTGCTTGCCGCTTATATGTTAAATCCTTTGTGTTTGACTTTGTCTCCTGTGGCGTTGGGCATTGTGTTTTTGTATTCCTATAGCAAGCGGTTCACGTGGGCAACGCAGTTGTTCTTGGGTGTGGCATTGGCGTTGGCCCCTGTGGGTGCGTGGGTTGCTGTAACGGGGCGATTGGATGTTGAGATTTTGTTGTTGGGGGGGGCGGTGTTGATGTGGGTGGCGGGTTTTGATGTGATTTATTCATGTCAAGATGCCGAGTTTGATCAGCAGTTTGGCATGTATTCTATTCCGCAGCGATTTGGTGTTGCTAAAGCGTTGATGATTGCACGGGTTTTTCATCTGGGTGCATTTGTTTTGATGATGGGTGTTGGCCAGGTTTTTGGTTTGGGTGTGGTTTATTTTATTGGTGTGTTTGCCGTGGGGGGTCTTTTGATTTATGAACACGTGCTCGTAAAAAACCAAGACTTATCGAAGGCAGGTATGGCATCGTTGACCATGAATGGTGTGGTGAGTGTGGTGTATTTTTTAGGGACGATTGGGGACTTGTTGATATGAAACGCATTACCGTCGCAATTACAGGCGCCAGTGGGGCCATCTACGCTGTGCGCACATTACGTGCTTTGTTGCTGTGTGGCGCAAAAGTGGATGTGATTGTGTCTGAGTTTGGGTGGATGTTGTTGCGCGATGAGTGTGGGTTTGATGACAAACAGAATGCGTTGGGTGATTTTTTGCGTGGACAATTTGGCAGTGGCATTGATGCAGGTGACCTGGTGTTGCATCAGGCGAGCAATTTGGCAGCGACCGTGGCGAGTGGTTCGGCGAAATCGGATGGGATGGTGGTGGTGCCGTGTTCGATGAAGACGCTGTCGGGCATTGCACACGGTTCGTCGCGCAATTTGATTGAACGTGCGGCAGATGTGGCGTTAAAAGAAAGACGTCCGCTGATTTTGGTGCCGCGTGAAACGCCCATGAGTTTGATTCATTTGCGCAATCTGGTTACGGCAACAGAAGCGGGCGCGATTATGGTGCCTGCAATGCCGGCGTTTTATCAGCAACCCAAGACGTTTGATGATTTGGCCGATTTTATTGCGGGGCGTGTGCTGGATCTGTTGGGGATTGAGCAGGATTTGTTTCCGCGGTGGGAAGGTCAATAAGGAACTTTCAAAAAATAGAGATACCCAGTTTGAAGAAAGGTCCCATCTGCTTGCCTTTTTCCACCTTCGGGAGAAGGTGGCTGAACACAGCGAGGTCGGATGAGGGTCAGGATGGATTGTATATATGAACCCCCTTGTGGATAACACGAGTGGGTTTTTTGTTTGGCAAGTTGATATTGGATTAATCGGATCAGAGGCGTGTCAAGGTGGTCGGTTGCAATACCGTGAAGTGGGCTTGTGACCGCTCGGTATTGATGCCGGTAAAACGTAGGGTGATTTCGTCGCCAACTTGAACGATGTGGCCTGGGTAGACGATGGTTTTGAGGGGTGCGTTTTTGAGTTCAGCCAAGACGCCGTGACGTTTCATGTGTAAGACTGTGGCTTCAAAGTTTTGGCCAACTTCCCAAAGTTCTAAGAGCAGGTCGCGTTGTCTTCGAAAAACAATGCCGTTGGCAATGGCGTGCATTTCTTGAATTTGGAAACGCATCGTGTTTAACTGCTCGTCGGTATAATAGGTGTTGTTGTGTTGCAGATGATGGTTGATTTGTCGTTGCATCATAAGGTGGGCGTAATGGTTGTTGGGGTCGGTAATGGGGCAATAGACTGAGACGCCCAATGCGTGATGATAGGCGGGTTGTTCCGATTTTTTGATGGTGGGGGTTATGCGACGTATTTCATGTCTGCGTACAATCGGGTGTTCAATTTGTTTTCGTGTTTCTATATCTTCAATCTCGTCACGGGTTTCATATATGGCAGGGAGGTTGTGTTCTGTGCACCATCGGCCAATTGCAACGCCTGAGAGGGTGCGCAGTTCGTTGAATATGTGGTGTGCAAGTTGGTTTGAGATGGGTTCGATGTGTGATTTTTGATTTTGGGCAACAACACGAAGATCTGGGATGTCAAAGTCGGGGTCGCGTTGTGTGCGGCGTTCTTGCAGGCGGTTGGCGAGTTGGTGGAAGAATGTGATTGCGCGGTGGTGAATGTGCGCGGAATTGCTTTGTGCTCGATCGAGTTCATCGGCTGTGAGTTTGTTTTGAATGGTAGAGACCGATGGTGTGATGGCAAACGATTTGAGGCGGCCTTTGCGGTCCATGCGCCAGATGAGGCTGAGCGTTGGAATTGGGGTGTCTGGCAAAAAGGATAAGGTTTCGGGGAGCAGCGAGAGTGTTTGGCCGGGTAAGGATATGGTTTGCAAGCGGTCAGCGGCGGCTAGGTCGCATTTGGATGCGGGTGCAATGATGGCGCTGAGGTCGGGGATGTGAACGCCAAATTCGGGGCCTCTTAGGAGGGGTTTGCGATAAGAGATGGCAATTTCGGGTAGGTCGGCGTCTTGAATAACAAACAGACCGCGTTGGAAGTGTTTGCGGCCTTTTATGTTTTGGGGAGAGAAGCTAACTTTTGCTTCTTCGCGTTCTGATGTTGAAAAGGTGGTGGGAATTTCTGAGCGGTGTAAATCTAAGATTTCATCTAATTGCCACACGCCTTTGGCAACGAGGCATTCAAATGCCAAGCGTTTGTAGTTTTTGGTTTGCGGGCCTACGTCAGCGAGAATGTTTCGGGCTTCTTTTGAACGTTCGGCTTCTTGCCCCCAAAGCGCATATTGCTTGATGGCTTCAAACCAGGTTTGTTGGTGCTTGGTGAGAGATTGTCTTTCCGTGTCTTGATCGTCTTGTAACCAGTGGACAAATTCTTCGTGTTCATCGGCTTGCTTTTTGCGCTGGGGCTGTTCCCCTATGTGACCCACATAGCGTTCGTCTGGTTGGTTTCCGCCACGCCGAATGATAAAACCATACAATTTTCTGATCAGGCTTGCGTAGTAATACAAATATCGATTGGAAAACGCGATCTCAGGTTTTTGTGAGTTCATGGCTGTCCTCGGCTCAAGAGAGGTGTGGGTTCTAAAAAGCCCCGACAGATTGTTGTCGGAGCTTTCATGTTTTGAGACGGAGCCAAGTGTTTATCGGTTTCGGAAGGCGTCGGCAAAAGAGAGGAAATCTGAAAATCCGACGTTTCCGTCACCATCGATGTCAAATTTGGGGTCGGTGCCACCATAGGCTTGGGCAAAGTCGATAAAGTCGGCAAAGTCCAGCTTGCCATCGCGGGTAAAGTCCACCTTGTCTACTGAGGGTGTCACACGAATGAGAGGCAATGTGTTGGGGGTGGCTGGAAAGACGAGTTTGAGGGCTTCGTCAGAGATGCCAAACCATTGGTTGAGGACGGATGCATAAGCTTGGCGAAAGTGAAATTCGTACAAGAAATCACCGCCTCTGTCGAGGTTGTCAAGATCGGGTGAGGCGCCATAAATGCCTGCATTGAGTTGGGGGCCAAAAAAGAACATGGGGGCTGTTGTGCCATGATCGGTGCCGCTGCTGCCGTTTTCTTTGACACGGCGACCAAACTCAGACAAGGTCATGCCCATTACGCGGTCTTGAAGACCCAGCTCGTCGAGGTCTTGGGTAAATGCAGTTACGGCATTGTTCAGATCGCCCATGAGTGTATTTTGGCGGTTGAGTTGATTGGCGTGGGTGTCATAACCCCCTTGTGAGACGAGAAACACTTTGGACTTTAATCCACCTGCAATGAGGCGTGCAACCAAGGCGAGTTGATCACTTAAAGATGTGTCAGGATAACTGACTTTGTTGGCGCCTATTTCTGCGGCACCTTTCACTTGCTCAGAGTATTGGAGCGATTCAAAGTTGACACGCCGAATAAAGTCGAGTTCAAAACCTGCGGGTGTGGGGATTTTGCCATCGTCGATGATTTGATTGCCATTCTCAACAAGATAAACAAATTGTTTGGGATTGTTGAGCGCAATGCCCATTGCACCGTTTTGCCCTAAGAGGGACAAAGACAATACGGGACCAATATCAACGGCAAGAGGGTGTTCGGGTAAGGTTTCTGGGAACCCAGGTGTTTGTGATTCGAGATACCGACCCAACCAGCCATGGCTAAGATATTCTTCGGTGTCTGAAGCGGTCATCCAAATGTCGGTTGATCTAAAGTGCGACCGATTGGGGTTGGGATATCCAACACCTTGCAAGGCGAGCATTCTGCCTTCGTCGTATAGTTCTTTAAACCCTGTGAGACGTGGGTGCAACCCTTGGGTGTCTGTTAGTTTGAGTGCGTCTTCTTTTTTAATGTGAACCGTCGGGCGAGCTTGGTAATAGGCGCTGTCTTCAAAGTTTACCAATGTGTTTAATCCGTCATTGCCACCATCGAGACGAATGAGTACCAAGATACGGTCTGTTTGGCTCAATGCGGTTGCAGCCAAAGGGCCCACTGCGCTGGCAGTGCCGTAGGCTCTGGCAAGAAAACCGCCCACGGCAAAACCTGCTGAGCTTTGGCTGGCACGTTTGAGAAAGGTGCGTCGGTTCATTTTAGGTCTCTTTATGTTACGCCAATTGATATTCTGGCAGTTCAAAGATTAATTTGAGAAAGTTGCTGATGCGTCGTGGTGCATTGGGGTCGTCTGGATTCCAGTCATATGTATCGGCACCTTCAAGCAAGGTCGCCAAAAAGAGTTCTTCGCGTTCTGCATCTACTTTAAAGGCGGTGAGACATTCACCCATTGCACGAACGAGTTTAACCGGGTCATATGGATCTGGAAAGCGTTTGATAAAGTCAACACTGTTGGGTTTGTTGATGGTGTAAAAAAGGCGGCCAAATCGCCGGGGTGTGCCGTCTACCAATTCATCGGTCATTTCGTGGCGCTCCGGTAATGTGGTCGTGCTCACCCACACCCGATAACCGGGCCAGCCTGCGACATTGGGCGGGTCGAGCAACTTTTGACCCAAGGCATCGGCCAACCGGTAAAGATATTCACCTCGAATGTCTTTGTCTGGGCCTGCTTCTAACCCGAGTGTTCGTGCCGTGCCAGCAGTCAATTCTATTGGTGTTTTTATTTTGGCCCCAATAGTGGCGGCGTCGAAGAAGTGCGCACTGGTTAAGAGCGTTTTGAGTACGGGTTTGATTTCATACTTGTTATCGCGCAGGATTTGCGCCATTTGTGAAACAATGCTTTGGTCGGGGAATTCGTAGACGAATTCTTGGTAGAGTTTGGTGCAAATAAATTCAGCTGTGGCGTCTTGTTCAAAGATGATGTCGATGATATCTTGTTCGTTAAAAACACCTTCACGGCCCAAGAAATGTTTGGTGCCTTTGTCGTAACGACTGTTAACAAAAACGGCTTGGCGCCCTTTTACTGTCCAACCCGTCAACGCGCGCGCCGCATGGGCGATGTCATCTTCTGTGTAATTGCCCACCCCTATGGTGAACAATTCCATCAGTTCTCGGGCATAGTTTTCGTTGGGGGCGCCGACTTTGTTGGAATTGCTGTCGAGGTAGTAAATTATTGCCGGATCGTGTGTGATGTCTTCGACAAGCGTTTTAAAATTGCCAACTGAATGTTTTCGCAAGAGTGTATTTTGCATAAACATCCACTGGGGGCGTTGCACGTCTTTGGCTTGTGTGGCAAAATGATTGTGCCAAAAGAGGGTCATGCGTTCCCGAATGGAGAACTCTTGATTGACAATGAGTTCCATCCACCAGGTTCTAATTTCATCCACACGCGCCCGTTCAATTTTGGCGCGATCTGTACTGTCTCGCGGTAATGGGTCTTCATTGACCCATACGGCTGGAGGAATTGGGAAAAGAGACAGGAATGGAATCTCGATGAGACGATCAACGACTGCTTCGGGTGTGCTTTTTACGGCTTCGGCAATCTCTTCAGGCTTGGGGCCTATCATCGTGCGCCGGAGCAAATGGGCCGCACGAAATTCATCCCAGGGTTGTTCTGGCGATGGCACATAGGGTTCTAAACCCGTAGTCGCATAGGCAAGTTTGGGTGCAACTGGAAGGAGAGGATGTCGTGACACTGGTATTCTCCACTGTTTAACAGCGTTTGGTTATTGAATGCTTATGGTAAAATATAGGTAAAACTATAGGGAAGTGAAAAGGGATTTCTGGATGAACCTAAGGCCGATATTTGCCCAGAGAGTCAAGGAAGGAGGTTTGCACATGAAGATTGTTCTCGGCAACTTTGACAACGGTTTCTTGCATTTTGATGAGAGCTTGTTCAACTGATTCTGCTTTTTCGGGTGGGATGCCGATTTTGATATTCTGCTGGATTTTGATGGGGAGGCTGTCGCGTAGGGTTTGGAGATAGGTTTGTTCTTCTTGCAGTGAGGTTTGCGCTTTGACAACGCGTTGGTGTTGCACCTGGTGTTCGTTATTGCTTGTGCAGGCTGATAAACCGATGATGAAGATGAGAAACAGATATTTGGGCACTGTGTGTCTCGCTTTGGTTTTAGGATGCATCTGTTGAATCAGGGTTCTCATCTGATTCTGTTTTGAGGTAGCGTCGAATGGTCCGTCGTGCTCGAAACGTTTTGGCCTGGCGTAACCAATGGCGCTTGGGATGTTGTGTGGGGGATGTGTCAATTTCGACGGAGTCGCCCCAATTGAGGCTGGAAAAGGGAAATGCGCGTACCCCATTGATGCGCCCACCTTTGCAGTGTAGCCCTAAGTCGGAGTGTACGGCAAAAGCAAAGTCGACAACCGTTGCTGATTCTGGTAAAACAATGGGGTCCCCTTTGGGTGTAAAGGTCACGATCTCGCGTGTAAAGAGGAGTTGTTTGAGCTCGTTAAGCAATTGTTTTGATGAGCCTGCCTGATCGTGCCAATCTGCAAGGTCGTGCAGCCATTTCATTCGGCGTTCTTCATGCTCTTCATCACCGCGCAGTGTTGCAACACCCAACTCACCCATGCGGTGCATCGAGGGGGTTTGGATGTGTACTTCGTAGCGTTTGCCTTTGTCGTGTATGTGGGTGTGGAGGGCTTGATATCCGTTGCGTTTGGGCAGGGCAATGAAGTCTTTGATGCGATCCATAACGGGAGGGTATTTGGCGTGCAACGTGCCCAAGGTTAAGTAACATATATCTTGTGATGAGACGATAACTTCAATGGCAAAACGATCCGTGATGTCTTTGGGCGCAAGGTTGTTTTTTTGCATTTTGCGATAAATACTCGACTGGCTTTTGGTAAAAAGACGCACGCTGGTTCGTATAGACTTTTGTGTGAGTGTGTCGTAAACGCAATCGAGAAATTCGCAAATATGTTGGGGGGGGTCATCCTTGAGATCGGTTTCTATGCGGTCAAAACTTTTGGGTTCGAGACAGCGCAAGCTGCGGTCTTCAAGCTCGCGTTTGATACGGCTCATGCCCAAAAAATGAGAAAGAGGTGCATAAACATCGATCGTTTCTTGGGCAATTCGGCGACGGCGTTTGCTTTCTTTGATGCCGTCGATGCTGCGCATGTTGTGTACGCGGTCGGCCAGTTTGAGAATGAGCACGCGTGGGTCTCGATGGGCGGCGGTGAAGAGATGTTGCAAGGTGGCGGTTCGGCGGGCTTCTCTGTTGTGCCTGACCCCCGAAGCCACTTTGGTTACGCCGCTGACCAAATCACAGATGGTTTTGTCAAACATGGGTTCGATGTCTTCAAGCGTGAGTGCCGAGTCTTCAACTGCGTCGTGCAAAAGGGCTGCTGTCATCATGGCGGTATCGCGGGCAAACCCCAATTCGGTGGCGAGAATGAGGGCCACACCAATGGGGTGGGTGATGAAAGGCTGCCCGGCATCGCGGTTTTGGCCTTCGTGGCTGGCATTGGCCAAGTGGTAGGCATGGCCGATGGTGGGATGATCGGCTTGGGGAATTTGAACCAGCAAGCGCAGCAAGGGTTCTTTTATGGAGGCAGGATTGTTCATACGACCCGTTCGGTTTTTTTAAACCATGTTTGAATGGTTTGAACCATGTCTTGTGATGTTCGGAATGATTTGTGCGCAACCGGTAGGGCTTCTAAGAATGCCTTGCCATATTGTGTAGACGTGACGCGGCTGTCGAGCACAATAACGATACCTCGGTCTGTTTTGTTGCGGATGAGTCGGCCAAAACCTTGCCTAAATTTAAGAATGGCTTCGGGTACGGAATAGTGTAAAAAGGGGTTTTTGCCTTGTTTTTCAAGCTCTTCCATGTGGGCGGCCACCAGGGGTTCAGAAGGCACAGCAAAGGGCAAACGCACAATACAGAGTATTTCGAGGGCATCACCGGGAATATCTACACCTTCCCAAAAACTGTCTGTGCCCAATAAGACCGAGCCGCGATCTGTTTTAAACCGGTCTGTGATGCTGGCGCGTGTGCCATCAACGCCTTGGCCTAAGAGTGTGATGTTTTCGCTTTGTAAGTCGATCTTAATGGCATTGTAGGTGCGGTTGAGCATGCTGTATGAGGTAAACAAACCCAATGTGCCCCGGTTGACTTTGAGGGCGAGTTCTTTGATGATGCCATCAACGGCATCTTGAAACTCGGGTGATTTGGGAGAGGGCATAAATTGTGGGGCACAGACCATGGCCTGGTTTTCGTAGTCAAATGGCGAACCGAGACAAATGCTTTGCACACGATCGTCGGGTAACATATCAAGGCCCATACGGCGTAAGAAATAAACAAGTTTGCCACGAATGCCCAAGGTGGCCGATGTAAAAATAATGGTGTTCATGTTATCATAGAGTGCTTCGTGTAAAACTTCGGCCACATTGAGAGGGGCCGCAAAGAGGCGTGTGTCACTGCTGTTTTCACGGTGGGGCAGCTCAAGCCAGTAGACGGCGTTTTCATCTTCGGGATGGGTGAGGTAGTCGAGGTCATTGAGAATGTTTGAGCATTCTTGCATGCGGCCTTCAAGTTCACTGGCCAATTCGTCTTGGTTGGGAAAGCTGTCGTCGGGTAAATCTTTGAGCCATTCGGAAAGATTTTGCAAACAGCCGCCCAAATTGGCAGCGGTTTGCACCAAGGGCTGAAGCGATTCACCTAAGGATTCAAAGGTGTCTTCGTTGGGTTTGTAGCGTACTTTTTCGACATAGGCGTTGTATTTGCCATTTTGCTTTTGACGTTGGACATCGGTTAGATCTTCAAAAAAGAGTTGGGCTTTGAGGTAGAAATTTTCGGCGGCATCCATGCCCTGGGCGATGCCACTTTCAAAGGCTGTTAGTTTGGTGCCGTCAACGTTAGAAACGGCCATCCAGTGGCGCAGTGCAGGCAAGGTGCCGGTGCTGTTAAAACCAGGGCTTCTTAATTGGTCGGTGAGGTTTTTGATGCGCCAGATGTTGAGCTCTTTGCCCAAGTATTGGGCAGCTACTTTTTCGATGTTGTGCGCTTCGTCTACAATGAGGTCTTCGTATTCACCCAAGACCGCATTTTCGGCAACGATGTCTGAAAAGAGCAACGAGTGGTTGACCACAACAATGTGAGATTTTTGAGCCGCTCGGCGAATGCTGTTGGCAAAACAGCGGCCGTTGGTGCGACACCGTTGTGACCGACAATATCCTGAGTCAGAGCATATTTTGGCCCACAGACCGGCGTAACGGCTGTTGTCAAATCCGTTGTTTTCAGAGATGTCGCCGGTCTTGGTTTGCTCGGCCCAAATGACCAAAGGCAGTGCGCCTTCGCGTTCGTCTTCTGAAAATATGCTGTCTACATTGGTGACGGCGGCATTCCAGCGGTTGAGGCAAATGTAGTTGCTGCGGCCTTTGAGCAAGACATAACTAAAAGGCAGATTGAGGGATGCGTCTAATTGGGGTAGGTCGCTGTAAAAGAGTTGTTCTTGCAGGTTTTTGGTGTTGGTTGAAATAATAACGCGTCGGTTGTTTTGTACCGCGTGATGAATGGCGGGTGCCAAATAGGCCATTGACTTGCCCACGCCTGTGCCGGCTTCGGCTACGAGTAAATGTGCTTTGTTAAATGCACGGGCAACAGCTTTGGCCATGTCAATTTGCTCGTAGCGCACTTCATAGTTTTCTTTGTTTTTAGAAAAGGCACCCGTTTCGCTAAACAGGTCACCAATGGCTTCGACGTCGATGGGGCGTGTGGGTTTGTCGTCTGATTCGGCACGGGGTTCTTCGCCGCCCACGTTAAAGAGCGGTTGGTCTAAGTCTGCACCTCTGTTTGAGATGGGCTTCATCATTTCGCGTTTGACGCCTTCGTTGCCCAATTGAACGAGAATGGGAAGCAGTGTTGAATCGGTGCCTTGTAAGAGTTGGAGCATTTGTTGTTTGAGGCGTAGGGGAGTTTCGCGTAGGGTGTCGACCACACCGAGGTAGATTCCGGCGAGTTGTTCGGCATCTTGGAGGGCTTTGTGTGGGCTGTCGGTTTCAACTTCAAAAAATTCGGTGAGTGTGTCTACCCGGTGATCGGACAAACAGGGCAATGCGGTTTTGGCCAAGTCACGCACACTGTGAATGGTGCTGCCAAAAGGCAAACCGGCTGCCTCAGACAAAAATCGCGTTTCAAAGCGGCCTTGATGCACCATAATGGGCAAATTGCCAGTAAATTTTATCAGGTCTTCGATAGCCGATTCGATCTTTGGTGCTTTGTGTACGTCTTTTAACGTGATGCCTGTTAGGCGCGTAATTTCATCGGGCACGCCCATTTTGGGTTTGACATAGGTTTGAAATGTACCGGTTACTTCGCCATTTTCGACTTTGACAGCGCCGATTTCGATAATTTCTGATTCAACGGGTTTTAAACCGGTCGTTTCGAGGTCGAGGGCGATAAATGTATTTAAGATATCTGACATAGACGCATTGCTTTCTCGGTGGTCGCTGTATCCTTAAAGAACTATCATTGGGGGCAAAGTAGTAAGCCCTTTGGATAAGATAGGTAGAAGCCGACCAATGGCTTGTTGGTCGGCTTCTTGTAAGTTCATGTAGTATACACTAACATGAGGTGATTTTCAAGGGCAAAAAAAACGGTTTTAAAGGGTATATTGGTTTATTTTCTGCATGTTAGATGGCCGCTGTTTAAAAGCGATGCCATATTTTTTTATCCAGGAGGTGTTGAGATGAAAGCGTCAGTTTATTTGGGGCCCGAGCAGGTCGTTTTACGCGATGTGGATGAACCCACACTCGAAAATGGGCAGGTGTTGATTAAAGTTGCACGGGCAGGGCTTTGTGGCACTGATTTACATATTTATCAAGGGCATATGGATAAGCGGGTACAAATTCCGTTGGTGATGGGGCACGAAATGTGTGGCGAGGTGGTTGAGGTGCGTGCCGATACGCCCGTGAAGGTGGGCGATCGGGTGGTGGTAGAGCCTACAGTCTGGTGTAATACATGTGCAGCCTGTCGGCGAGGCCATAGGCATATATGCCAAAATTTGGATTTTTTGGGTATTGATTCTCCTGGCGCTTTTCAAGCTTATTGGGCTGTGCCTGCCGATCGTTTGCATTTGGTGCCTGATGCGTTAGATGATGATGCGGGTGCGTTGATTGAACCCTTGGCAGTGGCCGTACATGATGTGCGTCGGGCACAGGTTGAGTTGGGAGATCGTGCGGTGGTCATTGGGGGTGGGCCCATTGGCATGTTGGTGGCCATGGCCGCGCGATTGGATGGTGCCCAGGTGGTGATTTCTGAGGTAAATCCTTTTCGTATTGAAAAGGCCAAGTCTTTGGGGTTTGAAGCGGTGAATCCACTAGAGACTGATTTGGTTGATTATGTCAATGATTGGACCGATGGCGCGGGTGTCGATTTGGTTTTTGAAGTGAGTGGGCACCCTGCTGGGGCGCAGGTGATGACGGAGTTGGTGCGGGTGCGTGGCAAGATTGCTTTGGTCGGCGTTCACCCCAGCCCACCTGCAGTGGATTTGCACAAATTCTTTTGGCGCGAATTGTCTTTGGTCGGTTGTCGGGTTTATGAACCTGTGGACTTTGAGCGGGCGATTCGGTTGGCGGCTTCAGGGGCGGTGGATGTGAAAGCGTTGGTGACCGATACATTGTCTTTGGCCGATGCTGGGAAAGGGTTTGAACAAATGTTGTCAGGCGGGGCCGTGATGAAGGTGCTGTTGGATTGCCAGAGTTAGAGTCAACGCACATCGCCTGGTTCTTAATTTATCTGCTGGACTTTTAGGTTCAAAATTTGCTTGTTCTATAGAAGATATCTTTTTGTTGATACAAGTTGTGCCAAATGATGATGTTTTTATTCGTCAATGGTAGATTTGCACCTTTTTATTGGATGAAATCGACCTTTATGAATGTCATTTATACCCTTTTAAGTGTTCTGGTAGTGAAGTTGTGCCTTATCGGTTCGGTTTTTGCGGCAGAACCTTATGTGCCCCAAATAGCAGATCCATTCAGCGAAGGTTGGCGATTTCGTCAGTTTCCAGAGTTAGACGGTTTGGGGTTGCGATGCATGACCGAAGATTCAACGGGGACTATGTGGTTTGGGCTCAATGAAGGGGTGCGATCTTATGATGGGGTGGTATGGACGCCTTATACACCCCAAGAGGGTCTGCCAAATGCGCCCGTTAATGTTTTGCTGACGGCTAAAGATGGTCGTGTTTATGCAGGCTCAGACATGGGTATTGGACGATTTGATGGCGAAAATTGGACGCATATTTTTCCTCAAGATGAAGAATTGCCGTGGCCGATTGATGATTTGATGCAGGCATCCGATGGCAGCGTTTGGGCTGCAACGCCGTGGGGTGCTTTGCGCATTTTGGACACGGAATATGTGCTGTTTGCTCGCCAATCACATGGTGAGATATTAAAGAACATTGCCCCTGAAATTACATTAAAAGCTGTTCCAGAATCCGTGGTGCCCAACTATCCGTGGGACGCGCTAATGACTGCTCCCTCAGCTCCTCCCTTGTTAGCGGGTATTGGGGTTGCTTTGGCCGACGGCGGTTGGCTTTCCACTTCACGGGGTGATGTACCCGCTGTTATCATAGATGTGGCACCCAACAGCCCAGGTGAAGCTGCGGGTTTAAGACCTGGAGATAAAATTGTTGGCATTGATGGGCGTAAAGAAGTAAAACGCCAGTGGTTTTTTGGACAGGCAGGGTCATCTGTTTCTGTAGCATTTGTTGCATATGGCAGTCAAGATACACAAACAGTGATTGTTCATCGGGAAATGGTACCGGAGCAGGTGTCACGTTTTGATGTTTATGATCTGTTAGAAGATCACGACGGAAATTTTTGGATGGGGTTGTGGGATGGGCGGCTCGTACGGTTTTCTCCAAAGACAGAACAATGGCGCGTATTTGATGAATCAGATGGATTCGTTTTGCGCTATGGCCCTCGTTTAGAGCAAATGCAAGATGGTACACTATGGTTGGCGAAAAATGGCGGGGGTGACATATACCAATATGACGGGCAAGTTTGGTCTGCTCACACGATCAACGGTAACAGTGTGATCACCTCTTTAATTCAAACCCGCGATGGTGTTGTTTGGGCGGGTGGATTTAATATATTCGCTTTCAACAAGGGTGTTCAAAAAGTGTATAGTCCAAATCGCCTTGCTGTGCCATTGCCCTCACAACGGCTCCGCTTGCTTGAAACACAAAAGGGGAATTTGTGGATGGCGGGCTTGGGGCAAGATGCTGTTTTGATGGATTATGGCGATGAGCGATGGCAAACCTTTGTAGATGTGCAATTCCAATGTCAATCAAAAGATGGCACAAATTGGTTTACGGCCAATGATAAATTGATAACATAACGTGGTAGTATTTGGACGCAATATGATGTTAGGGATGGTTTGATGACATCTTTGACTGGGGTTGTTGAAAGCCAAGATGGTACCATTTGGGTTGCTGGCTCACAGAATGATGTTGCGACTTTGGCGCGGTTGGAAGAGGGGCGTTGGGTACAAACGTCGTTCCCCCAACTGTCGTCTACTTTTGATCTACGTTCTATGTATGTGACCCCAGATGGTTCGGTATGGTTTGGTGCGTACAACCCCCAAGAACAAAAGGGGCAATATGGTGGTGTGCTTGTTTTTAGAAAAGTGGATGGGCTGTGGAACCACACACATTATCACCCAGCCGAAGGTGCTCCGCCTTCTCCCTATGCTGTTGCACAAACGAAAGATGGTACAGGTTGGAGTGGGCAGGCGGGGTTGCGGAAGTTTGATGGCACGCGTTGGATGGAAGTTAAAGAACCTTCGGTGCTGAATACGGCATGGATTCAAAGTTTGTATGCCGATGATGTGGGTGGTTTGTGGGTAGGCACGCGAACGCATGGTGTGTTTTATTATGATGGCAAAACGTGGAAACAATATACTGTGCAAGATGGATTGCCCTATAATCGTGTTATAGATTTTGCAAAAGACAAAAAGGATTGATGTGGGTTTCTACACCCCGTGGGCTTGCCCGTTTTGATGGCCAGTCGTGGACCTCTCATGTGCTGACCGATGAGATAACGGGCAATTTGTATTTTGATCAAACGGGTACATTATGGGTGTCGGACAATCGTTCAACGTTTGTTTATCGCCCCGAACAAGTGCCTCCTGAAACTTGGATCAATTTTTCGCAAGAAGAAGTGCCGCAACCGGGTAATACATTGATCTCTTGGCATGGTTTGGATGCTTGGAAGGCAACACCCGATACGGAATTGTTGTTTTCCTATCGGCTTGAGGGACAAGATTGGTCACCCTTTGCATCTGATATCAAGAACCCCTTTTTCACCTTGTCTCCTGGGCAACATACTTTTGAGGTGCGTACCAGAGACCGAGATTTCAATGTTGATCCAACACCAGCCAGTGTGACGTTTACGGTTTTGCCACCGTTTTGGAAAACATCTATTTTTGTTTTTCCATCTCTGTTCACTGTTCTTGTGATTGGATTTCTGATCTCGCGTATTGTTTTGTCCAAACGTGATTTGGAAACATCCAACACGTTGTTAACACAACATGCAGAAGCGCTTCAATCGGAGGTTGCCGAGCGCACACAAGCACAAGCGTCTATGTTACAAGCGCAGACCAGCTTGGAACAGTTGGTTCAACAATTGAAGGCCTCTTTGGAAGTGACGCAAGCTGTTCAGAATATTGAACGCGCAGCCGATTTGGAGCAGGTTGTTCGGGTGATGTACGATCATTTTAAGAAAGCAGATTTGGATTTTGTTTCTTTGGCATTTCAACGTGTCGTTGACCATGAAACCCAATCTTTTGATCATCACATGATACAGCCCAGTGGCGAGTATCGAAAGCGTTACGATTCTCGTCCCGGAGCCTATCAAGAATGGTCTTCACAGCAAGTTTTGTATCGCAGGGATTTGGATTTACCTGAGTATCGAAAAGGCTTGCCTGATAACTACGTCCCTCATCGGGGATTAGGGATTACTATCAAGAGTGTGTTACATATTCCCAATCGACATGGTCTTTTGACACTGCGAAGCGAAACACCCAACGCGTTTTCAGATGACGATATTATTTTTTTAGGTTATATGGCAGAAGTTGTTGATGTTGGCATTTCGCGTATCTCCGACATTGAAAATTTAGGCCTGGTTCAAAAAGGGGTAACAGTATTTAAAAAAAAGAAAAAGACATGACGGCCTCCTGACGATAAAAAGGGTAGACAAAAAACACCCAAAATTAGGAGGCAACCATGTCCATAATATCTA
>Ga0114999_10003198_pt1 | contig 20738 bp, 14 predicted proteins | sample ArcticOcean_MG_C_3_FD_89820 | JGI IMG/M metagenome (GOLD analysis project Ga0114999, IMG submission 89820) | Marine microbial communities from western Arctic Ocean - ArcticOcean_MG_CB8_126 | ecosystem: Environmental > Aquatic > Marine > Oceanic | place: Arctic Ocean: Canada Basin | collected...
GACCCAAGAGATATCGACCGAATTTGGAATGTTGCGTATCGCAAATACTCGTTCCGAAGTCCGGCAATAACTGCTGTTCTCAGCGCAATCGACATGGCGCTTTGGGACATTAAGGGCAAACGTTTGGGCGCACCGGTTTGGGATCTTCTTGGCGGCAAGGTTCGAGACAAGGTTCGAGCAATTGTACTTCTTGGTTCGCACGGCTATTCAGATCAGATTTCGACACCAGAAAGTTTCGCTAAAGCCGCTCGTATCGCAAAAAACGACGGCTACACAGCGCTCAAAATGACGCCGTTTCCCGAGAACTGGGGAGAGCTTGCGCATGGCGATCTAATTCGCCAAAACACGGCTATTGTCGAAGCTGTTCGGGAAGAAGTTGGCTGGGATTTCGATATAGGAATCGAGATTCATAGGAATATGTTCCCTGGATCATCAGTCGTATTCGCACAGCAGATCGAAAAATTCTTGCCGTATTTCTACGAGGATCCGATCGCACCTGATTCAGTGATGTCGATGGGTGGCGTTGGTGACAAGGTCAACATTCCGCTGGCGGTTGGCGAACGGAACAATACGATTTGGGAATTCCGAGAATATTGTCAGCAACCGGGCGTGAGTTTCTTAAAGCCCGATATTGGACTTGCGGGCGGATTTACGCACGTGAAGAAAATCGCTGCGGTTGCTGAAAGCTTCCATATAAAGATGGCTCCTCATCACTTCCTAGGACCAATCGGAAACATGGCGAATACGCACATCGCAACGGCTACTCCGAACTGGGATGTGAATGAATTCTCGACCGAAGTAGGAACATTCAAGGAAGATATCGTTACAAACGTTTCGGAAGTGAAAGACGGCTACTTCATTCCTTCAGAAGCACCGGGATTAGGAATCGATATCATCGAAGAAGAAATGGTTAAGTATCCGTATGAAGCTGGAACTGGCGAAAGTTCTCGTCGGCCAGACGGCGGATTGGTGCTGGGGTAGGGATTATGACTACATCTGAACCAAAGGGTAGACTCAAAGGCAAGGTGACGATCATCACTGGTGGGGGTGGCGGAATGGGTGGAGCGCAGGCTCGTCTATTCGCTGCTGAGGGATCGGCAGTGTGTGTTGCCGATAATCGCCTTGAGGCCGCTGAACTAATCGCTGAAGAAATTAACAAAGCAGGTGGTCGAGCGATCGCTGTTGAACTCGATGTGCGTGACTCAGGTGCATGGTGTGATGTCGTTTCCCGAACTGAATCTGAACTGGGGCCAGTTAATTTGCTGTGCAACAACGCTGGAGCGAATTTTCGGGTCGGATTCGAAGAACAGACCGACGAGCAATTCGAGCTGATTATGGACGTAGGACTGAACGGTTCGTTTTACGGGATCAAAGCGGTTGTACCTTCCATGCGAAAGGCAGGTTCGGGAGTGATCCTGAACATGGGCTCTTTAGCCTCGATTCGTCCTGGTGGAGGAAGCCCTGCTTACGCAGCTCAGAAGATGGCGATGGTCGGACTCACTCGCTCGGCGGCTCAGTCGTTCGCAAAGGACAACATTCGCTGTGTGATCATCTCTCCGGGTCACGTCGATACCCCGTTCATACGCGGCAATAACGAGCACAGCCCTAATAACTGGGAGACCAGTATCGATAATCCAGATAACTTCGAACGCCGGCTGAAGAACACTCCACTGGGTCGTTTACAGGAGCCTGAAGACATTGCAAATGCATTCATGTTTGCGGCTACCGACGATGCGGCAATGATTACAGGTTCGATGATTACGGTAGACGGGGGAGCTAGCATGTAAGTGCCTCAGACACGTTTTATTGCGGGCGTTTCGTTTGTTGGGATTGCAGGATTTTTCTCAGTTTATCGATTGAGGTTGGAGGTTAGATTTTATGAGTGCGAATGTCGGCAAATACAGCGTGATTATCGAGCGAAATTTGGTCGTTCCAATGCGGGATGGAACGATACTTCGTGCGGACGTTTGGCGACCGGATAGCGATGACCAATTCCCAGTATTAATCGAGCGGACCCCTTATGACAAAACGGGGTCGTCGGAATCGAATCTTGCTGCCGGTGAATTCTATGCTTCATACGGCTATGTGGTCGTTATTCAGGATGTCCGTGGTCGCTTTGCATCCGACGGCGAATTTTACCCATTCAGAGACGACGCTGATGGCGAACATCAGGACGGCTATGACACCGTAGAGTGGGCGGCTGAACAACCGTGGTCGAACAGTAAAATCGGAACCATAGGAGGTTCCTACTCTGGCGCCACGCAGTACCGTATGCTGTCGACTCAACCACCGCATTTGGAAGCGCAATTTGTGCGGCAAACGTCGGCTGATTATTACGACGAGTGGGTCTACCGAGGTGGCGCGTTTGAGCATGGTTTTAACACCATGTGGACGCTCAAACACACCGCGACTAATGCGGGTAAACTCGCAGCTATTGGATCCAGAGAGGAAATCAATCGACGAGTAAAAAAAGCATCCGATGATTATGCAATTTGGCTGGAAAATACACCGATTGAACCTTTGTCTCCGGTCGCTGATTTACACGACTGGTTTAGCGACTGGTTGAACCACCCAAATCACGACGATTATTGGGAGGAATTGAGTAATGTTCGCTTACACCACAAAGCGAATGTTCCAGTGCATCATTTCGGTAGTTGGTTCGACTGTTTCTTGATCGGCACGATCAGGAGCTATGAGGGCATGCGCTTGAACGCAGCCACTTCAGTAGCACGGGCAGGGCAGAGGATGACGATTGGTCCTTGGGTACATAACCCGGGTCCTGCCGACATGCGAGAGGCTGGCGAAGTCGATTTTGGTGAGCAGGCAATACTCGGCTGGTTTGAAACTCGAAAACGCTGGTTCGACCATTGGCTGAAAGGGGTCGACAACGGAGTTGATTCCGACAAGCCGGTCAAACTATTCACAATGGGAATCAACAAATGGCGGGAGTTCGATGAGTGGCCACCCGCTGCCTCTAAAGACACCAAGTTCTATCTGTCTGCGGGCGATTCTGGTTCGGCAATATCGTTGAATGATGGAGTTTTGAGCGCCGAGAAGCCAGATTTGTTCTGCGAGGTGTTCGATGAATACGATTCCGACCCCGAAAACCCGATTAGATCATTTGGCGGCGGTCACCTTGGTGATAACAATGGCCCCCGAGATCAACGGCGCTACGAGGATAACGTTCTCACCTACACAACCGAAGTTCTCAAAGAGCCGCTCGATGTAACTGGACGCGTGAAAGCTGTTTTGCACGCGTCGTCGTCGGCGATCGACACCGATTGGGTAGTGAGAATCACTGATGTTCGTCCTGACGGTACATCGATGCTCGTATGTGACGGAATCTTGCGAGCGAGGTTCAAAGATTCATTCGAGAAACCGATTGCTCTTGTGCCGTACCAGCCTACTGAGTTTGTGGTTGATCTATGGGCGACTAGTCATGTGTTCCAAAAGGGTCACCGACTGAGAGTTGCAGTTGCAAGCAGCAGCTTTCCAAGATGGGATATCAACTGGCAAACAGGCAAAAATAACGCGTTGGAATCGAGCGGAATTGTGGCTCATAACCGAGTATTTCGTGATGGAATTCGACCCTCTCACGTTGTTCTGCCACTATTGTAGTCGGGGTTCGGTTCGGTCTGATCGTTGCTCCGGTTCGCCTTGTGCGTCGTAAAGACGAAGATTAGTTCGTACTCACGATTGAATCGCAGCTATCCGACTTTGAAATATGACCCGCCCGTGACCCAGTCGTCAAACGCTATGTTGACCCGTGCGAACTACTCGACGACTGGCTTTATCGGACGCCTTGTGGCGAACAACAACAGAATAGCGAGAATCGCTGCCGCGGTGAATGTAGGAAAAGTTCTCTCATACGATCCGGTGTAGTCGAAGATAAGACCTGCACCAATTGCGCCAATCGCTTGTCCCCCGCTCACAAACGGTTCGGTGGCACCTCGGATCGCTCCAAGCGAACTACGCCCGAAGTAGTGTGCAACGGCTACGGGAGGAACGACCAACAGGCCTCCGAGACCAATACCGAAGAGGGCAGCGGCGGTGAATGCCGTCGCTGGTGAATCCACCAACAGGAACAGTAGTGACATTCCGCCGAGCCAGGCGGCTGTCATCCCGTACACAAGTTTCACCGGCAATCGATCAAGCAGATTGCCCCATAGGATGCTTCCAACTGCCGTTCCACCTGCCATTACGGTTAGAGCTGAAGCGGCAATCGATGGACTTATTCCGTTATCGCGTAGGAATGCAGCCTGGTGAATGTTCACACCGGTGTGAATGAAAAATACGAGTCCTCCTACCAACGCAAGTGTCCACATAGCGGGAGTACGCATCGCCTCTTTGAGAGTCCACTGTTCTTCTTGGTCGGCGGCGGTTTGTATTTGAGTTTCCCCCGTCGTATCTGTCGTAGTTTTGTCACCGTCGGGTCTTAGCCCTACATCTTCGGGTTTGTTCACAAACACCAATAAGGTCAGCGGGAGGGCTATTACCCAAACGGAGATACCCATCCAGAACCACGCCATTCTCCAGTCGCCATCGCTGGCGTTCATGAACAATTGGGCGAACAGCGGGAAGAGTCCCATGCCTAGGGAGTGCGATACGCCCAACATCGACGATGAACGTCCACGCATACGAACAAACCACTGGGCTACGGCCGTCGAAGCTCCGATTTGAAGAGGGGCCTGGAACATCAGTCGGCCTGCGCCGAACAGCAAGTAGAAACTAATCGGACTGGTGGTCCACCGCAGCGAGAGAATCACAGCACCCAAAATAAACACCGAGGAAGCCATCAGGACGCGTGCGCCGTATCGCTGGAGAATCCATCCAGCTAGAGGGGATACGAACATCGAAACTGCGCCAGCAGCAGCGGCAGCACCCACTATCAGAGTGCGGCTCCAACCGAGATCTTCGCTCATTGGGAATACAAACACAGCGATGGTTAAGGTCGCCGCGGCGTTACGAACGAACATCGTTGATCCAGCTGCTAAAACCACAGCCCAGCCGTAGAAAAATGGGGAGCGCTGGGCAAGAGCGGCGCGTGGATCGGTCGATGTAGTTGATATTGGGTTCATGTTAAGCAGAACTGGGGGAGTGTACTTTTTTTGTACAAGGCAGGATGCTAGCAGCGGTTTTGAGGCGAATGTTCCTCAAAAATAATCACTACCGCTGGTAAAGTGGTTACTCGAAGAATTGGATTAGACGTTTTTCGCCGCATTGTTGGTGATAAATTCTGATCTGAGAATTTGATCTTTTGTAATCACATGGTAAAAGCAACAAGCAAAATATGTCACCTGAATCAACTTCATTCGACGCCAAACGATCGTTCGAGACGACGGCTGGGACGGTCAATTACTATTCCCTTTCGGCTCTCGAGAATGTAGGGCTACTCAATATTTCCAAGACGCCATACTCGATCAGAGTGCTTCTTGAGAACGCATTACGCAAAGCGGATGATGGTCCTGCGAACGACGATCATGTGAAATTGGTCGCTTCGTGGCGACCCAACGCAAAGCCCGCTAGTGAGTTTCCATACATGCCGGGCCGAGTCGTGCTTCAGGACTTCACGGGTGTGCCAGTAGTGGTCGATATTGCTGCAATGCGTGACGCAGTTTCGAATGCTGGTGGCGATTCATCGATCATCAACCCGATTGTTCGATCTGACATGGTCATCGACCACTCGGTGCAGGTCGACTATTTTTCAAACGCTGGTGCGCTTGCGATGAATATCGAGCGTGAGTTCGAGCGAAACACGGAGCGATACCAGTTACTCAAATGGGCGCAGGGTGCGTTAGACAACCTGAAAATAATTCCACCGGGAGCAGGAATTGTTCACCAAGTGAACCTCGAATTTCTCGCCGAAGCCGTGCTTTCGGAAGAAAACACTGCTGGCGAACGAGTCGCATTCCCTGACACCTGCGTTGGCACGGACTCGCACACTACGATGGTCAACGGTCTTGGAGTACTTGGTTGGGGTGTAGGTGGAATCGAAGCCGAGGCAGTGATGCTCGGTCAGCCGTACTACATGGTTGTTCCAGAAGTAGTTGGCGTTCGACTCACGGGATCACTCCCGGAAGGATCGACGGCAACCGATCTCGTTCTAGGCATTGTTCAGATGCTTCGAGCAGAGGGCGTTGTAGAGAAATTTGTTGAATTCTACGGTCCTGGTCTCGATAACCTCCCGCTTGCAGACCGAGCAACTATCGCGAATATGGCACCTGAATACGGTGCAACTTGTGGCTTCTTCCCGATCGATGATCAGACGTTGAAGTACATGCGTGACACTGGACGTAATGATGCAACGGTTGAACTTACCGAGAAGTATGCCAAGGCGAATTCGTTCTTCTACGATCCTTCAAACGAACCTGAATATTCAGTCGAATTGAGCTTCGATCTAGAAAGTACCGTTCCGGCGATGGCAGGTCCGAAGCGACCACAGGATCGACTTACACTTTCTGAGGTTGGTACTAATTTCAATTCTTCATTTGCTGACGCTTCGACCGAAAAGCACGATGTTGAGGTCGATGGCTCCAAGGGTGCTGTCGGCGATGGGTCGGTCGTGATTGCTGCGATTACTAGCTGTACCAACACCTCTAATCCTTCAGTGATGGTTGGAGCTGGTCTGCTGGCTCGAAACGCTCGTAAGCGTGGCCTAAATCGACAGCCTTGGGTGAAGACGAGTCTTGCGCCCGGTTCGACTGTTGTTACTCGCTATCTTGAAGCGGCAGGCTTGAACGAAGATCTCGATGCTCTCGGTTTCAACACGGTTGGTTATGGCTGTACGACTTGTATCGGTAACTCGGGTCCGCTTCCGCAGGAAGTTTCGGACGCCGTGAACGATCACGAGCTAACAGCCGCTGCTGTCGTTAGCGGAAACCGCAACTTTGAAGGACGGGTTCACCCGCAGGTGAAAGCTAATTACTTAGCATCGCCTGTTTTGGTTGTGGCGTACTCGCTTATGGGTAAGGTCGACGCCGATCTAATTCGCGATCCTCTGGGTCAAGACCAACAGGGTATTGACGTCTTCTTGAAGGATATCTGGCCTTCGCAGCAGGACATTGCCGACACGATCGCTGATTCACTTACTGCCGACATGTTCAAAGAACAGTACGGCGAGGTGTTTGCTGGTTCGCCGGAATGGCAGGACCTTCCCGCTCCAACGGGTATGAACTTCGACTGGGATCGTGAGTCGACCTACATTCAGGAACCACCATATTTCGAAGATTTTGGTGATGAGCCAACTGTTCGGTCTGAAGTTATGGGCGCGCGTGTTTTGGTTGGATTTGGAGATTCGGTTACGACCGACCACATCTCACCAGCTGGTGCGATTCCTCCGAGTGCACCTGGTGGTCAATTCCTAGTTGGTAACGATGTGCCAAGACGCGAGTTCAACTCGTATGGATCACGTCGCGGAAATCACGATGTGATGGTTCGAGGTACTTTTGGAAACATTAGACTTCGTAATAAGTTGACGCCTGACATGGAGGGTGACTGGACTATTCACCTTCCAGACGGCGAGCAGATGCGCATATTCGAGGCTTCTGAGAAGTATCTATCCGAAGGAACTCCGCTGATCATTTTGGCGGGTAAGGAATATGGAACCGGTAGCTCGCGTGATTGGGCAGCGAAGGGTCCGATGTTGCTTGGTGTTCGGGTCGTTATAGCTGAGAGTCTTGAGCGCATCCACCGATCTAACCTGATCGGGATGGGTGTTCTTCCACTCGTGTACACAAACGGGGACACTGCCGAATCGCTGGGTCTCGACGGCAAGGAGTCGTACGACGTTCCGGGTATTGGCAATTCAGTTGAGCCTGGCTCGACTGTGACTGTTACGGCAACTTCTGACGACGGCAAGGTGACAGAGTTCGAGACGCTTATTCGGATCGACACTGCTATCGAGAACGAGTACTACCGCAATGGTGGATTGTTGCCTTACGTTCTTCGACAGATGATGGCAGATGCCTAAGTGACGAAGATAGTCAGTTAGTAAATAACGAATATGAAAACCGGGGAGCAATTGTGCTTCACGGTTTTTGTCTTAATGCCCTTTTCATTACATGTTCCTGTGAAGGTTAACCCCGTGATGTCCTGCCCCAACGATCGGATCGGGAGGTGATGAGTTCTTGATGCAAAACATCTTCAATTGATTCGAATGCCCATTTGAATCCGGATGCGCTCAATTTTTCTGGAAAAACGCGCTGGCTTGATAGCATAGTTTCTTCTCCCATCTCACCAAATATCAGTCTAATAATGGCTGCAGGGATATTGAACCACGCGGGTCGAGAAAGAGTTTTCGCCATGAGTTTCGTTAACTCTTCATTTCGAACCGGAGTTGGAGCCGTGAAATTTACGGGGCCTGAAATATCTTCATTGCCGATTAGATAGACCAGCCCTTTTATTACGTCGGGTAACGAAATCCACGGCCACCACTGACGTCCAGTACCGAGTTTGCCGCCAAGTGCAGTCTGGAAGGGCAACCGAATTCTGGCTAGCAGGCCACCTTTCCTAGAAATGATTAGTCCGAATCGGGCATGTACAACTCGAATTCCGGCTTCGCGTGCAGCATCTGCTGCGGCTTCCCAGCGAACGGCAGTATCGGCCAGAAAGCCTTCGCCATGGGGCGAATCTTCGGTAAGAGGTTCTTCACCGCGCTCTCCATAAAATCCGACCGCTGAGGCGACGATAAATACTTTTGGAGGTGATTGGAGATTCGCCAAAGCCTTCGATAGAAGCCGGGTGGATCGAACTCGGCTTTCACGGATGAGTAGCTTTCGCTCTGGGCTCCAACGTCCGTTGGCGATGGGCGCTCCGCCAAGATGAATCGCAGCGTCGATGTTCCCGAGCAGTCTCGAATCGAAGGCGCCGTGTTCAGGGTCCCAACTGAACTCGAGGACTTTGGCGTCAGGATTAGCTGTGCGTCTGACCAACTGGATTATCTGGTGTCCATCGTAAGCGAGGGCAGTTATAAGTTCTCTGCCGATCATTCCGGAGCTGCCCGATACAATGATTCTCATTCGGATTCCAATTTAGATTTCAATTCAGGCACTGCGAACATTGACGCCGTCATTTTAGAGCATTCGAGATGATGACAATGCTTGGGTTGAATTGAAATCGAAAGTTGACTTGGCAATTATCGAACTCTACCTCGACGGTCAACTTCAGGGACTGAGCGTTGATAGAGCGATAGATGTGAACTAGCCTGCCACGGGAATTATGAGTTATAGGCCATCACTAAATCCGCGTACTTTCAAGGCGCTTTGGGTCTATGGATTAGAGTAGTGGTAGATCATCACTCGTGTTTCATTGACTAACTCTTCTTACATGTGAGCCACAGTGAAATCGGCTGTTCGAGGTCTGACTTAGACCGAACCAAGTGTTCAACGCCCCAATGGACGGACCTTATAGAATCGAGGATCATAGGTCTTTGGGAGAAGCACTGAGTAGATTAGCTCTTCAATTTTAGATTCATAATTTAGGGGAAATTTGAGTTTTAAAAGTTAGCTTCGATCTGCAGTGACTTTTTCAAGCATCTTTGGTGGAAGCGGGAAGATCCAACCTCGGTTCTGGATGATTGCCTTTGAAAGCTCGGGCGGAATAGCGACGATAATTTCTGGTTCGATCGAGAATCGACCTGTGAACCCACCGATAGCGCTACGGGCGTGAACACCGCCGTAGTTTTGATCTTCACCGTCTTCAGCGAATTCGCCTTTACCACCACCGAACACCGACTGCCAGCGTTCGGAGAAGCCGTTCATAACTGCCGGACCACCATTGAACGCAACGTCTGTCGATACGACCATGCCTAATGCTTTTACCGTGTAGATTACGTCGTTCAAGTCGCCGCCTTCACCACCGCATGTCAAACCCCAGTGGAGTCGCTTAATCATCGAACTGGCGATCCATTGCGCTGCAGCCTGACCCTCTTTTATGCGATCATGATCGTCGTACATCTGGCCAGGGCCATATCCGTGACCTGAGAGGTAAACGAGACCAGATTCGTGGAAAACGATTCCACTGATTCCAGAACCTTTGAGGCTTTTTACATCGGTTTCGAATGAGCCCATGTCCATTTTGAGTTCATTGATTCGATCGTAAACATCGAAGTCGCGTCTCAGATGATCAGGGATTATCGAGTTGTCGTAGAACGTTCCCATGGATGATTCCTTGTTGATTCGACACTACTTGCCCGAATCGGTGTGTAGTTATTGGTTGAACAGCGTGGTGAGGTATTTAACGGCGGCTGGAAGTGCGTCTTTTGACAGCATATCCCCCCGCGCTTCATAGACGACGGAAATCGGACCTTCAAACTTGGCATTTTTGAGAGTGCGAACTATACGGGAATAGTCGAGCCACTGCTCCTCACCAGCGGTTGCGAAATAGAACTTTGCCCTCACCATTCCGGCTCTCGGAGCACACATCTCGATCGATTCATATAGCTGTTCTTCAGCTTCGTTCGCTGGGCTTCCTCGACCTGATGAACCTGGTGAGCCCTGAAACTGCCCGGTATCTAGGACGTACGAAAGTGCCGGACTATCGATCTCATTAAGCATTTTGAGCACCTGAACACCGGTTGACGGCGTTGAACCGTGATTGTGGTTGTGTAGGAATACTTTGATGCCCGCTTCCACCGCATAGTCGCATATCGTCTGGAATTTCTTGCGAACTTCTCCGAACGTGAATTCGAGCGTTTGACCGTTCACGACGCCATTTCCGGGAAGCCGAATAGCGCCTATACCCAGATGCGGTGCTGCATCGATCAGCGTTCTCGTACGGTCGAGTTCATCTGGGATTGACGATACGGGTTCTTTGAACTGGACGATCACACCGGCATAGCCGAAAGTTACGCCGCGACTTTCAATCGAATGCGCCAGTTCTTGAAGGTACGCTGGCTCATACGAGGTTAAGAGTCGATCTTCAATATCGACTCCCGCGATTCCAAGCTCCGCAGCCATATCGGCCGCAGCGTGAATGCAGTCGTCGCCGTTCCCGTATATGTCGTGGAACGAAAGAGCTTGTAGGTAGATCGGGTTCATGACTATTCGATATCCGTGACAGATGAGCCTACATCTCGTGCTTGGCGATCATTGAGCGTAGGTAGGTGTTTGCTAGTGGTACAGCAGTAGGCTCGTCTAGCTCGTCCTGACCTTCGAACACAATCGACATCCAACCGTTGTAACCGACGTTTTTTATTATTGGCATGATTCGTTCATAGTCGAGCCATGCTTCTTTACCACTGGCGATTCGGTAGATTTTTGCTCGGACGTGAACTGCTCGTGGTGCTGACGTTTCTATCGAACCGTAGAAGTTCCACTGTGGGTCTTCCTGTCCACGTTCACCAAACGATGCGCCGGGCGACCCACGGTACTGGCCTGTGTCGAGAATGTGTGAGTAGTAAGGGTTGTCGACATCGTCCATAAGTCGAATCACCTGATCGCCGGTCGCCGGGATGCAACCGTGATTGTGGTTGTGCAGACCGACCACAACACCCTTTGATTGGCCATACTCGGCTACCTCTTTGGTCGATGCTACAAGGCGAGGCCATGCCTGTTCCTCGGTTTCACCTTCGGGGAGCCATGAGCCGAACGCTCGAATCATCGGAATGCCCATTTTTGCGGCAACATCGATCCACTGTTTCATCAGATCGATCTGTTCACGAAGCTCTTCGCCAGTCTTGCCGAAGTTGTTCGAAACTCCGATATAGCACATGTGGAGTCCACGTTTGAGGCACGCCTGCTTGACCTGTTCGAGGTAATCGTCATCAGTCGATGCGAAATGAGTGAAGTGCAGATCGACGCCGTCCATTTTGTACTCAGCTGCTTTATCGATGATCCCGAGCAGGTCGATATTCCCCGCGTTGAACGTGTCACGGTAGGAGAGTGATTGAAGACTAAGTTTGATCATGGTGACTCATTTCTATGCTCGATGACGGGTTGGATCCGAAACTGGAAATCTGGGCTTGTCGACAAGTTTGTATGTCGGGATGGCAGCGAATGTACCACCGGAGAGTGACGAATCAAGGGCTTACGCGAGAGTTTCTTGAAGGAAGGCCGATTTTGTACCAGCCCTCTTACTTTCTGTGTTTACGGGATTCACGTAAGCTTCGCCAATCGTCAAGACGGTTGGCGCTAATGGCGTAGGCCAACCCTGCGGCAGCGAATTTCGGGAAAATTTTATGAATAAAATCGATTCACATTTGCATGTTTGGGCACACGATGCCGACACCTACCCGTACAGGTCTGGTCAACAACAGCCGACGGCGCGTGGGGATGCTGAGTTTTTACTCGATTTGATGGATCAGGCAGACGTATCTGGATCGCTTATCGTCCAACCGATTGTTCATGGTTTTGACCATTCGTACGTTGATGACACGTTGAAACAGTGGCCAGATAGATTTATAGGTATGTGCCTTGTCGATCCACAGGCTGCAGACCCTGTTGGGATGCTCGAAGATCTCGTTGCTAGAGGATATCGAGGGGTGCGGTTTAATCCTGGGCTTTGGCGCGATGGCGAAATGATGAACGGCGATATTGGTAGGGGGCTGTACAAGCGCGCCGGCGAGCTAGGAATTCCAGTTGGTTTTCTTGTGGGACCGCAAAACTATCAAGAGATCGAAACGCTGGCCGCTTTGTACCCAGAGACTGAGGCGATTATCGATCACTTCGGACATTGCGTTCCGTCTGTTGCCGGTTCAGAAGTTCCAGAGTTCGAAAAGTTACTTGCTATAGCCCGATACCCGCAGATCAACGTGAAGCTTTCTGAGTTTCCCCGTGCTTCTAACCAAGAATTCCCGTATGTGGATATGTTCGATTGGGTGCACAGGCTGATCGAGGCCTATTCTGCTGATCGGCTGATGTGGGGCACTGACTTCCCATTCATCGTCGAGCAGGCCGGGTACTCCAAAGGCTGGGAGATCGCCGACAGGATAGAGCCTGCTATGGGACCTGGGCTTCGGGATCAGATCCTTGGTGGAACATGTGAACGTTTGTTTGGCACGTGGGGCGAGTAGACGGTCGCTGAGTTTTTGCCGCCTCGTTCATATTCGTCTGTTGAACATTCGCTCATTCACCCCATGATGCCAATCGCTGGCTTATAGTGTGCATCAGCCGGAATACATCTCAAAAGGAACCTCGATGACATCGTCGCCAATTCCATCTTCAGCTCCCGACGCAGTAAAACGAATGACTGTGGCTGCGAACGATTTCTTGAACTCCCTTGATGATTCACAGCGAGCGACAGCATCATTCGATTTTGCTGGTGATGAACGATACAAGTGGGCTTACACACCGATCGATCGCGAGGGGATTAAGCTCGGTGAAATGAACGATGCTCAGCGCAAGGCTGCGTTCACGATGATGGAAACGGGTTACAGCGCACGTGGCGTGACGACGGCTCATAGGATTATGGAGCTCGAGACGATTTTGGGCGAGTGGGAGAAGATCAGCGAAAAGATTTCTAAGTGGGAACGAAATACCGACCGCTACTGGTTTAGCGTTTTCGGCATCCCTGGAAGCGTGGACGAGCCTTGGGGCTTCCGCGTTGGTGGTCACCACATTGGTCTTACAGCAAACGTGGTGAACGGTGAACAGGTTGCTATTTTGCCGCTGTTCTTCGGGGCGAACCCTGCTGTGATCCGCCACGGTGATCGTAAGGACGAGCGAACGCTTGTCGAGGAACAGGATTGGGCTAGGTCATTGCTATTGTCTCTGGACGCAGAGCAGATGAAACTGGCAGTTGTTGACCCGATTGCTCCTGCCGATATTTTGACTACGAATGTTCGTTCAGCCGATCCCAATATCGCTCCTAAGGGAATTGGATTCAGTTTGTTAGGCGACCAGCAGCGCGATCGGCTAGTTGCGTTGGCGAAGCACTACGTTACTCGTGGTTCGGACGATCTTGCTTCGAACTACTGGCGTGAACTGGAGTCGGTAGGATTCAATGACGTGACCTTCGCGTGGGCTGGTCCTTCCGAAGTTGGTGCGCCGCACTATTACGCCATTCGACACCCACGATTCTTGATCGAATACGACAATACGCAGAACGAGGCGAATCACATTCACTCGGTGTTGCGGGATTACGCCCACGACTTCGGTGAGGACCTGTTGGCCGCTCACTACAGGGATTCGCACTAGTTCTTCGAACTGCGGACTGTTTGATGGCCATCAATTCCACTAATCTCGAAAACGACCAGTTTGGTTACGCTTGCTATACGCTCGTGGCTCCAGCGCCCTCGGAGTTAGTTGAATCGCTGCTCGATATCGAAAAGGCAGCAGAGCAAGAGCGTGCGAAGATTCCAGCGCACGTGACGGTGAAGGGCACTTTTTACGACATTAAGAGCCTTGATAATTTGCTTGAAGCGATTCATTCTGTAGCCGGTGCCCACCAGCCAATTAATCTCGATATAGCGGGTATGGAAACTTGGGAGTTGGAGCACAGTGTGATTCTTGGGTTTGTAGTGAATCACGAAATTCAGGCACTTCACGATGATCTAATGGCTCAGATAGGACCTCTCGTAAAATCTGCCTATCCAGATGATCCTTATCGACCACACATGAGCATTGTCAATGAAGTTAAGCCTGAGGGCGTTGCGATCGCCAAACAGCAGATAGATGATATCGACCTAGGTGATCGTCTGCGGTTCGGAGATATCGACCTAATGGGGCGTGACGGCGTTGCTTGGGGCGGCGTTTGGAAGCGGCTGGCAAGGTTTCAGCTTGGGGCTGATTAGCTAGTCGGCGGATTAACTACAACGAAGAGCTTTCTGGAGAGCATCGGCGTTGGACTTCATGATGTCGATATAGTTGATGCGGCTAGATGCTTGTTCTGATGTTCTGACTTCGAGTGGATGAAGTGAGAGAAGTTCAGCGCCCGTTTCAGCTGCGACTGTTTCTGCTAGGCGATTGCTGACGATAGGTTCTTGCATGATGTGCGAGATGTTTAAGTCTTTGATTTTTTCGATTACGCCTGCGATCTTGGCAGGACCAGATTCGAATTCAGGAGATAGGCCGGCAAGGCCGATCTGTTCGAAGCCATAGTGTTCAGCCATATGCCCGAATGCTAGATGGGACACGACTAAGGTATTGAGTTCACAATTTGAGATTTGCTTCCTGATTAGATCGTCCAGCGCCTGAAGTTCTACGTCAAGACCATCAGCGTTTCGGGTGTAAATCTGAGCACCTTCGGGGTCGACCTCGATGAGTGCGGACAGTATTCGATCAGCCTGTTCTTGCGCCTTCAGCGGATTGAGCCAGACGTGGGCATCGGCTGTTCCTTCGCCGTGATCTTCGCCTAACGATTCGAGAATAATTGTCTGAACGGTGACCGTCGGCGAATAGTCGCCGTCAGTACTTGAAACAGAAGCAGCATTTAATGCCCAAGATTCGAACGTAGGGTGGTTATAGATAAATAGGTCGGAGTTTGAGATAGCTCGGATGTCTGACGGGGCAGGCTCGAAATCGTGAGCCTCGACTCCAGGCTTGGTCAGTTGATGGACGGTTATTCGATTTCCGCCAATTTTCTCCGATAAAAACGTCAAAGGGTAAGTGGTAGTTATTATGGTGACCGTCCCACCTGTAGGTGGTTCTAGATCGCCATTACAGGCTATGACAGCAACGAAAAGTATTAGCAATGCTTTTTTGTAGAAATTCATTTGAGACTTAGTATCAGAATTTGAATTAAGGGTAATAAAGGTCTAGGTCAGAAGTATTAGTATAGGATGCGGTGTATGATACTGGGTATCATTTGTGTGCGGCGCTAAGTCTCGTTATAAATACGAAAATGTTGTCAGGTACGCCTAGCTTGGTTCGACGATTTTCCAGCGAGGAACCGTTCCGCCCTCGGCACCTCGAGTCGACTTGTAGAGGACTCGATTTCTCGCGAGAGAAGAATCCGGCGTTTGCTCGACGGATTCTGCGCCTGACCAGTGCCCCCATGCTGCATCGCAATTGGTGCAGTTGTCAGATTCGTAGACGTTGCCGGTTGTATGGCAATTGGCGCAAAACGTAGTTAACCCAGCATCGATAGCTGCTTTGTTCGGAGAAGTGTCGGCTCCGCAAGCAGGACAGTTTGGTGCTGACGACGGCAGGAACCGTGGTGTCATAATCTTGGCGCAAACTTTACATGTGAACGTAGGGTGGGCTTCGGAAGTCATTCTTACTCGTGATTTGATTCGATTTGGTTAGTTCTGAAGGGTTGAATTGTATCTCGCGTCTACGTGCTTAGGATTCCGGTAATTTTACCATCGTCCGAAAGATCAATATCCCACGCATTCGGTTTCGATGGAAGACCCGGAAGAGTGATGATGTCGCCAGCGAGCGTCACTATTTGACGCGCACCGGCGAGGATACGTAATTCCCTGATAGGAAGTGTGTGCCCACTTGGGGCACCTTTCAATTTTGGATCAGCCGAGATTGAGAGGTGAGTTTTGGCTATGCAGACCGGATAGTTCCAGCCGTTTGCTGCGAATCGGCGCGCCGTAGTTTTGGTCATTGGACCCCACTTCACATCGCCAGCGAGATAGAGCGACTTGGCCATAGTTTCGACCTTGTCGAAGTAGTCGTCATCGTCTTCATACAGAAGCTTGACGTCGGAAGGCTGATTCGCAGCTTCTACAACCGCGTTTGCTAGATCGACCATGCCATCACCACCTTCAGCGAAACCTTTTGCCTCTTCCACTCCGATTGCACCTGAGGCGATCGCAACTTCTTTGACGACAGCAATTTCTTCAGGAGAATCGGTAGGGAATCGGTTGATAGCGACCACGGCTGGAAGACCGTAGAGACCAACTATGCGCAAAGCATTTTTGAGATTTTCTGCCCCACGACGTACTGCTTCAGGATTAGCTGCTGTCATATCTTTTATTGCGACGCCGCCGTGCCATTTGAGTCCGCGAATGGTGGCGACGACAACTGCCGCTGAGGGCTTAGGCCCGCCCTGACGTACTTTGATGTCCATAAATTTTTCGAAACCGAGATCGGCACCGAATCCAGCTTCAGTAATCACGTACTCACCACAGTTGATCGCAAGCTTGTCGGCGATGATCGATGAGCAGCCGTGTGCAATGTTGCCGAACGGACCCATGTGAACAATAGTTGGCTGACCTTCGGCCGTTTGGGCAAGGTTTGGCTTGATGGCGTCTCGAAGCAGAGCCATGATCGAGCCGATGCCCTTGATCTCACGGGCTGTGACTGGAGTAGCGCCATCTTTCTTCCATCCGACTACGATATCGCCAATGCGCTCTCGAAGATCTTTGTATGAGTTAGCAAGAGCACAGATCGCCATGATCTCAGACGCAGCATTGATATCGAATCCGGCTTCACGAACAGGACCGTTAAGCTTGCCACCGGCACCGGTCATGATCGTGCGAAGTGCCCGATCTTCGGTGTCGGTCACGCGTCGCCAAGTGATTCCGGTTGCGTCGAAATCGTCGATTGCGTTTCGGTAGACAGCATTATCGACCATTGCAGCCAATAAGTTGTGCGCAGATTCGATCGCATGGAAGTCGCCTGTGAAATGGAGGTTAATGTCTACTGCTGGCTGAACGGTCGACTTTCCTCCGCCAGTGCCACCGCCTTTGTGACCAAAAACAGGACCGAGTGCGGGCTGTCTGATAGTCAGAACTGGTTTCTTGCCGATCTTTGCTAGACCTTGAGTGAGTCCTACCGCGGTTGTCGACTTTCCTTCGCCTGCCGGAGTCGGTGTGATCGCTGTTACTACGACCAATTTCGCTTTTTCGTCGGAGTTAGGGAACGCGTCGAGCGGAATTTTGGCCTTGTCGTGACCGTAGGGCTCTAGAACAGAAGGATCGAGGCCCATATCGGCCGCGAGGTCAGCAATTGATCGCATGAAGGAATCCTTGGACTATTTGAATTTGGGGAGCGTGTTCGCGAGCCCGACGAGTTGAAATTTACACAAACCAGATAATTCTACGTGTAGAACCCGTATTTGGCTTACTTCGTTGGAAGGGGGTAATCGGTAGCAGCGTTGCTGAGCGGCCACTTGGCTCGGAGTGCTCCGCTGACGAACATAACTATGGCGAGATTGGCAAGGACAACGGCGGTAATCACGACCGCAACGGCGATGAGAACACTAATTGTCCAACCCAGCTGCGGTCTGTGCTGACCGAGTTGATATTTATAGTGTTATTTCTACTTGTGTTTGCCAGCGTATTGCTCCGTTGTTTCAAGATTATGGGAGCGCGGGAGTCAGCCGATAAGCCGGATGAATTATGGATGAAAAATGGTAAGTTCTATCGAAGTAACGGATGGATAGCGCACGGTTCCGCGGCTGCACATGAAATATTTGATGCGTTCGTTTGGATGACGATGCGAACTTTAAGTTGTGTGCTAGCCGGCATTGATGCTACTTGGGTGTTGCGGGCTTCGTTGCAAAAAGAATCATGACTGCCGCAATGACGCAGCATCCGGCAAGGGTGAAAAATGACGAATCATAGGATCCCGTGTTGTCGTAGACCCAGCCAACAATTACCGGAGTTGCCATCATGCCCATCCCCATCGGGAATGCCGACATACCCAAGACCACCCCGAAGTGTTTACGCCCAAAGTAGTCGCCTCGCATGGCGTGAAGCATTGGCGTTCTAGCGCCAAACCCGAGTCCCCAGATCACGGCGAACGCTAGAGCACCCAAGTAGTCGACTGCCGTGATAAGTATCACCAGCGCAACTCCTTGTAGCAGGATGAGAACTGGAACGATTGCTCGCTTGCTTACTCGATCACCGAAGAAGCCGCCTAGTATCTGGAAAGCGAACGACGAAAACCCCATGATCACTAGGATCGTTGCTGCTCTATCGTTGGAGAGATTCACTCCGTTTGTATAGGTCAACTGGAAGAATATGCTTGCCGAAACCGCCCCTACCGAGAGGTTCGTCAGAGTGTGGGTGATCGATATCGACCAGAACGCTCGTGTTCGCAGTGCCTGCTTTGCAGTGAAGTCATGCTGGGTCTTCGGAGCTGATTCCTCACTGTCTTTCGACACCTGCTCCATCAATTCGCTGTATTCAGGAGCGCGTTTGCCAGCTATGTACCCAAGCGGAGGGCCAACAGCGATCGTGATGAGTCCGATGACGAAAGTCGTACCACGCCACCCATGGTTGTCGATTCCCCAAACGATTGCCGGAATTAACACGGCACCAAGGCTCGAACCGGCAATGACGATAGCCATTGCTGTGGTACGTCTGTGGGGCATCCATGCGTTGACCGCCGTCATCGAGGGCACGAACCCGCCAATCGAGAATCCTAACGAAATTACGAAGTAGGCGGCGTAGTACTGAATAGGTCCCTGAAGCAGGGAATAGAAGATGAGCCCTGCGCCACCGATGGTAAAACCGGCAACGACCATTTTCCCCGTGCCGAATTTGTCGGTGAGCCAGCCTTCGAGGGGACCAAGCATTGCGCCGCCGAATCGTCCGAAAGAAGAGACTCCTTGAATCGCTGCACGCGACCAGCCGAATTCATCCTCGATAGCTTTGCCCAGCACGCTTGCGGCCTGAAACGTTGGCGTTGAACTGACAATCATGTTCATCGCACCGGCAAGTGCCACCCACCAGCCGTAAAAGACGCGCCCGGCTTTAGATTTCTGGCCAGTTGGGTTTTCGGTGGTCATTGTTTAGGGCAGGGATGCGATGCGAGACAAAACTAGTATCAAGAAGAGTACGACCATTTGCATTGTGATGCTTGTACGAATCGACTCTGTCGTCTATCAAATATCTGATTCTGGATATACACAATGACGGGTAACCGGCGTATTCTGTCGCTCTGAATCGATAAGAAACAATGACAGGAACTGCATGAAAATTACAGAGATCACAACGACGATGCTGCACGACCCTGATGGGTGTGTGATTCAAGATGCGACGATTCCGACTATTGATCCGCACGCCAAAGGTAAGAGCCAGTTGTTCGTTCACATCCATACGGATGAAGGCACGATCGGTCTGGGGTATGCACCGGGGCAGCGTTCGATTCAGGCTGTAATTTACGACAATTTGCGCCAAGTGTTGATCGGTCAGGATCCGTTCATGATTGAGAAGCTCTGGCAGGACATGTACTGGCGAGTACGTGGTTTCGGTCGTAAGGGTGTGGCTTTTCAGGCAATTGCAGCTATTGATATTGCATTGTGGGACCTTAAGGGCAAAGTACTGGATCTGCCTATTTACCGATTATTGGGACCTGCGCATGAGACGGTTCCAATTTACGGATCGGGCGGTTGGACGAACTATTCAGAGAATGAGTTGGTCGCTGAGCAGATGGGGTACGTTGAGCGAGGCATTCCTCGTGTGAAGATGAAAGTTGGCAAGGATTTCGGTCGATCAGAGCGAAAAGATATTGAACGTCTGGCGGCGGTAAGAAACGCAGTTGGTGATAATGTCGAAATATACGTTGATGCCAATAACGGCTACTACGCCAAGCAGGCGATAAAGATGTCGAAGATCTTCGAGCAGTTTGATGTGGGATGGTTTGAAGAGCCCGTGCTTGCAGATGATATTCCTGGTCTGGCTCAGGTTTCACAGGCCACTACGATTCCCGTTGCTACTGGCGAACATGAGTACACCAAGTATGGATTTAGAGATCTGCTGGTGGCAGGCGGTGTCGATATCGTTCAGCCAGACGTTCACCGGGTTACAGGCATAACTGAATGGATGAAGGTCGCTGCCATGGCCGATGCATTTAACTTGCCAGTCGCCCCTCACGCCGTATCGCTGGTTCACTTGCACTGTGCCA
>Ga0114999_10003200_pt1 | contig 20734 bp, 15 predicted proteins | sample ArcticOcean_MG_C_3_FD_89820 | JGI IMG/M metagenome (GOLD analysis project Ga0114999, IMG submission 89820) | Marine microbial communities from western Arctic Ocean - ArcticOcean_MG_CB8_126 | ecosystem: Environmental > Aquatic > Marine > Oceanic | place: Arctic Ocean: Canada Basin | collected...
CTTCAGAGAATGCTCCTCCTCCAATCAATCCGAAACTTCAGCAGTGTATTGAGGATATAATTTTTCCATATTATGCAGAACATGAAAACGAGATCCGTGCAGGTGTTGATTCTTTGAGCAAAGCAAATATTGACTATCTTCCAGAAAAACACAAAAAAGCTTTGTTTACTTCACAACAACAGGTTTTAGCAACGTTTAATCTTGTAGATGAAATTCATCAAAAAGACGTCAAATTTGAAGATTTCATTATAAGTTATGAGGATCTGCATCACGAAGTAAGAAAAATACAGTCTGAAATTAGAAAAATCGAAAATGATATTTTTGAACTCAAACAGAGAAAAACGAGACTGGAACGTAATGGAGAGGATTTGGGATCTTTAGTTTTTAAGGAAATCAGCAATAGTATTGAAACATTGGAGCAGATGATAACTGAACTGCGAAATTCAATTCCAACGCAGTGGGAAACTGAAAGAGCTAAATTCAAAAAATTCAATCAGGAAGCCCGCGTATCCCGACAGAAATATCGTAGGAATTCCGATAGTGCATATGAACTAGTGATCAACTTAATTAATTTATTGAATCATACTCCTGAGCTTCTTGAGGCAGAAACACTTCTCAATTCTGTCAAATCAATTATTGAAGAGGAGGAACCCAAATCTGCTATGCAACATATCAAGAAAATTGAGTCAAAACTTGGAAGTATTAAAGGAGCCAGTTCCATCAAGTCTAAAATCTCAAAAGCACGTCGTTCACTCAAAGGAAAGAAAGCAAGTCCTGAAAAAGCTATGAAACAGTGGCAGCTCGGAATGACTATCTATTATCAGGAAATCGAATGGCGTCAACGTGCTGTGAAAGAACTTGCTCAACCACTGGCTAATTATGAAATGTTGCTCAAGGATTCAATCGGATTGAGACTGCAGAATAAACTTAGTTTAGAACATGGAAAATCTGTTTCAGCCTGCAAATCTTCCCATGAAGATATTTCGTTGTTCTTTTAAACTATAGAATGTTGATCCCTCTTTAGGAATTGCCCCATGACCAGTCAAACTAAAAACCTCCAGAACATCACTATGTCAAGCGGTGGGGTCTATTCTCTTACCACCAAAGGAGCAGAAGATGTAATCAATGCTGCAACACCAATCCTGTTGACAGCACTGGATTCAATGAATAATTCGAAATTTCAGCATAGTTTCACTTTCTCAGACATGGGAACAGCTGATGGGGGCACTTCTCTCAAGATGATTGAAAAATTCATCCACACCCTGCAGAAAACAGTTCCTGAAATCAATATAAATATCGTCTATGCGGATCAACCAAAAAACGATTATAATGGACTGGTCGAGACTGTACTTGGTTTAGGCCATTTTAGCAGTTACCTGGAACGAACTAAAAACGTTTACCCGCTATTTTCCGCGAATTCATTCTATAAACAGATTCTTCCTGACAACACTTTGGATTTTGGTTTCTCTGCAACAGCAATGCACTGGCTAAGTGCTAAACCTAGTGACATTAGCCATCATGTACACATGGTTGGCGCTAAGGGAGATGAGTATCAACGTTTTTCCGAGCAGGGAAAAAAGGACTGGGAATCCATTCTACTGCACCGCGCCCGTGAATTAAGGTCCGGAGGTCAATTGGTATTACTAAATTTTTGCCGTGATGAAAATGGGAAGTATCTGGGTAACACAACTGGAGTTAACATGTTCAACAACTTTGCCGAAATCTGGCAGGATTTTTTGGATAAAGGACGAATCCGACCCGAAGAGTACCGTAATATGACTCTGCCACAATATTACAACACTGTTGAAGAATTTAGTGCTCCCTTGAATAATGTAAATAATCCAGTCTATCAAGCAGGCTTGAGGCTTAAGCAGATAGAGACACACATCACTGCATGCCCTTTCGCAGAGGCCTTTAAGGAGCACAAGGATGCACAACGATTTGCGGAAGAATATATCCCAACTATCAGAAGTTGGAATGAAAGTATCTTTTTCGGTGCCCTCGACATTAAACGTCCGTTGAAAGAACGTAAAGAAATCATCCATGATTACTATCAAACATACCAGCATCAGGTTATGGCGTCACCTGAAATGCACCGCATGGATTACGTGCATGCCTTTACAGTTATAGAAAAAATCTAGAACGAAATTTTGAACAGAAATTTAAATTTCAAATTAAAAGAGCTGAAACATTGTTAAGGCTCTCTTTTGCATCGCCAAATAACATCCAGGTATTTTCCCTGAAATAAAGTGGATTTCCTACTCCTGAATATCCTGTTGCCATACTGCGTTTGAGCACTATCACGGTTTTGGCTCCCCAGACCTCCAACACAGGCATACCGTAAATCGGACTTGATTCATCATCCAATGCTCCGGGATTGACGATATCATTTGCGCCTATGACCAGAACCACGTCAGTACCTTTAAATTCTGAATTAATCTCATCCATTTCAAAAACTATATCATAAGGCAAGTTGGCTTCGGCCAGCAAAACGTTCATGTGTCCCGGCAAACGACCGGCGACAGGATGGATTGCGAATTTTACGCTCACATTTTTTTTACGCAGGTTTTCAGTGATCTCGTGAACAATGTGTTGTGCCTGTGCCACTGCCATTCCGTAGCCCGGAACAACGATAACCTGTTTTGCTCCACGCAGTATATCTGCGGTTTCTTCAGAAGAAATTGATTGTGCTTCTTTTCCGTCATCCTCTTTAGAGACCGCAGCAACCGTACCTTCTGCTACACCAAAGCCTCCTGCAATTACACTGATGAAAGAGCGGTTCATACCTCTGCACATAATGTGACTTAGAATTGCTCCGCTGCTACCAACAAGTGCTCCTGTAATTATCAGTAAATCATTGGAAAGCATGAATCCGGCAGAGGCAGCAGCCCATCCGGAATAGCTGTTGAGCATGGAGACAACTACCGGCATATCTGCTCCACCAATCCCCATGATCATATGAATTCCCAGCAATCCTGCTAAGGCGATAATAATCAGGAGGTACATGAGTTGCTCTTCCGGTGCTCCGTTCACAAACAATGCACCAAACAAAATGCTGATCAATACCAGTGCTAAGTCTAACTTGTGCCGCAAAGGGAATGTCAGCGGCTTTCCACCAATGCTTCCCCGTAATTTAAGGAAGGCAATCACTGATCCTGTAAAAGTGTACGCGCCAATAAACACACCAAGCACGATTTCAATTTCGTGAATAAGCAGTTCAGTACCAGATAAAAAACCTGATTCCAGATGGCTTACTATACCGACCAATACTGCTGCAGCTCCTACAAAACTGTGAAGAATAGCTACCAGTTCCGGCATAGCAGTCATTGCAACACGCCGCGCAGCAAACAGGCCTATTCCCCCTCCAACGAGCATCACGAGCATTAACGTTCCTAAACTGCTTACTTGCCCACCGAGAATCGTCGCTAAAACGGCGATGAGCATGCCGGCAGCTCCGTAAATGTTTCCACACTTCGCAGTTTCTTGATTGGAAAGTCCTCTCAAACTTAAGATAAATAATACACCTGACACTATGTAGGCGACAGTAATCAAACCTTCTGGCATTTTATGATTTAATATTTAGAGGTTAAGCAAAGGCTGACACCACTTTGCGGAAAAAGAACTTTAAGCATTTATTTCCGGAACATTTGCAGCATACGGTGTGTAACCATAAAACCGCCGACAATGTTAATAGTGGCTATTAAGACTGCAATAGCAGGCAGGATGAGCTGATCTCCGGAGAGATGAATCATACCTCCGATCACAATGATTCCGCTAATTGCGTTGGTAACACTCATTAACGGTGTATGTAATGCGGGTGATACATTCCAGATCAACATAAAACCTACAAAGCAGGCCAGAACAAAGACTGTTATATGGGAAAGAAATTCCGACGAACCTCCAATTCCTATTAAACCTGCTAGTACTGCCGCCATTGTCCAAGCTAGAACTTTTAAGCCTGTTCCGCTTTTAGTTTCTTTAACAGTCAGTTTGGCAGGCACTTCTTTGGAGACATTTTCCTGAATCACAGATTGAGCGGGTTTTTCAACTACTGCTTTTGTTTTATCAGGATCCCAGATCACTTTTCCCTCATGAACAACAGTAATTGCTGCTGTAATTTCGTCATTGAGGTCAAGATTAAGTTTTCCATCCTGACTCAGATGCTGAATCAGCTTGGCAGTATTGTTGCTGAAAAGTTGACTTGCTTGAGTAGGCAACCGACTTGGAAGGTCAGTCAAGCCGATAATAGTAACTTTTTTATGAACACATATTTCTCCTGGCTGTGTCAATTCGCAGTTTCCGCCTCCCTCTGCAGCCAAATCGACAATCACTGACCCAGGAATCATGCTCTCTACCATTTCTTTAGTAATGAGTATAGGAGATTTTTTCCCAGGAATTGCTGCGGTAGTAATGATAATATTCACTTCCTTGGCCTGTTCCGCAAACAAGTTCATTTCTGAATCGATGAATTCTTTGCTCATTGTTTTAGCATAACCTCCACTACCAGTACCATCTTCTTCAAAATCCATTTCCAGGTATTCTGCACCCATACTTTGTATTTCTTCGCGTACAGATGTGCGTGTGTCGAAGGCCCGCACTATTGCACCTAAACTCCGGGCGGAGCCGACTGCGGAAAGTCCAGCTACCCCTGCTCCTATCACCAAAACTTTGGCTGGTGGAATTCTACCAGCGGCAGTGATTTGTCCGGTAAATAGTCGGCCAAAATTGTGAGCTGCTTCCGTTACTGCCCGATAACCGGAAATGTTTGCCATGGAACTCAGTACATCCATTGACTGTGCACGTGAAATTCTCGGAATTTGGTCGACAGCAATCGCGGTACAACCAGTTTTTGCGAGCATTTTCAACAAATCCGAGTTACGTGCCGGATTTAACATACAAATCAGGCACACATCTTTACGCAGTAATTCAGCCTCATGTACACCGGTTTCCTGATTTTTTTCTGGTGGACGAATTTTGAGAATTACATCAGCACGCATCCAAACTTGATGAGCACTTTCAACTATTTCAGCACCTGAACCTTCATATTGATCATCTGTAAAATTTGCGATTACTCCCGCTCCCTTTTCCAGCAGAACAGAGTTAGCATTTTTCAAACACTGCTGTTTTACAACAGAAGGCGCCATCGCCACTCTACGTTCGCCGGGATGAATTTCTTTGAGGACTCCAATGATCATCATTACTCCTGTCAGTTGTGTTAATTATTGAGAGACTTAATATAACACATTATTTTTCGCATCAACATAAGTAATTTTACGATCATAGTCACAAAGATCCTATCCAGAGCTATACGGTTATAATTAAAAAAAACGCACTCAAATTTCATTACCATGATGGAGATATTTTTTTAAAAATAGTAGACTACAGACTTAGCATTTATTTTTAAAGCAAATTAACATCTGCACATTACATTATGTTTGAATCTTTGGTCTTTCACTATTGCATTTTTTTTCGTGATAACAGGATGGAATTTGGATGGATTGAAGGTATACAAAAGAACAAACTAATCATAGTTCCGCTTAATGGCAAAAAACTATTTTTAGCAGGCAACAGAATTGCCTTCAGTTGGAAAGATGATAAATTACCGTTAATCGCTGACTTGGCGCATGAATCTCTTTTACCGCAGATTAAAAAAGCAGAACAATTTCAACAAATCTGTGAACTGGAAATAATTCATTCTTTGCTGGATGAGATAAAAGAATATTCACTGGAGGAACTGGCAGCTGATTTTCTCGATGATGCTGAAGACCCAATCTGCAAACTTGGTTTATTTTTCGCTTTGCGGACAGACTCTTTATGGTTCAAGCATAACCGCAATTTAACTTATACACCCAGAACTGAAGAAGAACTGGAACTGCAGAAAGTACAGTTGTCACGACAGCAGGAACTTAAAGAACGTGCAGTTAATCTCCAAAAATGGATTAAACAACTTGAATCTGGAGAGTGGCATGCAGATTCTAAAATTTCGTCTGAGAAGATGAAATGGTTGGAGCAACTACTTAATCTGTTGACGGAGGGTACTGATTCTCAGTATTGGAAGGAAATTTCTTCACTTCTGGACTGGAGTTCTTCGTTTGGAATAGGCGAAGAAAACACGCTCAAACGCTGGCTTGAAAGCGCCGGCTCTCCTGTTTCTACTTCCAGGTTGACACTTTTACGAGCAAATGTTCGTGAAAATTTTAAAGAAGAAATTTATCAGGAAGTTGAACGTATCCGCAAAATACCGCTGGCAAAACTGGAAAAGATTTCTCCGGAAGTGCCTACATTCACTATAGACGCGGAAAAGACACGTGATTATGACGATGCGTTTTCTGTAATAGAATGGAGCAATGGCGGGCTTGTAATTGCGGTACACATCACCGATTTAAGTGATTTCGTGCAACCCGAAGACTCACTCTTCAAAGAAGCAGAAGCCAGGATTTCTTCCGTTTATTCTTTGGAAAGATCTATACCGATGCTACCTGATGAACTTTCAAGCGATACTTTTTCATTAAAAGCAGGTGAGGAAAGGACTGTGCTCAGTTTTTTCTTTCAGCTGTCAGGAAATGGAAACTGGAAGTTGCTTGAAGTTGTACCCAGAATAATCATTGTCCAGAAAAATTTGAGTTATGAAGAAGCTGACAGCTTAATTGAAGAAGATCGTGATTTCTGGGGATTACTCAATAAATTTTGCCAGAAATCACTGGAACAACGTTTAGAAAACGGTGCTCTCAATTTGTCCAGAAAAGAATTCAATTTTAACATCAGTGATCCAAAACATATCAAAATAACTGGTCTCAATCGAAACAGTGCTGCTAACCGTATTATTGAGGAAATGGCAATTTCAGTGAACAGCGTAACGGGACGGCTTTTTCAGGAAGCAGATTTTCCCGGCATATACCGTACCCAATCTTCGTATGAGATAATTAAAGAAGTAGCAGAAGGTACAGAGCTTTCAATGGAAAATATCCGGATTGAACCTGCAAAATTAAGCACTATTCCCGGAAAACACGCTGGTCTAGGCTGCGACGTTTATATGCAGGCAACTTCTCCTATCAGAAGATTTGTGGACCTCGTCACTCAGCAAAATTTGAAACTGTTAATCAATAAGCAGGAGCCTGTATACAATGAAGAAGACATGATGCGCTGGTCTGAAGAAATCAGCCTGCGTCACAGAAAATATAGCCGTGCGGAAAGGGATATTATAAAGTTCTGGAAACTAAAATATTTACAACAACATCTGGGAGAAAATTTTGAAGCAAAAGTAAGGAAGAAACTTGCCAACAATAATACCGAAATAGAACTCCTTGAACTGGACTGCGTAGTTCCCGTGGCAGGATTAACTGTGCATGAAGCCGGAGAACAATTACTGCTGAGGGTTGATGAAGTTGGACTTGAACCACCCAGACTTGGTGTAAAAGCACTGACAATTGGAACTGATGCAGTCGCTCATCGGCTTGAGTAACCAACGAAAATCAGACGAGCATCTCATCACCCGTGACGGGTTCATAAATCAGCTCATCAATGTTAATTGCCTTTTTACCTTTATAGGCTCCCTGAAATCCTGTAAATTTCTTTATTCCATTAACCTCAATCGAAATCGGATCCTTCACCTCATGTTCCAAATACAAGACATCATCCTTTTGCAAATTCAAAAAGTCACGTACTGAGATATTCATTTCACCTAGTTTTGCAACTATTTCAACATTTACTTTCTGCAAATTTTGTTTGAATCGATTACTCCAGGTATTATCTTTCTCGTCCTGCTCACTTTGAAAACCGGCATTCAATTTAGTACGGATTGGTTCAATCATCGAATAAGGTACACATACAGTGATTGACATCGGAGAGCGTCCGATTTCGATATCAAAAGTCACCACAATCACAATTTCACTGTGTGGAACAATTGAGACAAACTGCGGATTAACTTCGCTACGTGAATAGTTGACCTGAACCGGAAAAACAGGCCGCCATGAAGTTTGTAAATCTTCAAGCCCACTGATAATTACACGCTTGATCATCCGTGCTTCAATTTCGGTAAAGTCACGGCCTTCCGTCTTACTGTCAAGCTCTCCGGAACCACCAAAAAACATTTCGACCAGGGTAAAAACCAATCTGGTTTCAAAGACCATCATTGCGTTTCCACGCAGTGGTGTCATCCTGAAAAGATTCATAGAAGTAGGTACCGGTAGGGTCTTGATAAACTCACCGAATTTGATCAATTCAGTTGAACGCACACTGATGTCCACTACCCTGCGCAGCGCGTTTGAAAGAGTTAAACGAAAAAGACGCACAAAACGATCGTGGATTATTTCCAGTGTAGGCATTCTTCCACGGATGATGCGGTCCTGAGCAGTCAGGTCAAATGAGATGATTTCTTCAGGATCATACTCCTCGTCATCTTTTCCTTCTTCATCACTCACTACATCATCACCTGCTACTCCCTGCAGCAGCGAATCTACCTCGTCCTGTGACAAAACAGAACCCATGTTTTCCTTTTTTATAGAATTAGTTTGATTATGAAAAGTTCCAAGGATTGTTGCCCTTGAACTTAGCAAGGCTAACTATGCAAGTAGTGTTCAACTAAAAAAAATGTGAGCTGTTCTTCCTTGTGCTTTTCTTAAAGACGTTCAGCCATGGGCTTGTAGCTTCGTTCAGTTTTTCCGGTAAACAACTGACGCGGGCGAATGATTTTTTGTTTAGGATCCTCGTGCATTTCCTTCCACTGTGCAATCCAGCCCGGAACACGTCCTAAAGCGAACATGACTGTAAACATATTAATTGGGATGCCTATTGCCCGATAGATGATGCCTGTGTAGAAATCTAAAGTAGGATAAAGTTTTCGTTCAATAAAATAATCATCCGACAACGCAGTTTCTTCTAATTTAAGCGCTATTTCAAGTAGAGGGTCGTTAGTGCCTAATTTTTTCATCAGCCTGTCACAGGCTTCTTTGAGTATGCTGGCACGCGGGTCTATGTTTTTGTATACACGGTGACCAAAACCCATCAGACGAAAATCCGATTTCTGGTTTTTAGCCATCTCAATATATTTTGAAATTCCTGCTTCGTCATCATGTATCTCCTGGAGCATATGCACAACTTGTTGATTTGCCCCACCATGCAATGGCCCCCACAAAGCTAAAATACCTGACGCCACAGACGCATAAACGTTAGCCATACTGCTCCCTACAACCCTCACTGTAGAGGCACTGCAGTTTTGTTCATGATCTGCGTGCAGTATCAACAACAGTTCAAGTGTACGTTCAATCTCCGGATCAAGTTCATAAGATTCAGCAGGTACTGAAAACATCATATTTAAAAAATTTGGACAATAAGAAAGCTCATCTCTGGGATAAACAAAAGGCTGTCCTACACTTTTTTTATAGGCAAATGCAGCAATAGTAGTAACTTTAGCAATCAAACGGGCGGAATTTAATTCAAGGTTTTCAATTGACGCTTTTCCGGATGCTTCTACATAATAAGCAGAAAGTGAAGAAATCATGGATGAAAGAATCACCATAGGATGGGCGTTTTGAGAAAAGCCATCGAAGAAGTGTCTCATATCTTCATGAATCATTGCATGCAAACTGACACGATCAACAAAACTTTCCAACTGCAGTTTATTTGGAAGTTCGCCGTGAATCAGCAAATAGGCTACTTCCAGAAAAGTCGACCTAGACGCCAATTGTTCAATCGGATAACCCCTGAACTGTAATATGCCTTTTTCTCCATCCAGAAAAGTGATCGCACTTTCACAGGAACCTGTATTGACAAAACCAGGATCAAGAGTTATGTATCCGGTTTTTTTACGTAAATCAGAAATATCGATTGCTTTTTCGTTTATTGTACCTGTCAGAACCGGAAGTTCCAAAGATTGACCGTCAGGGAGACTTAGTTTAGCGTTTTCAGACATAATGAACCTTTATAGTTGTTAAATAATTGAATCAAACTGTACGCCATTTTTCCAATTGTACAAGGATTGCTTTTTGTGCATGCAACCTGTTCTCAGCCTGATCAAAAACTACTGACTGTGAACCTTCAAGCACTTCATCAGTTATTTCCTTGCCCCGTTCAGCAGGCAAACAATGTAAGACAAGTGAGTTTTTTTCTGCGTATTTCAAGAGGTTTGAGTTAATTTGAAAATCTTTTAATACACGCTCCCTTTCCACGATCTTATCTTTTTCTCCCATGCTGGCCCAGACATCAGTGTAGAGTACTTCTGCACCATCCACAGCTTCCTCTGCAGTGTTAGTAACTTTGATGGTTGAAATGCCGAGTTCCTGTATTTCATTGACGAGTTTCATATCAGGCATAGTTTCAGTTGCAGTTGCAATGCGTAAATCAAGCGGAATCCTCGCCGCGAGATTTAACCAAGAAATAGTCATGTTATTACTGTCACCTACATAAGCGATGCGCACATTTTTGATACGTCCTAGTTTTTCCTTGATCGTCAGCATATCTGACATCACCTGACACGGATGGTTGAAATCAGTAAGCATATTGACAACAGGCACAGTAGCATGTTCCGCTAAATCCAACACTAATTGATGCGAAAATGTGCGGATCAGAATTCCATCCACAAAACGTGACATTACTCTAGCAACATCACTCACCGTTTCTCTTTCGCCAATTTTAAAATCCTGCTCAGAAAGCACCATTGATGATCCGCCAAGCTGGCTGATTCCAACCTCAAAGGAAAGGCGTGTCCGTAAAGAAGGCTTATGAAAAAACAGTCCATAGGTTTTTCTCTGTAATAACTGCGGACACTGACCTTCTTTTGTTTGTTGCTTCAACTCAACAGCATAGTCGATATTGTTAAGTATCTCCTCACTTGTCCAATCAAGAATTGAAATAAAATCTCTTTTCATTTTCTTTAAATATTGTAAGTTGCAAAATATTAATTGCTTCTACACGAAATAATAGTTAGCATGAATTCTAACATTTTAGCAACCACATGTTAAGAGGAATCATGCATGAAATGAATATCCTGGTCACAGTAGCTGTGATTGCGGGCCTTTACATCTCCATCTTTCTCGTAGCAGAGAAGGTGTTTATGCAAGACGAAGATTGAGCCTCAGACTTTACTTGAGGCTTTTCAAACTAGTTTTTGCTAGCATCCTATTTTTTACAGGTTGCTCTTCCTTTTCCGGCCCAGAACCTGCTGGACTTCCCCCTTCACAAGTCGAAAACCTGCGCTTATCCGGAGGAGATTATGCTCTTTACGGAAGGATCCTTTTTAAGCATCCGGAAGGACAGCACAGCGGTGAACTGGCGTTGCAGATTTCACGTGACTCGGAATTAAAACTTAGTATTTTTACTCCGCTGATTGGTTCATTGATTTATGAACTGCGTGCCAGTTCCAAAATATTTATGATACTGAATTATCAGCAAAAAAACTTCGTTCTTGCTGAAAACAATCAGGAAGTCCGTCGAACATGGCTTGGGATGGATCTCACTTTGACAGAACTAAAATGGCTGATTCTGGGCAAACTTCCGGAAAAAACTCCATATTGGCAGCGTAAAATCCTCCCCAACGGTGAATTACGACTTAGAAAAGACACTACCGAAATACATATTCGCTTTAATGATTACGGACAAATTGAAGCCATGCAGAAATCTCTCGAAGGATTGTTGGAGTACCGTGCCGTAATTCCACTTTATCAAAAACATTATAAGCTGCTGTTTCCGAGAAAAATCAGCATTGAAGATTATAGTGAAAACAACAAGTGGCTGATGGTATTCAACGAAATACAAACTCCTGCAACTGCGTTGAAACCTCTCGATTTCAATGCCCCACCTGAGATGCGGCCCTTGCAGAGTGAGTAGTGAATATTTTTCAACGATCCGTTTTCAATGATCCGTTTTCAAAACATAAAACTTCCAGTTCTCCTACAGGATTGAGCTTAATAACTTTTCGTTGAGCAAGCCAGTCCGGCACAATCCTTAAAACTCCAGAAGATCCTTCCACCTTAATTTCTTGGTCAAGGTGGAAATGTCCCACAAAGTATTGATCAACTTCCGGAAGTACAGATTCAGCAAACTCCTGTATTTCTGCAGCAGGATAATGGACTTTATATTCTTGATTTGTGTTTACAAGGATTGCCTCTATCCGGCCGGCAATCCAACGAGCTAAAACTCCCGGAATCGCACTAAAGAAGGCTTCAAAGATACTGTTGTGAGTTAAGGCTTTCCAGCGCAGATATTGACTGTCGTTATAGTTGATCGAGTCTCCGTGAATAAAACCGTAACGTTTTCCACCCCAGTTTAAAAACCAGTCGCTGTGTGACAAATGAGTAAACGGAATAATTTTTTTCCAGCGAGTAGTTAATTTCCGCGGTAATAATAATTCTCTGTTTCCTGCAATAAAAACAACATTGCTGCCTTCATCCCGCAGACTTTCAAACCCTCTCATAGTATCATGATGCAGGTCTGTCCAAAATTTTTGTGGCGCCAGCCATATTTTAAAAAGGTCACCTAAAAAAACCACAGTATGCGGATTTTCCAGCTGTGACAGCATCTCAACAAATTCCTTTGCCGGCGCAATGCTTTCATCCAAATGAGAATCCGCTATAATGTACAAATTGCCATCCGGTTCAAAAACATTAAGTGAGGTCATCTCTTTACTATTCATAAATGTAATATATAATGCTAAATCAGCTATTTATAAAATTTACTTTTTTACTTTTTATCCATCTTACCAAAATAATCTACTGGATTTTTGCTAAAGATAAAAGTATAATACTGTAGTTTTGCCTTACAGTGTTAAAGTAATTCTATTAAGTGGAATCGAGTTAGTCTATGCGTTTAGTAATTATTGGCGGTGGTAACATGGGAGGAGCAATCCTTCTTGCTTTGGTAAAGGCAGAAGTTGTTTCTCCAAAAAATATTTTATTAATAGAGCCTGATAAAATAAAACGTGATAATTTGACTAAAACTACTAACTGCGTTTCTCAAGCGGAAATTGACGAAACCATCCGCGGATATGACCTGCTTTTAATTGCGGTTAAACCGCAGGCTGCGACACCCGCAATGGAACTGCTTGCCCAGTGGATTTTAACTCATCAACTGGTTATTTCAGTGATGGCAGGAATTTCACTTGAAACAATGCAGAGTGCGTTGGGGCTGACAAAATTAGTACGTGTAATGCCAAATATTCCTACTTTGATAGCAGAAGGCATGAGCATTTTTTTTGCTTCATCTGATGTAGACAAACAGGAACGTGAATGGGTAAAGACTCTTTTTTCTGCTTGTGGAAAGTGTCTCGAGGCAAAAGATGAAGACGCAATCGATGCAGCCACTGCGATTTCCGGAAGCGGTCCGGGATATTTATTTTACTTTGCAGAGCAAATGACCGCATCCGCGAAGTCACTCGGTTTTTCAGAAACAGATGCACAAATTCTTGTGCAAAATACTATTCGTGGCGCAACTTTGCTTTGGGAATCACAACAGCTTTCTCCGGAAATTTTGCGACAACAAGTTTCATCTCCGGGTGGGACAACCTTGGCTGCGCTAAATCATTTTCAGGAGAAAAATGTTGGTGAGTCAATCAAGGAAGGTATCCAACTGGCTTATCTGCGAGCCAAAGAACTTTCTTCATAAATACTTTTAAATATTCAGCTACTTAAAAAATTATGGCTTGTGTAGTTATTGTCGGCACTCAATGGGGTGATGAAGGCAAAGGTAAAATTGTGGACTTGCTCACAGAGCGTGCGGATGCGGTTGTGCGTTATCAAGGTGGGAATAATGCTGGACATACAGTGATGTTCGGCGACAAAACCTTCGTTACTCATTTGGTGCCTTCAGGAATCTTGCGAAAAACCACTTCCATTCTAGGAAATGGGGTTGTCATCGATTTGGCTGAATTGATTAAAGAAATTGAAGAATTAGAGCAAATGGGTATTTCAGTAGAAAATCATTTGCACATCAGTGACCGTGCACAACTCGTGATGCCGTGGCACAAAACTTTTGACCGTCTCGGAGAAGAACAAAAAGGGAAGAATAAAATCGGTACTACAGGAAGAGGTATTGGACCTGCTTATAAAGATAAAATTGGACGTTCAGGTATTCGAGTTGGAGATCTACTGGATCCGGAACATTTCAGGAGCCGTCTCGATGAAATTGTTCTTGAAAATAATCAACTGCTTGAACATTTGTATAAATCAGCAGAAGCACCTTTTTGCGTAGAGCAAATATTTGTAGATTTTACTGCTCATCTGAAAAAGTTAAAACCGTACATTTGCGACTCACCTTTACTAATCAATCAGTTGATAGAGCAAGGGAAAAACATTTTATTTGAAGGAGCACAAGGGACATTTTTGGATGTTGACCATGGGACTTATCCTTTTGTAACTTCATCCAACACCTTAGCCGGAGGCGCATGCGCCGGCGCAGGAATCGGCCCGACACGTATCACAGACGTTTTAGGCATTGTCAAAGCCTACACAACACGGGTTGGAAGCGGACCTTTTCCGACAGAATTGTTTGATAAAGACGGTGAGTTATTACAGTCAGAAGGGCAAGAATTCGGCGCGACCACTGGACGTCCCAGAAGATGTGGCTGGTTTGATGCATTGCTTGTACGTCAGGCTGTAAGGCTTAATGGAATTACTGGTATGGCAATTATGAAACTTGACGTACTGGACAAATTTGAAACACTCAAAATCGCGGTAGGTTATCGTTTGACAGATGGAGAGCTTACAGAAAATCTTCCACGATCCCTCGAAAATGTAACTCCTGTTTATGAAGAAATGCAAGGTTGGAACTGCAAAACAGCGGGCATAACTGACTATGATCAACTTCCTCCGGAAATGATAGCCTATCTTGAACGCTTGTCTGAACTGGTAGGAGCTCCGGTTTCAATCATTTCTACCGGACCTAAACGTGAAGAATCTATTGTTTTGAATCCTGATCAGTTATGGATCTAAAATCAATGTTTTGCATGGTATGAGATTATGATAAAAAGAATTATTATGTTATGTTTTGTAGCAGTTTTAGCATATTATGCAGGTGTTCAGGGACTTACTCCGGATAACATTACAGATTGGTTTGAAGAAAGTAATATTACTGAGACATTTAAAAACACCCTCAGCAAGACTCTTGAACTTGCTGAAGAAAAAGATGTTGCAGCAAAAGCCGGAAATTTAATAGATGATTTAAAAGAAAAAGTTTCCGACTAATATTTCCATTTTGCGACTCATAAAATCGCTTCCACAAATCTCTCCATCTTTGCGGAACGTGAGCCCTTAACAAGCACAACATCTTCTGGCTTTAACTCTGCTTTGAATGAGAGCAATAATTCTGCTAATTCACTAAAGTGTTTGGCCGCTGTTTTTTTACCTCCTCCGTTTTTCCAGCCTTCCTGGTAACATTCTATTTCCACTCCACCAAGTCCGAACATCTTCTCAACACCGCAGTTGACCATAGAAATTCCAACTTTACGGTGCAATTCCGGACTTGAATCTCCGAGTTCCGCCATCGCACCGCAGACTACAATTTTACGGCGCTCCGGAAACATCTTGTTTAGATTTTCGAGCACACTCTGAAAGGACGACGGATTGGCATTATAAGTATCATCAATCAAAATCCAATCATCCTTGTTTATCTGCTGAAATCGTCCTTTGACTGACAAATCAAGTGATCTCGACGCCAACTGCAGTTCAGAAACAGCTACTCCTTCCAACTGTAAAAGTGTCAAAGCCAAAATCAGGTTCTGCAGCAAAAGCGGACTGTCGATTGAAGTTTCAAACACTTTCTCAAAAAGGCGGAATTTATTTTTTACTGGCGGAGATTTTTCTGAGAGTTTCGCTGTTGTTGTGATTCTAACACCAGCTTTTACGGCGGCCTCTTCCACCAGATGCTGATGCAGTAAAGCATCCGGAATAACAACATTGCTTTCGGGATTCATGCCTGCAAATAATCCGGATTTTTCCTTTGCAACTCCTGCTGTACTCCCTAAGAACTCAAGGTGACTTTCACCGATATTGGTAATAATTCCTGCTGTCGGCCGGACAATATTTGACAATTCCGCAATTTCACCAAATTGGTTTGTCCCAATTTCTATGATCCACCACTTTGCTTCCTGAACTGCACTCAGGATGGTCAAAGGCACACCTATGAAGTTATTATAGTTTCCGGGGGTTGAATACGTCAGCGGATCGAAATAACGACATAAACCTGCGAGAATATCTTTGGTAGATGTTTTTCCATTACTTCCGGTTATTGCTAGAACTTTTCCGTTGAACTGTTTCCGCACATCCGCGGCCAATTCTCGTAATGCTTTATTAGGATCCGGAACTAAGATAAAAGGGAAATCACGATTTCTCAAAGATAGCGGAATTTTTTCCTGAATGGCGACAATACCGCTGGCTCCTTTTTGCAGTACTTGAGAGATATAATGATGTCCGTCAGTATTTTCACCTTTAATGCAGAAAAACAAATCCCCATCTTTCAGTGTCCGTGAATCAATGCTGAAACCACTCACCAATTTATTTGCGATACTATTTTCTGCTTTAGCATTTAATAATTGCTTCATTTCTACAAAAGTATATAATTTTGTCATAACTTTTAATTTATAATGAATCAGCAGTGAAAGAAAAAATGGACATTGAAAGACAGTTTGAAGCAGCTTTTTCCAGCATTATTTTGGAAAATGGACAGCCCCTCGTCAGTGTAGAACCGGAAATCGTGCATGGATGTGTCGTCAATAATGATTTTGCAAAAATCACGCTTATTTTACCAGATGACTCACCTTTGCGTGGTTCGCTGCCAGCACAGGTAGAAGCAGAAATAAAAAATATATCGCAGATTGAGAGAGTCGCGATTGAAGTTTTGGCTGTTAAACCTGAAAATAATGAAGCCTCACAATCACAGCCGGCACAAGCTGCACCGCAACAACAACAACAACAACAACCTCAACGTACAGCATACCTGCAAAATTATGAAGCTGTAATTGCTGTGGCCAGTGGTAAAGGCGGTGTTGGTAAATCAACTGTTTCTGTGAATTTAGCTCTGGCACTTGTTCAAAAAGGTTTCAAAGTCAGTTTGTTTGACGCTGATATTTACGGTCCTAGTTTACCCATCATGACCGGACGCCGTGGAGAAAAACCTTCTGTTTCTGCAAATCGTTTGATTCCGATAGAATCATTTGGGATGCATACTTTATCAATTGGAAACCTTGTTGAAGAAAATGACGCGGTTGTCTGGCGCGGTCCCATGGTTCACCAGGCGCTTGAGCAACTGCTGCGAGATACAAACTGGCCAGGCGGTGATTTTATGATCATTGACATGCCGCCTGGTACAGGTGACGCACAGCTCTCCATCTCCCAGTTATGCGAACTTACGGGAGCAATTATTGTTTCTACCCCTCAGGATGTCGCATTGATTGACGCAGTAAAGGCCGCGCAAATGTTCAGCAAAGTCGAAATTGACATTTTAGGGATTGTCGAAAATATGAGCTTTTTCACCTGCCCCAAATGTGGTGAAGAAACTCCAATCTTCAGCCGGCACGGTGCTGAAGAAGCCTGCCAGAAACTGGAAGCTCCTTTCCTAGGCGCCATCCCCATTGAAATACAAGTGCGTAAAGGCGGAGACGAAGGGAAACCGCTGATGGCAAGCAACCTCGATTCTCCAGCTACCACGGCATTTAAAAATATTGCTGATAATCTGGTAAAAGTTTTGGAAGGTGAATAGTTCTTTAAAATATAAGTGATGAACCCGTAAAAAGTATAAATGGAACGCTTGTATGTCATTCCCGCGAAAGTGGGAATCCATTATTTCATATACTTACAAGTTTTTGGATTCCCGCTTTCGCGGGCATGACAATTATTTACGAATGCATAATAAGTAATAAAGTCAAATACCAATTGACTTTTTAACCCTCTCTGTTAAAATTTAATGTTCCTTGTGGGTCGGTAGCTCAGCTGGTAGAGCATCTGACTTTTAATCAGGTGGTCCGGGGTTCGAGCCCCCGCCGACCCACCAAGGAAACCAAGCTCATAGAGGATACCCCACTACCTCATAAAATAGCAAATCACACTTGCTATTTAGCTTTTTTTGTGCTATTCAATTACAGCAGCAACGCAAAAGCTCTTCAACTTCATCCAGCAACAACAAGCAAATTAGGAGTGACATGAGATTCTTATCAGTAACTATCAGCAAAAAGTTATTTTTTGTTTTCTTAATAAATTCAATTATTACAGTAACTATTTCTGGAATGGTTATTTATTCATTTTTGGGATTATCCGCTCAATTCAATTTTAATTCAGATCTTTCAACCTATAAAAGCACCCTTGACTCTATCAGGATTGAACAATCCAAACTCAAGGGTCATGCGCAATCATTTTATTTGAATGTTTCTGATAAAACCATCGAAGAAGGACTTGGAAACATAAATGCTTCAATCGTCTTTATTAAGGATTCTCTGGCAAAATTGAAAGATGATAATAATCTGACAATCAACAGCAGTTCTCTTGAAAGTATTCACAGATTCAATTTGACAGACGATCAACTGCTTAAAATTGATTCTTTGAAAGCAAAATACGGAACAACACACTCTTCAGAAGTTTATGACAATGAATTAAAAACTCTGAAAAAAAAGTTAAAAAACAATACTTTTATCTATGACTTCCATCTGGATGATTTAATTGCCCGGACAGGCGACAAGGATCTAAATCAAATTATCAGCTCTTCAAAATTTAATACTGTTATTTCAAAGGATTTGGAACAGATAGAAAAAGGATTAAATAATCTGAATCTATTCACCAATAGAATTGCAGAGGTGTCCAGTGAGAAGATGAACTCGGGACCTGTTGCAAAAAAGAATATATCTAATCTAATCAATGCCTTTAATGAGTTTAAAAGTAAGAGGAAGAGAATAATTTTCAAACTTAGAGCAAAAAGGAGTCTGATTGCAGGCAAACCTGAATACGAAACTTTCATGCAAAAAATGCTTGGTGGTGAGGCTGATGGAGTGGATGGATTCCAGAAAAAAGAATATCTCAATCAAAATTTATTCTATCAGTTGGATCAACTAATTGTTGAACTTGATGAAATAATGAGCGCGTCTCAGGCAAAACGAGATAAGGTTGGATCCGCAAATATCTCAGATCTTGAATGGATGTTCGATGACTTTAAATTAATCCGCGATGATTTGAACAAGATTGTCAATGAAACAGAGTCAAAAAACAATATTGATGCATTCATAAATGTTGATAAACAGTTTGTGAAGACTTTCGAGAGTGTTAAGAAATCCGGTTTACTGGTTAGTGAAAGTCAATTGCTGGACAATAATTATACAGAGTTGAATCTTAGCTTGTCCAGAGTCCAAGATGACATCAATGCAGTGATCACTAAAGACATAGATACAATCAATGCAAGTGTGATTGGAGAAACGGGAACCTTCATCTGGGTTGTGATGATCATCACCGTTATAGGACTGCTAGTCAGCCTCTTGTTTGGATTTATGGTGAGAAGGTCCATTACCGCTCCCGTGAACGATCTTGTTGACATGTCAAAGGACATTGCACAGGGTGAAGGCGATTTAACCAAAAGGATTGCGATCGCCGGTAAAGACGAGCTCGGTGATCTGTCATCCTGGTTTAACATGTTTCTTCAACGTCTCAATAATATGGTAGTTGAGGTTAAAAAACATGCTTCAAACATCAATGTCTCCTCGCAGGAGATGGCACTCGGCAATCAGGATTTGTCAAGCCGCACCCATCAGCAAAGTTCTTCACTGGAGGAAACCGCGACCGCCATGGAAGAGATTAACAGTATCGTGCAGAACAACGCGGAAGATGCTAAAAACGCCAATGAAATAACACAGAAAGCACAGCAGTCTGTGGTTGACAGCAGAACCGAATTACTTGATACAGTCAACAAATCCATCGATACAAACCAGGAGATGCTGCAGAATCTGCAAAGCACAAATTCCAGTGTAGTTACTGCTATGGAAGAAATAATGGAAAGCTCCAAAAAAATTGAGGGTATCACCACGCTGATGAACGACATCGCCTTTCAGACAAACCTACTGGCGCTTAATGCTTCCGTTGAGGCAGCACGTGCGGGAGAGCACGGTAAGGGGTTTGCAGTTGTGGCGTCAGAGGTTCGTAAACTTGCGCACCGTTCCGCAAAAGCATCTACTGAGATCGGCGTACTGGTACAGACCAGTCTGGAACACATAACCTCCGGTCGGAATCTTGTCAAGGACGGAGAACAGGGCATGGACGAAATGAGAACAAAAATAGAAACTATGCTCAATAACCTCAAATCTGAGAGTGATTCAAATCTAAACGGAATCCTAACTTCTGTCAAGGAAGTTTCGGAAGTGATGGAAAACATCAAGGTGGCTTCCGAAGAACAAGCTGAGGGAGTGGATCAGATCAACAGAGCAATTGCGGATATGGACCGTATCACACAAGAAAATTCCGCACTTGTTGAACAGAATACCACTGCAAGTCAACACATGGCCGAGGAAGCAGTAAACCTGCAGGAACTGCTTAACACCTTTAAAGTGGAAGAAAATGATTCAAAGTCCCACAGCACAATTGAATATAATGACAAACTTAAACTGGAACAAAAAAAGTATGAACAGCTTCCAGAAAAAACTGAAACAGAAAAGCGGGCTTTGCAATCTGCAAATAAAGTAAACCAGAATTTAGCACCGTTCGAATAATAGGCACTATTTATATTGCACCTATTATTTGCACTCTTGATTGAAGGATGAGTAAATACTCTTTGA
>Ga0114999_10003207_pt1 | contig 20721 bp, 20 predicted proteins | sample ArcticOcean_MG_C_3_FD_89820 | JGI IMG/M metagenome (GOLD analysis project Ga0114999, IMG submission 89820) | Marine microbial communities from western Arctic Ocean - ArcticOcean_MG_CB8_126 | ecosystem: Environmental > Aquatic > Marine > Oceanic | place: Arctic Ocean: Canada Basin | collected...
AGTTGGCCTCGTCTTCGTCGTAGCTGCGAGAAACAAGCTGAAGGACGTTGCAGAGTTTGCGAAGGGCAACGGTCTGCCCGTCCCTATTGCATGGCTTACTATCTTCGCTGAGATCGCGGGCGGTGTCGGCATTGCTCTCGGCATCCTGCCCCAGGTGGCGGCCCTCATCATTATGGGACTCATGTCTGGATCAATGTACTTCCATATTGTGAAGTGGAAGTCCAAGTACTGGGCAGCTTCGGGAGGTTGGGAGTACGACCTCATGCTCTTCACGATGGCCTCGGTGATATTGGTAACCGGCGGAGGAGACATAGCTCTCTACACGATGTTGTAACCCACACTCAAACTAGAACTAGGCCTGGGGCTTGGCTCCAGCCCTAGTTCTAGTCAACGTCTGGGATAGCTAGAATCGTCGCCTATGTTCCATGTGGCTGCGTTCTACAAGTTTGCTTCTTTCCCCGATTTCACTGATTGGCAGAATCCGCTACGAGAGCTATGCGAGGAGCAGGACGTTCGAGGCACGATTCTGTTGGCGCCCGAAGGCGTGAACGGAACGATCGCGGGTCGCCAAGAAAGTGTGAAAACCGTCCTCAAATTCCTGCGCGCTGACGCGAGGTTTAGCGATCTGGAAGCTAAGTGGTCAAGTGCAGAGTTTGCTCCCTTTCCTCGGTTGAAGATCCGTCTGAAGGAGGAGATTGTCACGCTGAACGCTGGGACGTTGGACGTTCCCAGAGAGACCGGACATCTCGTGGAGCCCAAGGACTGGAACGCGCTCATCAGCGACCCGGATGTAGTCCTCATCGATGTCAGAAATGACTACGAGTACGCCATCGGCACATTCAAGGGAGCTACCAACCCTCAAACCGCTTCGTTTGGGGAGTTTCCTGAGTGGATCAAGGAACAAGAGGCCATCAACCCTGATACGAAGATCGCCATGTTCTGCACCGGAGGGATCCGCTGTGAGAAGGCATCCGCCTACCTCAAGGGCGAAGGCTATGACGAGGTCTATCAGTTACGCGGCGGTGTGCTGAGATACCTTGGGGAAGTCCCTGAGGAGAAGAGCTCGTGGGATGGGCAGTGTTTCGTCTTCGATTGGCGCATCTCGGTTGGCCATGGGTTGGAACCGGGAGGCCTAGATTTCTGCGAACACTGCAACCGAGCAGTTGAGCCCGGGGTCACCTGTCTAGATTGCGGGAAAGTGCCTCGAAGGGCTCAGACCGTCAGCTGAATAAGGAACTAGGACTAGGCCCAAGGCCTTGCACAGGTAGAGCCTGGTGGTCCTCTCGGGCTGCCCGGTCGGTTCGCTCGGCAGCCACCTTCCTCGTAAACGGGGAAGGAAGCGTGGGACTCTCCAACTTGGGGCTATCGAGCGCTTTAGCGGGGGAGACAGGCGAGCACAGTGAGCGAGATAGGGCACACCTGCACACTTGACCCTAGGAGGTGAGATATTCCGAATCGGTCTCAGGAGTGAGTCCCGTCCGGTTCGGTTTCGCTCTGGCACGATGGGCTAGGCCTCCGCCACCGATCCCTTTGAGGATTGGCGCTCGATGATGAGTCCGAGCGAGACCATCACGATCGAGATACCGATGATCTGAAGTCCGCCGATGGTTTCTCCTAGCCATAGAGCCGCGACCACGACCGAGATGGCAGGCGTTGCCAGCGTGAGGATCGAAGAGGTGGAGAGGCGGATGTGCGAGTGCGCCCAGTTCATCAGCAGGTGACCCGTGCCAGGCACTAGGACCATCAGGAAAACCCAGCGCCATTGAACTGCGTCGGGTACGACCAGAGTTGAGCGGTCAAACAAGGCGACCGGCAGCAAGGCGAGCCAGCCAGTAATCCATACTGAAGTCTGAAACTCGAACGCTGGTACAGATCTTCGCCCTCGCTTAGCTAGAGCAAAGTATGCGGCAAACACCAGCATCGCTACGACGGCAAGAGCGTCTCCTTCGAGCGACCACTGCGGCTGTCCTGAGGATCCAAAAACGACGGCAGCCGCACCAGCCACAGCGACGAGCGTCATCCCTATCAGCCACTTGCCGATTTTCTCCCCAAAGTATCTGGAGCTGATCCAGAGGAGGATCAGTGGTTGCATTGACCCAATGACTGCGGCGTTTGCGATGGTGGTGAGCTTGATAGCGGAGAAGAAGAGCGCCGTATATAGCCCGAGCGCGACTCCAGCGGGTGCGCTCTTGACTAGGTGTTGGACGGTGAGTCGTCTTCGGGCAAAGCTAAGCAGGATCAGATATAAGACTAACGCTGCCCCGACGCGCCAGAAAGCGAGTCGGAGTCCCAGCATGGGAGCCCCTTTGACAATTACGTTTCCAACTGACCAAACAATCACGGCAATGGATCCAGCTAGGAGTCCGGCTATATGGTTCCTGTCTGTCACGGGCGGGAGTCTGGAATCGAAAACTGAGAGGCCATCGGTGAAGGATACCCCTAGAAGCTACTCAGAGGATGGCAGACGTTATCGCCTTCGGAGTCCGTCCATCAAGGAGTCGGGCTTGATGCCGCGTTCGCACATCGTGACTAGAAAGTGATACATCACATCGCCGAGTTCCTGAGTAAATCGTTCATCATCGTCGGTTCCGGCTAAGTGGTTCTTCGCCGAAATCAGCTCTTCGGTTGATTCCTCGATCAGCTTTCTGGCTGTCATGTCAGGCCCAGCATCGAGCGGCTTCACGGCGTATGAGCAGCGGTGTTGATGCCCGCCTTGTGGGCGCCAGCCCTGAAGTGGCGCAGACGCCTGGCAACGCCAATCCGTCCACGTCGTCGAGTCCTTTCGGGCTGCTCAGGACGAACCCAACGCCATCCTACGCGTATCCGTGTCCCCACCGGCATCAGCTCCCACCAACCCAACCCCTTCGGGCCCCTGGTCCCGCAGCTTCTCGCGACTGGTGGTTCACTCGGGCTGGCCCATCCGTCGGCTCCGCCGACAGCTCACCGTAAACGAGTAAGGGAGCGCGCTAGCAAGTTAGCTCTTCTAATTCTGGTTTCTGGTTCTGGTTGGTCCTAGCCAGCCCTTAGGTATTGCTCGGCTTGGTGCCAGATGGCGGCGTTGGCAGTGAAGGAGTCTGGGCTCAGGCCGCCGTGGTCGATGATGTGGGTTGTTGGCTTGTTTAGGAACTTCCACATCAGATCCGCTTCAGCTGCGACAGCCACCGAGGAGGGCACCGCATCCGGCGCAGCCGTCGGCTCTCGAGGGACCAGGGGAGTGGTGCTCCCTTTGAACGAGGTGTAGAAGTAGCCGCCGTCAATCACCACGCCGTCTCCGGCCTCCGAGGCAGCGATAACTTGGCCAGCTCGCTGGAGAATCGCCCATTCCTGCCGTCGCTCAAGGGCGCGCCGGAGAGCGTCGTGACGGTCCTTGATACGCCCGGCGTCCTCGAATCGGTGGGCAGCGGACAGCTCTTGCATGTGGTCAGCCAAGGGCCGAAGGAGAACCTCGGGCGAATGATCGAACGCCGACCGCACCTGGCGGACGGTGAGTGCGTACTCGGCCTCGGTCAGAGTTCCGTCGCAGGGGCAATAGGATTTGCCCAGTTGGGCGTATTTGCACAGAGTGTTGGCCGAGTTGGGCTTTCCTGTGCAGCGTCGAATCATGGTGGCGTCCCAGATTGCGTGCATCACCTGTTCGGCCGCTTTCCGGCTTCTGAACGGACCGAGATAGGAACTGCCATCGTCTCGAAGAGTTCGCACGACGCTCAGCCGCGGGAACGCGTCGGCGGTGAGTCGGAGGTACTGAGACGTCTTTGAGGGCTTGGACTTGCGGTTGTGACGGGGGATGTGGGCGTGAATCAATCTCAGCTCGATGATCGAAGCCTCAAGTTCGGTTAGGCAGGGAACATGATCAATTTCCACCAGTTCATTCAGCATGTTGGTGATTGTCCGGCGGTTGTCTCCGTAGAAGTAGGAGCGCACACGGCTTCGGAGGTTGGTCGCTTTGCCCACATAGATCACCTCGTCGTGCCGATCCTTGAACAGATAAACGCCAGGTCTGCGGGGGAGTTCATCGGCCAACTTGATCTTCCCGTAGTTGGGTGAACCCTTGGCGCTCGGAAGGTCAAAGAGGTCTTCTAAGCCGGTGACACCAAGGGTGCCCACCCGCTCAAGGAGTTTGTGGAAGACGTGTGCAGTGGCCTTGGCGTCGTCGAGGGCTCGGTGGGTCGGCTGAACTGGCGCAGAGAAGTACCCTGCGAGCGTCGACAGTTTCAGGTTCCGGACTTCCGAACGGATGAGGCGTCGGCTGAGGCTCAAGGTGTCGAGGAATTGCTTGGAGAAGCGCTGATACCCAAGTCGTTCGCAGGCAGCGTTGAGAAAGCTCAGATCGAACCGGACGTTGTGACCCACCACGATGGCGTCGCCACAGAACTCGAGGAACGCTGGAAGAGCCGCTTCGATTGGCGGGGCTTCGATCACCATAGACTGAGTGATGCCCGTGAGGACAGTGATCATGGGAGGGATACCACGGCGAGGGTTCACCAAGGTCTGAAACTCGCCGAGTACCTCGCCGCCGAGCATCTTGACGGCACCGATTTCGGTGATCTCTTCGAAGTTGGCCGATCCGCCTGTCGTCTCTAGGTCCAGGATGACGAAGGGCACCTGGTGCAGCGGCGTTCCCATGTCGTCAAAGCTCGTCTGTACTCCCAAAGTCATTGAAGTGACTATATCGAACAAACGTTCGAGATGCGAGCTTCAGGGAACAGGGTCTAGAGAGAACGCTGGCGCACGGCTTCGTACAGGACGATGCCGGCTGACATTGCTGTGTTCAGGGAGTCGGCGTCGCCTGCCATGGGGATGAGTAGTTTCTCATGGGCGCCTTCGATCCAGTCCGAAGACACGCCATCATGCTCCGAGCCAACTACCAGAGCGGTAGGGCCCGTGAGATCGGCTTCATAGTGTGCTTGCGTTGCGGCTGGGGTCGTGATGAAAGGGATGATGCCATTGGACCCAAGAAACTCTGTCGTGTCAGCGAGGGTTGCTTCGGCTACGGGCACCGTAAAGAGGCAACCGAGTGATGCGCGCACCACGTTGGGGTTGGTCGCATCAGTCGTTGGGTCGCACAGAATCACGGCATCGACTCCGGCCGCGTCGCCTGTGCGCAGCATGGCCCCCAGGTTGCCGGGTTTCTCGATGGCTTCGGCAACGAGGATCAAGGGGGAGTCCGACAGTTCAAGCTCACCGAGGCTCACAACGGGAGAGGGAGCGATCGCCACGATGCCGTCTGCGTTCTCTCGTATCGCGATCTTGTGGAAGAGCTCCGGGGAGACGTCAAAGACCGGCGCCCCTTTTGCCTCGGCTGCATTAATGAGATCTTGCCCCGCCGGGGAGACCAGTCGCTCCATTGTGTAGATCTCGGTGAAACCACCGGGAGCGCTTGCCGCTCGCTGAAGTTCTTCGATCCCCTCTACGATCGTGACGCCCTCGGCGAGCCGGTTGCGGCGCTTCCGGAGTTTGGCCACGCGCTTTATCCGTGAGTTTTGCGGGGAGGAGAGGTATTCGGCCATTCGAGGGAGGTTAGTGGTTACCAGCCGGGATTCAGCAAGAGTGTCTGTGACGCCACTCCTACAGGGCCGTCGACGTCGAACAGGCGAGCCTCGGTAGAGCCGATGCTGTTTGGATGAGCATGGGTTACCGTATCCATGGCGAACCAGTCCCCTCTCGGCTCTCGATGAAAAGCCAGCGTAAGATCGGGGTTCAGGGCGGCTACTTCGGTGAACGGTTGGTTTGGAGATATACCGTTGGCGCAGTCCGAGAGCGGCGAAATGCTTTGGAAACCGCTTGGTTCTTCATCTTCGAGGATCGGGACGGTCGTACGCATCCACAGGGTCGTCTGACCCGAAGATTCGTCGTCTGATCCTGGCGCGTATCTGATGTCCAGTGCATCATCGAAGAAGGCGTGCCCGTTTGGCCTCTTCTTGACCGGGAACCCACCAGCGACAGCTTCCGATATTTGGGGGGACGGCACATCAGCGGTCTTGATCTCCGGGCGATCTGACGCCTTTCTCAGTAGGAGTGCATCGGCGATTGAGTGCAATGTACCGTCTACGGTCAAACGAATCCCCACTTTTGCTACGGATCGGCCCATCCGCAGGATTTCTGACTCGACTTTGAAGCCGTCTAAGGGGATTGGTCTGTGAATATCGTGATTGATCCGCGCCAATTGCATGTCGGGAACGGCCAATTCTGCGGCCCGCACAACGAGGGCGGTGGGCGGACCGCCGTGGCAGGCGTCGGGTGACCATGGACCGCGTGAGTAAGAGGTCGCGACGAAGTTGTCACCGTCATCGGTCACGAAGAACGCGTCTGCAATCGGAGGGGCCATGTCAGGAGGTTACCGACGGTCAATCTGATAGCTCTGCGCCGGACCACTTTCCCCAGTGGACAGCCTGGCCAACGCGGGCACGTTTGAGCGAGCCCGACGGACGGTCCTTCAGCGGGTGGCCCACCGTCACCAGACCGACCGGCGACACCTCAGTTGGTATCCCTAGCTGTTCCTTCACCCCGTGGAGGGCATGAATCCCTAGAAACCCCGCCGCGAGGCCCTCATTGACGACAGCCAGGAGGATGTTCTGCATGGAGGCCCCGGCGTCAACCCACCAGTAAGGAACGTCCCAGTATTGATCATCCGTTCCGGTTTTATCGCCCTCTGAGTAGCGATCTCGGTAGGCCTGCTCGGAGACGCAGACAAGGATATGAACCGGCGCCCGGCTGATCCAGGGATCGAAGCCCTGCTCAACGTAGGACGCTTCGCCCGCTAGGTCTGCAAGGCGTTTCCTCTGATCGGCATCAGTGACGACAATGAAGGACTGGCCTTGGGTATTCCCGGCTGAAGGAGCTCTTCTGCCTGCTTCGACGATCCTATTGATGGTCTCGTGGCCGACGGACTCAGAGCTGAAGTTCCGCACCATTCTGCGTTGGTTAAGTACATCGTTGAATTCCATGGACAGATCTTACCGATGACGATTGGGGCTGTGGGGTGGTTAGATACCTTCATGCATACTTCGGAGATTCGTCGCAAGGCGGCGACGGTTGCCATTGTCGAGTTGTGGAGTCGTAGGCCTGAAACGCAGGGTTCGATAACAACAGTCCGGCGGTTTGACGAGTTGGCCGGGGTAGTGAAGGCGGAGCTTTCCGGTCGGGTCTCATCACCTACTCTCTTGAGCTTGGCGACGTTTGAGAGGTTGTTTGAAGAAGCTGGGATCTCCGATGTCAACACCCTTTTGGCGGTGCACGGCGTATATGAGGCAACCGTTACAGAGTTGAGTCGAGACGCCCCCCGATGAAGCTGATGGCGGGTTTGGTAACCGCGTTCCTCCTGATCGCCTCTTGCTCACCCGAGGCCTCGGAGCCAATCGCCGTCGGATCCTACGACTTTGCTGAGAATCAGTTACTCGCCGAAATCGCCGCACAATCACTCGAATCCGCTGGCTATGCCGTGGTCAGACTGCCCTCCTTCCAGACTCGAGCTGAAGCATTGGATGCGTTCGAGGCAGGGGAATCGGATGTGATGGTGGAGTACCTCGGAAGCCTCTCCACCCACTTGGGTCAGCCCCCCACCGAGGACGTATCGGGGACGATGGACGGGGTAAGGGATGCTGCCGAAGTGGCCGGCGTGAAGCTCCTGACACCCGCCTCCATTGACACTGCCCCAGCGGTTGTGGTGCTTCGCTCAACGGCCGAGGCACTCGGGTTAGAAACGATTTCTGATCTCCATGACCTAGCGGAGTCCTTCGACATCGGCGCCAAACAGGATTGCCCGATTGACGAGCAGTGTCTGCTGGGCTTGTATCGGACGTACGGGCTGACGTTTCGGTCCTTCGTGCCGCTCGACGCTGGTGGACCGCTTTCCGTCCGGGCGCTTAAGGAGAGGGAGGTCAACGTTGCAGTGCTCTTCAACAGTGACTCAGCGCTTGCGGGAGATGAATTGAAAGTCCTGGTAGATGATCGAGACTTGATGGCAACTGAGGCACTTGTTCCTATGGTGGCGCTCACCATGGATGATGCTCGACAGCGGGTAGTTGAGACATCCTTGCTTGAGTTGACGCTTGCGGAGCTCCGCCTTCTAGTGGGTCGGATCGAAACTGGCGAGCTGACGGTGGTGAATGCGGCGGAGGAATACCTGTCGAGTAGGTAGGTTGTAGCTCGCATGTCTATGTATGAACTACTCAATAAGCGCGGTGCGGTCGTTGCTTTGGTCGGCGCAACTGACAACCCAATGAAGTATGGAAACCGAATCTTCCGGAACCTGTCAGGGAAAGGGATCTCGGTACTGCCGATCAACCTAGGTCGCTCCACCATCGAGGGAGTTGAGGCGTTCGCCGAGCTCGCTGATCTCCCTGAACGACCTGACATCGTGAACGTAGTGGTTCCTCCAGATCAGGGAGCAAAGATCGTGCAACAGGTCGCCGACCTTGGCTGGGACAACATTTGGTTCCAGCCGGGCGCCGAGTCTGGCGCTGCTTCGGCATTGGCAAGGGAGCTTGGAATTGCGGTTCTCGACGACGGGTCCTGCACCATGGTGAGCGCTCGGAACATCTAGCTAACGTCTTGGTTGGCGGTGGTGAGAGCGAAGGTTGCGAACGACGCGAGCCAATGCTCGCCCATGTACCCGCCTGAATGAACAGTGCTGAGGCCGATCTCGAGGTGCGCCTCAGCCGCGTCTGCGAAGTCCCTGGCCGTTTGACCAGAAACAGAGTTGGCGAGTTCGGAGAAGACCCATGCTCTCGAGAGCGAGAGGCCGCAGACGTGAGAGCCTTGCCCATCCAAGATGTCTGAGGAGAGCACCGGTGTAGCGACTTGGCCCAGGCCTTCGGTTGAAAGGCTTGGCCAGAACCCGGCCAGCCAATCGTGAAACTCCAGGCCACTAAGAGCCCGTTTCATGAGAGCTACTTCGTTTAGGCCGCTGGAGGTGAAATCATAGCCGGACGGTTCGAACGCCCACGGGTAGTTGGTGTCGGTCCCGTAGAGGGCTTTCGCGTTGCTCTTCAGCGCCGCTTCTTGAAGCTTGAGACCTTCCAGAGCCAACACATCAAGGACCATGGCCGCTGAGAACCCGAGGTCACTATGTGCCCCACTTCTCAGCGGAGCCACGAGGCCTTCGGTGCGCTCGAGGAACTGTCGAAAGAGATGGGTTGCGAGAGGCTTGAGCGCCTCTCGCCATCGGTCGCCGCCCCTGAGTGTTCCGCATTCGTGCCACAGCCGGAGCAGCCAGGCCCAGCCGTAGGGGAACTCGAATCCAGCGCGGGCGGGCTGACTGAAGTACAAGAGCTCGGTCGCAATGTGCTCAACCGTGAGGTGGGCATCAAGTACACGGGTGGCTTCGTCGACAACCGAGATGCTGAGTAGACCTGTCCTCAGCAGTCGGACGAGCAGCCAATGTGAGTGCACTGAAGAGTGCCAGTCGAAACACCCGTAGAAGGCTGGGTGCAACTCACGATTGGTACTGAGATCGGCTGGGCTGCTGAGCAGAAGCTGGGGTGCGTTGGGATACTCTCGCTCGAGACCAGCTATCGCAAGCTCAACGTACCCGTCAGCAACTGATGACGTGAGGTAAGGGTGGATATGCACCCCCTAATCCTAGAACGCTAAGCGATTCGCCCTGCGATGCGGTCGCCGATCTCGTGCGTGGAGGCACCCATATCGGGTCCGGCCATGGCACCGAGGATCGCCAACTCTTCTTTGGCGGCGTCTTCGACGGCTTTGGCGGCGGCTGACTCGCCTAGATGCTCCAAGAGCATGGCTCCTGAAAGTACAGCGGCGACCGGATTGGCAAGCCCCTGGCCGGCGATGTCTGGGGCTGAGCCATGTACCGGCTCGAACATCGAGGGTGCTGCTCGGGAGGGATTGAGGTTGCCAGAAGAGGCAAGCCCGAGACCGCCCTGGATGGCAGCACCGAGATCGGTCACGATATCGCCGAAGAGGTTGTCGGTCACGATGACGTCGAAGCGTTCTGGTGAGTTGATGAGGTAGAGGCACAGGGCGTCGACGTGTACGTAGTCCCACTCGACGGTGGGGAACTCTCGAGCCACATCTTCTGCGGTACGCATCCAGAGATCGCCAGCGAAGCCCAACACGTTGGTCTTGTGAGCCACCGTGAGATGGTTGGAACGGTTCGCAGCGCGGTGGAAGGCATCGCGTATCACCCGTTCGACGCCAAACCGTGTGTTCACAGAGTTCTGGGTGGCGACTTCTTGGGCGGTGCCCTTCCTGAGAACGCCCCCAGTACCGACGTAGGCTCCTTCAGTGTTCTCTCGCACCACCACGATGTCGAGACGGTCCGGAGTCATGTCGACGATCGGGCAGGGAACTCCCTCGTACAGCTTGATAGGGCGCAGGTTCACGTATTGATCGAAGGCGAACCTGATGTTCAAGAGGAGACCACGCTCCAAGACACCAGGGGGGACCTCCGGAAGCCCAACAGCCCCCAAGAGAATCGAATCGAACTCCTTCAACTCATCGCGTACAGAATCCGGAAGCACCTCACCGGTGGCAAGGTAGCGCGCCCCACCTAAGTCATACTCTTGTAGCTCCAGAGCGAAGCCGAACTTGTCGGCCGCCGCCGAAATAGCTTTGACGGCCTGAGGGGTTACCTCTTGACCAACCCCGTCGCCAGGGAGAACGGCGAGCCGATAGTGGCTCACTTGCCCTCTGGTGGTTTCTTCGCGTCGATGAACGGCATCTGGTCTCGCAACCGACTGCCGACATCTTCGATTTGGAGGCCCTGATTCTTTGCCCGAGTTTCGTGTAAGAACGGAGCTCCCTCTCTTGCCTGAGCCAGCCATTCGTGAGCGAAAGCCCCAGACTGAATCTCGCCCAAAATCTTCTTCATTTCTTCGCGCGTCTCGTCGGTGACTATGCGTGGACCGCGCGTGTAGTCCCCGTACTCGGCAGTCTCAGAGATGGAGTACCGCATGTAGGAAAGGCCACCTTCATACATGAGGTCCACGATGAGTTTGAGTTCGTGCAAGGTTTCGAAGTACGCCGATTCTTCTTGGTAGCCGGCGTCCACGAGGGTTTGGAAGCCTGCTTTGACCAGCTCAGACACGCCACCGCACAGGACGGCCTGCTCACCGAATAGATCGGTCTCGGTCTCTTCCTTGAAGGTAGTTTCTAGCACCCCACCACGGGTCCCGCCTATGGCGTCAGCGTACGAAAGACCGAGGTCGTGAGCGGTCCCGGTTGCATCCTGGTGAACCGCTAGAAGGGCAGGTACTCCGGAGTCTTCGGTGTAGGTGCGGCGGACAAGGTGTCCAGGACCCTTTGGTGCCACCATCACAACGTCCACATCACCTGAAGCTTCGATGGCTCCGAAGTGAATGTTGAAACCGTGAGCGAAGAACAGGGCATCGCCCGGCGACAGATGTGGGGCTATCGACTCGTCGTAGATCGGGCCCATGGTCTGATCGGGAACGAGCATCATGATCACATCGGCCCACTGCGTGGCGGCGCCCGGGCTCATTACGGTAAGTCCCTCCGCCTCTGCCTCGGCTCGACTGGGCGACCCGTCACGGAGGCCAACAACCACGTTTACACCCGAATCCCTCAGGTTGAGCGAGTGGGCGTGCCCCTGGCTGCCGTAGCCAATGATGGCTACCTTCTTCGCCTGAATGAGTGAACGGTCAGCGTCCTTCTCGTAGTAAACGGTTGCCATGTGATGCTGCTCGCTTTCAGTGCTTTTTGGGTTTACGTGTTTTGGATTCTCTCGCCAAGGCGATGCGCCCTGATTTGACCAAGTCCACTATGCCAAAAGGGCGGACTAAGTCCAAGAAGTCATTGACTCTACGGGGGTTTCCTGTCAGGGAAAACATGAGAGAGCTGGGGGATACGTCCACCACGGTAGCGCCGAAGATCCCCACAAGTTCTAGAACGTCACCCCGTTTCCCAACAGGCATCGAGACCCGGACCATGATGGTTTCTTTTTCCACCGACGTTTCCGGTTTGAACTCGGTGATCTTGATGACGTTGACCAGCTTGTGCAGCTGCTTCTTAACCTGTTCCAGCTCGTCGATCTCGACAGCAACGGTCATTCTCGAGCGGCCCTCCTCAGCGGTGGGTCCCACCGCAAGCGAATGAATATTGAAGCCACGCCGAGCGAACAATGAAGCCACTCGTGCGAGGACGCCTGGCTTGTCCTCTACGAGGACTGAGAGCGTGTGTAGTTCTCTCATGCCAGGTCCTCCATCGTCATGATGACCTCGTCGTTGCTGCCTCCCGCGACGACCATGGGGAACACCATTTCATCGGGATCCACTAGGAACTCGACTATGACCGGTCTGTCGTTGATCTCCAATGACTGCTGGATCACTGGCGCAACCTCGTCCATGGTGGTGGCTCGTAGGCCAACACAACCCATAGCCTCAGCCAGTTTCACGTAGTCCAGGATGTCGTCACCAAGGACGGAAGAGGACATGCGGCCTTCGTAAAACAGCTTTTGCCACTGAGCCACCATGCCGTAAGAACCATTGTTCATGACTGCGATCTTGACGGGAATCTTGTCCACAGCGGCTGTGATCATTTCTTGGAACGTCATCTGGAAGCAGCCGTCGCCGTCGATCGCGTACACGAGTTCATCGGGCTTTCCGGCCTTGGCACCGATGGCGGCTGGGACGGCATACCCCATGGTTCCGAGACCGCCTGAGTTGATCCATCGGTTGGGGTCTTCAAATTTCCAGAACTGCGACGCCCACATTTGGTGCTGTCCTACGCCTGAGACAATGATCGCGTCGCCGCCCGTGATGCGATGTAGTTCTTCGATGACGAACTGTTGTTTGATCATGCCGTCGGGCTGCTGATCATAAGACAGAGGGAAGGTTTCTTTCCAACCTTCGACGATTGTCGTCCAGTCGGTTCGGGCCGGGGTCGGGTCGTCGCCCCACTCCTTGTTGAGGGTAGTGAGGACAGCCTTGGCATCGCCCACTATGGGGATCTCTGTTTCGACTACCTTCCCGATCTCGGCCGGGTCAATGTCGGCGTGGACGATCTTGGCGTTGGGGGCAAAGAACTCTGGGTTTCCGGTGACCCGGTCGTCCCAGCGCACGCCGATTCCGAGGATTACATCTGCCTTTTGGAAGGCGGTGGTTGCCGCGTAGGTGCCGTGCATTCCTGACATGCCTAGAGCGAGCGGACTCGAGTCGGGGATCGACCCACGTCCCATGAGGGAGGTGACAGTTGGCAGGTTGGCCTTGTTGGCAAACTCAAAGGCTTCAGCGGCAGCTCCAGCGTGGATGATGCCACCACCTAGATACAGCATTGGCTGTTTGGCGCTCTGTAACAGTTTGATTGCTTGGGCGATGCGGCGGGGATGAGGATTGGTAGTTGGTTTGTAGCCGGGGAGGTCAAGCGGCGCGGGGTCACGCCAAGTGACGGTTGCGTTAAGCATGTCCTTGGGGACATCGATCAGGACGGGTCCGGGTCGGCCTGTCTTCGCAATATGGAACGCCTCGTGGACAACATCAGGAATGGCCTCAGCATCCGTGATCAGATAGTTGTGCTTTGTGGCGCCCATGGTGATGCCAGTGGTGTGGGCTTCTTGAAACGCGTCCATGCCGATAGAGGTTGTTGCAACTTGGCCGGTGATGGCCACCATGGGAACCGAGTCGATAAGAGCGTCGGCTAGCGGGGTCACGAGGTTGGTAGCGCCCGGTCCTGAGGTAGCGATGCACACCCCGACTTCGCCAGTTGCCCAGGCGTAACCAGATGCCATGTGACCGGCGCCCTGTTCGTGCCGGGCCAAGATATGGCGGATGGGAGAGTCTAAGAGGGGGTCGTAGGCAGGAAGAATCGCTCCGCCTGGCACACCGAAGACCGTAGTAACGCCCTCTCGCTCGAGGGCTTTGATGAGCGCTTGAGCGCCGGTGAGCTTGGTTGCCATGGGATGGTTCTCCTATGTGTTGCCAGGTTTAGGCAGCGTATTGCTCCTGTTGTGGAGCCTTGGGATCGGGGCCATGTCCGGCTTCCGCTCCTACGTATGGGCGACAGTATGTCTACTGAGGGTCCGTATGTCAATGCAGGACCGCGTCAGCGTCAGCCAACCCAAACCCAATGCTCAACGGGGCGTTCGAACCCGTGATCCTGGTTCTGTTTTGGGTTCGTTCTTAGATCGGGCATCTAAAGGGGACAGCCTCACCGCCGTAGAGCGGCCTCTCGAGGTTGGCTGATGCTGATGCTGATGCTGATGCAGACGCGGCGGTTTTCTGTCACACGGTCTTGATACGTTTGTAGTGAACCCAAGCAGACAAGGAGGTGATTCAGAATGACCATTGATTGCGATGAATGCCAGATGAGGGAAACGAGCGCTTGCTATGACTGCATCGTTCCTCTGATACTCCAAACAGCGTCCCGCGTCGAGGTAGACGTCGAGGAGATGGTTGCGCTGAACAATCTCGCTGCGGAGGGGCTCTTGCCGCCGCTCCGTCTTGTCGTAGACGGTTCTGGTGGGTCGCCCGATAGGCGAGTGGGGTGAGGGCCTCGTTCGGTTAGTGGACTGCTCCGCTAACCGAACGAGTTTCGCCGCTTCCACCGTTCGGAACCCAACGGGAACCCAAGATGGCGTCGAGGCGTCCCACCTTCATTACAATTCTGTTGGAGGCGAACCATGAAAATAAAACGACTGATCGTTGCACTTGCGGCGCTGACTCTGGTGGCCGGCGCCTGCGGCGCCTCGGACTCTGCGACGGTCGAGAGTGTGTCCGAGGGCTTTGAGAATGAGGAAGCGGCCCTCGATGGAGAGTCCCAAAGGGCTAATCGTCTGGCGACTATCTCTCAACCCGATGGAATCGACTTAGACCAAGGCATCACCCAGAGCCCCAAAACCATCAGAAAGATCATCACCAACGTCAATCTGTCCTTGGTAGCTGAAGACCCGGAAGATCTGTATGACCGGGCGGTCGCGCTGGCAACTGCCGCCGGCGGCTTCGTATCAAACGCCCAACTCAGTTATCCCTACGGAGACACCGAGTCCGATCCATTCGTTTCGTTTACCCTCAGAATCCCATCGAGCGACGTGGAAACCACGCTTGAAAAGATTGAAGGGTTGGCTGACCGGGTAGTGGAGCGTTCCATCTTCACCGACGATGTGACCGAGGAATACTTCGATCTCGAGGCCCGCATCGAGAATCTGCAGCTCCTTGAGACTGAACTCCAGGAGCTCCTGGCCGATGTGAGGCAAGCTGGAAGCAGCGAAACAGAAGATCTGATCCGCGTGTTCAACGAGATTTCCCGAGTGCGTGGAGATCTTGAGGTGCTGGAGGGTCGCCAACGACTGCTCAACGATCGAGTGGATCTGGCAACCATCCAGATCAGCATTGAACCAAAGTCTGAGTTCATTCCGTTTGTCGACGAGTGGGAGCCACTCCAAGTAGCGAAGTCGGCGTTGACGGATCTTGGCGTGTGGCTGAAACAACTCGGTGACTTTGTCATCCGGCTGGTCATCCTGAACGGGCCAATCCTCTTGATCCTCGCCGTTGTTGCTTATGTTCTCGTCTGGCGCCCCCTGAAATGGGTACTTGGAGGGTTTGAGACCCCCGCGCAAGGTTCAGACAAACGCACCTCGGGTGCTACTGAGGAAGAGGGCACGGACCAAGAGACCGTTGACGGAGAAGATGTGCGTGTAGATTTGTCTGAGTGACAGGAACGAGCGGAAGTCAGGTGATTCCCTTGGGAGGGGGCGAAGGTCTTCTTCCGAGGCTTCGGGCGGTCGCTCTCTCCAACGGGGCTACCGAGTTGGGCGTGTGCTCGGCCGATCCGTTCGTTGAGGCCAAAGCTGCCATTGAGCAACGGGTGGCCGCCGGCTTGAACGGGCCGCTCAAGTTCACGTACGCCAACCCGGCGGTGGCTACTGACATCCGTGTGTCCTTCCCTTGGGCGGCGTCCATCGTCGTGCTCGGTATGCCGTATCTGTCTCAAGGAGAATCCAGGCCCGGTGGGCTTGGTGAAGTTGCTCGGTTCGCTACTGAAGATCACTACCGAGCACTGCAGCTTGCGCTCGGAGCCGTGGAAGAGGAGCTACGGCTGGCTGGCTTTAAAGCGGTACCTGTCTACGACGACAACCAGCTGGTTGATAGAGCGGCAGCAAGCCGCGCCGGTCTTGGCTGGTGGGGACGCAACACCATGATCATCACCCCCGGAGTGGGTCCTTGGATGCTGCTTGGGAGCGTGGTGACCGATGCCCCTATTACCTTCACATCTCCTATGGCTCGCACTTGCGGGACCTGTTTTGCTTGTACACCGGCCTGCCCAACGGGCGCCCTCGATACGCCCGGCATCCTCGATGGACGCCGATGTTTAGCCACCTGGTTACAGTCGCCTCAGCCCACGCCGTTGCACCTGAGACCGCTTATCGGTGGTCGGGTGTACGGCTGCGATGACTGTCTCACGGCCTGTCCACCCGGCATCAGATACCTTGAAGGCGAGCACGATCCGAAGGGGTATCGGCCCGTCGATGCAGGCGATGCCCGTGTCAACATCAGTGAGATGTTGCGGCTTACCGATGAGCAACTGGTCGAGAGATTCCCACATTTCTATCTCCCGAAGAGAGACGGGAAATACCTACGTCGCAACCTGCTCGTCGCTCTGGCGAACACTTCGGAGACCGCTGTCGAGCTCTACTCCCATCTAGAGGATCGATCTTCTGTAGTGAGAGCGGCAGCTGCTTGGGGACTTGGTCGGTTGAGCCCCGAGGGTGCCTCGACGACCCTGAGGGAGCGAATCGAAGCCGAGGGTGTTCTGAGCGTGAGAGATGAGCTGTACCTTGCCCTGCTATCGGTTGAGTTCTCAGCTACCTATCAGGAGTTACTGCGGGTGCAGGCAGCGGTCTTTCTGCATGAAGGTGTCAGCTTCATGGCGCTCATAGGCAGCCACGCCGTTGGGGAAGGTAACGGTGAGTCCGACCTCGATCTGCAGGTCGGGGTGGACCGCCCCGATCCTGCCGATCCGGAGGCGTTGGGGGTGCCATGTCATGCGGTTCTACGTTCTGTTGGTGATGCCGAGATCTGGTCTTGGACAACCCCAGAAGGGCTAGATGTCGAGTTGGCGATCGTTGCGGCTGGCGACCCGGGCGGTCCTAGCCCTGTGCAAACTGGCATCCTCAAGCGCGGTGTGGTCTCGCTGATTGACCGAGTCGGAGACCTTGCCACGCTGAGGAAACTGGTCCGCTAGTCGCTGTGGGCTCTTGCCGGCTCTTCGAGGGGGGTTGATGCGGTAAGGCGTTCCAGAATCCGCTTCGCTCTGTCTCCGACAACACGGCGCAGCGACTCGGTTATGCGCTCCATTCCGAGCAAGAAGATTGCGAGACCGACGACAAGGGCGACTTCCAGTCGGACCATGTCGATATCTTCAGTGGTTTGGAAGGCAGCTAGAGCCGCGTGAGCGATATGTGTAAGAGCTGAGGGTCACCACTCCCTTAGGTTTGCTACTCCGCGACGTCGCCCGAAAGGCAGCGGGATCTGGATAATCACAGCGGGGCCAATGAAGGTACAATCGGCCCGGCCGCGGGTGTAGTTCAATGGCAGAACATCAGCTTCCCAAGCTGAATACGGGAGTTCGATTCTCCTCACCCGCTCGAAGGAGCGGCTGTGTTCTACTCACTACTCTGACAGGGCAGGCGACTGTTTGGCTTTAGAGAACGATGAGAATCTTACCCTGAGCGTGCCCGCCGCCTAGATGATCTAGAGCAGCCGCTGCTTCCTCCAACGGGTAGCTTTGGTCGAGCACGGGCTTCAAGTTTCCCTCGGCCAGGAGGCTGCTGATGACCGCCAGATCTGCCTTGTTCTGGCTGGCTAGAAGGGGTGCTGCCCTTTTCTTGGATGGGGCGAAGATGACGAGGGCCTTGACAAGTCGGATCAAGGGGCCAAGGAACCGTGCTTTTGGACCGCCTACCAACACGTAGATGCCTTCTGGCGACAGCACACGTTTGGAGGCCATCAAGGAGCGGTTCCCGATGTTGTCGATGAATAGGTCGTACCTAGGGGTGCCTTTGGTGAAGTCTTCTTGGGTGTAGTCGATCACGTGATCAGCACCGATTGAAGAGACCATGTCTAGGTTCCGCGTACTGCACACGGCGGTCACTTCGGCACCGAACGCCTTCGCTATCTGGACCGCCATAGTCCCCACACCTCCAGCAGCGCCGTTGATGAGCACTTTCTGGCCAACCGTTAGGGCACCCTTGTCGCGCAAGGCTTGTAGAGCAGTGAAGGCCGCGATAGGCACGGCCGCAGCTTCGTCGAAGGAGACGTTCTGAGGTTTGGCCGCGATTGACTTCGGTTTGACCATGACGTATTGGGCGAACGCTCCGTTAGCTCCACCGAAAACTTCGTTCCCGACAGCGAACTCGGTGACGTTCCTCCCGACTTCCTCCATGCCCGAGTCGCGATACCCGTATATGACCGAGCACGTTCATTGGCACCTGGACGACAAGTATGAAGCCGGCACTTTCGGCTTCGTACTCGATCTCATCCTGGACGGTCTCGAAGCGGCTTTCGTCGCAGAACAGTCGGCCGCCCAGCCGTCCTGACACAAGACGTTCTTGGAGAGTTGTCTACTTGGCGACCGCCCGCGCCCAGCGTGCCCGAGGCAGCGGTTAGCATTAGGCCATGACCGCTCTCAACAGATATTCCTCCAAGCTCACTCAGTCGAAACGCCAAGGGGCATCGCAGGCCATGCTGCTCGCCACGGGATTGACGCAGGATGACTTCGACAAGCCTCAGGTTGGGATTGCATCCATGTGGTACGAGGGAAACCCCTGCAACATGCACCTCAACGATCTGGCGGCGCACGTCAAGGAGGGCACTGAAGACGCTGGCTCTATCGGCATGCGGTTCAACACTATTGGGGTGTCGGACGGGATCTCAATGGGGACCGATGGGATGAGCTTCTCGCTTCAGTCTCGCGACCTCATCGCCGACTCGATCGAGACCGTCATGAGTGCCCAGTGGTACGACGCCATGATCGCACTACCGGGGTGTGACAAGAACATGCCGGGGTCCGTGATGGCGATGGGCAGATTGAATCGGCCGGCGATCATGGTCTACGGAGGCACGATCAAGCCGGGGTGCACCAACTTCGACGGCGTGGAAGAGTCTCGTGATGTTGTGAGCGCTTTCCAGTCCTACGGAGAGGCGCTGGCTGGAACCATTACTGAAGAACAGCGCCTTGGGATCATCGCATCGGCCTGTCCTGGCGCCGGAGCGTGCGGGGGTATGTATACCGCCAACACTATGGCATCCGCGATCGAAGCTCTCGGGATGAGCCTCCCCTACAGTTCGTCGACGCCTGCAGAAGACGCGGGCAAGGTCCTCGAATGTGTTGCTTCAGGTAGTGCCATCAAACGCCTTATGGAGATGGATTTGAAGCCCCGAGACATTATGACTCGTGCAGCTTTCGAGAATGCGCTGGTCACGGCAATGGCTCTCGGTGGCTCCACCAACATGGTGCTGCACCTCATTGCTATGGCGCGCAGCGTGGATGTTGAGCTCACGATGGATCAGATCAAGGCAACCTCCAAGCGAGTGCCGTTGCTGGCAGACCTCAAGCCATCAGGGCAGTTCGTGATGGAGGACGTTCATAAGGTTGGGGGCGTCCCCGCAGTGATGAAGTACCTGCTGGGCAAGGGCCTGATCGACGGTTCCTGCATCACGGTAACCGGCAAGACAGTGGCCGAGAATCTGGCCACGGTGCCCGACCTTGTTGAGAATCAGCAGGTGATTCACTCGCTAGAAGATCCGATCAAACCGTATGGTCACATCTCGATTCTTCACGGAAGCCTCGCCCCCGACGGGGCTGTAGGCAAGATCACGGGTAAGCAGGGGCTGTCATTTACTGGTCCGGCTCGGGTCTACGACTCAGAAGAAGAGATGGTTGACGGACTCGTTGCTGGTGAGATCACAGACGGAGATGTCATCATTATCCGGTATGAGGGTCCAACAGGTGGCCCGGGTATGCCCGAGATGCTGACTCCCACGTCGGCGTTGGCGGGAGCCGGGTTCATCGATTCGGTGGCTCTCGTCACCGATGGTCGTTTCTCAGGAGGAAGCCACGGTTTCATTGTTGGACATGTCTGTCCTGAAGCTCAGAAGGGTGGTCCTATCGCCCTTGTGGAAGATGGAGATGTCGTCACGATCGATGACGAGTCGGGTGAGATGAACGTAGCGATCTCGCCTGAGGAGATGGATGCCCGGAGAGCCGCTTGGGTCCAGCCGCCTTTCAAGGCAACGCGTGGAACCCTCTGGAAGTACATTAAGAATGTGAAACCGGCGTCTGAGGGTTGCGTCACTGACGAGTAGTTCGCAAAAGAAAAGCTTCGCCAGAGAGAACTCGCGGGTAGCCTGCAGTCATGGACTCCTGTGAGGCATGTGGTGCAAACAATAGCCTCGACTCAAAATGGTGCGGCCAGTGTTTTGCTCCCCTTGGAGTGAAGACGAAAGAGCACGAGGTTAGGGCCGAGCCGGTTGCTCCATCTCCTGCTGTCAGGGATGAGGCACCAATGTTGGGGGCGGCCATCACCGCAGTCTCTGAGCATGAGAGCCTTACGCCGAACGTCGATCAAGATCCAACGTGGATGTGTCTTACCTGTGAAGAACTTGTGTCTCTCGACGTGGACGCCTGCCCTGTCTGCGGAACGACGATCTACGAAAACTTCGAGTCGCCGGCAGAGAGGAAACTGCTCTCATCAACTCAGCGAGCCAAGCAGGCTTTGGTGCCCGGTCGTGAGCACGGATCGGCGAT
>Ga0114999_10003212_pt1 | contig 20699 bp, 22 predicted proteins | sample ArcticOcean_MG_C_3_FD_89820 | JGI IMG/M metagenome (GOLD analysis project Ga0114999, IMG submission 89820) | Marine microbial communities from western Arctic Ocean - ArcticOcean_MG_CB8_126 | ecosystem: Environmental > Aquatic > Marine > Oceanic | place: Arctic Ocean: Canada Basin | collected...
CAGGATCGAGAACATTGGGGGCAATAGCGGAACGGGTCCAGGCGATCTTTCGGTTGGGAGTGACTTTGTCAAAAGTTACAGCCAGTGAATCTCCCTTCTCGGCCCCTTCGATGTAAAATGGCCCCGTCATCGGGTTGCCGCGTTTACCCACCTGATTATTTTCAGCATCACCCCCCCAGGCATCGATCGTAGTGGTGGAGACTGTATCTCCATCGGCGATATTCAAGACCGGTTCGTGAGAACCTATCGTATTATAGTAAATTTCAGGTGTGAATTGATGGTGCATTGTTCAATTGCGGATTACGGATTGCGATGGCGACATGAGGGACAAGTAAAGAATTCTCTCGTGTGATTCTTGTGGCTATCTTTATTTTTATAAATCGTACCGAGGGCGAAGCCCGACATCCTCCAAATCGTCAGCTTTTATTTTTCTCGATGTAATCGAAATTGATTTTTAATCCCAGGCCAGGATCCTGGGATACGTGGACAAAACCGTCGCTGTCGAGGGGGTCGGAGATTTCATGGAGCCAGGGCGGGGGTTTATCATAGTCGATAAAAGGGTGTAACAAGCCGCGTTCATAGTAGAGACCGGCAATGCCCATCGCGCAGAGGACATGAAGGTTGCCGGGACCGCCACCGTGAACTTCCATTCTCATCCCAAATGATTCACAGAGATGGGCCGTCTTTATCAACGGGGTAATACCTCCGAGGTCTCCGACTCCTCCCCGAATGATGTCGCTGGCACCGCGCTTGATCCACTCTGCCCGGGTAAAATGTTTGCCTTCGGCAGTTTCCGGACCCACAACGGGAATATCGAGCTGCTCGGTGAGCCACACATAAGAGGAGACACTTTGCTCATCCATCGGTTCTTCAATCCAAAGATAATTTAATTTTTCCAGTTCCCGTCCAATGTAAAGCGCCTCATGCCGGTCATAAAAATGATAGGAATCCAACATGAGATCTGTATCATCACCAACGCGTTCTCTCACTGCACGGCATGCGGCCACATCCATTTTCGGATTCGGTGCCCATTCGATAGGCGGCATCCAGGTGTGCAGTTTAATCGCTTTATATCCGCGTTCTATACTCATTTGAGCAAAATCGCCATAGGCCTCGGGAGTATTCAACCCCCCTTCCAGTTCATCGCCGCACATACTGCTGGCATAGGCCGGTACCTTGTCGCGAAAAGCCCCTAACAATTTATGTACCGGCTTCTGTGCGCAACCTCCGGCTAAATCCCACAGGGCCATGTCCACCACCGCTATCTCACGATCAGAGAGACCGCTTTTGTAAAGCCGCTGCCATTGGTTTAGCCGCTGCCAGATTTTTTCACGATAAAGAGGGTCTTCTCCGACAATGGCAGATTTGACTAAATGCTCCATAACCCGGGGATCGCCGCCAAAGCAGTAGCCCTCGATACCCTCATCGGTAATGATCCGCGTCAGGGTCTGGGTCGCTTCATGCTCCTCTCCAGGATGACCGTGGCCTTCGAAATCTCTGACCTGGTTCGACTGGTATGTAAATTGATCTACGGTGACATCGACGATTTTCATATTTTAAAGATAAAAAATTAATCTATTTCCGGGGGCTCAGTTTTGACCCGAGTCTTACGGCCCTTTTGTATGGCCTTAATTTGTTTATTTGCCATGGCCACTTCCTTTTCGGTGATCAGCGCCGTGTATTCAATTGAAAAATCCCTGCTTTTTCCGCCATTGAGTACAGGTATCCTGCCAAACTTTCGCTCGATGCGCCGATTATAGGGAAAACTGGTCCCCGGTTCCAATCCCGTAACATAGCCTTCTTCCAGGGAGGAGGTATTCTTCCATAAATTAACAATCGGTAGCTGGTCGATAGAAAACGTCATCGATAACGCACGACTGGCTGCTTTGTTTTGGATCATGATTTGTGTCATCTTATTGTCGTCGGCATAGGGGTGCATGCAGTAGACTTGTTCAATGAACCCCAAGACAGGGGCTTCGTAAACATTGTATTTATTTATGTGCTTTGCCGCGTGAGCGTTAAAAGGAAAGACCTCTTTAACCGCACCGACAAACTGCGCGCCTTCTTCCAACAGGGGTGGGCCAAAATTGACATGATAAAGAATTTCAAACTCCTGGTCGAAGCCCCCACGATTGGTGATCTTGTCATCCATGCGAAGTGAATGGGAACCGGGGATAGTAGAGTATTCCGTCCACAGCTCAAATTTTGGACCGTAAAACATTCTTTCATGCACAATCCCGCGGATGCGGATACGGTGCGGCGGTTCCCGGTCGATTGACACTTCAACTTCGGATGCGGGTATGTTTGCGATTTTTCCGTGAAGCGTTAAGTCCATCTCCGCTTCGTCACCCGCATTATTGATGAACTTATCTTTCCCCGGGTGCCCCATAAATTCAATGCCGCAGCGAACCATCCATTCATTAAAACCATCCAACCATCCAAGTCCTCCACGCTCCTGCAAATTGACGTACTGCGGGTGGACGACTTCCTTAACCGGTGAGTCCCATCCCAGTCGCACATCTCCCAGTTTCGCTTTCAATATCCCCATGCCTCGCGTGGGAACAACCGTGAAACTCAATTTCCCATTATCCACTTCAATGACATCGACGCCTTCCTGTTTACCGCCGTGCAAGGTGTATTTACGAATCGACCAGGGGGACTCACTTTCAAAGGCGACATCCTCGTGAGAGATCTGCCAACTGTCCAAATGAACACCGCGTTCTGCGCTCGTTAATACTTGAGTGATTTGTTCACTGCCGAAGGTAGGAGTAATAAACAAAGAAAGAAAAAGAAGAGTAAGTATTTTTTGGATCATTTTTAGGTGTGAGATGGTAATGTTTAAGGTTATAACCCGAGATCTTTCATCAATTGAATTTTTTTCATACGTTGCGGACCTGCTGTTTCAAATATCCGGTCCGTGAACAAGCGGCCCGTTTCGGGGGACCATTGTTCTCCCTGAGATTTATTTAAGCTGACGATGCGCTCGATCTCCCAATTCATGCGCGGATAAGTTCTCATCATCCATGCCATCTGCCGCCGGTTAGCACCTCCACCCCAGCAGGCATGCTGGATCCTCGTATTGAAGACGATAAGATCTCCTTTCTCTATAGTAATCTCATAACGCCCGGGAAACTGGTCCGTGGGGTAGCCCACTATCAATTCATCGATTTGTTTTTTTTCAAAAGTATCACTTAAGTGCATCGGCCAGTGATGGCTGCCCGGAATAAAACTCAAACAGCCCTTTCCCGGTTCTATTTCATCGAGGTAAAATGTCTGCTTCATATCGATGGCGGGTTCGGGCATATTGCCATCGCGATGCCAGTTGGTATTTCCATTGTGTATCTGCCCGTCGGAGCTGCCGTAGAAAATGCAATCTTCACCGAGCAGTTCCTCCGCGATAGCCGCCAGTTTTGGATGATCGAGCAGGTTATAAAAGTAGGGATCTGCTTCAATTAATGGGACTATTACCCAGTGTCCGTCTGGAAATATACGATGACCGGGAACCGAATCATCGTCCTGTGCTTTATTCATGACCGCGTCAAATCGAGTGGAAAAATGATCGATCTCTTCATGCGTAAGCACACCTGGGACTTTAAGAAAACCCAGTAAATGGAAATGAGTTTTCTGTTCGTTCGTTAGCATTTTATCAGCTTCTTCTGTTTAGCGGGATTAATTGTATTGATGCTCTATCCCCGCCGATTTTAAAAGAAAAATCGACTCTCACCCCATTGTATTTTCCCTCTCTCTACTAAGCTCTTGAATTCAGTCGGATAAAGTGCTGCTTTTATTAAATTGAATATAAATCTGTATTCATGAACCTGTAACTACCATGGAATATCGTCTAATACCCAACACCGAGATTGAAGTTTCAACCCTCTGCCTCGGGACCATGACTTTCGGAGACCCGGTGAAGGAAAAAGAGGCGATCCACATTGTGGACTGGGCAATCGATCACGGGATAAACTTTATCGATACCGCGGATATGTATGAGGGTTACACGCGGACCATGGGTTCACCGGGCGGAGTCACCGAAGAGATTCTCGGCATGGCGTTAAAAGGTAAACGCGATCAGGTCATCGTGACCACGAAGGTTGGCAATGCAATTGGCGATGACTCTTATCGGGGTGCAGGTCTCAGCCGCAGTCATATCATGCACCAGATCGACGCGAGTTTGAAGCGGATGCAAACCGATTACACGGACTTCTACCACCTTCATCGCCCGGATCCAGACACACCCTTGGGGGAATCGATAGCCGTGATGGCTGAGCTCATTCAAGCGGGTAAGGTGCGTCATTGGGGATTTTCGAATTTTGAAGTGGAACAGATCCGTGAAATGCTTCAACTCTGCGAGGTTAACAGCTGGCCCCGTCCGGTTATCAGTCAGCCGAATTACAGTTGGTTGAATCGAGAGGTGGAGGAAGAGCATCTGCCCTTATGCAGGAAAGAAGCCATTGCCGTGACCCCGTTTAAAGTTTTGGAAGGCGGATTGCTAACCGGCAAATACCGTAAAGGGCAGGAGGCGCCCGGTGACAGCCGGAATAGTGAAAACCCCGGGTGGATAGCGTTTGAGATGGACGATGATTTATTCACACAACTGGATGAGTTTGAAAACAAAGCGAAAGAAAAGTCACGCAGTCCTGTGCGACACGCCGTAACCTGGGTATTGGAACAGGGTGGTGTAGCTTCTGTTGTGCTCGGTTTGAAACGTCCCGATCAACTCGAGGATTTGCTTTAAAAAAAACTCAACGCGTAACCATTGACTGTGGGCATTTTTTCCTGCATAATATAAAAGATGCTGACAAAGGGACAGTTTGCTCATTTCGAAACTTTCGGGTTTCTCGTCCTGCGGCAGGCATTTTCGCCCGCGGAGATGAAGGCGATTTTAGGTGCAGCTGATGAAATGTGGGCGGTTGAAGTGGGGAATTCCGTCGGCACTGGTGAAAATAGCGCGGCAATTTCTGTGCGTTATATGATCGAATTGCACCCGAAACTGACCGCGCTGGCTGAAGACGATCGTATTTATGGCGCCCTTGAAAAAATGCTCGGCTCGGGCTTCATCTGGGCGGGCTCGGAAGGTCAGCGTGGGCGGGTCAGCACCACCTGGCATAATGACCGGCCTGGTAAAAATCAGAATAAATATACCCGTATTAAAGTTCACCTCTATATCGAGCCGACAACAAAAGAGACCGGTGCCCTGCGTGTTATCCCCGGTTCTCACCGTTCACCCTATCATGAATCACTCGAGCGGCTGATGAATCGTCATGGGGAAACAAATGATAGCGCGAATGTTGATAAGGATGAGAGTGATCGAGTGCAATTATTGCCATTCGGTGTGGAGGGGAAGGATATTCCCTGTTATGCTTTCGAATCCAATCCAGGGGATGTCATTTTTTTTCATCAGAATATATTCCATGCCGTCTATGGGGGGCTGGGTGAAGGGCGCAGATATATCGCGATGAAGTTCGCGGCGAAACCGACGACAGATGAACATATTCAATTTATTAAGGCCCATGCCGATTATGTATTCCAACCCCATGAAGCTTTTCTTAATAGCGACAGTCCGCGTATCCGGGGCATGGTAGATAACCTGGAAGCCTTAGGAGCTGGTGTTTAGAAAGTAGTAGGAAAAAATTATATTCCATTTATAACAATTGGTTTTTTTAATAAAATCTCCTCTCTTCTAAAAAAGACTACGCATGTTAACCGAGCAACAGATCACTCAATTTCACACTTTCGGATTTCTCGTCCTGCGGAATATAATAACGGAAGATGAGCATAAGATTGTCAGTGAGGAAGTTGAAAAAGGTTACGCGAATAAAGATAAAAGTGAATTTATAGGTGGAGAGCGTCTTCAGTTGAACTGGACCAACCTTGTCCCTATCAGCCCTTACTTAACCTCATTACTTGAAAACCCGCGGTTTTACGGAATTGCGCAACAGCTCATGGGGGATGATGCCGTAGGATTCGACACCACGTCTAACATTATGAAGGGAGACCGAACTACCTGGCATCCCGATGCTCCACCTAATCTACAGGGATTAAAATTCACCTTTTACCTTGACCGGCTCGATGGAGAGTCGGGTGCACTTCGTCTCATCCCCGGATCCCATCAGGTCGGCTTCAGTGATGCGATAAGGGAAGTTCGATTGAAAGACAACAATCCCGGTCCCCCTGAAGATCCAGGTCTCGCCATTAACGAAGTGCCTTGCCACGTTTGTGAGACTGGTCCTCGTGATGCAGTTATTATGAACTATCTTAACTGGCATGCTAGTTGGCACGGTTCATCCCGCCGCAGAATGGTTACGCTAAAGTATTATAAGAACCCGAAAAGTCCTGATGAAACTGAAGCGCTGCGGATACATTTCAAAGGAGCAATAGAAGACCGGAAAAATAATAAATTAACCATTAATAGAACCTATTCGGAATCCTGGCTTTCAAATCCGGAAAACAGTCCGGTTCGAGCGCGCTGGATAAACTGGTTGCGGGAATGGGGACTAATTGATGAGGTTGCCGTTTAGTAACTTTCAGGATCATAAATAGTGTTAAAAGAGTATCGCACATGCTGACCGAACAACAGATTCTTCAATTTCGCACCTTCGGCTTTATTCTATTAAAGAACGTTCTCAGTGAAGATGAGATCCAGAGAATAAACACAGAATTTGAGGTTAAATTAGCGTCCACATCGAGCGGGAAATCGGATGGTGAGAAAACGGAGCGGATGAGCTGGTCCAGCCTGGGGCCGGATGCTCCTTTCACTTCATCTCTTTTGGAAGATTCACGAATCGTGAGCATCGTGGATTCATTGTACGGTGAAGATTATTACGGTATATCCTGCAATGCCTCGAGCATGGTAGGTGAAACAAACTGGCATCCCGATGCGGACAACCTTAATATGCACGGATTAAAAGTGCTTTGTTATTTACAACCTCTCAATGGCAATAATGGTGCCCTGCGTGTCATTCCAGGTTCACATCTAAATTCATTGCACGACGATATTAAGCGGATTGAAATGCATGAGCCCAAGCATGACGGGCTCACGCAAGTTGCCGCGATCACTGACTCTGACGCTGGCCTTGACATCGAAGCAGTTCCCGCCTGTGCTTGCTCTATAAATCCGGGAGACCTCGTGGTCTTTGATTTTCGCTTGTGGCATGCCAGCTCAGGGGGATCCAATAACCGTCGCATGATATCGATGATTTTTATAAAAAATGCTATCACGCTTGAAGAGGAAGAAGCGGTTAATCAATCTGTCCTCAAGTCACGCAGGAACCGGGCTATTCGCGCTAAAGCAGCTTTTGGGAAATTGGGTTCGGAATACCACCCGGACTGGGTTGCAAATTCCGATAATAACCCGAGACGTCAACGCTGGATCGATTGGATGCGGGAGAAAGGTTATTTCGAAGTTTATGATGCGTCATTAACAGAATCTAAAAAATAAAAAAATACCATGCTGACTGAACAACAGATACACCAATTCCATACCTTCGGGTTCATCGTCTTAAAGAATGTGTTAAGTGAGGGCGAACTCAAGATCCTCAATGAGGAATTTGAAAAGGGCTACGCCAAGAAAGATAAAAGTGAATTAATCGCCGGTGCACGCGTGCAGTTGAACTGGTCGAACCTCGAACCGCACAGTCCCTTCACTGCTTCATTGCTGGAAGATCAGCGATTTTACGGGATCGCGCAGCAGCTCTTTGGCGAGGATGCAGTGGGAACGAATTCACAATCCAACCACTACGCGGGTACACGCAGTCCCTGGCACCCGGATGTGGGCCCAAATACTCACGGGTTTAAATTTACTTTTTATCTTTCACCGGTGGACGCGGAGAGTGGGGCGTTGAGGGTCATTCCCGGTTCACACCGCCCGGAATTCAGCGATATGATCAGAAAGATCCGACTGAGCGATAATGATCCCGGGCCGCCCGAAGATCCTGGACTCGCGGTAAACGAGGTTCCCTTTTGTTCCTGCGACTCTCAACCGGGGGACGCGGTCCTATTCAATTATTTAACCTGGCACGCCAGCTGGCATGGTTCCAAAGACCGCCGCATGGTATCCCTGCAGTATTATAAAAACCCCAAGACGCCGGAAGAAATAAAGGCGACGCGGGATACGGTGAAACATATTCGGGAACACATGAAAGATAAATTCTTAGATCGGGATTACCCGGATTTTTGGGTTTCCAACCCGGAGAACAGTCCCGTGCGCGCTCGCTGGATAGAGTGGCTGCGTGAATGGGGCTATATTGAATCCATACCCGCTTAATTTAAATAAACACTACAAAACCATTATACGATGTTGACTGAACAGCAGATACACCAATTCCAAACCTTTGGGTTTCTCGTCTTAAAAAACATTCTAAACGAGGACGAACTCAAAATCGTCAACGAGGAATTTGATAAAGGCCTGGCAAAGAAAGATAAAAGTGAATTAATCGGCGGCGTGGGCGGCACTGCCAGCGCGCGCGTACAGTTAAACTGGTCAAACCTGGAGTCTCACAGTCCCTTCACAGCCTCACTATTGGAAGATAAAAGAATGTACGGGATCGCGCAGCAGTTCTGGGGAGAAGATTGTGTGGGAACAAACTCACAGGCCAACCATTACGCCGGGGACCGCAGCCCCTGGCACCCGGATCTGCCAGCTAATTTATACGGGTGTAAATTCGTTTTTTATCTCTCACCGGTGGACGCAGAGACGGGCGCGCTGAGAGTCATTCCCGGTTCACACCATCCGGAATTCAGCGACAGAATAAAAAAAGTACGATTAAAAGACAAGGACCCGGGACCGCCTGAAGATCCGGGACTCGAAGTTAATGAAGTACCGTTTCACTCTTGCAACTCTCAACCAGGTGACGCGGTACTATTCAATTATCTACTCTGGCATGCCAGCTGGCATGGTTCCGATAACCGGCGCATGGTATCTTTTCAGTATAAAAAGAATCCCAAGACCCCCGAAGAAAAAGAAGCGATGGCAGCATTTTCGAACGGTTTTGTGAAGAGTAGTCAGAATAAACTTACGGTTGTTCAACCTTACCCTGAATTTTGGGTTTCCAATCCGGAGAACAGTCCCCTGCGCGCTCGCTGGATAGAGTGGCTGCGTGAATGGGGCTATATTGAATCCATACCCGTATAAATTAACACGAAACATAGTGCGGAGATAACCGATGATTACTGAGGAGCAAGTTACGTTTTTTGAAACCTTTGGGTTCGTCATTTTGAGGAAAGTATTTTCTGAAGGGGAGCTCGCGAAAATGAATGGTGAGTTCGATGCAGCGTTAAAAATTATTCAAAAGGAGAGACCTGAGAATGAAGCGCCGAAATTTTTTAACTGGTCAAACCTTGGTCCTGAGATGCCCTTCCTGAGTATGCTGCCGGAAGATCCGCGCGTTTGTGAAACGGCAGAACAGCTTTTTGGAGAGGACGTGGTAGCCGTGTCATCGAACAGCAATCGCCGGGTGGGGGACACGCGATGGCATACTGATCAATCTCACCCCCATTCTTACGGGTTAAAGTTTGCCGCTTATCTGCAACCTCTCAATGCCGATAACGGGGCTTTTCGTGTCATTCCGGGATCACATAAACAACCTTTTAATGATACGCTTAAGCATATTGAAATGGATAGTCCTGAGATCACCGTGCCCTATTATTCCTGTGATTCAGCTCCTGGAGATATTGTCATTTTCAACTTCGCCACTTGGCATTCCAGCCGGGGCGGATCCTCCGATCGACGCATGTGCACCGTCGACTTCTACAAGAATCCTGAAACACCGGAAGAAGTAGAGGGCACCTATGATCAGGTAAAAGTCGATGAGCAAGTATACGCTAATATACGCGCTTCCGGGTCGGGCTTCCATCCGCACTGGTTAGCCAATGCGAATAACAGCCCTCGACGCCAACGCTGGATCGATTGGCTGCGAAAATATGGATTTGTCGCATCGCAAGCGGCCTGATTTTAATAGTATCAATAATCGAATAGTTAAAACTATGATCACTGAACAACAGGTGTATTTTTTTAAAACTTTCGGATTTCTCATCCTGAAGAATGTTTTAGCGCCCGATGAATTGAAAATAATAAATGAAGAGTTTGCGGTGGGATTGGCTAAAATGGATGAAAGTAAAATGGGAGCCTCGGTGAGGAAGCAGTACAATTGGACTAATCTCGGACCCGAGTCACCTTTCACAGCCTCTTTGCTTGAGGATAAACGGTTCTATGGAGTAGCCCAGCAAATTTATGGGGATGACTGTATTGGGGTCGATTCTCATGCAAACCAATATAATGGAAATCGCAGTCCCTGGCATCCTGATATCAGGGAGCCAGGGCCGGACCAGTTCAGTGGTTTTAAATTCACTTTCTACCTTGCACCGGTCGACGGCAATTCGGGTGCTCTCCGGGTTGTTCCCGGTTCACATCGCCCCGGGTTCAGCGCGGAAGTGGAAAAAGTCTATTTGAAAGATAATAATCCCGGACCGGACAACGATCCCGGGCTCGCTGTAAATGAAGTCCCCGCCCACATTTGCGTGTCAAAACCGGGGGACGCGGTGATTTTCGATTACTTTGTCTGGCACTCCAGTTGGGGAGGCTCAACAGACCGCCGGATGGTTTCCTTGCAATATTACAAGAATCCACAGACCCCACAGGAAGAAGAAGGCATGCGCCAGATGGTGGCTTTTCGGAAAAATTTCAATAAGGGCTTCAAACGTGAAACTAAACTATATCCCGATTTCTGGCTCTCCAATCCCGAGAATAATGCCAAGCGCGCGCTGTGGATTGAGCAGCTTCAAAAGTGGGGCTTTATCGATCCTGTTAATGCCTGACAATTGAGGAAATTAATATATTTTATCTAATAAATATAATAGGATACTAATCTAAATGATATGATCGCTGAAAACAACAGTCTCACTGAAAAGCAAATCCTGCATTTTGAAACCTTTGGATTTTTAGTCCGCAGGAATGTGTTCAGTGCCGAAGAAGTGGCGAAAGTGAACGAAGAATTCGATCGCCGCCGGGCATCCATTCTGGCTGATATCGATCCTGAAGAGAAACGGACTTTCACTCAATGGCCTACCCGAAATCCAGAAAATCCTTTTACTGCCAGCTTGCTCGCCGATCCGCGTATTTATGTGCCCTCTGAACAACTGGTAGGTGAAGATTCCGTTCCCGTCCAGTCTCACTGCAACAGTTATGGTAAAAATAGTGGATGGCATGTGGATACATACGATCGTCGCTTATGTGTAATCAAAAACATCATGTATCTTCGGCCGACTACCGCGGATCGTGGGGCCTTGCGAGTTATTCCCGGGTCACATAGAAATCCTTTATCGGAAGACCTGCATAGCATGGGTTTGTATGGTTTCCAAGATGACGCGTCGCCATTTTTAAAAGGATCCGGCATGCGCGGAGAAGATATACCCGGATACATATTTGAATCGGAGCCGGGCGATATCATTACCTTTAACGAGTTAACCTGGCATGCGGCCTTTGGCGGTTATAAAGATCGCCGTTCCTTATCCTATAACTTTTTCACCAACCCAAAGACGGACGATGAAATTGAGGCGATGAAAAAAATTGTGGAAAATACGCCTGCAAACACAAAGGGTTTGGGAATGGTGGGATTAGAATACGACTCCGCTTGGTTGGAAAATGCTCAAATCAATCCGCGACGCGCGCGCTGGGTAAATTGGCTGGAAGAATGGGGCTTCGTCGATGCTTTTAATAACTAAAATTTAACCCTAAATCTAACCCTAAATCTAACCTATAATTTTATGATACAGGACAACTATAGAATAAGTGATCAGGAGATCGCACTTTATAATTCATTCGGTTTTTTGATCCGAAGAAATGTATTTACGCCCGAAGAAATGGCGAAGGTGAACGAGGAATTCGATCACCGCCGTGCATCGGTCGTCGCGGAAATTGATCCCAAAGAAGAACGCATTTTTACCCAGTGGCCGACCCGAAACCCGGATTCTCCCTTTACCGCCAGCTTACTTGAAGACCCACGTATTTATGTGCCCCTGGAACAACTGGCCGGTGAAGATTCTGTCCTCTTCCAATCCAACTGTAATAGTTATTCCTGGGACGTACAAGATTGGCATTGTGATACTGGAGTCACGGAAGTGGATATGATCAAAAATGTCATGTATCTTCAGCCGACCACGGCGACCAACGGGGCTTTGCGATTTTTACCCGGTTCTCACAGAAATCCGCTGCGGGACGAACTTACAAACATGCAGTTGGCAAAACCGCGCGACGAAATAGGTGTATTCTATGAAAATTCCGGTCTGCGTGGTGAAGATATACCCTGCTTTATTTTTGAATCACAACCGGGTGATATCGTTGCTTTTAACGAGTTAACCTGGCATGCAGCCTTTGGCGGCTTTAAAGATCGGCGCTCCTGCACATTTAATTTTATTCAGCACCCGAAAACACCTGAGCAGAGATCTGGTGTAGAGGATATGGTTACGGGTGCTGCTCACAGCGTAGAGGCTCAGGGAACGGTGGGTTTGCAATATCATCCTACGTGGTTGGAAAATCCGGATAACAGTCCGCGGCGTGCGCGTTGGATTAAGAATTTAGATGAATGGGGGTTTATCGATGCTTATAATAATGGAACTTACACGGGAAAAATATGATCCAAGATAATTACAGCCTAACTGAAGCGCAGATTCAGCATTATGAAGTTTTTGGTTTTTTGGTAAGACGAAACGTTTTCACTGCTGAGGAAGTGGCGAAAATGAACGAAGAGTTCGACCGCCGTCTTGCGACCCTCATTGAGGAAACCGATCCTGAGGGGAAACGATTTTTCAACAACTGGCCTAATCGGACCCCGGAAACTCCTTTTATTGCCAGTTTGCTTGATGATCCGCGTATTTATCAACACTCGGAACAACTGGTCGGTGAAGACTCTGTTCCCGTCCATTCTAACGCCAACAGCTATAAGCATGATAGTGGATGGCATCCGGACAGGAACGATCATAATATGTGCACCATTAAAAATGTCATGTATCTGCAGCCGACAACCGCGGACCGCGGTGCATTGCGCGTCATTCCCGGTTCGCATAAAAATCCGTTACATGAAGATCTTCTCCGCATTGGATTAAGGGGGTTCAACGTAGACGACGCTCCGTTTTTGAAAAAATCCGGTCTGCGCGGTGAAGATATTCCCTGCTACATATTTGAATCGAATCCGGGTGATGTCATTACCTTTAACGAGTGGACCTGGCACGCTGCTTTTGGCGGTTATAATGATCGCCGGACCTGTACCTTTAATTTTTCTCGCAACCCGAAAGAACCTGGAGAGATTGCAGCGATGAAGTTGGAAGTAAAAAACTATGCGGATGAAACCAGGGGCTTAGGGACGGTGGGCTTACAATTTCACCCCTCGTGGTTGGAAAATCCTGACCACAACCCGCGACGTGAGCGCTGGATCAATTGGCTGAAGGAATGGGGTTTCCTCGAAGCTCAATATGATAGTGTCGATTCTGATTTAAAATGATCCAGGATAATTATAGCCTCAGCGAAGCGCAGATTCAGCATTTTGAAGTTTTTGGATTTTTGGTAAGGCGCAACGTTTTCACTGCCGAAGAGGTTTCGAGAATGAATGATGAATTCGATCACCGCCTTGCATCCATCATCAGGGAAACAGATCCTGAAAGGAAACGGATTTTCAATAATTGGCCTAACCGGAATCCCGAAACCCCTTTTATTGCCAGTGTGCTTGAGGACCCGCGTATTTACTTTCATGCCGAACAGCTGACAGGTGAAGACTCTGTCCCGGTCAATTCCAATGCCAACCGCTATGGGACGAATAGCACATGGCATGCGGATACGAATGATCATCATTTGTGCGTAATCAAAAATGTCATGTATCTGCAGCCGACAACCGCGGACCACGGTGCATTGCGCGTTATACCCGGGTCGCATAAAAATCCGTTACATGAAGATCTTCTCCGCATCGGATTAGAGGAGGGGGAAAATAACGAACCTCGGTTTTTAGAAAAATCCGGCATGCGCGGTGAAGAGATCCCCTGCTACATATTTGAATCGAATCCGGGCGATATCATTACCTTCAATGAATTAACCTGGCACGCGGCCTTTGGCGGCTATAGAGATCGCCGCACCTGCACGTTTAATTTTTCTCGCAACCCGAAGACTCCCGAGGAGATAGCGTCGATGCAAAAAGAGTTGGACCGCTTTCCTGAAAGCAATAAGGTTTTGGGAACCGTGGGAATGCAATACCATCCCTGGTGGTTGGAAAATCCTGATAATGACCAGCGGCGTGCGCGTTGGATTAATTGGTTAACAGAATGGGGCTTCATAAAAGCAGGTAATAATTGAATTCTATACTGATTTAATATGATCCAGGAAAATTATAGCCTCAGCGAAGCGCAGGTGCAGCATTTTGAAACATTTGGATTTTTAGTCCGAAGAAAGGTTTTCAGTTCCGAAGAGATCGCGAAAATGAACGAGGAATTTGATCACCGCCTCGCTTCCCTTAAAGCGGAAGCGGACCCAAGTGAAGAACGGCTTTTCAATAACTGGCCTAACCGGAATCCGGATACACCTTATATTGCCAACCTGCTCGAAGACCCGCGTATTTATGTCCCCTCCGAGCAGGTAGTAGGTGAGGATTGCGTGCCCGTGCACTCTAATGCCAACAGTTACGCGCGCAGTTCCGCCTGGCATCCGGATACGAAAGACGCCCATTTATTGATGGTCAAGAATGTCATGTATCTTCAGCCGACAACCCGTGATCATGGTGCCTTGCGTGTCATTCCCGGTTCACATAAAAATCCCCTTCATGAAGAACTTTTGCGTATCGGGTTGGATTGTTCCTTTGGAAAAGAATCACGTTACTTAGAAGAATCCGGTTTGCAGGGTGAAGATATACCGAGTTATGCCTTCTGTTCACAACCGGGTGATATAATTATGTTCAACCAGCGCTTATGGCATGCAGCATTTGGCGGTTATGAAGACCGCCGTACCTGTACTTATAATTTCTATCAGAACCCCAAATCATCGGAAGAAAAAGAGGTGATGCACAAGCAGCTGGAAGTTGCCCGGAAGAATATTAAATTCCTGGGGACGGTGGGGCAGCAATACCATCCCTCGTGGTTGGAAAATCCCGAGGGTAATCCGAAGCGCGCGCGCTGGATCAACTGGTTGAAGGAATGGGGTTTCGTGGACGCAAAAAATAATTAAATAATCAACTAACAATTATAATGATTCAGAAAAATCACAGTCTAACTGATGAGCAGGTCCAGCATTTTGAGACCTTCGGTTTTCTTGTCCGTCGCCAGGTGTTTAGCACGGAGGAAATAGGGCGGATAAACGAGGAGTTCGAAAATCATCTCGCTTCGATTAAAGAGGGATTTGAAAAGAATAGTGAGCGCCAGGAATCACGTAACTGGCCTAATTGGTCCAACCTGATTCCGCATACCCCTTATATGGCAAATATGTTGGAAGATCCGCGCATCTGCGTGCCCACAGAACAATTACAGGGGGAAGATACGGTCCCCGTGTATTCTAATGCGAACAGCTTTAGACGTGATACCGTCTGGCACCCGGATATGAGGCAACGTCACATCCGCGGTCTCAAAAACCTCACCTACCTGCAGCCCACGACCGGTGACCACGGCTCATTGCGGCTCATTCCGGGTTCACATTCCAGTCCCTTATTCGATGAGCTGATTCGCATCGGGTTGAGACCTAATGATGATAGTGAGACTGATTTTCTAAAGAATTCCGGTATGCGTGGCGAAGATATTCCCGCCTATATATTTTGTTCACAGCCGGGTGATGTCGTTACCTTTAACATGAATGTGTGGCACGCGGCCTTTGGCGGTTATGAAGACCGCAGGAACTGCTCATTTGGATTTTACAGCAATCCCAAGACAGCTCAAGAAGAAGAGGAACTGCGCGCACAGGTGGAGAATGCTAAAAATGTTAGAAATGGACTGAAGATGGATTTGGTAGATTCGCATTACTATCATAAGTCGTGGTTGGAAAATTCCGAGGGCAGTGAGAAGAGGGAGCGTTGGATAAAATGGCTCGATAAATGGGGTTTTATCGACGCCTTAAACAATTAATAATAAACGAGGGTTATCTCATGATACAGGAAAATTACAGTCTCACCGATGCGCAGATCCAGCATTTTGAAACCTTCGGATTTATTATTCGGCGGCAGGTGTTTGGCTTGGAGGAAATTGACCGGATTAACAAGGAGTTCGCTAGCTATCTCGCTTCGATTAAAGAGGGGTTTGAAAAGAAGAATGAACCCAGTACACGTGCTTGGCCCAATTGGTCCAATTTGAATCCAGATACGCCCTACATGGCTAGTTTAGTGGAAGATCCACGTATTTACGTGCCCTCAGAACAATTACAGGGGGAAGATACCTATCCTGTTTATTCCAATGCCAACAGCTTTAGACATAACATCAACTGGCACCCGGACGCGTTATATCCAAAATTGCACCTGCTCAAGAGTCTCGTCTATCTGCAACCGACGACCGCTGACAACGGATCATTGCGTGTGATTCCGGGTTCGCATAAAAGTCCACTCTTCGATGATCTCCAACGCCTGAAAATGATTAATTCCAATGACAAATCAGAACTTCAAAAAGAATCCGCCATGCGTAGCGAAGATGTTCCCGCTTATGTATTTTGTTCGCAGCCGGGTGATGTAATTACCTTTAACATGAGGTTGTGGCACGCGTCTTTTAATGGTTACGAAGACCGCAGAAACTGTTCTTTTGCTTTTTATAGTTATCCCAGGACGGCCGATGAAAAAGTGGAGATGCAGCTTCAGTTGAAAAATGCCAAAAACACCGCAAGAGGACTGAGAATGGAATTGAAGGATTCGAAATACTACCATCCCTGGTGGTTGGAAAATCCCGAGGATAGTCCGAAGCGCGCGCGTTGGATAAAATCGCTCGATGAATTGGGCTTTCTCAAAGCAGTGGATAATTAAGCAGTCTTCTGAACTTTAGCATGATCCAGGAGAATTACATACTCACCGAAGAGCAGATTCAGCAGTTTGAAACCTTTGGCTTTCTTGTCCGTCGCCAGGTGTTCAACGCTGAAGAAGTGGCGGAAATTGACGAGGAGTTCAGCCGACGCCGTTTAACCATCCTGGCGCAGCTCAATCCTGAAGAGAAAAAGAATTTCAGACAATGGCCGATCAGAAACCCGGAACTTCAATTTATCTCCAGCTTGCTTGAAGACCCACGCATTTATGGTCCCTCCGAGCAACTTATCGGTGAAGATTCGGTATTATTCCAATCGAACTGCAACAGCTATGGGGTAGACACTGATTGGCATTCGGATTCGAAAGATCGCCATTTGCGATTGATCAAAAATGTCATGTATTTACAACCCACCACCGCTGAGCGTGGGGCTTTACGCCTCATACCCGGTTCACACAAGAGTCCTTTATATGACGAGTTGGTTCGGATCGGCCTCGATCTTTATGTCAAAGATCAAGGGTCCTATTTTCTAAAGGATTCCGAATTCAGTGGTACAGATATTCCCTGTTATATCTTTTCTTCGCAGCCGGGCGACGTTATCATTTTAAACCAGAACACATGGCATGCGGCTTATGGTACTTTCGATTACAGACGGACCTGCACCTTTAATTTTATCTGCAATCCAAAGACTGCCGAAGAAAAAGCGGAATTTCATGTCTTGGCTGAACGGGCACGGAATCGTAGCTTTAATGAACAACCCGTTGAGGGACCTCAGTGTCATCCGCAGTGGTTGGCTAATCCTGAAGGCAATGCCAGGCGCGCACGGTGGATAAAAAAGTTAGAAGAGTGGGGGTTTGTCGAAGCGGTGAAGGTTTAAAGGGAAGCTTAAGCTCTTCCCAGGTCTCTGATTCAGAGTATCGCGCGGAGTGCTTCGGTCACCGCGCAAGCGCATCTTTAAATATTAATATCCCGATCCCTATATCCTGTGCTATAGTGAACTAGGCTAGTCATCGCGGAAGGGGATGAAGGCAGGGACTTTTTTCGCGCCCAGTCGCGGCAGGTCCTCAACCATCTGGCGTATGCGGGGACGATCGCTTTTTAATAGTTCATTTCTAGGTTCAAAAATATCCTTTTTATAATAACGCAGCGAAGCGAGGTGCTTGTCCGTCGTTGGACGAGCCGCAAATTTCAACGCGACATAGCGCCGGCCATCTTTGCCATTAAACATGCCATGCCAGAGACTCTGGCAGAAAAACATTACGTCACCCGGTCGACATTCAAAAGGAAATCCGGGTATGTCCTGTCCGATGACATCGAATGGCTTAACAAAATCTCCGTGTTGATGACGATTCTCCGGTTCTATTTGCGTGTGAAGGGGCAAGCGATGGGAGCCTGGAATCACGCGCAGGCAGCCATTATCTTTATCCAGGGCGTCGAGGTAGAGCATGACTTTAATTCTGAGGTAGGAAACTTCCTCTTCATCACCCGGCCGGTCGGGATGCCAACCGTGCTCGCGATGATGGGTGATCTGACCTTCTGATCCAGCCCAGACAAAGCCGGGACCGAGCAAACCGGTGATCGTATCCTGGATACGATCGTCATCGAGAAGCGGCAACAGCGGTGGGTGTCGTTCAACGAACTGATCCAAAGTTATACCCTCGTTTTTCGAAAGTGAGTTTTCCTCCAAGACAATATCGGCTTCGCTTGTTATCTTATTGATCTCATCAGGAGTGAAAGCCTGGCGGAGAATAAGAAATCCAAAGGTATCAAAATGTGCTTTCTGTTCGGGCGATATCATGTGTGGTCCGATATTGATTTATGAATAGGTTACCAGGTAAAATCTATTGCTCAATTAATTTTATTCTCTTCTCGTCGATGATAGAGCGAAGCTTTGTAATCATCACTAAAGGGGACAAAGGCAGGTACTTTTTTTGCATCCAGTCGCGGTAAATCCTCAACCATGCGTCGGATATTGGGATTATCGCTTTTTAATAATTTATCTGCGGGTTCAAACATGTGCTTTGTATAATGGCGCAGGGAGGCGAGTTGCTTGTCCGTTATCGGGGGTGCTGCAAATTTCAGCGCGAGATAGCGCCGTCCTTTTGTCCCATTGAACATGCCATGCCAGAGACTATGATTAAAAAATATAATATCACCTGGACGACATTCCAAAGGAAAGCCGGGCCTATCCGGCCCGGTGATGCCGGCTTTACATGATCCTCGTGCTGGTGGCGCTCCTCCGGTTCTATCTGCCCATGAAGGGGCAGGCGATGAGAGCCCGGTATCACGCGCAGACATCCATTGTTTTTATCTAGGGGATCGAGGTAGATCATGACTTTTATCCTATGATAGGAGAGTTCTTCTTCATCACCGGGTCTGTCCGTATGCCAACCATGGTAGCGATGACAGGTAACTTGTCCTTCAGATCCAGCAAAGATAAAATTGGGGCCGAGCAAGCCCTCGATCGTTCCATGAATTCGATCGTCCACGAGAAGATTCGTCAGTGTGGGACGCAGCTCAACGAACTCATGTGAGCTTAACCCGTCGTCCTGCGAAGGATTTTTCTTCCTGCGTTCTTCCCAAATTATTTCAGCTTCACTTGTTATCTTTTCAATCTCTTCACGATTGAAAGCCTGGCGGAAGATAACAAAGCCAAAGACGTCAAAATGTGCTTTTTGTCCCGGTGCTAACATAGTGTTAATTATAAATAGAATAGCGGATTTAATTTAAATCTCAATTAAATAGATTGTCTTGTTGTTGGTGATAGAATGATATGCGACAACGATGAAAACTGTTATGGGAATAGATGGAGGAGGCACACAAACACGTGCTGTAATTCTCAATGCGGACGGGCATTTGCTCGGACTCGGGTGCACCGGGCCTTCAAATCCCAATGCAGTAGGACTGGATCAATCTCTCGTCGTGCTCAAGGAAGCGATGGCCGCTGCCTGTGACGGTGCCGAGCTAAAGTTAGATGAAATCGATTCCGTGTTTCTCGGACTCTCGGGACTGCCGCGAATTAATCGTGAAGCCTTTAAAGAGACATTGACCGAGAAACTGGCGTTTACCGCGTCTCAATCTTTTGCCATCGATCATGATTTGCACATCGCCTTGACGGGAGGATTAGCTGGCGAGCCGGGAATGGTTCTCGTTGTCGGAACCGGGTCGGCCTGTTATGGATTGAAGGAAGACGGCAGTCGAAGTCAGGCCGGTGGTTGGGGCTACCTCGTCGACGATTTTGGCAGCGCCTATTGGATAGGATTACAGGCCCTGGCCGCGGTCGCGCAATCGACCGATCACCGCGCCGGTCCCACTGCGCTTACCTATGCGATCAAAGAAGCGATGGAGCTAGATGATATGAACCAGTTAATCAGCCGTATCTACGATCCCAATTTCAGTCGGGCCGAGATTGCCTCGCTTGCGCCTCACGTTTTCTACACCGCGACTGCAGGAGATGCTACCGCCCTCGCAATCATTTATCGAGGCTGTGAAGAACTGGCACGCATGACGACAACCGTGGCTCAAGAACTCCATTGGAACAATACGCCTTTAAAAATCGTAATCACAGGCGGTGTGGCGCGCGCGAAAAAACAATTCATGGATCCACTCAAAGCGGCCTTAAAAAATAATCTGCCCCAGGCCACGCTGATTAAGCCAATCCTTCCCCCCATTTTTGGGGCCGCACTGCTCGCTTATAAGTTGGTAGATATATCACCCGATGAAACGCTGATCGAGAA
>Ga0114999_10003214_pt1 | contig 20693 bp, 24 predicted proteins | sample ArcticOcean_MG_C_3_FD_89820 | JGI IMG/M metagenome (GOLD analysis project Ga0114999, IMG submission 89820) | Marine microbial communities from western Arctic Ocean - ArcticOcean_MG_CB8_126 | ecosystem: Environmental > Aquatic > Marine > Oceanic | place: Arctic Ocean: Canada Basin | collected...
CCATAGCCGACGGCCATGAGCCAGTAGGTGAGCGGTGGCTTGTCGAAGCGGTATTCGTCGTTGAAGTACGGAACAACCCAGTTGCCGCGCTCGATCATCTCGATGGTGGCGCGCGAGAAGCGCGGCTCGTCGCGATCCAGCAGCGGCAGACGTTGCTGTGCCCGCGAGCAGGATCGTCGCCGAGACGAGGGCCAGTACGATCGCCGCGCGCCGCGGGTGCTCAGCGATCTGCAAGAGGTGCTCGCGTGATCATGGGCGCCCGTGTAATCGGCAGGGTTGATTCGATATTATGTGCAATGCAGATAAAATCACCAGAACTCATCTCGAAGAATGCGGGCGACGCCGACTTCGCGTGAAACCAGATCGTTTCTGTGCCGTAGGGTTTGAGGTGAGGCGCTCCCCGCCTTCGGAGGACGTTGTGAACCGTATCCGCCCCATGATGACCAGGCTATTCGCCCTGACCTTGCTTCTAGTGCCCGTCGGGGCCGCACCCGACGCCGGAGTCGCTCAGGACGACGAGATCGACGCCTTCATGGAGAAGGTTCTTGAGCGCCGGGTGACCAATTGGGAAGACCTGTACCGCTATACCGTCCGCGACCGTGAAGTGATCGATGTGGTTGGGCCCGATGGCGGCCGCATCGAGGGACAAGTCGGGGAGTACACCTGGTATGTCCGCGAGGGCTACATGGTGCGTAGTCCAGACACGCTCAATGGCGCCAAGGTTGGTGACAAGGAGCGCGAGAAGGCGGAGCAGAAGTTCCTCGACCGCGTGCGTGAGAGCGAAGAGGAGAGGGCGGCTAACGAGGCGCTGGCGGAAGATGCAGAGGAGGGCGGCACGGTCGAGCGTGAGTACTTCCTCGGCTTTCCGTTCGAGCCGGGCAACTACCTGTTGGCTGGGTTCGAAGATTTCGAGGGTCAGGAAGTAGCGCGCATCGAGTACTACCCCAAGGAGCTCTTCGAGGACGACGAGGGCGGCGAAGGCGGCGAGGAGTTCATGCGAGAGTTCCAGAAGACCTCGCGCGTGACCTTGTGGGTACTGGTGGAGCAGCACCAGATCATCAAGGTTGCCTACGACAATGTCGGGCTCGACTTCCTGCCGTATCGGTGGCTGGTCCAGGTGGACGACGTACGCGCCGAACTCATCATGCACAGGCCGTTCCCTGAAGAGGACATCTGGCTGCCGCGCGAGATTCTGGTAGCTGGCGAGATGACCGTCGCGACGGGTACCTACACGATGAGTTACTCCCTGGAGTACTTCGACTACAAGGAAACGGACATCGCGGCAAAGGTCCGCTTCCGGTTCCCTGGAATGGAGCAGCAGAGTGAGTAGGCGTCTGCTCGCGTTCGTCGCCCTGTTGGCCATGGTCCCTGGGGTTGCGGCGGCCGCCCAGGAAGCCGAGTCTGGTCTGAGTTCTGCGGCAGATGCCGTGGAGATCACCGAGATTCGTATTCACGGCAACTACTCAATGCCGGATGCCGAGGTCGAGGGGTTTGCGGGTGTCGCAGTTGGCGATCGCGTCGATCCGGATGCGCTCAGCGCGATCGAGGCGCGGCTGCGCGACAGCGGCCGCCTCGGCGAGGCGCAGGCTGAGTGGCGCTACCGCTCGCTGACACGACGCGATCAGGTCGTGTTGTTGCTCACGGTACGTGAAGGCAGTTCGGCCGCCCAGCAGGTCCTGTTTCTGCCAGAGATCAAGTACAACGAGGACGAAGGGTTCAGTCTCGGCGCGCGCGCTAGCGCCAAGGACCTGTTCGGCGGCGGCACGCTCATCTCGGTGCCGGTCATTGTGGGCGGGCTCGACCGGGCGGCGCTCGAGGTATCGAAGCAGTGGGACAGCGGCTTCGGTGTCGGCGGCGAGTTCCAGTGGCGCCAGTACGAGAACCCATTTGCCGAGGTTCAGGATCGCCGCACCGGCGGCGGCTTGTGGCTCGAGCGCAGGTTCGGAACCGCCTTCAAGGCGCGTGTTGCGGGTGACTATCACGACGTCGACTTCGGTGGCGAAAAGGACACGCTGGTGCGTTACGGTGCGGGGCTGTCGTTCGATACCCGGCCAAGCCGGAACTTCCCGTACGACTCCGTTCTCATGAGCGCCGACTGGCGGCGCGTCGACCCGGACTCGACCGCGTCGGCCAACCGATATCGACTCGAACTCGCCGGATACAAGACCGTGATCGGCCAGATGGTCCTTGCCGCGCGCGGTGTGTTGCACACGGCCGACGCCCCGTTGCCTGACTACGAGCGACCCTACGTCGGCGGCATGGTGTTGCTGCGGGGCACCAAGGCCGGTACCTACAGCGGCGACAGCACCGCCCTCGGTACCGTGGAGTTACGCCTTCCCATTACCAGTGTCATGACCGGCAGCATCGCGCGTGTCGGCCTGACGGCGTTCTGGGACACCGCGGCGTTCTGGGACTATGGCGAGTCGCTCGGCGATCAGAAGTTCCACCACGGGGTGGGCGGCGGCATCTATGTGCAGGCGCCGCTGGTGCGGCTCAACCTCGACGTCGGCAACAACCTGAACGGCGACACGCGGGTGCACGTCGGGCTCGGCTTCCGCTTCTAGCGTCCCAGCCGCCTGGCGAGGCAATCGATGCCGCGGGCGGTGACGTCGGGCGGTACCGCGGTGTAGCAAACCCGGATGTGGGTTGGGTAGGGGCCGAAGCTGGGCCCGGGCGCGACCAGCAGGCCGTCGTCCAGGCAGTCTTCCAGGAACCCCATCAAGCCGCGCTCGTCGAGACGGTCCGCGACATCGACCCACAGGAACTGGCTCCCCTCAGGAGTCTCCAACCCGAGACGTTGCGCCGCGGCAGTCCCGGCGGCCAGGTAGGCCGGCTTCACTTCGGCTACCCAGGCGGCACCGCGGCCGTCGAGGGCGCGGGCACCGGCGATCTGCGACGCCGTCGGCGTTGAGTAGAAGGTGTGAGTGCCGATCTTGCCCACCTCCGCCATGACATCGGTCGGCCCGACAATGTAGCCGCAGCGATTGCCAGCCATGCCGTACGCCTTCGAGAAGGAGTGCACCGAGAACGTGCGCTCGGGTGCTATCGAACGGGCGTACCGGTGGGTCCCGGAGTACACGTAGTCCTCGTAGACCTCGTCCGCCAGAATCCAGAAATCGCGTGATCGTGCCCACTCAGCAATGGCTTCGATCTCGTCGCCGGGGATCACCTTGCCCGTGGGGTTGTTGGGTGTGCTCAGGTAGATGGCCGTGGTCCGCTCGGTGGTGTGCTCATCGAGCAACCGCGCGACGTCGTCCGGGCCGGCAACTTCTCCGATGTATGGCACGGCAACGGGCACCCCGCCCATCGCCTTCACGATGCCGGCGATCAGCGGCCAGTAGGGGGCGAGCAGCAGAATCTCATCGCCGGGATCCATGGTGGCCCCGATAGCCGCACCGAGGACGCCAGTTGCGCCCGCGCCCACGAGCGCATTGGCGCGGGTGGTGGCCACGCCGGTCGTCTCGACGGCACGTTCTACGATCAGATCCAATAACTCGGGAAGGCCGTGTGGCGACGCATAGCGGTGCATGCCGGGATGGTCGGCAACCCGCAGGTCTTCCATGCGGCAACCCTCGGCGGGTTCACACCAGGTGTCACCGACGTGCAGCGGGTAGCACTCGCCGGACATGGACTGCAGACGCCCATCGAGCTTCGAGAAAAGCGAGCCTTCGATGGTAGCGACGGTTTTGGCGGTTCCTGGGTAGCGCGGCATGCGGGCTACGATAGGTCATGTGAGAGAACACTTCTATTCGAGTACCTGGATGGATCGGTGCGAGGAGCGCCGAGACGATGCGGAGTGGCTGCGGGCGCAGCTGGACGCCGCTGGCACGCGCATCGTGCCGGTGTGGCGCGAGCAGAGCCTCGTGCGGCTTTCCGAACCGATCGGCGCGGTCGAGATCGCGCTGGACGACCTGGCGGCGCCGCCCGCCGATGACGAGGTTTTCTTCCTCGGGATCGACGGCGACGGTCGCGCCTGCTTCGCGCTGGCCTATGCCGAGACCGACGACGTGCCGGCTCTGCCCGCTACGGTGGATGGCGAGTTCGCCGAACTACGCCGTGTCGGGGCGACGCTGGACGCCCATCAGGCCGGTCTACTCGCCTATGCCCGCGCCGTCGTCTACTGGCATGCAACGCACCGTTTCTGCGGCGCATGTGGGGCAACTACCGAGGTGCGACGGGCTGGTTGGCAACGTGTCTGTACGAACGTCGACTGCGGCCGCAGTCATTTCCCGCGCACCGACCCGGCCGTGATCGTCCGTGTCGAGCACGGCGATCGTGTGCTGCTCGGGCGTCAGGCCGCATGGCCGGAGAAGTGGTTCTCGGTACTCGCCGGCTTCGTGGAGCCGGGCGAGAGCCTCGAGGAGACCGTACGCCGCGAGGTGTTCGAAGAGGCCGGGATCAGGGTGCGGGATGTGCGCTACGACAGTTCGCAGCCCTGGCCGTTCCCCGCGTCGCTGATGGTGGGCTTCAGCGCCGTGGCCGACAACGACGACATTCGGCTCGCCACGGACGAGCTCGAGGACGCGCGCTGGTTCACGCGCGAGGAGATCCGCAGCGGCGTCGCCGCTGGTACCTTGCGGCTCTCGCCGACACGGTCGATCTCGCGGCACCTGCTGGACATCTGGCTCGAGTCGTAGCGCGAGTTGCGTTGACGTCGGTCGAGGTTAGTCGTCGCGCAGCGCGGAGGCTCGCTCCCGGCCGGTGAACTCTGCGATACGGACGACCAGATTGAGCTGACAGCCGCTTCCGCCGTGATCGACGCCAGAAGGAACTCGGGCGCCCAGGCTCGGTGAGGGCGGTTCTCCGTAGCTGGAGGTCTGGTCTCGCGCGACCTCAGCGGACCAGACGGCTCTGGTCCCTTTCCGGGAATTCCAGAAAGCCCTATGGTTTGAGCAATTTAGAATGGTCGGGGTGAGAGGATTTGAACCTCCGACCCCCTGCTCCCAAAGCAGGTGCGCTGCCAGGCTGCGCTACACCCCGACCCAAAACTCGCCGCGCCAGCGGGCGCAGCGGTCAGGATACACCGCTACCCGGATCCCAGCTCTGCAGGAAATGGATCATTGCCCGCACGGCCTGACCCCGGTGGGACAGGCCAGCCTTGGCCTCTCGGCTGATCTCCGCAAACGTCTCGCTCCGCCCGGCCGGGCGGAAGATCGGGTCGTAGCCGAAGCCACCATCGCCGTGCACATGCCGCGCGAGCGATCCCTCACACACACCTGTGGTCTCGTGAACGCCGCGGCCGGGAACCGCGAGGGCCAGATGGCACATGAACCGTGCACTGCGTTCGGCGTCATCGACGTCGGCGATGCGCGCGAGCACGAGGTCATTGCGTTCCGGCTGGCTGAGGGCCGGGTCGATGTATCGCGCGGAGTAGACACCCGGCTCACCGCCGAGCGCGTCGATCAGCAGGCCCGAATCGTCGGCCAAGGCAGGTAGCCCGACGTACTCCGCGTAGAACAGGGCTTTGCCGCGCGCGTTCTCGGCGAAGGTTTCGCCGTCCTCCGGGAAGTCCGGCGTCCCTTCGGGAAGTCCGGCACAGCTCCAGGCTGTGGGCGCGAGGAGCGCTTCGATTTCGCGCACCTTGCTCGCGTTGTGCGTGGCGACCAGAAGCGAGCCGCTCACTAGAAAGACCAGTTGCCCAGGGGCTCGACGGGTTCAGCGAGGTGCGTGTGTCCGGTGAGCGTGTTGACCGGGCCACCGTTTACCAGGAACTGCACGGCGCCGACCGACGGCACTGAGGACGTCAGCGTCCCGACGACTCCGTAAACGAACATCAACTCGGCGCGGCTGCCGCCGGCGAGCTGCGACGGGAGGTCCGGGCTGAAGTCGAGATACGCAATGCCGTTGGCGACCCAGATCTCTCGGATGACCACGTTGGGTGGCATGGGCGAGGCTTGCGCCGCGGCCAGCTGTAACAGTGCGAGTTCAACCTGCGCCGCGGGCGTAGGGGGCTCGTCGACCCGAACGATACGGGTCACGAGTTCACGGCCAGACGGGTCCGCGACGAAGAGCTGGATCGTCATGATCGGGATGACGCCGGCGTCGGGTACAACGGCCTCGATTTCCAGTGGTATCTCGTCGCCGGCCGCGATCTCGCCGCCGGCGGGTGGCAGCTCTGCGGGGCGGCCAAGACGGTTGATGGTCACGAGCATCGTCCCGAGCGCGACGACGATCACACTCGCGATCACAACGACCCGCAGAGGAAATGTTTTCGTTCGCTTCGCCATCTGGGCCCGCGTTGACTCGTTGGGCAGACAGGACCGCCGCCAGCACCGCGGTTAGTTCGGCGGCACGCCCGCCAGAACCGCGTACTGCTCGCGGAAGGCACTGATGCCGCGGAACAGAGACTCGGCGATGCGCTGCCGGACATCGGGATCTTGCAGCATCGCGGCATCGTCGAGATTGGAAAGATAGCCTACCTCGACCAGGACGGCCGGCATCGTGGCACCGCGCAGAACAGTAAAGGGAGCCTGCTTCACGCCGCGATCCGGGATGCGCCACAGATCATTCAGCGACGCCTGCAGGCCCTCAGCAAAGAGGCTGCTCTCGCGTAGATGCTGGGTCTGAGCAAGGTCCCACAGGATGAACTCGAGGCCCGGCGCGGGCGCCGCACCCGTATCGCTGCCAGCATCATCGCTACCGTTCTCGCGCAACACAGCGCGACGAGCGACGGCGTCGGAAGCGGAGGCCGAGAGGAAATAGGTTTCGGGTCCGCGGACGGCGGTCTGACGGAAGCCGTTGGCGTGAATCGAGATAAACAGGTCGGCTTCCCAGTTGTTGGCCATCTCGGTGCGACGCACGTTCTCGAGATCAACATCTGATTCGCGGGTCAGGCGCACCTGCAAGCCGAGACGGCGGAAGACGAGTTCGCGGAGCCGGATGGCGATGTCGAGCGTGACCGCCTTCTCCTGCAGACCATTGGCGGCGATGGTGCCCGTGGCCTGGCCGCCATGGCCGGGATCGATAACGATCGTACGTAGACCCTGGCGCGAGGAGGGGAGTTGCTCGCCATCGGCGGAGACAGCTAACGCGGCCGGTCGCGATGGGCTCACCAGGAGCAACGCGATCGCAACGACTGTAGCTATTGGAATCAAGATCAGGCTACGCAACCCGGAGCGTCGGCCCCCGCCGACCCGTGCTGCAGCTTGCCAGCGCACTCTTTGCATTCATATCCCACTACGCCGGTGGCTTTGCCTCCCACCACTGAGCATCGTAGCACGGCCATCGCGCGCGAAGCTCAGCGCGGGGCGGAGGTCGTCGGGAACGCCTAGGTCGGCGTGTGGACGGCCTCGACTACGCCGGTGTGAAGGTCGTAGACGGCCGACTCGACGCGCAGTCCTGGCACGGCCTGCATGGCCGGCGAGCGCTTCAGCATCTGCGTGGCCTGGTGTTGCGCATTGGCGCGGATCACGTCGGTCAGGGAGAGCTCGGGATCGATCACGGGGTCGATATGGGTAAGCAGTCGCCCGAGATTACCCTGGCGTTCGTCCGAGTCCCGGGCCGCCGTGACGGCGCCGCAGGCAGTGTGTCCCAGTACCAGGACCAGCCTGACGTCGATCGACGCGACGGCGTACTCGACGCTGGCGATGGAACTGCTATTGGCGACGTTGCCAGCGACGCGGATGATGAACAGGTCGCCGAGGCCCTGATCGAAGAGGACCTCCGGCACGACGCGCGAGTCGGCACAGCTGACGATCACCGCGAAGGGATCCTGTTCGTGGGTGAGGGCGAGCCGGTACTCCGGATCCGTTCGCGGGCCGTCGAGCTGGTTGCGCACAAAGCGCGCATTACCGTCGCGCAGGCGTTCGAGCGCCTTGTCTGCGTCGACCAGGGTCGGCATCAACATCTCTCCAGCATCGGCATCGCGCGGCCGGCGGTTACGAACCCGATCGGGTGCGGCTAGCATGCCAGCATCCAGGAGCGCAGATGGTACGCCAACACAGTATGGGCAGAAGATCGCAGGTAGCGGCGCTGTCCGCCGCGGCTGCGGTGACGGCTGTCCTGTTCATCGACCTGTGTGGCGTCGTGTTCGGCTGCGGTTGCGAGTCGTTGTGGCGCGATGCTGCGCTCGCCTGCAATATTCACAATCCGACCGGTCCGCACTGTCCCTGGTGTGCCCATCCGTTCACGGCGGGCGCGACAGCGTTCATGGGCACCGTCGCGGTGCAGGCCGGACTCATCGTTGGCCCGATGCCGTTTGGCATCTTGACGCGATTCGCGCTCGCGCTACCGGCCGTTCCGGGCGTCGCCGGGATTCTGGGCCTGCTGCAGGGTGTCTGGTACGGCTACTGGTAGGCAGCCGGGCTCCCGGCAGTTAGCGTGGACGGCTCTCGGCGCAGTCGATGCAAAGCGTGGCCACGGGGTTCGCCCGCAGACGGGCGTCGGTGATTTCCTCGCCGCAGCGCAGGCACTCGCCGTACTCTTCGTCTTCCATGCGGGCCAGTGCTGCCGTGATCGCCTTAAGTTCCCGCTCATTGCGCCGCTGGATCTCTGCCGACATGGCCTGGCTCTGCATCGCGTCCATGCGCGACAGACGGCCCATGCGTGCCTGGTCGAGTTCCACGACCGCGGCACCGTCGGCCGTGCTCTTCGCGGTTTCGCCCAGCTGGTCGCGGCGTTCCAGCAATAACGCGCGATAGGCGGCTAGCTGTTCGGCGGAGCTCATCGCGCTAGCGCCGCGGCGCCACCCGGGTAAGTTCCGGGAACCAGTTCACGACGACTCGTGCGAGGTGCACGCCACTGATCTCCGTGTCGTCTGACGGGAACATCACGAAGCGACCGTCGGGCGCCACCAGCGCCAGCCCCAGAGCGCCAGCCAGCGCCCATGGCAGTAGCTTCTGAAGCGGACTCTTCGGCGCGGAACACCTGTCCCATGCCGCCTTCACCGATCTTGGCGGTGATGGTGTAATGACTCTGACGCGTACCGACATCCATAGGGGAAGCACTCCGACAGAGGTTCATAGCCGGCGGAATGATAGCCGATGCACCTGGAGGGGTTGGCACGGCGACCCCACGGGCAGATGATTCGCGACCGAGGTTCGACCCCACTCTCCCAGAGGCCCCGTATGCAGCGATCCATGCCCCTTCGGCTGGTTGTTTCCTTTGCGCTGATGGGCTTCGTGGCCGGCTTTCGCCGAGCGGGCGACCATGGCAGACGACGTTAGCATGCCGCCAGAAGATCAGATCAACTCCCTCGTGATCATCGCGGACGGCTGGAAGCTGATCAAGAACAGCCGCCGTCCCGAGGACTGGCCGGAATTCGAGCTCTACGACTACGACGGCGACCCGATGGATCAGAACGACGTCACGGCGGACAACCCGGAGATCGCGGAACAACTGGCCGAAGAGCTCGCCGCCTGGCACGAGCGGGCGCTGGCTGCTCGAGTCGAGGAGACCGAAGACGCCAACCTCACCCCGGAGGAAGAGTCGCGTCTCCGGGCTCTCGGCTACATCCAGTAGGACCATTCGCTGAGCACCCAATAGCGGAACCTGAATGAAGATCTATTTCGCAACCACCGTGCTCGGCGATCGCTCCGCGGTGAGCAATGGCAGGCAGATCCTCACGGCGCTACAGGCTCGTGGACACGAGGTTCTGACCGAACATCTTTTCGAGGAGGGGGCGTTCGAGAGCGATGGCCAGCTGACTCCGGAACAGATCTACGATCGCGACATCGCCTGGCTGACGTCGGCGGACGTCGTGATCGTCGAGGCTTCGGGCAGCAGTTTCGGCATCGGGTTCGAGACCGGCTACGCGCTCGGTGCGCTCGAGGTGCCGGTGTACCTGCTCTACGATGCCGCCCGTGCCGATCGCATCTCGCGGATGGCTCTGGGACTGCGCCATCCTCGCGCCCAGGTCATCCCCTACGGCCCGGCGGACGCGGCCGTCGGTTCGTACGGGCAAACTTCTAGAGCGCCAGCCCAGCGGCGCTAGAAGGGCAGGTCGTCCTCGAGCAGGCCGAAGTAGTGCCCGAGTTCATGCAGCACAGTGTCCTGCACTTCCTGCACGACCTCGGCGTCCGAACGGCAGATGGCCAGGATCGGAAGGCGGTAGATCATGATGCGATCGGGCAAGCCGTCGTCGAGCGCGCCGCGCTCGGTGAGCGGCACACCGACGTAGAGGCCGAGCAGATCAGCGCCCTCGGTGGCCGCGAAGCCGGCGGCCTCGAGTTCGTCGGGCGAGGCCTGCTCTTCGACGAGAACCACGACCTGGCCCAGCGGCTCCTGCCACTGCTCGGGGAGTCCGTCGAGGGCGGCAGCCACGAGCTCACGGAACGCGACCGGACTGACGTTCACCGGCCGGTCAGTCCTGGATGTAGCCGAGGGCGCGAAGCTGCTCGGTCATCTCGGGATCCAGGATCAGCTGGCCGCCGGAGCCGGCGCGCCCGGAAAGAGCGGCCTCTTTCAACAGACTGGTCAGGAAGGCCTGGGTGATGGCGCGTGTCACACGCTGCGATTCGCCAGGGTCCGCGAGGTCGAACAGTTGCGTGCGCACGGCGAGCCCCGGCGGTGCGCGGCGAATGAGTTTCAGCGCATCAACTACGACGCTCTCCTGGAGTGCCGGAAGCAGCGTCAGGTGCGAGATGGCCGGGCGCCGACCGACCGCGGCGGGGTCGAGATCGAGCAGGCTCAGCCCGGGGCCATCGACGCCGAAGTCGAGTCCCGCGACGTGCATGACGGTCGGGAACACGTCGACATGTTGGGCGCGGCCCAGGACTCGTTCGCCGGCGCGCGCCTGCTCTGGCAGTTTGACGATCAACGGTACGTGCAGGACCTCCTGGTACAGCGTCCCGCCATGCGACCAGCCGTCGTGCTCGAGAAACTCGTCGCCGTGATCGGACAGCACGATGATTAGCGATGAGTCGTAGAGGCCATCCACCTTAAGGCGATCGACTAGCACTCCGAACTGGGAGTCGTTGAAGGCAATCTCGGCATCGTACAGACGGGCCATGTCGCGAGCTACGCGCTCAAGATCGAGGCTCGGGTCCGCTTCGAGCGCACGTCTCGCCGAGGAGCCTTTGGTAATCGTCGGGTCCAGAACGTCTGCTGCCAGCAGTTCACGGAAGGGTTCGCGCGGCGCGTACGGTTCGTGCGGGTCCGTGGTGTGCAGGAAGGCAAAGAACGGCCGCTCGGCTGGCCGGGTTTCGAGCCAGTCGAAGAAATGTCGGTTCACCTCGTCGGAAAGCTGGTGCACTTCCTCGGTGGGCCGCTCGCCCAGTTCGACGAACTCGTTGAAGCCAACGTCGAAATTGAAGTCCGAGAACACCGTGGAATTCGTGCCGATCGCATGGGTCGCGTATCCGGCGAGTCGCAGTACTGACGCCAGTGACCGTGCGTCCGGCGCCAGGTTGTCCTCGCGCCCTTGCACTCCGTGCTGCTGCGGCAGCAATCCGGTCATGATCGAGGCAACCACGGGCTTGGTCCACGATGACTGTGCTTGCATCGTCTCGAAGACGATGGCGTCTTCCGCGAACCGATCGAGGTTTGGCGATGTGGGACGGCCGTAGCCGTATAGCCCCAGGTGGTCGGCACGCAGGGTGTCGATGAGGTAAATCACCACATTCGGCGACGCCGCGGCGATACCAGGCGTGGGCGCGCCCGCGCCTTGCAGGGCAGCCGATGCGTTGTGCACGATGCGGGCGTCGCCAATGACGATGCCGCCGCCGGCCGACGCACTGCCCTCCGCCGGCACCACCGCGAGTGCGATCCGCGTCGGGCCCGTGGGGAGTTCGATCGGTACGTCGCCAGCGCTGGCACCAGGGACAGCGATCACGGCCTGTGTTTCCTGGCCATCCTGATCGAACTCGATCCCGAGGGCGACGCCGCCGTCATCAGCTTCAAATTCACCAAGTCGCAGCGATGACCCGGCGGGTATGTCGGCGAAGTACTCGAGCCGCGATCCGGCAGGCAACCGAAGGCGGGGAGACGACGCCATATCGAGCAAGCTCGCGCTGGCCACCGGCGCCTGCGCGTCGAGAGCGAGTTGCAGGAGGACTCCGCGCGGCCGGTCGACCTCAGTGTCCGCAGTCCGCGCGCTGCCGTAGATCAGTGTGATGTTGTTGATGCCGGCGCGAACGACGTCCGCCGACAGGTCAATGACATGCGCTTCCCGCATATCGCTGCGGTGGAGAACCGTGATCTCCGTGCCGTTGAGCGCGATCGTCACCTGCGGGTCGAGGCGGCGATACCAGCCATTAGGGTCGAACTGAACCGTGAGTTGGCGGGGGCGGGGAGCCGCGCTGTAGAACTCGGTACGAGACCGTGTGCCGATGCCGAGTAGGCGCCCGTCACGGCTCCCGAATCCGGCGTCCCGGAGTTGATCCTCGTCGACCGCGCTCAGGTCGGTCAGGCTCCCGGATCGCGACTCCGCCAGCGGGAACGTCGCGACCAAGTCGATGACGACGTTGGCACTGTCGTCGCGCCCGGCAGTTCCGCTACCAGCGCACCCGGCCAGCACGAGCACGAGCCCCAGCGCAGGCATAAGACAAGCGAACCGGCCGTGGCGCCCTGTCACGGGTTGGCTTCGATGGCAGCGATCGCCGCTATCGCTTCGGTTCGGGTGAGCTTGTCGGGATCGTCGAGCAGCGCGTTGAGAATCGGCAGCGCCGGCGCTGCGCGGCGGCCGATCTGGCCGAGCGCCCAGGCGGCCCTCCATCGATAGGCGCTGTCGCCTTCCAATACCCCAATCAACGGCGTCACGGCGGTACCGCCGACGAAAACGACGACGATCGAAGCCCATCTTCGTACCTTGGCGTCCCGGTCGCCAAGCAGTTCCACAACTCGCGCGACGTCCGCCACAGCGAGGCCGTCGGCATCTGCGAGGGCGCGCAGACTCCGGATGCGGACGCGGTGCTCGACGTCGTCGAGCGCCGCCATGAGCCAGGGAACAACGTCGCTTCCAGCGATCGCGTGTAGCGCCGCCACCGCGCCGATCCGCACGGCCTCGTGGTCGTCAGAGGTCAGCGGGCCGACGATTTCGACAGCGGCTTCGCCGCCACGCGACAGGATCGCCAGCGCCTGGGCCCGCACCACCCAGTCGGCATCGGTGACGGCGACCCGTAGTGCTGCGACCGAGCTCTCGCTGCCATCCTCGAGCTCTAGCGCCGTCGCGAGTCGGTCAGCGGCAACGTCCGCGTGGAGACCTGCTAGGAGAGCGTCCGGGGTCGGATCGGCCCCGGTACAACCGCTAGCGGCGACGACCAACGTCGCAACCGCGATGAGGCCTCGCCGGCGGAGGGCGTGTCCGGGAGCTGAGCTCGGTGTATTCATCTTCCTGAGGGCTCGAGAGTTCGCTGAGGGCCGACGCTCTGCAACTCTAGCGCAACGTCAAATGCGCGCCTGACGGGCGCCATCGGGACGTTGCCGGGACGCCGTTCGCAGCGGCTGGTAGGATCCGGCCACGATCCGTGCCCCTGCCGAGGAATTCATGCCCGTTTCCACCGACAGCTCACGCGCCGTCTACGCTGCGCTGAAAGACAACGGCATCAAGCTCGTCTCCGCGTTGCCTGAGACGTGGCTGGTCCACCTGATCCGGATGGCCGAGGAAGACGAGGAGATGATTCTCGTGCGGCTGGCCAAGGAAGAGGAGGGGGTGGGCGTCTCCATGGGCGCGCACCTGGCCGGCACGGCTTCAGCGATGTTGATGCAGAACCATGGATTCTTCGCCGCCATCAACGCGGTCATATCGGGCGCGCAGCAGTATCGGATTCCGCTCCTTATGCTCATCAGCGACCGCGGCAGCTTCGGCGAGCCCGATCCGTGGCAGACCGAGGGTGGACTCCTCACAACCCACGTTCTCGAGTCCATGCGCGTGCCGACTTGTCGGATCGACGATCCCGACGATGCCGCCGCGCGGATCGCCGACGCCCAGACGCTCGCGAACTCGTCGCTCCGCCCGGTTGCCGTGCTCCTGGGCCGCGACCTGATGTGGGAGTCGCCGTGAGCGATCGCATGCTCAGAGTCGACGCATTGCGGGCGCTTTATCCGCGCCTGGAGGAGAGCGTCGTCGTTACCATCATGGGCGCGGTAGCAGCCGAGCTGCAGTCCATCGGCCACCGGCCGCGGTTCTTCTATCTGCAGCACGCCATGGGCCTCGCCTCGTCCATGGGGCTGGGGATTGCGTTGTGCCGGCCCGATGATCGCGTGATCGTCCTCGATGGCGATGGCTCCCTGCTCATGAACCTCGGCACGCTGACTACGTTGGCGCGGTACCGCCCGTCGAACCTGCTGCACATCGTGTTCGACAACGAGAGTCTGCTCTCGGTTGGCGGCTTTCCGACGGCGACCTCTACCGGGACGGATCTCGCGGCCATTGCTGCGGGCGCCGGAGTGCCGCGCACCAGTACGGTGACCACCGAGGCCGATCTCGTCGCGGCCGTAGAGGACGCCTTGGCTTCCGGCGAACTCACGACGATTGTGGCCAAGGTTGCCGACGTTGGGCCGGCCGCCTTCGTCACGGACCTGAAGTTGCTCGAGAACCGCTTCGAATTCGCTCGGAGCCTGCAGGAGGGAGAATGACGAATGTGCTCACGGATCTGGCCGTTGCGCTGACGGATGGCAGCGTGCGGATCGTCGATCTGACGCAACCGCTGGGGCCGGACACCCCTGTAATCGAGTTGCCGCCGCCGTTCGCACAATCTCCGGGTGTCACCATCGATCCGATTTCCCGCTACGACGATGGCGGCCCGGGCTGGTACTGGAACGTGCTGCATTTCGGCGAACACACCGGAACCCATTTTGATGCGCCAGTGCACTGGATCACCGGCAAGGACTTCGCGGGCAACACCACCGACACGATCCCGCCGGGGCGGTTCGTGGGTCCGGCGTGTGTGATCGATGTACGCGACGCGGTTGCCGCCGATCCCGACTTCCTGCTCTCGACCGACCATCTTGACGCCTGGGAACAGGAGCACGGAGCGATCCCGGCTGGATCCTGGGTGTTGTTGTGCACGGGATGGAGCGCTCGTGAGGGTGCCGATTTCCTGAACGTCGGAGACGACGGTCCGCACAGCCCTGGCTTCCATCAAGACACCGTTACGCGGCTGGCACACGAGCGCGACGTGCTTGGTGTGGGCGTGGAGACAGTAGGGACTGATGCCGGCCAAGCGGGCGGTTTTGATCCGCCGTTCCCTACACACACGATCATGCACAGCAGCGGTCGGTTCGGTCTCGCCAGTCTCTGCAACCTCGATCAGCTGCCACCCACCGGTGCGATCGTCGTCGCGGCGCCCCTCAAGGTGGTGGGTGGCAGCGGTAGTCCGCTGAGGGTCTTGGCGTTTGCTCCCAACTGAGCGACCATGGGGACAACTCTGATCAGCTTGCGACCCCGGAGCTGCGACGCGCCATGGACGGACGGAAGATAGGCCCATATTTGGTGACCGGCAGGCTCGGTGCCGGAGGTATGGGCGAGGTCTTCCGCGCGCGCGACGATCGACTCCGTCGCGACGTGGCGATCAAGCGTCTGCCCGAGCGCAGCGTCGTAGGGACGGATCGTGAATCCGTCGACGAGTTCGCCAGCACAAGTGATGGTCACGTTGATCGGCACCACACCTTGCGCTGCCGGCGCCTCTGTGGCTTGAGCCTCGATGAACAGCGCGGCGAAGCCGAGAACGACAAGGCCAGCTAGCAGGATACGACGCAGGGGAATCTCCATTCATTGGGTGGAGCGGCTACTCGACGGTGATCGCGATCTCTTTCGTGAGGAGCGAATGGTCCCGGCCATCGATGACACGGTGCTCGCCGTTGGCCACCTGCAGACACAGACGATGGTCGCCAGGCTCGAACTGCATGGTGATCCGGTCGTTACCGGTGCCGAAGTGGATGTACGACGGGTTGCCCTCGACGATCACTTCGCCTGCGGCCGCGCATTCGACGTCGACGGCGAGGTGGTAGTGGCCTTCGCCAAGTCGTGCGATGAGCGGATTCTCGATCGGCACGATGTTGAAGTTGTCGACCGTAAAGACGATCTCGACCTCGGTCGGGTAAGTGCCGCCATCGGCAAGACCGTCGAAGTGAACCTCGGGCGCACTCGGAGTCTCGGCAGGCGCTTCTGCGGGCGGGGCGGCTGCAGGCTCTTCGGGTGCCGGCGCGTCGCCGCCACCGCATCCAGCACCGGAGGCGGTCAGCGCGAGCACGGCAAATAGAGCAGAGGCCATTCGGCGCGTTCTGTGCGCGGGGTGGGATTGAACCGATGACATTTTCGGCGGCCGTTCGTTGATTTCATGACTGCGGAGTCGTGGCAAGCGTCCGGACGGTAGCTCGGAAGGGCAAGACTTGGCAACCGCCGCGCAGCCAACGATAGCGGCATCGGCGTCAACGGATTTGGCCGGTGGGGCCAGCGGTATTTGTTGTATACGTACCAAGGTAACAAGCTAGCAACATGAAGAAACCAATCGAACGAGCCCAGACGGGCGTACGCATAGAGAAGCGGCTACTCAAAGTGCTGAAAGCACTGGCCGAGTATCTCGACATGACCCTGGGTGACCTCCTCGAGGGCATCGTGCTGCACAACTTCGACGACAAGAAACCGTTCTCGGACGAGACGCTTTCTCGGCATCCGGGCACTCTAGCGGGCTGCCCGGCCTGCTACCAGCGCCCGCCGCCCACGACTGTGGCCACTTGCGTCGACTCGAGCTCGAAGCGCTAGGTCCGCCGACCTGCGATTCTGTATGCTGCTTGGCATGCGCATACCCCGCGAACTCGACAGCCACGAGGTCCGCGTACTCGGCTGCCTGCTCGAGAAGCAGCAGGCCACGCCCGAGTACTACCCGATGACCCTGAACTCGTTGACCGCGGCGTGTAATCAGCGGAGCAATCGGAATCCGGTATTCACCGTGACCGAGGGCGAGGTTGGCCGGGCACTGAGCCGGTTGATTGACGAGGGCCTCGCCCGCCGCGACGACATGGGGCGGAGCACCAAGTGGAGCCAGAAGCTCGACCATCGTTGGGGTCTCGATGCGGGTCGCAAGGCGGCCCTCACCGTGCTGCTCCTGCGTGGCCCCCAGACCGCGGGCGAGGTTCGATCACGTACCCGCAGGCTGCACGAGTTCCCCTCATCCAGCGCGGCGGAGTCAGCGCTCGCCGACCTGGCAGGGCCGCCCGAGCCGCTCGTCCTGTTGCTCGAGCGTGACCCCGGGCAGAAGGAGGCTCGCTGGGCGCATCGCCTTGGCGGCGACAAGGTCGAGAGCGCCGCGGCGCCCATGGCCCGCGATCCGCGGCCTGCCCCGGACTTCGACCCCGAGCTCGTGCTGCGCCGGTTGGCGCTTCTCGAGCAGCAGGTTCAGGAACTCCAGGCCGCCCGGGACAACAAGCCCGGGCTCTTCGACTGACGCCGGTCTTCGGCCGACCCTAGCGCTGTCCGCCGTCGCCGTCCTGCTCTCTGACCGGCTGCGTCATCCACTCCGGGAACGCGAGGAACGGCCCGTTCACGACGTCGGGCCCAGCGTTTTCTTTCGACTCCGCCACGATCCGGGCGACCTCTTCCATCACCTTGGCGTTGTTCACAACGACGCCATCTTTGATCGTGTAGACGATGCCCTCGGTGCGGTACATCGTGTGGTCCTCGTTCTTGCGAATCGCACCGAACGGGTAGAGGTAGCGCAGGTTCTCGGCGGGGTTGCCGTCGACGATCAGTAGATCGGCCAGATAGCCCGGCCGCACCAGCCCGAGGTTGTCGAGGCCGAGCAGCTTGGCTGAGTTCAGGTTCGCGGTGCGCAGCACTTCCAGGCTGTGCATCCCCGTTTCGCGCATCAGCTGAAGTTCGCGGACGTTGCCGAAGCCACCGGTCGACCACTGGTAGTTGTCGTCGGTGCCGAACACCACGGTGCCGCCGCGCTTGTTGAACTCGTAGATCAACTCGCCCCACAGGTTGTACATGTACGTCCAGTAGTACTCGTCGTCGGACGTCCAGTCGTAGTGGAAGACGGCGTGGTTGCGCGGGTTGGGCAGGTGCATGTCCCACAGCGCCTGATGGGTGTACTTCTCGTGCCAGGGCCAGCCCATGGCAGCGAGGATGTTGCGGTTGGCCTCGTAGGTCGCGCGGTTCGGCTGCATAACAACGCCCGACTTCACCAGCCGATCGACGATCTCGCCCAGCAGGCGCTTCTTGGTCTCGGGGTTGCGGCCGACCTCCTCCCAGACCTTGCCGGCCTGACGGAAGCGCTCGTTCTCGTCGAAGTAGTCGTAGTCGCGCGGGTAGTCCGGCACGGTGCGATCCAGCGCCGACTCTGCGTACCCGTAGTGATGCACGATCATGGTTACGCCCTCTTCGGCCGCGATCACAGCGTTCACCTCGGCCAGGGAGTTCGGCTGCACGTGCACTGCCGAGATTCCGCCAGCGGCGGTGATGGCTCGTGCGGCCGCACCGAACAGCTCGCGGTTCCAGCACAGGCCGTTCAGGTAGAACTGCTTGCCCCCCGCCGCGACCATCTTCTCGGCAATCTCTGGCGTCATGGCCGGATCCTCGAGCTGCTCGCGCGAGTAGCCGCTGATGCCTGAACCCCAGCTCCAGAGGGGATACATGCGTGGCGCGAGAAGCTCATTCCGGGCACTGCGCCCGGCCTCGGTCATCGCTTCGTCGAGCCCGCGATCCGAGGCAGGACCCAGCGTTGTGATGCCGGTCGCCAGTTGCAGGTAGTAGACGTAGTCGAGCGGTAGCGGCTCGTTGCGGAGATGCAGGTGCAGATTGATCATCCCTGGCATCACGTGCTTGCCGCGGCCGTCGATGATCCGGTCGCCTTCGAGATGCTCCCACTCCGTTTCCGGGGTATAGGGATCGAAGCGCCGCATCTCGGTGATCTCGTTGCCCTCGATCAGGATGTCGTAGAGCCCAACGGACGGCCCGCCGTGTCCAGGAAGAACGTTGACGCTCTGGATCACCAGCCGGTTGTACGGCCCTTCAGCGAGCTCGCCGAACTGCCGCGTTTGCACCGGCGGTCGTTTGAAATCAGTGATCGGCTCCTGTGCCAACGGCGCGGCGGCGCTGCTGCCAACTGCGATCAGCACGAGAACTGCGACGGCGCGCAGGGCTAAGACGAGGGAGTGCTTCATCGGATCGTCTCCTGACTCTGGAGTGCAAGTGGCAGAGAGGATAGTGCTTTGCGCGGCTGCAGGCGGCAGAGGCTCAGCGGGGCTAACTCCTGCGGCTCGGGGTCGACGCTAGAGAACAGCGTGTACCAGGATCATGATCACCACCATCGTCAGCACGAAGCCTGTCTCGGTGAAGACCGCGTAGCGGCTCTTCTGCGCGAACATGCCGCCGGCACCCATGAGTGCGGCAATCGTCACGGCGACCAGGATGACGGTAAGCAGCGCATCGTTTGCTGCCGTCACGCCGACGACCCAGGCGAGCAGGAAGGTGGCAACAAGCTGTGAGACCAGCGCGCCGCGCGCGTGGCCGCCCTCGCCGGGGGCAACTCCAAAACCCTCGGCCCACTTGGTGCCGAACAGTTTCGGCGAGTACCACAGTCCACCCAGCATGAAGGCCGCCGCGGTACTGACGCCTACGGCCAGCCAGTTCACGTTCGCAGTGATTTCACCCATCGCTCTTCGCTCCTCCGAGTGTCGGGCCCGCTGGCTGTCCGGTGTTCGGCGGAGTCTATCTGCGCGTGGTGGCATTCACCCAGGAGATCGGCGACACTGGATTCGCTGCTTGTCCTTGAGGGTCCGGAGTGTCGCGGCGCAGGGTTTCTCGACGTGTCACCGAACCTCTCCACCGACTTTGTGTCGACCGCTTCGACCGGCGCATCGGTCATCTGCAGCTTGCTCAGCCGCAACGGCGACCTCTGGCTCGCCACCTACTAGCCAAGCTTCACTTTCAACTCGAATCCGAAGGGTGTCTACATGCAACGACGACTCCTGCTCCTTTGCGCTCTCGCAGGTCTCATGCTCTCGCTGAGCGCTCCAGCATTTGCGCAGGGTGTCGCGCTCTGGACTCCCGAGAAGCGTGGGAGCGACAACATCGACGTCCTTGCGCATCTACCGCTCGGACCGGAACGCAACGTCTCGGACATCGAGCTCGAACAGGAGATGGACCGGCCGTACGCCTATGTCGGCCGAATGGTCTACGGCGGCTGGGGCGACAAGGGCATGGACATCATCGACCTGTCGGACCCGAGCAACCCGGAGATCATTCACGAGTGGCGCATCGAGGATCAGGATCTCCACCTGGGCCGCGGAGGCATGGATGTGAAGTACTTCAAGTGGGACGGCCGCTACTACGTGGTCCAGTCGTTGCAGTTCGGGCAGGGTGGTCCGAACTCCGATCTGGGCGCCGTCGTGCTCGACGTGACCGATCTTCCAGAGAGCTACACCGAGGTAGCGCGACTCCACGCCCCCGACTTCCCCGGTGGCTTCCACAACATCTTTATGTACAAGCACTCCAACGGACGGCCGCTGCTGTTCACCACCGTTGGCGGCCCATGGGCCTACGTCTATGACATGGCCCACGTCGTCGATGGCGCGATGGACGACGCTCTGGTGGCCAAGGTCCCGGTAGGCGAGGAAGGCTCGACGATGCGCCGGAGCTACCACGACATGTACGCCGGCTGGCACGAGGACACCCAGACCGATCGCTTCTACGGCGGCGGCACGGGCGGTTACTACGTGTACGACGTCACCGATCTGGAGAACCCGACGTTGGCCGTCTCACTCACGGGGATTTCCGGCGTCGACTGGGGCCACACGTTCACGCCGTCGCC
>Ga0114999_10003219_pt1 | contig 20678 bp, 19 predicted proteins | sample ArcticOcean_MG_C_3_FD_89820 | JGI IMG/M metagenome (GOLD analysis project Ga0114999, IMG submission 89820) | Marine microbial communities from western Arctic Ocean - ArcticOcean_MG_CB8_126 | ecosystem: Environmental > Aquatic > Marine > Oceanic | place: Arctic Ocean: Canada Basin | collected...
ACAAGATTTGGGACATCCCCTCCTGGAATAGATTCAACTAATTGGCATATCATTTGGCGGACCGCCGTATGGTCCTCTATTACTATTACACGTTTCATTTTAAAGCTGACTGCTGTTTTTAAAAGAAGGATCTTTGCTTAAACGAATGAAGCGAAGGTTGTTCAAATCAAAATGTAAAATATATGAATATTTTAACGAATAGACCTAAGCGATAGTCCTCACCAACAATTCCTTTGGTCCAGAAATAAATCTCAAAAAAGAGATCCTTGTATTATGGATTAAATTAAGTAGAGGAAGATTCTTTCAGTTATACTCAAAAGCAGCACTGAGCCTAAGTGATTTACTTCAATACTGTGTCGTAGGCTAGATCTATTCTGAAACCTAGTTAACGTAGAAAATTATCTCCAATACCTGATCCTTTTGCTTAATTGAGATGGATACGAGGGCTCGAATCTTAATCTAAGGATTTTAAAACAGTGGTAGGCCGGCGGGGACTTGAACCCCGAACCAAGAGATTAAAAATCTCCTGCTCTACCGATTGAGCTACCGACCCATAAAACCACAAATCATCAATTTAAAGTGAGGAAGTTGGGAAGAAATGCCCCTAAACATAGCATGTCAACGTCATTTTGGAATAACTTGAAAAGGTTTTTCGAAGATTTAATCAAAGAAGAATATTGGTGAATAATTGAACGTCTTTGGGGTTTATACATCTAAAATTACAACTAGAGAATATCCCAATACCTTGGATCAACTAAATTTTTGTAACTCACACCCGGTTTAAAGGTTTTTTTTAAAAAAAAGACGTAAACTCTGGAAACCGCCCCTCGCCAAGGAACAAACCTTTAATAATCATTTCAAACCCAATATCCCTATGACTAATAAAGCACAAGAAGTAGCCATCGACCGCATGCTAGTTGAGAAGTTTAAAAGCGGCGATGAGGATGCATTTACTGAGATAGTTTCCCGCTATTGGGATCGAATTTATGCTCGAGTCCACCAAATGCTTAAAAACAAACAGGACGCGGAAGAAGTAACCCAGGATGCATTCGTTCGAGCACACCGTGGACTCGAAAAGTTTCGTGGAGATAGTGCCTTTTCAACTTGGTTATTTCAAATAGCGACCAACTTGGCTCACAACAAATACTGGTATTGGTTCCGCCGAAAAAGGGGACAGTCAATATCTCTGGAGCAAACATTGACCGATGAAGGGGATTTTAGCTTGATCGATATTTGTCCTGTTGAAGGTCAATCACCAAGTGAAGCAACAGTTACTCAAGAATTTGTTGATAAAGTAGCGGAATGCATGAATGATCTTACGGATAAACATAACGAAATACTAGTTATGCGTAATGTTAAGAATATGACCTACGATGAGATTGCAAATGAATTAGAGCTTTCAATCGGCACTGTAAAAAGCCGTATTGCTCGAGCACGTATGAGCTTACGAGAAAAAATGGGCAAAGACTTTCAATGACCGATGATGTTTTCGAAGACCTCGTAAATCTATACTTGGATAAGGAAATAAATCCCGCCCAACTCACGATCCTCAAGGACGAGTTGGGGAGGAATTGTAGTCGTCAGAAAACATTCGAAAGTTACTGCCGCATGCATCAGGCGACTCATTTTGCCGCACTTTCAGCTAGTCCCGTTATACCTCGATTATCCCAAGGACTGGTTCGTGGTAGGAATAAACCGGCTTTTTTTGCGTTCAACCGCCAAGTATTTGCTGCGGCGGCATTGATCATTGTTATTGGATCTTTCGCCAGTATTTATCTTAACGGTCCATTTGGTTCAGCCCGTATGGTGCCTGTAAGCAATACAGGCTTACAGAAAATCGAAACGTTTGCTCAGACAACACCGGTATCTCAATCTAAGCCACCTCTTGAGTTTTTCAGAGCGCTTAAGGCGCAAAATGAGAGTCCCAGTTGGTCCTATGTTCAGGAGCTACGACATGCGAAAGCTAACTCTGCCCTGGGGGCCATTCAAGAAGAACCTTTGTTATATACAAAAATAGAGGATCAAAGAAATAACAGGGATGATTCGGCAGAGACACCAGACTTTGAACTGGAGTATTCAAGTTACGAATTTAAGCGTTAAACCGTTTTCCTTCTAAGGATTTAGGGCGGTTTTAATTATTTCTTCCACGCTTACTGAAGGACCTAACTTATTAATGGCACGGTTCACTGCTTTATCTGCTTCGTTCAGCTTGTATCCAAGAGCAGTCAGAGCAGCTATTGCGTCCTGAAATTTGGTAGCCTCTTCTTCTCCTTCAACAGACGGTTCGAGACTACTGATATTCGGTTTAATCGATTGAGAGGTGAAACCACTTTTAATTTTATCGCGAAGCTCAATAATAAGACGTTCTGCCGTTTTTTTTCCAATACCTGGGCATTGCGATAGCAATTTCGCGTCCTCATTGATTATAGCTAATTCGAGCATTTTAACGCTCAATTTGGAAAATAAAGTAAGCGCCATTTTTGGACCGACACCAGACACTTTCTCTACGAGGAGTTTGAAGAACTCTCGATCGTTTCGATTTATGAATCCATAGAGTGCCTGTGAATCATCACGATAGACCGCGTATGTGTACAATTTAGCCTGTTTTCCAAGTCCTGGAAGTTTTTCAGAAGTAGTTATCGGCACGTTGACTTCATAGCCGACGCCTCCAGCTTCAATGACTACCTGCAAGAGTCTGCTTTCAATAATTACACCGCTGAGTGAAGCTATCATAGATTATTTAAGGCCGAGAACATCCTGCATATTGTACAGGCCAGGTTTCTGATTAATAAGCCATTCTCCGGCATGAATCGCCCCGCGAGCGAAGATCATTCGGTCCGACGCTTTATGAGTTAGCTCTAATCGTTCACCTCCGGTTGCAAACATAACCGTATGGTCTCCAACAACATCTCCACCACGCAGACTGTGAACGCCAATTTCTCGATCCGTTCTTTCGCCAATGATTCCTTCTCGCCCGTGCAACAATTTGTGATCCGAACGAGTTGACGCAGTTTTGATTCGTTCGAGTAAGTTTTCGGCCGTGCCACTCGGGGCATCCTTTTTAAATCGATGGTGCATTTCGGTGACCTCTACATCATAATCATTCGGTAGAATTTCCGAAGCTTTTTGAGTGAGGTAAAAAAGTAAATTAACCCCTAATGAATAATTTCCTGCCCAAGCGACGGGCACCGGCTCCAGTAACTTAACAATGACATTCTTTTCCTCTTCAGAATGTCCTGTAGTTCCAATCACTATTGGAACGCCGTGCTTACCGGCACAATCAGCCAAGGCCTTAGTGGCAGAGTGGTGGCTAAAATCTATGACAAGGTCGACACCCTGGATATGATCAGCAGCGCAATCTCCCAAATCAATTCCAGCTACTATGGTGTGGCCTTTCTCTTCCGCAGCATTTTTCAAAGCTTCACCCATTCGGCCGAGTGCTCCTTGTATTAATATCTTTAGGCTCATACTTCGAGTTTCGTGTTAAGTGCGTTAACCGTTTCGGACACAATTTGGTAGTTACTATCCGATATGGAACAAAGAGGTCGTCGCACATCAGCACTGTGAATAATGCCGGCATCTTTCATGGCAGCTTTTACAGGTACCGGGTTTGGTTCAACAAACAGGTTTATGAACAGGGGATAGAGAAGTTCCTGGATAGATTTGGCAGTCAAGTAGTCGTTTTCAATCGCAGCACTTACCATGTCTACTACCGGCTTCGGACACAGATTGGACGCAACTGAGATAACACCTTTCGCCCCGACAGACATAAACGGAAGAGTCAGGCTATCGTCTCCGCTTAGAATCGTCATATCATCTCCCAAAGCTTGGCGTATTTCGCAAACTCGTTCGCACTTTCCACCCGATTCCTTAATCGTATGAATATGGGCGTACTTATTTCGCAATCGGACGAGAGTCTCTACCTCAATCTGGATTACACACCTAGAAGGAATTGAGTACAAAACGATCGGTTTGTCCGTAGCCTCAGCTATCGCTCCAAAATGTTGGAAAAGACCTTCTTGACTGGGCTTATTATAGTAGGGTGTAACGACGAGCATTCCATCTACATTGGCCTCATGTGCTAACTTGGTGAGATGAATTGCCTCCCGAGTTGAATTGGAGCCCGTGCCGGCGATTACGGGAACTCTTCCGGACACCGTATCAACTACGGTTTCAACAACTTCCGAATGTTCACTGTGATCCAGGGTAGGGGATTCACCGGTGGTGCCTACAGGAACCAAGCCTTGAACTCCTTGTTCGATTTGCCATTCAGTAAAGGATTTTAATCCATCCCAATCGACATTTCCTTCCTTAAAAGGAGTAACCATTGCTGTAAGGACGCCGTAAAAATCATGAGCCATAATACTTTCTATTTATTTTATCCTAGGAGTAGGTTTTGTTTCTTAAGAAAAATCAAGCAACTCTTTGGTCTAGCTGCATCTCCAGCAAAATAGATTTAAAAACATCCCTATTTATCCATTATGAGCGCAGAAGATACGATCAATAGCCTCCTCAAACTTGCTGTCGAAAACGAAGCGAGCGATATCCACATAAAATCAGAAAAACCTGGAATATTGCGTCTCAATGGAGTTCTTCAAGAAGTTGATATGGACCCGGTCAGCTCGGCCGAAGCTCGTGACTTTATAGCCGAAACGGTGCCATACAAATTCAAGGAAGATTGGGAGCACAATGGGCAGATCGACTATAGCTACTCCATTTCTGGGATTGGACGCTTTCGTGTAAACGGGTTTTTTCAACGAGGTAGCGTGAGTATCGTATTCCGGCATGTAAAGGATCAGGCTCCCACATTTGACGATTTGAATATTTCAAACGCAGAAGTGCTCGAGAGTCTTTGTCAGTTAAAAGATGGAATAGTTTTGATTTGTGGAGCCACCGGATCAGGTAAGTCGTCGACCTTGGCCTCCATGATGAATTGGATTAACAATAACCTAAATCGTCATATTGATACTCTGGAAGATCCGATTGAATTCAATTTTGACGATAGAAAGTCTGTTTTTAATCAACGCGAAATAGGAATTGATGCGCCCAGCTTTTCCCAGGGTATGCGCGCCGTGCTACGCCAAGATCCAGATATCATCCTTATTGGAGAAATGCATGATAAGACAACTTCGAAACTGCTTTATCAGCTGCCGAAACAGGTCATTTGGTGTTATCTACTTTGCACTCATCCGGATCTCAAGCAGCCATTCAACGTGTATTCGAATTTTTCCCTCCCGATCAACAGGTAATAATGCGCAGGTAAATAGCAGGTTCGCTGAGAGCAGTTTGCACTCAACGCTTGGTTCCATCGCTGGAAGGTGATACCCGCTACCCAGCAATCGAAACCTTTGTTATTGATTCCTTAGCTAAGAGCATCATCGAGGAAGGTGTATTTGAAAAAATTCATGCCGTTGCGGAAGCGGGCAAGGAAAATGGTTCAAACACGTTTAACCAAAGTTTGCACTCAACGCTTGGTCCAAGAAGGACCAATTAGCAAGAACGATGCCTTGAAATTCTCTCCCAATGCGAAGGCATTGGAAATGAATCTTAAAGGTATTTTTCTTAGCACACGCGGTATTGTTTCTTAAGGCTGTGGGTGTTGGAGAAGTCTTTTTTGTTGATCGTGCATGTAATTTCTGATGCCTGATTGGCGAATATGCCAACAGGTTTACTTTTTTCAGGCCAAGGAGCTCAAAAAGTCGGGATGGGGAAATCCCTCTACGATAACAGCTCACTCGTAAGAGAACTTTATGACAAAGCAAATGAAGTACTCGGGTACAACTTTACTCAAGTCTGCTTTGAAGGCCCTCAAGAGGATTTGACTAGGACAAATGTTTGCCAGCCTGCACTTTACGTTCATGGATTGGCTTGTCATGCATTATGGAAGGCTTCGAATCCTGAAGGACGGCCAGGTGTTGCACTCGGACTCAGCCTAGGGGAGTTAACCGCCTTAGCTGCGACCGGGGTCTATGAGTTCGAGGTGGGACTTCAAATAGTCGCCGAACGGGGCCGACTCATGCAAATGGCGTGCGAACAAACAAACGGCGGAATGGCCAGTGTTCTCGGGGGAACTAGAGAACAAGTTGAAACCTTGGCGAATGAATTCGATGTCGATATGGCAAACTTAAATTGCCCAGGCCAAATTGTAATTTCAGGTGAGGCCTCCAAGGTGAATGCAGCGGTCGAAGCTGGTAAGGGTAGGGCATTCAAACGACTAATGCCGCTCACTGTAGCTGGAGCATACCATAGTCGTCTCATGGAACCAGCCCGAATCGCGTTTGAGGATTATTTAAAAGAGATCAACTTCCGGATTCCAGAAATTCCAGTATTTTCCAATGTAGACGCTCGTATAACTGATGACCCCGAACTCATAAAAGGAAAATTAGTTAAGCAGGTGGTTTCTTCAGTACTGTGGGAAGATTGCATGTTGGCTGCAAAATCCGAATCTAGAATCACTAAATTTGCAGAATGCGGGATGGGGGGTATTCTCAAGGGCCTGGCTAAACGAATTGACCGAGATATGGAAGTCGAGGCATTTCAGGAATATGACGATTTCTCGCATTCGTGATCGATCGGGGAAAAGCCTTGCTTAGCTTGATCTTTTCCGTCCAATTCGGGCGTTTATTTCCTGTCGGTACTGCTACTAAACAGGGAGGTGATTAGCCCAAAGATGTATCCATTAAAAGATATCCGCAATTTTTGTATTATTGCTCATGTAGATCATGGCAAAACAACCTTGTCTGATCGTCTGCTTGAGAAGACGCAAACGGTGGTAAAGCGGCAAATGAAGGAGCAATTACTCGACTCAATGGACTTAGAGCGAGAGCGCGGCATCACTATTAAATCCCATCCGGTCACCATGCTATATGAAGCAAATGATGGCCAAACGTACCGGTTTAACCTAATTGATACACCCGGACACGTTGATTTTTCTTACGAAGTTTCTCGAAGTCTGGCTGCGGCGGAAGGAGCTCTTCTTCTCATTGATGCTGCGCAGGGTATAGAGGCTCAAACAGTGGCTAATGCGCATTTGGCTGTTACTCAGAACCTGACAATTATTCCGGTTATTAATAAAATCGATCTGCCAGGTGCAAACCTCGAACTTTGCCTGAGTCAATTGGAAGACATTTTGGCTATACCAGCTGAAGATGCGGTTTTGGCCAGTGCCAAGGAGGGGATAGGCATTGAAGAAATTTTGGAGGCAGTCGTAAAACATGTGCCTCCTCCAAGGCTTGCTAATTATCCACAGGCACGTGTCTTAGTTTTCGATTCAGTTTACGATTCTTACAAAGGAGTCATTTGTTATGTTCGGATATTTTCTGGCACCCTGAGTCGTGGTGACAAAATCCTTTTGATGAAGGATAACGTCAAAGCTGAAATCAAGGAAGTGGGGATCTTTACGCCCCAGATGAAGGAAGTTGATGAGCTTACAGCAGGTAATTCTGGTTATATTGTTACGAATATAAAAGCTGTGTCGGACATTAAAATGGGCGACACCATCACGCTCGAAAAAGATCCTGCTCAAGAAATGCTTGCTGGGTACCAGGAGATTCGACCGATGGTATATAGCGGTATTTATTCTTTAGATACATCAGATTATCAGAAATTAAAATCGAGCATGGGAAAGCTTAGGCTCAACGATGCTGCCTTTACCTTTCAGGCCGAAAGTTCTGTGGCCTTAGGATTTGGCTTTCGTTGTGGATTCTTAGGATTGCTTCATATGGAGATCATCCAAGAACGAATTCGGCGGGAGTATGATGTGGATATCATCGCTACGTATCCAAGTGTTGTCTACAAGATCAAAACAACCGATCATAAATTCTTCGAGGTGGACAATCCAGTAAATCTGCCTGATCCAGAAACGATAGAATATATCGAAGAGCCGATGATCGTGGCCAGCATTCACTTACCGGGAATATACATTGGCGACATATTGGCTTTAGTTATGGATAAGCGAGGGTTCTGCGAACATACGGAAACCTTGGATGAAACACGTCTTATGATAACCTGCCGATTACCCCTTAATGAAGTATTGGTAGATTTTAATGACAAATTAAAGAGCATAACCAAAGGTTACGGATCCATGGACTACGAATTCGCGGATTACCAAAGATCTAAATTGGTTAAACTAGACATACTGGTTAACGCGGAACCCGTGGATGCTTTTTCTTCAATAGTCCATGTTGATAAGGCCGAAGGTAAAGGAAGAGAACTTTGTAAAAAACTAAAAGATATCCTGCCGCGGCAGATGTTTAAGATCCCGGTTCAGGCCACAATTGGTGGTAAAGTTGTTGCCCGTGAAACTTTAAGTGCTTTCAGAAAAGATGTTACTGCTAAGTGCTATGGAGGAGATATTTCCCGCAAAAGAAAGCTTCTCGATAAACAAAAAGAAGGCAAAAAACGTATGAAACAAATTGGGAAAGTTTCCATACCGCAGGAAGCCTTCATTGATATTCTTAAAAGTAATACCTAGTGGTTATTTTATTTTGTAAACAAAAGGCCAACCACCTGTTTAAACTCCACGACCTCTATTAATACTACACTTGTATGAGAAAAAATAATCATAAGAAACTCCGGGAACAAGCCGAGAACTGGTTAAGGTTAGCTGAGAAAATATACCATTTCCGAAAAGACCTTATTGATGAGAGCGATATGAAGGAGCTCCATGAGACATCTTCAGTACTTAATAATGCCTTAAAGAAAAAAGGTGAAGAAGATTGGGGAAAAGTTCGTTTAGCTTCAGAAGAATTAGAAAAAGTTCTCAGACGAGTTGGAAGCTATTTCTACCCACAGAATTTTTGGGCAGAAAATGCTGAAATGTTTCTAGTTGCCGCAATAGTAGCTTTGGCGATTCGCACATTTTTTCTTCAGCCATTTAAAATTCCTACCAATTCCATGTATCCTTCCTACAACGGAATGACCCATGAAGTATATGATGAATCAGATGCTCCTGGAGGTCTGGGGAAAATTTCCACTTTTCTAGCGTGGGGTTCGATTCGACGCGAAATAGAAGCACCAGCTTCTGGAGAAATCCTTCTTCCGATAAATGATTTTGAAAAAGTTCCCGGACGAAAATGGATAGTTCTACCGACTACCTTAAATCAGTATTCGTTAGTTGTGGGTAATACCGAGGTGATTTTCAAGGTTCCTGGCGAATTTCATCCGCAGGACGTTTTCATGGACGCATTTTTTCCTGATCAAGAAGGTGACTGGAATGACTTGGTTCGTGAATTAAGGTATCAAAGAGAAAGAGTGGTAATGCACAAAGGCTCAGCCTATCTACGAACCGGAAAAACAGTAGAAAAAGGTGAAAATGTCCTGTCATTCGCCATTCATACCGGTGATGCGCTATTTGTAGATCGTATTTCTTATCATTTCGTTAGACCAGATGTTGGAGATGCCATAGTGTTTAAAACAGGAAATATCCCCTTAGTGGGCGATGATAAGTATTACATTAAACGGCTCGTAGGCGTGCCAGGTGATGTGCTTCAAGTGAAAGCTCCGGAATTATATAGGAATGGAGAGTTGATAACCGGTACGGATGCTTTTGCGAACAACGCAAAACAAGTAGATAATTATTCGGGTTACTCATATAGAAATTCTTCCGCGATGCGTTACCTTAGCAATCCAACCGAAACGGTCGCTATACCAGATGATTCCTTTTTCGCCATGGGTGATAATTCTCCGCATAGCTCCGATAGCCGATATTGGGGATTCGTCCCTAAAAAGGAAATGGTCGGCCGCGCCATGTTTATCTATTATCCGTTTACACACCGCTGGGGATTGGCAAATTAATTGCGCTCAGCTGTGTCTAATTTATGGGTTCATAATTACAAAAATCAAACTACAGCCCATTTTAATAAAAGACGCACAATATGCATTATGTCTAATATTATAGAATCCCGGAATTAGCCGTAATTATTGTGTATATTCTGTTTCCTGGCCTACTTGAGGAGAAGTTAACTAGAATTTTCGCTTAACTAATTTTTCTGCAAAATTTCATCTAAAAAATGAGCAAACCACCATTGTTTAATTGGTTAAAGGAGCGCGGCTCAGGGGTTCTCCTTCATCCTACTTGTTTCCCTGGTGATCAAGGGATCGGAACCTTGGATCATTCCGCTTATGCGTTTGTAGATTTCCTGGAAACTTGCAAAATGAAGTATTGGCAAGTTTGCCCACTCGGACCCACCGGATTTGGTGATTCGCCTTATCAAACCTTTTCAGCATTTGCCGGAAACCCGTATCTGATAAATTTAAAAGACCTCGTTGCTCTGGGCCTTATTGTGCAAAAAGACTTAGAGGCATTCAGGTTTATGCCAGGGAGTCGTACGGATTTCGGTTTATTGTACGAAAACAAATGGCCGGTACTTCGTAAGGCGTTCTCAAAATATAAGAGCGCCCCCAGTCAATGGAAAGAGCTCCATGAAGACTTTGAGAAATTTAAAAAGAAGGAAGTAGATTGGCTGGTCGATTTCGGCTTGTTTATGGCGTTAAAAGATAATTTTGACGGACGATCCTGGTTAGATTGGCCTAAGCAGTTTCGATCTTATAGGTCCATTACCCCCAAAAACCTAGAACCCAAAATTTTGTTATCGGCTGAATCACATCAGTTCTTCCAGCTTTTATTTTATTCTCAATGGTCAAAATTGAAGACTTATGCCAAAGGCAAGGGAATCCAAATCATTGGCGATATCCCTATTTTCGTTGCGCTTGATAGCGTCGACGTTTGGCGCAATCCAGAGTTTTTCCAGGTTGATAAACGCTCATTTAAACCAAAAGCAGTTGCTGGTTGCCCCCCTGATTATTTTTCAAAAGACGGACAGTTCTGGGGAAATCCTCTCTATGATTGGGATCAACTCAAGAAAGACGGATTCACCTGGTGGATTAACCGCTTTAAGGCGTCTTACAATTTATACGACATTGTACGCATAGATCATTTCCGGGGATTCGAATCTTATTGGTCCATACGTGCCGATGCAAAAACTGCGGCCGAAGGAAAATGGGTTAAGGGTCCAGGATTGGAATTGTTTAAAGCTATTCATAAAGCCCTACCGCAAGCCAAAATTATAGCGGAAGACCTGGGTCTTATTACCCCAGAAGTTAGAAAGCTTCTTCATGATACCGGATTACCTGGTATGGCTGTTTTGCAATTCGCTTTTGGCGGTGACAGTGAAAACTTATACTTACCTCATAATGTCGATAAAAACTCGGTCATTTATTCTGGTACTCACGATAATGATACAACTATGGGTTGGTTCAAAGAAGCAGGAGAAAATATCCAAAGTCATGTTCAGCGCTATTTTGATGTATCAGGCGAATTTGTTGGTTGGGATTTTATAAGATCTTCGTATCGATCCTCATCTAAATTGGCGATTTTCCCAATACAGGACATGATGGATCTGGACAGTTCCGGAAGAATGAATGAGCCGGGAAAGGCACTAGGAAATTGGCAATGGCGTTACCAGTCTTGGCAGTTAGAACTCCTCAATAACGAGAGCTCGGATTATCTGGCTGGATTAAGCGTTCTCTATGGTCGTTGATTTCATCAAGATAAAAAACGTCTGATTTCCGGAATCAAAGTATCCTTTTCATCTTCTAGTATGTAGTGTCCTGATTTCGGATACGCCAACACCTTGGCTTCCGGAAATAAAGCTTTCCACTTTTCAAGAAACACCTCGTCGAAACAGAAGTCTTTGAGCCCCCACCCAATAAGCATTGAATGTTCCTTCAGGCTCAATAAAAACGATTCAATTTCTCCCAGCACTTGAAATGTTTTCTGACTGGGGTTTGTCGGTATATCCTGAACAAACCTCAAGGTAGCAATTCGGTTGTTCCAATTATTATAAGGAAGCAAATATCCATTTTTGACTTCTTTGGTTAGTGGCCTTGAAACCGCCATCCTTGTCGCTGGACCAGCAAATCCATTTAGTCCTCGAATGATTAAATCTCCCAAGATTGGAATTTTACATACTGCAATTCGTTTCGGAATCTTGTCCATATAGAAAGCGGCTGTATTGAGGATAACAAATTTCTTAACTCTTTCGGGAAGCGCCTGTGCAACTCCCATTCCGATCGCCCCACCCCAATCATGTACAACCAGATCAAAGCTTTCCAATTCTAGTTCTTTGATCCAAGCCACTACATTTTCTATATGTTGTTTCAGGGTATAATCATAAGCTTGCGGCTTATCAGAAAGTCCACAGCCCATATTATCCAAAGCCAGACACCTATGATTTGGTTCTAAGGACTTTATAAGGTTACGATAGTAGAATGACCATGTAGGATTCCCATGAATCATCACCACAGAACTCCCCTCCCCCTCGTCCACATAGTGTAGTTTATGATCTCCGGTGGAAAACCAATTAGGACTGAAAGGATACTCAGCTCGAATGTGATTAGGAATTTCCAAATCAAAATTGGAGGGCTAACATTAAACAGCTAAGTCCACTACCTATTCCCAGAATCGCCACTTTTTCATCAGGCAAAATGACCTGATCTTCAATGGCTTTAGCTAAAGTAAGCGGACAGGAAACAGATCCAACATTCCCCCAATGTGGGTAGGTTATATAATCCTTATTCAAATCCAGATTCAAAGATTCAAATAATTGACGGCGATGAGCAGAACCAACTTGGTGGCAAACAAAGCGATCAATCGTCTTTTCGTCCCAACCGCTTTCCTCAACAAAATCGGACCAAGTCGATTGAGCTAGTTGAATACCTGCTTTTAGAAGCCCTTCTGAATCGGTAAGCATTTGAAGCTCACCCTGACCTGAAGATCCACCCTCGCAAAGCAAATTGCTTGTAGAATCTGTTCTCACTGTACCAGTAATAACTCTCGGACATTCAGGGGCCAAATCAGCCTTACATAGGACAGCTGCAACACCCCCCGCGCCGATTGTGAGATTCGCGAAATACGGTTTAACTGACTTTCGAGTTTGTTCTGGTTTCTTCAACTCACCCAAAGTCCAGTCCATCAGTGATTTCCCATTTTCACCGGAACAAATAAGTGCCCGTTCAATTTGACCGGATTCTATCATTCCTCCGACTAATGTGATCGCATTCAAAAAACCCAAACAGGCATTCGAGAGATCCCATATTTGCGCCTTGGGACTGAGTTTTAACTGACCATGAATGTAGGATGCGGTCGCCGGTTCCATCCTATCCCGACAAACGGCTGCATGGACAACAAGATCAAACTCGTCACGCTCAAAACGGCTTTTTTGCATGGCCGCTCTTCCTGCTTTAGCGCTAATAGTAGATGGTAAAGTTTCGGAGGGATAAAATTTTCTCTCCTGAATTCCAGTCATTAATTCTAACCGTCCCTTAGGTAACCGTAGCCGATAGTAGGTTTCGTATAGTAAGTCCTCAATCTCGTCCGAAGAAAGAACTTCCGGAGGAGTATCGTAGGCAATGGTTTCAATGGCTACTTGTTCAAATTTCATAAACTTTGGTCACGTTTTATTTCTGGGCGCATCGCCAGTCGAACGACTTCCTTATCAAAATAATTACAGTCCATCCCGGCATCGACTTTGAGGCTCCCTCCATTGATACCGCTTGATCTTGGACTTAATAAAAATACAGCCACATCGGCCACTTCCTGAGTTTTAACAGCTTCGCCTCTAAATGTAATTTTTTCTGAATACAGATAGCTTTCCAGGTAACCTGGAATACCGGCCGACGCACTTGTTTTGAGTAAGCTTGGGTTAACAGTGTTAAATCGAACATTCGAATCTTCGCTAAAGGATTTTGCCAGGTACCGCATTGTCCCGTCCAGTGCCGCTTTGATGGGCGACATGTATCCGTAGTTTTCGGCTGTCACAAGATGAGATGAAATACCTATGGCTAAAACGGAGGCATTCTCCGAGAGAAATGGTTTAAAAGCATTAACCACCTCCACGATACTGAAACACGATATTTGTGTAGCCTGAAGGAAATCTTCGCGACTTGTTTCATGAAATGGTTTTATCCCTTCACTGTAGTTTGCAAATGCAATCGAATGAACAATACCGTGTATTTTTGGATAATCAGAGCCCACCTTTGTTGCCAAGGATTCGATTTCTGACTTGTTTTCCACATCACAAATATAAACCGGTTTTCCGGCTAACAATTTCGCAAGGCTATCCTTTCGCGATTGTGAGCGAACACTGTAGACGACGGTAGTTCCTTCCTCTTCCAGAGTTCTGGCAATATGATACGCAACTGATCTCTTGTTCGCTACTCCCATCACGAGAATAACTCTGTCCTGCAATTTCAAAAAGCTCATTTTTCGTGTAGAAGAGTTAATCGTCCTCTTTAAGGACTAAAGTGTATTCAATATCTAAGGATCGTTTATCTCCGTTTTTAACCACGCCTTTGCACATAAAAAACATACCCACCTTTTCTTCAATACTTACATTGATAGTTAAGATGTCGCCTGGTTTTACGATTTCTCGAAAACGGGCATTCATGATACGACCCAGGACAGGAGTTACATTTTTACCTTCATAGTTTCCTGAGTACTTCTTAACCAGGAAAACCGCCGCACTCTGAAAAACGGCTTCGCAAATAATTACGCCGGGCATAATGGGATTGCCCGGATAATGGCCTTCAAAGAAGGCGAAATCTTCTTTTACCCTTAATTGCGTTATAGCTCCGTCATCGTGCATTTCCAATACTTCATCGATGAATAAAAACGGTGGCCGGTGCGGAATTGATCTTAGGACTTCTTCAGATGCTGGCATTTAAGTTGAAATGGAATTAAGATTATTTTTTTTCAAAGTGTATAGAAATTTATCCATCTTATTTGCGGTGATAATACCATAATTAATAGCACCTAACCATCCTGACATTATGATTCCGACTGAACCAGCATGATGAAGCCCGGCAATTTGTTCGGGCAATTCCAATGAGACCGGCAATCCTTCAAACTTAGTTCCAAAACTTGTTCCACTCGGATGTCTTGTAAAGGCTTCAACCGTTTTAGGCGTTGCGGCTTCCAGGTGGCTAATTTTATTCCTCACGTCCGGGATAAACTTTTCGAGAGCTACCAGAGACTCTTCAATCATGCGCGCCTTGTGAATTTGATAATCCTCGTCGCTTAAATCTGCCCACTCATCGTAGGTAGCATTAATGGAGGTAACAATCGTTGTTCGCCCCAATTCAGGACGAGTATCCGGATAATAAACTGAAAAGGTCCTGCTAGTCGTTTTCAGAGCAACCAATTCATCACTACTAAATTCTTTAGAGTCAGAGCAAAATACCAAATCGCCAATGTTCGGTATTTTTTCACCGGGTTTTATTCCAATATATACCTGACAGGAACTACTGTTAATTCGAACTGGTTGCGCCTTTTCAAGAAATTCCGAATTGAAGTTCTCTTCTCCGACTAAGTCTTTAATGGTGCCAATTACGTTAGCGTTTGATAGTACGGCTTTTGCTCTAATAAACCGCGGCTTCTCGCTTTTACGTGATCGAACTAAAACCCCTGAAACGTGTTTGAGCCCATCTTGACCTTCAACTTGTATCTTTTCAACCAATACATTCTTGCGAAGCTCTACACCATTTCTCTTCATCTCTTCAACCATTTTACCCACGAGCACATCGGTTCCACATTTGAATGTGAATACTCCCTTGCTCATGAAATTTGAAAAAACTATTCCATAGGTAATCGCGGGGTCATTTAAAGTAGATCCGTTCGCATACGTGATGGGCTCCATAAGAAGACGATGCACATCCGTTCTTCCAGGGAAATATTCTTCAAACAAATCTCCGGTTGTTCGGTCATCCTTATCAAAAAAATCCATACCTCGAAGGTCGTCGTAAAATGCTTCAACCTTTTCGTGCTTGAGACCAAATACGTTTACGAGTTTGTCAGTAAAATCTATGCGATCAAAACTGGTCCAAATATTGAACTGGGGGTTCACGAATCGGACATTTTTGAGTTGTACGATCATGTCTGCTATTTCAGTGGTCCAATATTTACGACAGGATTTTTTCATTCCAAATGGAAAACCATGCAGTGAAATATCGAATATGTGTCGCCCGGGCCGTTTGAACCAGGTAGCCAATCCGCCGTATTGGTAATGATGTTCTAAAAGAAGGACTTTATGTCCGTTTTTAGCTAGATAATTTGCGCCAGAGAGCCCTCCAAGCCCACTACCAATCACGACTACATCGTACTCGTCTCCAACGCCTTCTAACCAATCCTTTGCCATGTTTGGGTGGAATCATTCAGGAAAAGAGAGTGCCGTAAAGGCAAAGTCACTGAGCAGTCGTTAGTTACCTCTGAATATTCTAATCATCGCGTAGACCATATAGATTGGCGATGGTGATTCCGCTTAACATTGCTCCCACAATTCCAAGGAATCCTTGGTCAGTGCCGCAAAGGAAGAGATTGTCCAGATGAGTTCGTCCAGATTTGTTTTTTAGAGGAGAGCCGTACACTGCACCTCCAAATCTTCCTGTAAACTTCTTCACCGTGGTTGGGGTAAACATATCCGTCGCGATAGAAGCTTCTTTTATGGAGTCAAATGAGCCGGTCGGAAGAAATTTGCATCCAACTTTTCCTAATGCATCAAACCAATAAGATTTCTCTTTTAGGTAAGCCTTTTCGTCTAAAGATCTCCACGCATCAAAGTGCGCCTGAGCTGTAAATCGAACGACACCTTCGTCTAACTGCCTGTTATCGGAGTAATCGTAATTATTTGGAATACAAATCACCCCACTTCTTACATCAACGAGTTCTTTGGGTCGGCAAAATTCAAAAATTTGAGAGTTGTTGAAGAAAATTATGGTATCTTCTATTCCCAATTCCTTAGGTTGACGATTTAGAATATTAATTGTCTCAACAAAGCTCAATTGCCCGAGATTGGAATCTTCAGGTTCATCTTGACATAAGCGGAGCGTTTCAGGCCAACCCGCACACGAAATTACCTTATCCGCAGTGATGGTTCGCCCATTATCAAGCTCTAGCCCGGAAATCCGTTTACCTTCTGATTGAATGGATTTTACTCCAAGTTTCATGCATCGCTCAACCCCGGCATCCTTCATTTTCTCCCGAACTACCCTGAGCATTAATCGTATTCCTTCAAAGGGTCGCGCGAATCCTTCATAGAAAAGTGATTTAAATAGAATTACGTACTGACCAAACTCCATATCATGTTCACGAGCATTCCCGTAAAACATCAATGGACAAAACAACATATCGATCAGAATCGGATTAGTGAGACAATCAGAGACTACACGTCTCGCAGAGATATCCGGGTAATCCAGTTCGTTGTCGTTCCATTCAGAGATCTTTTTTAGCAGCAATCGAAAGCCATCCATTTGATCAGGAAACTCGCGGGCAATTTCGTCTTCCAATAACGCAAATTCATTGCCGAATTTCAGATTAATTCCTGGAAAGGCTATACGGGAAAACTTTTGTGGATTGAGATCCAGCTCATCTCTTGAAATCCGTAGTTGACGAAGAATTTTACCTAGGGGAGTTCCCTTCACACCAGGTGACACAAAGTTTGTTAGTGCATGAAGACCTACATCATATTTTCTTCCGGCAATGCTGTAGAAACTATTGAGTCCGCCAATTACGTTGTGACGTTCAAGTAAACAAACATCCTTACCAAAATGCGCCAGGCGGATTGCAGCGGCCATACCGGACATTCCGGCTCCTATAATCACCACCTCATAGTGGTCTTTTGACGGCTTAACTTTGGTCGAGTTCAATTAGCTGCCTTGTAAGGCTGCGAACTTCGGCTCGAGGTAGTTGGCACAGCTCTCGAGAGAAGCAAGCTCTTGGTAGTCTGCTTCAGGGACCTCGATTCCATATTGTTTACGTAGCTCCATCACAATATCCAAGAAATCCATGGAATCTAATTCCAGCTGATCTCTCAGTCGCACTTCTGGAGTGATATTTGATAAATCTTCGTCTGGAGCAATCTCTGCGATTATCTTTAAAACGATACTTTTGATGCCGTCTTTGGTCATTGTATTTAAAATCTGCTTAGTCATGGAATCGCGTTACCACGAGAGAGGAATTGATGCCCAGCATGCCAAATGAGTTGTTAAAAATGGCATCCACGCGGTCCAGTTCCACAGGTTCTCCGATCACAAGCTTCCCCACGTTGCATTGGGGGTCCAACTCGTCAACATTAATTGTAGGATGGACCATTTTATCTCGGAAAGACGGGATATTTCCGGCCAACTCGAGTGCTCCGGCCGCTCCCATGGCGTGCCCGATAAAGCTCTTGGTATTGTTAATATAAGTTGATTCACTTTTGCCGAAAACAGCATTAATCGCTTCGCATTCTTGAATATCACCTTGTTTAGTGGAAGTTGCGTGGGTGTTTACGATTTGAATGTCTTCTACATGCTTCTTCGCTCGATTCAAAGCAATGTTCATGCACTGCGCTTGCCGTTCCGGATTCGGTAAAACATAATCAGTCGCATCAGAGTTCATCGCCCACCCCGCTATCTCCGCAATAATATTTGCTCCTCGCGCCTTGGCATCATCCAGACGTTCAAGTGTATACAGGCAACCTCCTTCACTCACTACTATGCCATTGCGAGCCATATCAAATGGTCGACTGGCTTTTGTCGGGTCCTCGTGTTTCGCTAATGCATTCTGACTGTTGAAAGCCGCAAATATCCCAAAAGTGTGAATGCTCTCACTCACCCCTCCTCCGATCGCAAAATCGATTTCTTCGAGCAGAAGCATCTGGCATGCCTGGATAACTCCTGCATTTCCAGCAGCGCAAGCGGCTCCGATAGCATAATGCGGTCCAGTGATTTTTAAATTGATGGTTATTTCACCTGCAGGGTTATTGGCTACTGTTCTGGGATTGTGGTGATGCGTCCAGAAGCGAGTATCGTAGTCATACTGTGAAATATTATAGATCTCATTCTCAGTTTCTACGTTTCCATGTTCGGTGGTCCCGACATACACGCCCACTCTACTCCTATCGACCTTCTCCCAATCGATACCAGAGTCTCCAATTGCCTCGTTCGCGCAATAAATACCAATACTCGCGGCCCGTGTTCCAATCCGTATCGACTTCTTCGTCTGGTATTTTAATGGGTCAAAGTCACATACGCCTGCATGCACGGTACCCATGTAGCGCGTTTCGATGTTTTGGATAGTTGAAACTTTGTTGAGTAGGTTATTACGGTACTCATCTAAAGTATTTCCGTTGGGTGCGGTGAGGCCAATGCCTGTTATGACGATTCGATGTTGGGACATGCTAAAGAAAACGGTCGATGTAAGTTAAAAATTTGGCAAATTTAAAGGTTAATATTGCTCACCCTATAGTCTTCTGATCCGATTTTTGTTCACTTAGCAAATCTACCAAATTAAGTAATGAGAATTCTTGTAGTAGGAGGTGCCGGATACATCGGTAGTCACTGTGTCAGGCAAATATTGGAAGCAGGTCATCAGCCTATTGTTTTAGACAATTTAGTCGCTGGTCACAGAAAATCTGTTGCAGCTAATGTTCCTTTTTATCAGGGAGATATGGGTGATGAAGCATTGGTGGTACCAATCCTTCAAAAAAAAATTGATATCGTCATGCATTTTGCCGCATTTGCAGCGGTAGGTGAAAGCGTTCAGGAACCTCTTAAATATTACTTAAATAATGTAGCCGCAACGATTCATCTGCTCAGCGCGATGAAAAAGGCCGGAGTTAACAAATTTATTTTTTCATCCACCTGTGCGACTTTCGGCGTACCTGAGACCTTACCTATTTCTGAAAACCTGCACCAGGCTCCCATCAATCCCTATGGTCAGTCCAAATTGGACATTGAAAATGTGCTAAAAGCTATGGCTGTTTCTGACGACTTCAGGTTTGCTGTATTTCGCTATTTCAACGCAGCTGGGGCTTCTGAAGACGGAACGATCGGTGAAGATCATGCTCCTGAACTGCATTTGATTCCACTCGCTATTCAGGCCGCGATAGGACAGCGCTCTGTTTTAAAAATCTTTGGAACTGATTACCCAACTCCTGACGGAACCTGCCTGAGAGACTACGTTCATGTAGATGACTTGTCTCGTGCTCACATTGCAGCATTCCCTATGTTGGAAGACTCGGGAACCCAACTATTTTTGAATTTAGGCACTGGTACCCCGTTCTCGGTTAAGGAAATAATCGACGCCGTCGAAAAAGTCAGTGGCTTGAAAGTGCCAATCGAGTACGATACGCGAAGAGCTGGAGACCCCCCGGCGCTTTATGCTGATTCAACCTTAGCTAAGCAAACCTTGGGTTGGGAGCTGAAATATCCAACGGTTGAGGGGATTGTTGCGACTGCCTGGAAATGGCATTCTGATAATCCAAACGGATTTGAAGACTAAATGAGTCTACTTTAAAGCACCTTAGCTATTCTTCGAATCAATTTTCACCCTCGTTCTTGAACTGCTCAATCCGTTTGCGGAGAGTTGCTCGTGTTATACCCAGTATTGCAGCAGTTTTTACTTGATTGCCCTTAGTTTCGGCCAAAGCACGCTGAATCATTTCTTTTTCAATGAGACTAAGGATGCCTTCTTTATCCTCATTTCTCAGTCCTGAATACAAAGCATCGTAGCTCGATTCCAGAGTTGATAAATCATCATTTCCTAATCTTTCAGTTGGCGTTGGCTCGGTAGAAAGAGCATTAGTTGATTCAGTATCGCTAGTCGTCTTAACATCAGCATCGTTGCTTGCAGCCCATTCGTG